>Ga0184632_10001148_pt1 | contig 10804 bp, 7 predicted proteins | sample PLM31_50_b1_FD_133153 | JGI IMG/M metagenome (GOLD analysis project Ga0184632, IMG submission 133153) | Groundwater sediment microbial communities from an aquifer in East River, Colorado, USA - PLM3-1_50_b1 | ecosystem: Environmental > Terrestrial > Soil > Riparian zone | place: USA: East River... | reverse complement strand
TGACGAACACCACCACCGGCAGGGGGATGCCCTCGGCCGCCACGGCCGCTAGCTCCTGCACCGAGAACATCAGCCCGCCATCACCGACAAGGGCGATCACCTGACGGCCGGGGCTCGCCACTGCGGCGCCCAGAGCAGCCGGCAGAGCGTATCCGAGCGTGCCGAAGCCCGTCGGGAAGCAGAACCCGCCCGGCACGTGCACCGGCAACGTGCCCAACGCACCGTAGTAGCAGGCCATCGCATTGTCCGCGGCCACCACCGCGTCCCGATCGAGCACGGACGCGATGGCCTCCATCATGGACACCCACCGCGCTCCTTTTGCTCGAGCCTCCCCTGCCAGCCGGGATTTCCAAGCCCCTGCCCTGCTCGCATCCCGCTCTGGTACGGGCGAGAGCGCGGACCGGAGCTGAGCCAGTCCCAGCCGAGCGTCGGCGTGGATCGCCAGGTCGGGGCGAGCGTTCTGGACGAGCTGGGCGGTATCGATGTCGAACCGGATCAGGAACTCGGGTCGCGGCACGCCGTTCCACCAGTCGGTTGGCGCGAGCTCGGTGCCGACGGCGAGCAGGACGTCGCACTCCTCGACGAGGGCGGCCGCGCCAGGCAAGTGCAGCGCGGCAGTGACGCTCAGCGGATGGTCCTCGGGCATGATGCCCTTGCCGTTGGTCGTGGTCAGCACGGGCGCCTGCAGTTGCCCGGCCACGGCGAGCGCATCCGCAGCGGCACACTTTGAACCGCCACCCAGAAGGAGGCCGGGCCGGCTCGCCTCCGCGAGCCGCCGCGCCGACGCGGCCACAAGTCCGGGGTCCGGTAGCGGGGCAGCCACGTAGATCGGGTCCACGATGGACACATCGGCCACCTCCACCAGCAGGTCCAGCGGCACTTCGAGGTAGACGGGTCGTGGCCGGCCCGACGTCATCTCCACGAACGCCTGCGCCACCGCCTCGGCCAATTCCGCGTGACTGGTCACCCGCTGCGCCGTATTCGTGACCGCCGCCATCGCGCCGCGCTGGTCACGCATCTCGTGGAGCATCCCCGTGCCCCGCTGCGGATGGCGCACCGGCGGGCCGGGCGCCACGACGAGTATCGGTACCGAGTCCGAGTACGCCTGGCCCACGGCGGCCAGGATGTTCATCGCCGCCGGGCCGGTCGTCGTCACCGCCACGCCGGGGCGGCCGGTGGTGCGGGCGTAGCCGTCAGCGGCATACCCTGCGCCCTGCTCGTGCCGAGGTGTGACATGACGGATGCCGTAGCCGGTCAGGTGCCGGTAGATCTCGATGTTGTGCGTGCCGGGGATGCCGAAGACCGTGTCGACACCGTGTGCCGCCAGGCTGCGTACCAGCACCTCGGCACACGTCATCACGGCCTGGTGCGGCATCGCCCGCTCCCTTCACTGTGGACGGCGGGCCCCGGTCAGGCCGGCGAGCGCCGCCACGGTGAGGCCGCCGAGCGTCGCCAAATGGTACCCACCCTCGTGCACGGCCACGACCGGAACGCCGAGCTCGCCGATCAACGCCCCGGTGCGCCAGTAGCCGTCGGGGCTGACCCGCAGCGGGCTCTCCGGGTCGTCGGCAGCCGCGTCGACTCCCAGCGAGACGATGACCGCACCGGGTCGGAACGCGGCGACCTCCGCGCATACCTCGGCGAGGCCGTCGAGCCAGGCGGTGTCGCCGGACCCCGGTGCCAGTGGCACGTTGCGGTTGTGGCCCGCCCCGGTGCCCGTACCCCGCTCGTCGGCGAAGCCCAGGTAGTGCGGAAACCAACCCGCACCCGGGTCGACGTGAACCGATCCATAGAAGACATCCGCGCGGTCGTAGAAGACCGCCTGGGTGCCGTTGCCGTGGTGGGCATCGACGTCAACCACCGCTACCCGCTCGACTCCGGCCCGGCGCAGGGCGACCGCGGCGACGGCGGCGTTGTTGAGATAGCACGATCCGCCGTAGCCGAGCCGGGTCGCATGATGACCGGGCGGGCGGCAGATCGCGTACGCGGCCGGCACTCCCGCGGCGATCAGGTCGGCCGCGGTGAGCGCGGCGTCCACCGCGGCCCGCGCGGCCGGCCAGGTGCCCGGCCCGACCAGCGTCATCGTGTCGTAGCAGTAGAGCCCGGCCCGCGCGTGGATCGCCGTCGGCACGCGCCGCGCCGCCTCGGGCGGCATCCCCGCGAACATGGCCGCGGTAGGGAAGACGTACGGCACGACGCGGTCCTGGCCGGGATCGGTAGGGAACCCCGCCTCCTCCCACGCGGGGTAGACCCCGGCGAGGTGGTCGAGGAAGGCCCGGTCGTGCACCGCCTCCAGCGCCTCATCGCCGTGGGCCGATGCCGGGACGAGCCGGGCACCGGCCGCGACCACGGCGTCGCGAAGAATGGTGGCCCGCTCGGGCACCTCGGTGCCGGGTGTGCGCACACCGACCCAGATCTCCGCGCCAGGTTCGTGCGCCAGGCACTCCTCCGCCCAGACCGCTGGCAAACTCAGCAATTCGCGAACCTCTCCGGGACTAAGCTGCACGGATGCCTCGTGCTGCTGACGTGGGAATCAGAATTGGCCTGTTGCCCTCCGGCCCGACCGGCTCGATCCTCGACGTTGCGGGCGTCGGCGTTGGCCACGCCACCGTCTGGCGCGACGAACCCGACCCGCCCGCCGGCCGCGGGATCGCTCGGACCGGCGTGACCGTCATCGATCCCGGGGGAAACCTGTTCCGCACTCCGATACCCGCGGGCGGTGCGGTGCTCAACGGCGCCGGCGAGTGTACCGGTCTGCTCACGGCGCTGGAGTGGGGCGTCATCGAGACCCCGATCTTCCTGACCGCCACGATGCAGCTCGGCCGAGTCTTCGACGCCGCATGCGAACTGCTCGGCGAGGAGGAGCCAGGGATCGGGGACGAGGACGTGATCATCCCGGTGGTCGCGGAGTGCGACGACAGCTTCCTCAACGACGCCCGCCGAATGCAGGTCGACCGCGATGACGTGAGTTCGGCGCTGGCCGCGGCGCGCGCCTCGGTCGGCTCCGCCTCGCCCCCGCCGGAGGGCGCCGTCGGGTCCGGCACCGGCATGAGCTGCCTCGGCTTCAAGGGCGGCATCGGCACCGCGTCCCGGCTGGTCGAGAGTGGACATACGGTGGGCGTGCTGGCGATGACGAACTTCGGCTCGCGGGAGCGGCTCACGATCGACGGCGTGCCCGTGGGCCGGCTGCTGCCACCACTGCCCGAGGCCGAGCAGACCCCGCCGGCGGCGGGATCGTGCATCGTCATCGTGCTGTCCGACGCGCCGCTGGACGCGGCCGGCTGCACCCGTCTCGCCCGCCGCGCCGGACTCGGCCTGGCCCGCACCGGCTCCACCGCGCACCATGCGAGCGGCGAAATCTTCCTCGGCGCGGCCACCGGCCTGCGGGCGCCTCGCGGCGGGAGGCCGTCGGCGGTGCCGCTGTCCGGATACGACCTCGACGCGTTCTTCGCCGCCGTCGCCGAGGCGACCGAGGAGAGCGTGCTCAACAGCCTGCTCCAGGCGCCCACCGTCACCGGCCGCTCGGGCAACACCTCGTACGGGCTGCCCGCCGACGATGTGGCCGCGTTGCTGCGCGCGCACGGCCGCTAGCCGCCCCAGCCGGCGAGCAGGCAGGCCGCCTCGTGCGTGGTCGTCGCCGGCAGGATCGGCAGCTCCTGGCTCACGCACCGGGTGGCGACGCCGGCCGCGCCGGCGGTGCCGTCGGCGAGCGCGGGACAGCGCGGGTTGAACCGGCAGCCGACCGGGATCCGGCGCGGGTCGGGTGTCTCTCCCTTCAGGATGACCGGCTCGACGTGCTGGGTCTCCGGTAGCACGGAGAGCAGCGCCGCGGTGTAGGGATGGCGCGGCGCGGCGAGCACCTCCTCGGTCGGTCCACTCTCGACAATGCGGCCAAGGTACATGACGGCGAGCCGGTCCGAGATGTTCCAGGCAAGACCAAGGTCGTGGGTGACCACGAGCACGGTGAGCCCGAGCTCGTCGCGCAGCGACAGCAGCAGGGCCAGGATCTCCCCGCGGACCGAGGCGTCGAGCGAGCTGACCGGCTCGTCGGCGACAATCACCTCGGGCTTGAGCGCGAGGGCGCCCGCGATGACGACGCGCTGGCGCTGACCACCGGACAGCTCGTGCGGGTAACGCGCGAAGAACCGCTCCGGTGGCCGTAGCCCCGCCAGCGACAGGGCCTCGGCGACCTGAACCTTCTCGTCGCCCGGAACCCGGTGGATCCGCAGACCCTCGGCCACCGCCTCGTAGACGGTTCGGCGCGGGTTGAGCGCTCCGGTGGGGTCCTGCAGGACGAGCTGAACCTTGCGCCGGTACGCCTTGAGCGCGCGGCCGCGGTAATCCAGCGGCACTCCATGGTGGTGAACCTGACCGCGGTACGGGCGCTCGAGCCCCATCAGGGTCCGGGCCAGTGTGGTCTTGCCACACCCGGACTCCCCCGCCAGGGCAACGATCTGTCCCTTCTCGACGGCGAGCTCGACGCCGTCGACCGCGCGGACATCAGGGGCGGCGCGGCGGCCGCCGAAGCCGACGTACAGGTCCCGCGCCTCAAGCACGGGACCGTCCGGCTGCCTCTGCGAGATGATCACAGCGCGACCGCCTCGGACTCGGTGACGGTCTCGGCGACGTGCACACAGGCCGCCGCGCGGTCGGGCCCGGCCTGGCGAAGGCGGATGTCGATCTCCGAGCAGATGCCGATCGCCTCGACGCAGCGCGGCCGGAACGGGCAGCCACTGGGCAGGTCCCGCGGGTCGGGCGGATCGCCGGCCAGCCCCTTCGGGGCGCGGCGCGACGCCGGGTCCCCGATCACCGGGAACGCGGCGGCGAGCGCTCGCGCGTAAGGGTGGCGTGGCTCGCCGAACACCGACGCGGCCGGACCCTCCTCCACCACCCGTCCCGCATACATCACCGCGACCCGGTCGCACGCGTCCGCCAGCACGGACAGGTCGTGGCTGATCAAGAGCATGCCCATCCCGGATTCGCGCACGAGGGTGCCGAGCAACGACATCACCTGGGCCTGAACCATCACGTCCAGCGCCGTCGTCGGTTCGTCCGCGATGATCAGTTTTGGCCCGCAGGCGAGTGCCATCGCGATCATCACGCGTTGGCGCTGCCCGCCCGAAAGCTCGTGCGGGTAGCTGGTCGCCCGCCACGCCGGCAGGCCGACCTGGTCCAGCAGCTCACGCACGCGTGACCCGGCCGACCGGCTCTTCGCGTGCTGCAGCACGGCCTCGGCGATCTGGTCGCCCACCTTCTGGACCGGGTTGAGCGCGTGCATCGCGCCCTGGAACACGACCGACGCCTGCGACCACCGCACGGCGCGCAGCCGGCCCCAGGACATGGTCAGCACGTCCTCGCCGGCGAGGCGCACCTGGCCGGAGATCCTGGCCGACGCCGGAAGCAGGCGGAGCACCGCACCGGCTATTGTGGACTTTCCGCACCCCGACTCGCCGGCGAGGCCAACCACCTGGCCGGCCTCGACGGAGAGGTTGACACCCCGGACCGCCGGCAGGTCCCCCTCGGACCCGCGGTAGGTCACCTCGAGGTCGCGGATGTCGAGGAGCGCCATGTCACTCAAGGATTCTCCCTTGGAACGAAGCAGGGTGACGCGCTACCGTCCGCGCATGCCGAACGATCTCAACCCGCCCATTGCCCCGAGCCGGCCCGTCCAGCGGGAGCTGCACGGGGTGTCCTGGACCGACGAGTACGCCTGGATGAGTGAACCCGATCGCCCGGAGCTCACGGCGTACCTGCGCGCAGAGCGCGCGTTCTACGACTCGGCCACGGGGCATCTGGCGGACCTGTCCCAACAACTGTTCGGCGAAGTGGAGCAGCGCCTCCTCCCGACTGATGAGTCAGTCAGTTGGAGGCGCGGTGACCTTTTCTACTACACCCGGACGGTGGCCGGAAGTGAGTACGAGCAGTTCTTGTCAAGCCGTGACCAAGGCGGCCAAGGCCGCGTCCTGCTGGATGAGACAGAACTCGGTCAAAAGCTGGCTGATGCGGATGGCTTTGTCGCAATCGGTCAACGGGAAGTGAGCCCGGATGGTCGGCTGCTCGCCTACTCCGTCGACACCTCCGGTGATGAGGTTTACACGCTCCGCTATCGGTCGCTCACGGCTGAGCGGGACCTGACGCTCGATGACGACCTGTCCGAGGTCATCCCGCGCAGCTACTACGGCGGCGCGTGGAGCGCGGACTCAACGATGTTCTTCTATACAGTTCACGATGAGCTGTACCGCCCGTACCAGGTCTGGCGCCATCGCATCGGCACCCTCGCCGCCGAGGACGTCCTCGTCTTCACCGAGGATGACGCGCGCTACGAGTTGACCGTCCGGGCGACCCGCAGCGGTGTGTACATCCTGATCGAGACGGCCTGCCGCGACACGAGCGAGACCTGGCTCATCCCGGCCGCCCAACCCCTCGCCGCTCCGGTCGTCGTCGAACCCCGACGAAAGGGTGTCGAGTATCAGGTCGACCATGGCGGCGACCACGTCTACCTCGTCACCAACGACGGGGCGACGGAGCACCGATTGATGCGGGCCTCGGCCAGTAACCCGGGCCGTCCTCAGTGGACCGAGGTGTATCCGGCCCGGCCGGGCGAACGCCTGCACGCCTGCCATGTCCTCGCCGACCACCTGCTGCTCGAGCTGCGCCGCGACGGCTTCCCACTGCTGCGGGTCATTGATCTGGCCAGCGGCGCTGAGCGCGAGATCCACTCGGGCATCCCGGCGGGTCACCTGACGCTGCACCCGGGGACGGGATACGACGCTGAGATCGAGTACGGCTCCCGGCGGGCCACCATCAAGGTGGACTCTTTGGTCGAGCCGCCACGCTGGTACGACATCGACCTGGCCACCGGCGAACGGACGCTCCGCAAGGCGCGCGTGGTGCCCGGTTACGATCCCGCGTCGTACCGGACCGAGCGTCGCGTCGCCCCCTCGCCCGATGGCACGTTGGTGCCGGTCACGCTCGCATGGCGCTCCGACACTCCGCTCGACGGCAGTGCGCCATGCCTGATGTGGGGCTACGGCGCCTACGAGTCGTGCGATGACCCCGAATTCGACGAGGCGCTGCCAAGCCTGCTCGATCGCGGCGTTGTGTACGCACTCACCCATCCGCGCGGCGGCGGTGAGATGGGCCGGGGCTGGTGGCTCGACGGGCGACTGGCCGCGAAGGCCAACACCTTCACCGACCACATCGCGGTCGCCGACTGGCTCGCCGGCTCGGTGGTCGACGGTGCCCGGATCGCCACGCGCGGCCTGTCCGCTGGTGGACTCCTTCAGGGTGCGGTGCTATCCCGCCGCCCGGACCGGTGGCGCGCGATCGTCGCGGAGGTGCCCTTCGTCGACGTCGTCAACACGATGCTCGACCCGTCGATCCCGCTCACCATCACCGAGTGGGACGAGTGGGGCGACCCCCGCCGGCCGGAGGACTTCGCCGTGCTGCGCGCGTACTCCCCGTACGAGAATGTTCCGGTGGGCATGGCGCGGCCGGCGTTGCTCGTCACCGGCGCGGTCAATGATCCGCGCGTCATGGTGCACGAGCCGGCCAAGTGGGTGGCCCGACTGCGGGCAACGGCGTCCCCTGTGGACGGGCCGCTGCTGCTGCGGGCCGAGCTCGGTGCCGGCGCCCACACCGGACCGTCAGGTCGCTACGCCCATTACCGGTATGAGTCCGAAGTCCTCGCCTTCGTCCTCGTCCAGCTAGATGTCGCTTGACCCAGACCCCGCCATACATCTCCGCCGCGGCAACACCCCCGGCGTTGTGATCACAATTCTCTGGTTGTCGGGTCAGACCGAAGGCAGCCGACCCGGCCGGCCCGGCAACCGACGCTCAGCGCGCGCGGTCGCCGGATGCCCGAAACCGGGCCGGGTCGAGATCGCCGTGCAGGACGGGGGCGAGCCAGGCCGGTGCGCTGGCGCGAAACCTCTCCGGCGCCAGCACGGCCGCGCCATCGGGTACCACACCGGCGAGGTCGCCGGGAAGGTCGGCGAGGTTGGTGCGGTGCACCAACTCGGGCTCGGCCGGCCAGGCGCCGATGACGACAAGCGCCTGAAGCCCGCGCCGAGCCAGGGCCTCCAGGGTCAACGCGGTGTGGTTGAGCGTGCCCAGCCCGGCCCGGGTCACCACCACGACGCTCGCGCCCGCGCCGGCACCAGGGGCGTCCGCGGCGAGGCCCGCTGCGAGGTCGACAGCGAGGTCCGCGATCGTCCAGCCGCCGGCACCCATCGGCACGAGCAGCCCGCCGGCGCCCTCGATGAGAACCAGGTCGTGCGTCGCGGCGAGGTCGCGGACGGCCGTCGCGACCGACTCGCGGTTGAGCGGCATGAGACCGGCAACGCGGGCCGCCGCGAGCGGGGCCAGCGGGTCGGGATAGGTGACCAGCGTGCGCGCGGTGGCCGGGGCGGCCAGGCGAACGATGGTGTCTTCGTCGGACTCCGCGGTCGGCTCGAGCGAGGGCTCGACCGTGGACTGCGCCGCCACGGAGCCTTGGATGCCCGTCTGCCCCGGCTTGACCACCGCCACTCGTAGTCCGTGCGCGGTCGCGGCGGCACTGATCGCGGCGGTCACGATCGTCTTGCCCACCCCGGTGTCGGTGCCCGTGACGACCAGTGGCCCGCGCAGCCCGCCCGACGGATCTTGGATGGTTTTCGGTGCCCGGGCCCCGGAACTCATCCAAGATCCGATCTGCTGGCGGGTGCGGCGGCCACAATCGTGTCCAGGGCGCGGTTAAAGTCCTCCCGCCGCACGCCGACGTTGATGGTGAGGCGCAGCCGCGACTCGCCGTCCGGTGTGGACGGCGGCCGGAAGCAGCCCACCGCGACGCCCCGAGCCCGGCACGCGGAAGCCCATGCGACCGCCTCCTCGGGTCCGGGAGCACTCACCGACAGGATGCCTCCGGCCGGCTCGCTCACGTCGAACCCCGCGTCGCGCAGTCGTCGGCACGCCGCCGCGGCGCGATCGGCCAGCTCGGCTCGCGAGACTTCGCCGGACTCGCCGCGGATGAGCTCCAGGGCCGCGAGAGCCCCCGCTGCCACGGATGGCGGCAGGCCCGTGTCGTAGATGAAGGTGCGGGAGGTCTCCACAAGGTGCCGGATGAATGTCCGCGGGCCGGCCACCACGCCCCCCGCCCCGCCGAAACCCTTCGACAGAGTGGCGGTCGTGACGACGTCCGGCTCGCCGGCCAGGCCGGCCGCAGCCACGCCGCCCGCCCCGGCCGGGCCGACCACGCCAACACCGTGCGCGTCGTCCACGAGAAGTACGGCATCATGCCGGCGGGCTACAGCGTGCAGCATCTCGAGCGGCGCCAGGTCGCCGTGCACCGAGAAGATCGATTCCGTGACCGCGACGCCGCCGGCGGCCGGCAGCGCGGCGTCGAGCGATCCCGGATCCGCGTGCGCGTAGACCACGGTCCGGACACCGCTATGCCCCGCCGACGCGAGCCGGCATCCGTCCACAAGAGAGGCGTGATTGTGCGCGTCGGAGGCGATCATCGAGTTGGCGGAGGCAAGCGCTCGCACCGCCCCGATGTTGGCCAGGTAGCCCGATGAGTAGACCAGCGCCGCCTCGCAGCCGAGGAGAGTCGCGAGGCCAATCTCAAGTGCGACGTGCACCTCCGTGCTGCCCCGGACCAGTCGGGAGGCGGTCGCGCCCAGTCCGTACCCTTTGAGGGCCGACATCGCAGCCGCGACCACCTCCGGATGGCTGGACAAACCCAGGTAGTCATTGCCGGCCAGATCGACCAGGCCGTCCTCCTCGGGGCGGGGGTGGAGCTCCCGCCGGAGTCCGGCCCGCTCCCTGGCGGCGGCCTGATCCTCTAAAGAGGACAACCAACTCGAACTCACCGGACCACCTCGTCGATCGCCTCGATGAGCGCGCCCGCCATCAGCTCGGTCTCCGACGGACCCAGGGTGAGCGGCGGCATGAGCACCACCGTGTCCCCCAGCGGGCGAAGCCACACCCCTCGACTGCGGGCCGCCCGGCAGACCGCAGCGCCCGTTCGCTCGCCGACCGACTGTACCTCGACCCCGGTCATCGTCCCGATCCGGCGGACCTCGACGACGCGGTCGTCATTGGCCAGCGGGGCCAACAGCTGGCCGAGGCGCTCCCCCAACGCGGCCGCCTGAGCGACCAGCCCCCGCGACGCGATGAGGTCGAGGTGGGCGTTGGCCGCCGCGCAGCACAGCGGGTTGGCGGTGAAGGTGTGGCCGTGGAAGAACGTCCGTCCCGACGCTGGTGTACCGAGGAAGGCGTCGTACACCTCATCGGTCGTGAGCACGGCCGATAACGGCAGGTAACCGGCGGTCAGACCCTTGCCGCACGTCAGCAGGTCCGGCACGACGCCGGCGTGCTCGCTCGCCCACATCCGGCCGGTGCGGGCCACCCCGGCGGCGACCTCGTCGCAGATGAGCAGCGCGCCGTGCTGGGTGGCCAGGCGCCGGGCCGCACGCAGGAAGTCGGCGTGGTAGGTCAGCATCCCCGCCGCCGCCTGCACCATCGGCTCGACCACGATCGCGCACACCTCGTCGCCGCGCTCGTCAAGCAAAGCCGTCAGCTCGGCCGCCACCTCGGCGGCCCGGTCGACCAGCGTCTGGCCGGCCGCTCGGATCCCGGGCGACGACACCGGAAGTGTCTGGAGCAGGAGCGGCCGGTAGGTGGCGTGGAACAGCTCCATCCCGCCCACGCTGACCGCGCCGAGAGTATCGCCGTGGTACGCCTCCCGGAGGTGCACGAAGAGCGGCCGAGTTCGTCCTGTTTGGACAGAGCGCTGGTACGCCATCTTGAGCGCGACCTCGACGGC
>Ga0184632_10001143_pt1 | contig 10824 bp, 11 predicted proteins | sample PLM31_50_b1_FD_133153 | JGI IMG/M metagenome (GOLD analysis project Ga0184632, IMG submission 133153) | Groundwater sediment microbial communities from an aquifer in East River, Colorado, USA - PLM3-1_50_b1 | ecosystem: Environmental > Terrestrial > Soil > Riparian zone | place: USA: East... | reverse complement strand
TCTCACGCATCGTTCGCCAGCTCGACATCGGCTCCGAGACCCTGCGTCACTGGGTCCGCCAGGCCGAGATCGATCGAGGCACTCGGCCCGGGGCCACGACGGTAGAGAAGCAACGGATCACGGAGCTGGAGAAAGAGAACCGGGAGCTTCGGAAGGCCAACCAGATCCTGAAGGAGGCGAGCGTGTTTTTCGCCCAGGAGCTCGATCGGCCCCGGAGATGACCCGCTTCGTCGAAGAGCGGCGGTGTCGTTTCGGAGTCGGGCTCATGTGCCGGACCCTTGGGGCATCGCCGTCGACCTACTACGCCAGAAGGAACCGCCCGCCATGTGCTCGGGCCATCACCGACGCCTGGCTGCACGAGGAGATCGCCCGGGTGTTCGAGGAGAACTACCGGGTCTACGGTGCTCGCAAGCTCTGGCACCAACTGCACCGAGAAGGCATCGAGGTAGGTCGTGATCGGGTGTGGCGCCTCATGCGTGAGGCTGGACTGCAAGGGGCTCGACGAGGAAGGGCCACGTTCACCACCCGAGCAGACGAGAAGGCGATGAGACCACCGGACCTTGTCGACCGCGACTTCACGGCGGAGGCCCCAGACCGTCTGTGGGTCGCGGACCTCACGTACGTGAGGACCTGGGCCGGGCTCTGCTACGTGGCTAGGCCTCGGTTCCTCCGTCTCGGCTTGGCTATCGCGGCTTCCTCATACGCAGTCTGTCCGATCTCCCGGACCTACCGGATACCTTTCTCGTCTGGAACGGGATGATCTTCGAACAAGGCTCTGAGGGCCGCGCGTGGCCAGACTCCGATGGTGCCGAGCAACTCCTCCTGAATGAAGCAGCAAGGCGTGGGGTGCCGATCCATCGCTGAAGGTCGGGAGCGTCGAACGGCTGCGAATTCCAGAGAGCCTCTCCCGGTGGGCCCTCCTGCAGTGACGACTCAGTGACGGTACGGTGACGATGACTCGCTAAGGTCGGGTGTGTCGATGCCCCTGCTGGGCTCCGGGGAGGTGGCACATGGCCAAGAGGTCTCGCAGTTGGTTGGCTGGCTCGGTGGTCTCAGTCCTGTTCATGGTCGCCTGTCCAGGTGGATCCAACGCCGTGGACCTTACCGTAACGAACGTCGAGGTAACCCAGGCCATTCAGACTCCCACGAACACCATCAGCCTGGTGGCCCAGCGCGGTACGGCGGTGCGGGCGACGATTGGCGTGACAGGGAGCTCCGGTTCTGTGGCGGGCGTCTCGGGCACGCTTCACGTATTCGTGAATGGCACTGAAATCACGCCAGCTGGTGGTGTTGCTGCCATCAACGCGCCAATCTCCGCGCCATTGTCTCCACAGCGAGCCAACGAGAACGACACGCTCAATTTCGAGATGCCTGCTCCCAGCGGAATCGCCGCCTCAGCGGACGTGGATTTCCGGGTCGACGTCTCCCTTGTGGCTGGGGAGTCGAACACCGCGAACAACTCCGGATCCGCCAACAACCTGACCTTCCAGAATCGAACGACGCCTCTTCTTTACTACACGAGCATCAATTACACACCCTCCGGACTTGGCCTTCCATCGTCGGGCTTCATCCAGGCGGGGTCGGGCGATGCCTTCGTGCGAGGCATCGTTCCGGTCAACGACGCCGACGCCGCTCTCTACCGACAAGGTCCCTTCCCCTCGCTTACCTACACGGAGGACGCGAACGGAGACGGTCGGCTCGACGCACTGGGATCGGACGGAAACGATCTGCTGTCCCTCCTGGCCAGCTGTCGCCAGCTCATCGTCAACAGCGGGGTAGGAGCGAGTGACCGCATCTTCTTATACGGCTGGCTCGCGGGGAACCCGATCGACGGCAATGGACTTGCCCAGGTCGGCGGCCGCAACGCGTTTGGCAACACCGATCCAATTCGAGGGCAGAGGAGCTACGCGCACGAACTGACGCACAACTTTGGGCTCAATCACAACAACCGAAATCTCGACCAAGTGGGCTGGGATGTCGGGGCGCGTTTACCGGGTAACCCGGCAGGCAACAACACGACGGGGCGCGTCAAGCCTACGACGATGTTCGACATCCAGGTGGCCGGGCTGCTCACGAACCAGGCCTGGGTAGACACGCAGACCTACAATTTTCTACTCAGCAGTAGCACGCTCACTACTTCGCCCGATATCGCCGGCGACCTTGTTCAGCGAGCTCTCGTGATCCAGGGGATCTTCAACGCCAGCGGCACCGAGCTCATTCGGCTCGAGCCTAGCTTTCGCTTTCCATGGTCATCCCTTCCCACGTCGGAACAGAGTGGCTCATTTCGGGCCGAAGTCATCGATGAGACGGGCAACGTGATCTCCGTGCAATTCACTCCCACTGTGGCAGATGATCCCGACAAGCGCGAGGAACAGGAGGTGAGTGGGTTCTTTGAATTGATCGTACTGGTCGATCCCAGCGTGGAGGTGGCCAGTCTCCGAATCACGGATGCGGCCGGAGAGAAGGAGGTCGCCCGGGTGGAGCGATCCGCGCCACCGGAGATTGCGATCATCAGTCCTCAGGATGGGGCTCAGCTCGGGAAGAGGACGCGGGTCGAATGGAACGTCGCAGACAGTGACACTCCGCTTGATCAGCTTCAGTTTCAGGTCGCCTATAGCCCCGACGGGGGCCAGAGCTGGGTGCCGATCGCCGTGGATCTTCCAGGTGAAAGGAACAGCGTGGAGTTCGACTCCACCCAGATTCAACAGAGTAGCGGTAGTGGCGTCATCCGTGTCTTCGTGAGCGACGGTCTGAATACGGTCTTCGCTGACGCAACGAAGCTGACCGCCGCCGCGTCCGAGTTTCCGGCACCCTAGAGGGAGTGGATCGCAAAGCGCCCGGACTTTCTTACTTCGTCGGTTGATGCGTCGCAGCGCCGGCTCGACAGAGTGGCCCGCTCCGAGGCGGAACGAACCCCTTACACTGGCCGAGTGGCATGAAGGGCGACCTGGCCAGAGCAGACCTGGCCGTCAGGCGGCGATGGCTTCTCATCGCGTTTATCGCTTCAGTCATTCTGGGTGCCTGCGACCGTGGCCGACTCCCGTCGGTCGGGGTGCCCCCGTCGAATCCGGGAGTGACGCCAACCACGACAACGGTACTGGTCGTAGATGGAATCTTTGACCCATCAGGCCAAGAGTTGCTTCAACTAGGCCCCGTTCGACTCCAATCCTGGCCATCCCAGCAGATCTCACCGGCCCAGCGAGGGGAGTTCATCGTAGAAGTACGGTACACGACCGGACAGACGTCGGTCGTTCCTTTCGATGCGATCGTGGCGGACGATTCGGCGCAAGGGATCACTCAACATGGGTTCTTTGAGGTCGCCCTTCCCGTCATGGGCCCCATCGCGTCAGTCCTCATCATGAACACTGATCGAACGAAGACCTTCGGAAGGATCGATGGCTCTGATATCGGTGCTCCCTGAGCAGGCGAACGAACGACCCGAACTCCGCACCCCCGGTACGGAGCGAAGCAGAAGTGGTGCGAGGGAAGAGGACGGACTACTGCTTTTCGGCGAAATCGATAGACCCATCGCGAGAGCTGGTTGGGTGATTAGTTCGGGTCTCCCTGGCATTGAGGAGGACACACCAGCCCACTGCGTTGCCCCGACTAAGCTTTTGCTGGGAGGTGGCAGCGATGCCCGAACTGGGACGCCGGAGCAGCGGATGGAGCAGCATCCAATCGGTTCCAACGAGGGAGTACACATGCCCGTACTGTGGAAACAGGGTGGCTTCACAGCTGGGGTGGGACGGTGGCGGCGTCGCATGGATCTACGTGTGTCCCCACTGCATGAACCCTACTTACTTTGCCGAGGGCGATGTCCAGATTCCCGGCGTAGCGCCCGGACGTGATGTTCCCCACCTTCCCCACCCCGTGCGGAACGGCTATCGAGAGGCAAGGGATGCCCTCGCGGCGGGTGCCCCGACTGCGTCGGTGCTCGTCGCCAGGAAGCTGCTGATGAACATCGCGGTAACACAGGGCGCCGATCCAGGGAAGAGCTTTGCCGAGTATGTCGAATATCTCGCGGAGGAGGGCTATGTCCCACCCAAGGGTGAGATGTGGGTTGACCTAATCCGAAAGAAGGGCAACGAGGCAACCCATGAGCTGCCTGAAATGACTGACGTCGACGCGGGCGAACTATTGACGTTCCTTGAGATGCTCTTGACGTTCATCTACGACTTTCCAAACCGGGTGCCACCTGCGCCGGCCACACCGTAGGGCGAAAGTCACCGAGCACGGCGAATTCGCATGCGACTCGCGCAGTCCGCTGCTCCTATCAACAAGCCTCAGGCTCTGATCTTTTCGGCGAAAAGCAGCAGCCCAGGTTGGGCCCTCCGGGGTCGGCCTGCGCTGCGTGCCCTCTTACTCGTTGTTGACTTTTGGGGCGCACCAATGTCGCCGGCACACGGCGGCCAACGACCCGCCCCTTCGCTCCGGCTCCAGGACCAATTCCAGCCGGAGTTCCGCCATGGACCACCCTTAGGACCGCACCCAACCTCACCTATACACTCGGGACCCAGGGTGAGGCCACCTCTCGCGGTGTCAGGGATCACTCCGGAACGGAGTCAGACATGTGTCCGGAACGATCTGTCAGATGTCCCCGGTTAGCAGAGGTCAGCTCGCCGACCCGTCACGATCCGGTGACGCTGCGGTGACGCTGCTGCATTAGGGTGTCAGGACCTACCCCGGTTAGGAGTCGCCATGGCGGAGTACAAAGGACAGGATCCGGCCCTCCTGACACTGCGCGACGAGGGAGCCAAGTGATCAGCGATCGCCTCGGTCGTACCCTCGGATCGGTGCTTGGCGGGTTTGTATTGGTGTTGGTAAGCATTTCATTCGGTAGGCCCGCTCAGGCGGCCAAAGGTGACGAGGGCACATACGACGTCACGCAGGTGGGCTGGGATCTGGCGGAGGGCGCAATCGCTGACGGCGACTATAAAGGGTCTCCTCTTGTTGATCCCTTGGCCGAGGATCCGTGGTGTCATAACGTGCCTTCACCACCGCCTATCCAGACCTTCGAGTACAAGACCGTCAGCCCACCCAATGATGCGGTTATTCACCTGAAGGCAGACGAATACGATCCGGTGGGGAGCGGGCCGTTCCCGATCATGGTCCTCGTCCACGGCGGCGGTTTCGCGAAGGGCTGCCGTTACAGCATGGACGGCGTGGCCAACCGGTTCGCCACCAGTGCATCGTTCTCGACCCACTTCATCAGCATCTCCATCGACTATCGACAGGCTTGTGATAGGACTGACCCGGACGTTCAGGGCAGCATCGTCAAGCCGATGTGCGGCTGGCCCTACAGTCGAGTTGACCCTATACGGCAAGCTCCTGGCGCATCGATCTTCGACGTAGAAGACGCAGTGACTTGGGTCAGAAACCTATGGCCAACGCAGTCCGGTCGAGGCAATCTGTGGAACGGCAAGATCGCCCTGGCCGGGGGGAGCGGCGGAGGGAATCTTGCCTACATGGCTGCCACCCTTTCGGCCCCGGGGTCTTCCAGCCGTCCCGACGCCGTCGCGGGCTGGTCGCCCTTTCCACGGTTCACCCTCATGCTGAACAACACCGTCTGGTTGTGTGACGTAGGACAGACGCGAACGGTCGACGATTGCTCTATAGGTTCCACCTCACCTAGTTCCCAAGGACACTACGAGGGCGGCATCAACCGCTACCTTCCGTGCCCGAACATCGTGAACCACTATGACTCGGCCTGCGAATCCCTCTACCAGGTGGCGGCTCCATACGATGTCACCAATATTGCGCAGCTTCCGCCGCCTATCTATGTCGCAAACGGGGGAGGTCCCACCCCTGGGGTTTCGCCGCCCGAGATCTCGTCACTACAAGGCGTCATTGACTACAAGAACCTGCTGTTTCAATTCATCGTCCAGAAGAAGGTCTGCATCGTGAATACGACGGATCACGGGACACGTCTTTTCAACGACTCATGCAATGGCGACCCCCCCGGCCAGACTGTCGATCAGTCGACGGTCCTGTTCCTGGCGGCCTTTGTCTGCGATGCCCAGCACCTCTGCGGAGGGTAAAATCGCCATCGCTACCCATGCCCACCACCAAACGACGAAGACTCATCTTCGCGCAGTGGATGCTCAGCCTGGTCATCTTGACCATCGGCCAAATCGGCCTCCCGGCGGAGCCAGCCCTCACGGCTAACGGCTCGCCCGCTACCATCCGGCTCGCTCGCGAAGCCGGTCCCGCCTTGACCTCGATAGTGGTGAGCGGTACCGGGCCAACAGGCCCCGAGGTCCAATTGGTCCCGACGGACGACTGGACGAAGGACCGGTTCGACCTGTCCAACAGTGGCTACAATCCATCCGAGGACATCCTTGGGCCTTCAAACGTCTCGGGACTAACGACAGCGTGGTCAGCCAAATCCGGCGAGCTGTTTGGCTCGCCTGCTGTCTCTCGGGGCGTGCTCTATGTTACTGGTGAGAACTCGAGCTATCCCACAGCGGTCTTCGTATCTGCCTACGATGCGGGTAAGGGCAAGCGAATATGGAGACGCCGGCTTTGGCGGGCTGGCACGCTCTCGGGTGTGACCTATCATGCGGGTGCGCTGTACTTCGGCACCGACGATTACATTCTTCACTCCATTGATGCAGAGACCGGTGCCAGACGATGGGATGTGCCAGCTGGTGGAATTCCAACGAATGTCACGGTTTGGAATGGGATGGTGTACTTCCAGGCAACCGATGCAGCGATCCACGCGGTCGACGCCGCAACGGGCCAAGAGACTTGGCGATTCTCGGGAAGCGCGCTGGTCGGGTTGGGAACGCCAGCCATCGCCCGCGGAGTGCTCTATGAGGGGAACGGCCAGTCGCTGTATGCGTTGGATGCGAGGACGGGCCAGTTGGTCTGGAGCTACGAGACCGGGGGACTGATAGAGGCGTCGGCATCCCTCTGGCAGAACACGGTGTTCGTGGCGTCCGAGGACCAGTATCTCTACGCCATCAACGCCACGACGGGATTGTTGCGGTGGAGGGTTGCTCTAGGCCCGCCCTCGTTTTGGCAGGATCAGGCCACTGCGATAGCTGACGGGGTCGTCTATGCCTGCGCGCAAGGAACCCTCCAAGCCTTCAACGCCGTCACCGGAGCTCTGCGCTGGAAGGCCACGAGCGCCACGTACAGCGGCGACCCGGTCGTCGCCAACGGGGTCGTGTACGTGAGCGGAAGCTCGTCGGGGAACCTGTACGCGGTGGATGCCAGCGATGGAACCAACCTCTGGACGTTTGCGTCTGGGCCCACACATGTTTTCGAGCCTATCGTCGCCAATGGCATGGTCTATTTCGGAACGCCAGAGCTCACAGCGTTCAGTCTTCCGTGAAGCAATAGCGTCAACAGGAATATCCGCCAGCTTGCGACGGGGGCGTACATCGGCGCTTACTAGCCGCGGGTTCTTTCGAGGGAAGGTGCCCAGCCCCGAATAGCTTGCGATAATGCAGCGGGTCGCCCTGATCCCTGGCCGCGGGGACCGAGCTCTGTCGCAACGCTGGATCTGCTCCCATCGCCGAGAAGCAGTACTCCGTCTTCCTCCCTCGCGCGCACCACCTCTCTCTCGCTTCATTCCGCGGGTGCGAAGCTCGGGTCGTTCGTTCGCCTGCTCCTCATCTCTGTCCGTGAGCTCGAGCAGTTTCATCGCCTCTGGGGTGGATACCCCGTCGCCAGGAATCTTCGCCTACTTCCTCGGGGTCACGGCTCCCGCGACGAATGACGTCTGGGCAGTAGGCGACTGGGAAGATGACCATCTCCACCTTCATCCGTTGATGGAGCACTGGGATGGCTCGACGTGGCAGATCGTCAACCTCCCGACTGATGAATTCTTCGGAGGCGCGGTCTCGGCATCGGGAGCCTGAAGGGTACGTTTTCTCTGATCCATCACGCAGCCACCGGTTCGTATTCGTGGATCAGGCCGCCGAAGATATCGATCCGGCGAACGCGTGGCGCGTCGGGTGAGATCGGCCGCTCGGACGCCCCGGCTGGAGTTCGAAGATCCAGACCTCGGTGGGGGCGCTGGGCGTTGTAGTGCTCCGCGTAGCGGCGAAGGATCCGGTCCAGGTGTCCTCTGCCGAGCACGAGCGTGAGATCCAAGGCCTCGTGGCGAACGGTGCGAACGAACCGCTCAGCAAAGGCATTGGCCTTGGGAGCCCGAACCGGGGTCTTGATCACCCGGACACCCTCGGAGATGAACACCTCATCGAAGGCCCGCGTGTACTTTGAGTCTCGATCCCGGATCAGGAACGCCACCCCTTCGAGTTCACAATCCATCGAGAGGTTCCTCGCCTGTTGCGCGACGAACTCCCCTGAAGGTTTGCGTGTCGATAACGTCATGTGCAGCCTTCGGCACGCGGTCCTGCCGGCCACCACCGACCTGGTCGACTTCCTATGCGACGGACAAGCGATCTCTCTTGCTCAAGCCGCCATGTTCTCGGCACGATTCCCCATCATTTCTTCGGCGGGGGAGATCGAGCAATGCTCGATCCCGGCAGATGCTAAGGACCCCCGGCGGGTAAGTGATCCACACCCGGAGACATTCGTGGTCGACGGGGGCTACCTCGAGGGCAGTGGGACGGCCAGCGCCTTGTCCCTGTGGGAGGCGTTGGCGCCGATGGTGAGCGCACACAACCTGGACCCCCAAGCCACGGCCCGCGTGGTCCCCTTCTTCACCCAGATCGACAACGGGTACCTGGAACCTGCGGGACCTGGAGACGCCAAGGCGCCGCCCGACGTGCTCGGCGCCCAGGAGTCTTTCGCCCCGGGCAAGAGCCGGGGTGGGTACACCACAGCCGCCCGTCAGGCCGCGCAGATTGCCTTCGGGCATCCCTTTACCCTGGGTGGGGTGAAGGTCACCGGGCCCGAAGGGGTGGAGCTGGGCGATCGCTACGTGCGATTCAGCCCGCTCGCTCATCCGGGCGCTCAGGCTCCCCTCGGATGGACGCTCTCCAAGGCCTCGTTCCGGGACTTGTTCCAGCAGTTCGGCAAGAACGGCGCCGCCTCGGCGGAGCTGGAGAAGTGGTTCACCGGGATGACTTGCACTATCTCGCCTACGTGACGCGAGAGTTCGCCCAATGCCTAGCGGAGTACATGCCCCGGAGGGCTGTCGGTGCCCCTGCGTAGACTCCCTCCTGACGAGCTTGGGGAGGGAGTGGTGACAGTGGGGGAAGCCAGCTTCGAGCAAGTACTTGAATGGGGACGGGCCGCAGCGGAGGACGGCACCGAGGGCGGGGCGGCGGCCGTCGTCGACATCATCCGGGCGGCGGGCGGGTCGATCCCGAGCGGCTCGGCAGAGTGCGTCTTGGACAGCGCCACCGAGATCGCCGTCAACTTCCACCTCATCAGCCTCTTGCTTCAGGGAGCGATCGTTGCGGAACGAGACGGAGAGGACGGCGACTTCAAGTTCAAGGCTGTGCGCTCATCATCAGATCTCGGCGACGACATCCTGAGACTCACGGAGAAAGGTTGGCGCGGTCGGGTCCGGCCCGTCCGGTCCTAGACCGGCTTCTACCAGTTCAGCATGCCGCCGCTGAGGATGTTCTGGCACAGGCTCTCGATGAAGATCACGACCTCGCCACGGCCGGGCTTGTAGCCCGTCGGGTGCCCGCACCGGTTTCGGAGGTCCAGTCGTTCGCCGAGGAGCACTCGAGCGGTCTTGTTGTACATGCCCGCGTCTTCGCCAAGCTGGATGAACTGCGACTCCCTCAGATACATGAAGTCGTCGGTCTTCTTGATCTGTCGGTAGCTGTTGGACGTGCCGTACCGAGCGTGGTTCGCTGACTCGAACGCCTTGATTCCGCCACCGTGATTCCCGACCGTCGCGAACAGGTGAGACACCGTGGCCGCCCAGACCATGAGGATGGCCGCCCGCAGTTGCCCACCCTCATAGCAGGCCAGCGCTTCCTCCAAGTACTCCCGATAAGCAGACGGTGCCTTTGCGATGGCGTCCTGCAGGTCGTGAAGGGCTGCTGCGGGGGACTCCTTGGTGACGTCAACAACGGGCTCACGAACCTGCTCCTGAAGTTCGCGTAGGCGCCCGAGGAGATCACCGACCGACGGCGACAGATCGTCCAAGGCTACGAACCAGCGGTCTCATCCGGCTGGCCCAGGACGTACTTCCGCATGTTCTTGAAGATCTCCTCGATGGTCGACGGCTCGGCGTTCGCCGCGATGTGGATCTCGATGTTGATCTGCAATGCCGGGTTGACGGCTGGCGGAGGCGGCGGTGGAGTCTGCTGCTCCGCTCCGGCGGCACCGGCACCAGCACCAACACCGGCCGGTGCCTGTGTTCCGGTGACGTAGACCTCCAATGACTCCCGGTTCAGCTTGATGTGTGTTTCCCGCCCCTTCCCGGCGGCGATGAATTTCCCGAGCCCGGTAAGGTCTGCCACCCGCAGGAAGAACACGGCCGCGTCCGTCAGGGCGTCACCCTGTGCGCCACCAAGCAGGTCATTGTGCTTCTCCAACCAGTAGTTCGCTACATCCGTCTTGGTCGCCTCCGAGCGGGTCGGCTCGTAGTGGAACCACTGCAAGGTAACGTCGTAGAGCTTCGCGTTCTTGAGGAGGGGTGCGACGACCTTCGCCTTCTGTTCCTTCGATCCGGCATCCACGTACTTGCGGCCAGCCTCCGACAGCTTGATGTTCTCCTGATCCCGTTCGATCAGGCCGATGTACTTCATCGCGTCCAGCTTGCGGCTGTCGGCATAGCTCGCCTGGATCGCCTTCTTCGTGTCGGTGATGGAGGTCCACCCGACCTGGTTCCTCAGGTACTTGGTGAGGGCGTCGATGTCCTCGGGCGTCGTCTTGATGGGCGGCTGCTGT
>Ga0184632_10001140_pt1 | contig 10835 bp, 12 predicted proteins | sample PLM31_50_b1_FD_133153 | JGI IMG/M metagenome (GOLD analysis project Ga0184632, IMG submission 133153) | Groundwater sediment microbial communities from an aquifer in East River, Colorado, USA - PLM3-1_50_b1 | ecosystem: Environmental > Terrestrial > Soil > Riparian zone | place: USA: East... | reverse complement strand
TCGATGATGAGCTTCAGGTTCCAGGGATTGAGGATCCCCATGCCGGACCCGATGAGCGAGGCGAGCGGCATGATAGCCACGCAGCCGATCTGTTCCAGCTCGCGCGCGACAATGGGGTCATCCGACGTGTACACCATCACCTGGAAGCCGTCGGCCACCAGCCGCTCCGCCGCCTTGAGCGTTTCCCGCACGTCAGGGAACAGCGTATGCGCGTCGCCCAGCACTTCGAGCTTCGTCAGCGCGTGGCCATCCAGCAATTCGCGGGCGAGCCTCAGCGTCCGCACCGCGTCGTCCGCCGTGTAACAACCGGCGCTGTTCGGCAGGTAGGTGAATTCCGACGGCGGCAGCGCATCGAGCAACGAGGGCGCGTTGGCATCCTGCCCAAGGTTGGTACGCCGGATCGCCACCGTGACGATTTGCGCTCCGGACGCCACGACGGCGTCGCGCGTCTGCGCGAAATCGCGATACTTGCCGGTGCCTACCAGCAGGCGCGATTGGTAGGTCTGACCGGCGACGACAAGCGGATCGGCCAGGGCGGCAGGTTCTGCAGGCGCGTTCATCCCGCCATTTTACGCCGGTGCAAAATGTGGCGTTTCAGCCCCCGCCGACCGCGGCCACGACCTCCAGACGGTCCCCGGCATTGACTTTCGTTTGCGCGTAGCGGCTCTTGGGGACGATTTCCCCATTGCGCTCGACGGCGATCCGCTTGCCTTCGAGCTTCAGCGCGCGGACCAGATCCGCGACGGTCGCCGGTGGCGGATCGAGGCGCTGCGCTGTGCCGTTGATCACGAATTCCATGGGGCAGATGGTACCGCGCGCGGCGATCGCAGCAGTTATTGCCGGTAGCGGCGCATCGCCTCGCGCATGATGCGCATCTGCTTTTCGAACGCCATGCACATCGTGCACACGGCCAGATGCCACTTGAGTTTCAACCGTTCGAGGGTCGTGAGCTCGCCATCCTGCATCCTGGACACCAGATGGGTGGCGTCCTTGCAGGAAACGAGGTGACCGATGAGACGGTTGAATGATTTCATGGCGTCCGGGGCGACTTGGTAATGCGGCGCTTGGGACGGCTTACGCCCGAGCGCCGTCCCCGAACCAGTGGAGTTCGAGGCACTCGCGCAGCGACATCCGGGCGCGATAGAGAATGACCCAGAGATTATTCGCGGTAATCGTCAATTCCTTACAGATTTCGTCGCTCTCGAGCTCCATCACCTCCCGCATCATGAACACGCGGGCGGTGTTCGGAGGCAGCTTCTCGAGGCAAAAATCCATCATGTCGAAGAATTGCCTCCGGTTGAGCGCCTGCTCGGGGTCGCCCCAATCGGCGGGCGGGGCCTGCCACGCCCCGTTTTCACGGAACAAGCCCTCGAAATCCTCGAGATCGGCCTCGTCGTCGAGCGAGCTGGCTGCCACCGGCTCGCGCTGCTTTTTCCGGATGGCATCGACAATCTTGTGCTTGAGGATTCCGGTCAGCCAGGTCTTGACGCTGGACTTGCCGGTGAAGCCGCTCTGGGCGGTCAGCGCTGCCGTCAGCGTGTCCTGCACGACATCCTCGGCCAGCGCCGTATCGCGCAACTGCAGCCGGGCCACGCGCAGCAGGTAGCCGCGCTGCACCTCGAGTTCTTTCAGAAAATCCGTGGCCATCGTGCTGTCGGAATCTTAGGCGGACTGCAGATATTAGGGCGATTCCGGCTCTTGGCCTAGTGTTCCGTTCCCTTGTCCATGTTGCGGAACACGGCGGTACACTACTTTGCATGCGCGGCCACTCCGACCCCCACACCCACGCCTTCAGCGTCGCATTCCCTCCAGGGCCGAAAATTCCGCCGGGCATCGATCCGCACTCCATCACTTCGACGCCGCAACTCCGGCTTGTTCGGCAGATCAAGCCCGGCGCGCCTGGCGTGCAACGATGACCACTACCCGCTCACGGGATATCCCGCGAACGCTACGCAAGATGTCGACGGAGGATGTCGCGGCGTGGAACGCGTCGTTCAGGGAAGGCACGCCGAGTCGTGCGCTTGGTGAGCTGGAGCTTCAGCGCCGACGCGACGTTGGAAACAGGATTCGCGGCTGGATTGCGATTGGAATATCGATTGTCGCGCTGGTCGTTTCGGTCGTGGCGCTTTACGTGTCCGTACGATGATCACCCCCGTCGAGCAAAAGGGGTCGCTTGCGGTGGGAGCCGGCCACCAGGGCAACTCTGGCCGTGATACGCTGTTTCGGCAGGCATACCGTGAGGTCGGATATCCTATTCTTATCCTGGGAGAGGACGTATGAATAAGATCACGCTGGCTAGGATTGTCGGGAGCATCGTGCTCATGGGCGCGTCGATGTGGAGCGTGGGAGCGCACGCGCAATCCACGACGAATTACCCGATCGCGATAACCTGCACGAGCTCGGGCCAGCTTTGCACGCCCATTTTTTCCGTGACCGTATCCACCGCGGGCGTGCTGCAAGCCGCGTACACGGCGTCACCCGGACATTGTTCGAATCTACGCGTTCATTTTCTGGTCGACGGCATCGATATCGCCCAAACGCCATTCCTGAGCCCGGGACAGAGCAGCGCCATATTCAACCTTGGACCGGTAACCCCGGGTTCACACACCGTAGGATTTCAAGCCGAAGGAACGGTGAGCGGCTGCAATACCGGAACGCTGGCTGCTTGGGGAGGGACAGGTCAGGTGACCGTCAGCCAAGCCTCCGCGGCCATACCGGCGCCCGGAATCATCGCGACCGCAATCGCCTTCCTCTTGGGGGCGCTTGCATTTCGCAAGCGGTTCTTGCGCTAGCCCGGCTTCTGCGGCCGGACGATTTTTCGGGCGCGGAGGGTTCGGGGGCCGACGGGTGACATCATCGCGGACGGACGAGGCAGTGGTCAGCACGACGCGAATCAGCGAGCCTCGCGGCGCCGGGCTCGCGCCGCGAAATTGCATGAGCCCACGAACGGCCCCAACGGCGAACACCGGCGCGCGAAGCGCGAAGGTATTCCCGTGAGCCCGCCGGTCCGCCCCAAGGGCGAATACCCGAGCGCGAAGCGCGAGGGGACGCCCGCGAGCACCGCCACGGTCGTGCACGCGGGCACATTGGAGAACCTCCCGCGGTTCCTGCATTTCATCGAAACGGTGTGCGCGCGCATCGAGGCCGACGCCGACATCAAGTACGCGCTGCATCTTGCCATCGAGGAGGTGTGCACCAACCTGATCGTCCACGGCTATCGGGGGGGTCCCGCCGGTCCGATCGAGATTGCGGTGCACGATGAGAGCGAAAAGGTGACAATTGTGATTCGCGACCACGCGCCGCCGTTCGACCCGGCACGCGCGCCGTCCCCCGATTTGACCAGCGATGTCGAGCACCGCCCGACCGGCGGGCTCGGCTGGCACCTGGTGAAGAAGATGATGGACGAGGTCGATTACGTGCCGGGCACTCCATCCGGAAACGTGCTCACGCTCGTCAAGCGCAAGTTCTAAAAGCATCGGAACGAAGAGGATCGAAATGGAAATCGAGTTGAGTTTGTCAGGCGGCATTACAGTGGTGGGTATTCGCGGCAGCGTCGACGGTTTGACCGCCGACGACCTCATGCGGATCCTGTCCGACCGCGTGAGCGAGGGTGCGGTCCGCCTCGTGGCCGATTGCTCGGCGCTGGACTATACGAGCAGTGCGGGTCTGCGCTCGCTGTTGGGCGCCGTGAAGCTGGCACGGCAGCATGGCGGCGACTTGCGGCTCGCGGCCATCCAGCCGCCGGTGCTGCGCGTGCTCGACCTGTCCGGATTTACCGGCATCCTCAAGTATTATCCGGACGTCGAGACGGCCGTGGTGAGCTTCGCCGAGCCTGCTTGATTCCCGCGAGATTGCCACGATGAACCTTCCACACCGACACCAGCGCGGCGTCGCCGTCGTCATCGGCTCGGGTAGCGTCAAGTGCGCCGCTGCGCTGGGGCTCGTCAATGTCCTGAACCGCGCCGGCATCGCGATCGACATGCTCGTCGGATGCAGCGCGGGCTGCCTTTACGCCACCATGCTCGCAGCGGGGCGCAGCACCGCGGAGGCCGCGGAGATGACGCGGCAGCTGTGGACCAGCACGATCACCGACCAGCACAATCGTCGCGCCTGGCTGAAGGCGGCATTTCCGCGGCTGTTCGGATTCGACGCCCGCTTCGGCTTGCGCGACGATCGGCTCGTGATGGAGCGGCTGAACGCTGCCTTCGGCGACGCGCGCATTGAAGCGATGCCGACGCCGCTGTTCCTAACCGCGACCGACTTCGCGAACGGCAATCAGGCGGTGTTCTCGAGCGGCCGCGCGGTCGACGCAATCCGCGCGAGCATTGCCGTCCCCTTCCTGTTCAGTCCCTGGCCGATCGACGGTCGCCTCTATATCGACGGCTACATGTCGGACCCACTCCCCGTCGGCGTGGCGATGCGCGAGGGCGCCGAGGTGATCGTCGCGATGGGTTTCGACAGCCCCTATCAGGAGCACATCTCGAATGCGGGCAGGTTCGCCTTCCAGGTGAGCGCGATCCTGTCGAACAATCTGTTGAAGTCGCAGTTCGCGTTCCACGGGCTTGCGCACCACGCGGAGATCATCCCGATCATTCCGGAGTTCAAGCAGCGCATCCGCATGTTCGACATCGAGAAGATTCCCTACATCATCGAGGAAGGGGAACGCGCGGCCGACGCGCAGTTGCCGTATCTGTCGCGGCTGCTCGACGCGCAGGCGGCAGTGACAGCGGGCGGTGCCGCGTGACCCACGCGATCTGACCGTCAAGGATCCCAGCGCAGCACGAGCGCCGTGATGTCATCCGTCTGCGGTGCGTCGCGGCAACGCTCGCGCACGCGACCGAGGACCTCGTCGAGCAGCGCGCGGCCGTGCATGCGGCCGACCTCCGACAGCGTGGCAGCGAGCCGCGCTTCCCCGTACTGCGCACCCTTGACGTCGGTCGCCTCGGTGATGCCGTCGGAGTACACGAACAACCCGTCGCCGGGTTGCAGCGTCACCGACCCGGACTCATACGTCGTCTCCAGCATCGCGCCGACCGGCAGCGCGGGTCGGGCAGAAACGATCATCTCGACGTCCCCGTTCGCGCGCAAGAGGTATGGCGGCAAATGACCGGCATTCGCGTATTCGAGGACGCCGGTCCGCAAGCTGAGCCGCGCCAGGAGCACCGTACAGAACATCGACTTTTCGTTCGCCTTGCAAAGCTCGCGGTTGGTCGCCATCAGTACGCGGCCCGGATCGCTTTCCTCGAGCGCCGCCCGCGGCGTGCGACCCGCCAGCGAGCGTAGCACGCTCCAGGTGCGCGCCATGAAGATCGCCGCCGCCACGCCCTTGCCGGAGACGTCACCGAGTCCCACCCACAGCGTTTCCGCGTCACTGAACAGGAAGTCGCACAGATCGCCGCCCAGCTCCTCGGCCGGCTCCAGCAGGAAATGCATCGCAACGTTGCTGTCGTCGCGCTCGTGGTCGAGCGGCACCATGCCGAGCTGCAGCTCGCGTGCGGCGGCGAGCTCGTGTCCGAGCTCGACCATGCGCTCACGGGCGTCGTCGCGCAGGCGCTTCTTCTCGAGCGTCGCGCCGACCCTGGCGCGCAGCATCGTGGCGTTCACCGGCTTGCTGAGGTAGTCCTCCGCGCCGAGCTCGATGCAACGCACGACGCTGTCGTGTTCCGAGGCGGCCGACACCATGATCACCGGCAGCGATGCCAGCCTGCGCTTCGCACGCAGCGTCTCCAGCACTTCGATGCCGCCGATGCCCGGCATCATCACGTCGAGCAGCACCAGGTCGACCGGCGAGCGCTCGATGCGGTCGAGCGCCTCGCGGCCGCCGCTCGCCATCGCGACGTTGGTGTAGCCGAGCTGGGCGAGCCGCGCCGCGAGAATCTCGCGATTGTCCTCGTTGTCGTCGACGATCAGCAGCGCGGCCGCGGCGTTTTCGGTGATGGCCATGTCGTGGAAGCCGCCAGGGATGCGGTCGGGCGAATGATCGGGTAGTCTACGGCAACTTCCAGCCTGCGTTCGTGCTCGTTTTTGCGTGAACGACGGCGAGCGCAATCGGGTATGAACTTGAATATGCTGGCCAGCAGACGAAACGACGTTGCGGTCCCCCCGCACGTGCATCCGGTCGTGCGCCTGAATCGCATCGTCCGCGTCGTCGGCTGCCCGATGGCCGCGGTCGTAGTCGCGAGCGTGCGGTGGGACGAGCCGACTCCGGCCTGGATCTGGCTGGCGCTTTTCGCCTACGCGTTCGTGTGGCCCCAGGCCGCGTACTGGCTTTCCCGTATCAGCGCCGATCAAAAACGTGCGGCACATTTCTGCTTGATCTTCGACTGTGCGTGTTTCGGCGCGACCGGCCAACTGGTGTCGTATCGGCCGGTTCCCACGGTCGTCCTCTCGACCGGCATTCTTACCGCGGTCACGGGGGTGGGTGGCTTGCCGCTTTTCGTGGCCGGACTGACCGTCCTGAGTGTCGTCTATCTGGCGGGGTCGTTCGCCGCCGACTGGCAAGCCGCATCACAGACGACGCTCCTCACGATCGTGCTGTCGCTGGCCGTTGCATTTCTGTTCCAGCTGCTGCTTGCCTTCCAGGCTTTCCGCCAGGCGCGTGAGCTGATCCAGAGGCGACGCCAAATCGAGGAGCAGAGCGCGCAGATCGGGGCACAGAACGAAGCGCTGGAGCACGCGATGCGGCGGGCCGAGGAAGCCCGCAGCGCCATGGAGGCAGCAAACCTCGCGAAGTCGCGTTTCCTCGCCAACATGAGCCACGAGCTCCGCACCCCGCTGAACGCGATCATCGGCTATACCGAGTTGATTCTCGATGCGACTTACGGCGAGGTTCCGGAGCGCGTGCGCGGCACGCTGCAGCGGGTGGAGCGGAGTGGCCGGAACCTGCTGGGACTGATCAACGAGGTGCTCGACCTGTCGAAGATCGAGGCTGGCCAATTGAAGCTCAACGTCGCGCCGTTTGCTTTGCCCGACACGGTGAACGCCGCCGTGAGCTCGCTCGAAAGCCTCGCGCGCGAGAAGGGGCTGAAGCTTTCCACAGCGACTCCACCCGGGCTGCCGCAGGCCATTGGGGACGAGCGGCGAATCACGCAAGTGGTGGTCAACCTGGTCGGCAATGCAATCAAGTTTACCGACGCCGGCGAGGTGGACGTGCGCGTCACATTGGAAGCGGATCAGTTCGCGATCACCGTTCGCGACACCGGTCCCGGCGTCGCGCCCGAACATCGCACGCGCATTTTCGAAGAGTTCCAACAGGCCGACACCTCGACCACGCGGCCAAAGGGCGGCTCGGGACTCGGCCTGGCGATCGCCAAACGCATCGCCGAGTTGCACGGCGGCACATTGACGTTGCTGGAGTCGGAGGTCGGGCGCGGCTCGACGTTCGGCTTCACGATCCCGCGCGCCGGCCCGCCGGGCGTCACTACCGCAGCCGCGACACCCGCCACCGAAGCTCCGACGACATGAGGGCCGAAGGGTCGTTCGAGACCGCGGGACTATTCGGGGGCAGCGCCGCGGTGTTAGCCGCAAGCGTGGGGGGACCATGACCAAGCGAATCCTGGTCGTCGACGACAACGAAGACAACCGACAAATCCTGATCGACCTGTTTTCGGGCGCCGGCTATGAGGTGATCGAGGCGCATACCGGGCTCGATGCGGTCATGATCGCCACGCGCGAGGTGCCCGACCTGGTGCTGATGGACATCCAGCTCCCCGGCATCGACGGGTACGAGGCGACCCGGCGCATCAAGGCGCAGGCCGCGCTTGCGCGTACGCCCGTGATCGCGGTGACCTCGTACGCGCTTGCGGGTGACGACCGCAAGGCGGCGGATGCCGGGTGCGACCACTACGTCAGCAAGCCATTCAGCCCCCGGGCGCTGCTCGCGAAAGTGCGAACGATCCTGGACGGCGCGCCGCCGCCGGCCGCCTGAATCGCATTCACGCACTACAATGAGATTTCATGCAGCAGGCTCGGTCGATTTCCAGGCACACCCCAGGAGAGAAAAAATGACCCGACTCGCGTGCGTCGTTGCAGGGGTTGCCGCTGGTGCAGCGATGCTTCTTTGGCCGGTTCTGTCGCTCGCTCAGACCGATTACCCCAACAGGCCCGTCAAGCTCATCGTCGGCTTCGCCCCGGGAGGCTCCACCGACATCGTGGCACGCGTCGTGGCGCAAAAGCTCGGCGAGCGCCTCGGCCAATCGGTGGTCGTGGAAAACAAGGCAGGTGCCGGTGGAACGATCGGGGCGGACGCCACGGCAAAGGCGTCCGCGGATGGGTACACCCTCACTCTCGGCACGACCAGCACCCACGCGATCGCCGCGAGCGCGTATTCGAAGCTGCCCTATGATCCAGTGCGGGATTTCACGCACATATCCCTGGTGGCGGTCACGCCGTACCTGCTGGTCGTCAATCCTCAAGTGCCAGCTAAATCGCTCGCTGAATTCATCGCGCTTGCGAAGAGCCAGCCTGGCAAGCTGAACTACGCCTCCGCCGGAGCCGGCACTGCCACGCATCTGGCGATGGAGATGCTCAAGGACGCCGCCAAGATCGACATCGTGCACATTCCGTACAAGGGAAACGCACCGGCCGACGTCGCGATTCTCTCCGGCGAAGTGCAGGCTGTGTTCGGCTCGATGCCGGCGCTCCTGCAGAACGCGAAGGCCGACAAGGTACGCCCGTTGGCGGTCGGCACCACGCGCCGCTCGCCCGCCCTTCCTGAAGTGCCTACCGTCGCGGAACAGGGCTACCCGGGATTCGAGGCGGCGCTGTGGTTGGGGATCATGGCGCCCGCCGGGACGCCGAAAGCGATCGTCGACCGGCTTCACCGCGAGATCGTCGTGATCGTAGCCACGACCGACTTCAAGTCCGCGATGGACGCCAACGGCGCCGAGCCGCTCAGCAGTCCTTCGCCCGATCAATTCACCACGATGCTTCGCGGCGAAGTCGACCGCTACGCGAAGATCGTGAAGGCCGTCGGAATCAAGCTCGACTAGAGACAGCTTCGCGGCGGCGAGCGTCGCCTGAACTACGCCTCGTACTCGAATACGCGCGCCATCCCCGCCTCGAAGTGATAGAGGTTGTGGCAGTGGAAGATCCAGCGTCCCGGATTGTCGGCGATGAACTCGATGCGGGCGGTGCCCTTGGGCGCGACGTTGACGGTGTGCTTGAGCGGGGCGTCGTCCCCCGCGCCCTGCAGCACCCGGAAGAAATGGCCGTGCAGGTGCATCGGATGCCACATAGACGTGTCGTTGCGCATCGCGATCTGCACACGCTCTCCGCGGCGGATCAATAACGGCGCCGTGTTGGGATAGGCCTCGCCGTTGATTGTCCATATGTAGCGGGCCATGTTCCCGCCGAGCGCGAGCTCGAACGTGCGCGCAGGTCCGGCGGGCAGCGTCGTCGGTGCCGCCGCGCGAAGATCGCGATAGTCGAGCTCGCGGCCGTCGAACGCCGGCAAGGCGAGATTGGCCTTCGGCGCCACGTCACTCGTGTGCAGGACGCCGATGGCCTGACCCGAGCCGTCCTGCGCCATCGCGTGCAGCGTGTAGGAGCCGGACTTGGCCAGCGTGACCTGCACATCGTAGGTTTCGGCCATGCCCATCAGGATGTGGTCGACCGTGACGGGACGCACGGCCAGGCCGTCGGCGTGCGTGATCGTCAACGGATGCCCGTCCAGCCGGACGCGAAAATATGTCGATGCGCCGGCATTGATGATGCGGAGCCGAATGCGTGCGCCCCGCTTCGCCTTGAGCGTCCATGGGTCCTGCGTGCCGCGACCGTTGAGCAGAAACGCGTCATAAGCAAGATCGGAGAGGTCGGGCTTGCCCTCCATCTTTGCCGGCGCGCCGGATGGTGACGGTGGTGGCCCCTTCTTGAGCACGTCGAGGGCCGCGTAGGGCGAACCGTGCAGCCAATCACCGAGCATCACGGCGACGTCGCGGTCGACGTGCGGATCATCGCTCGATTCAATGATCAAAGGACCGGCGAGCCCGACCTGCTCCTGCAACTGCCAATGCGAGTGATACCAGTAGGTTCCGGTTTGCCGCAGCGGGAACTCGTACACGTAAACGCGTCCGGCCGCGATCGGATAGTTCGCAACGTCGGGCACGCCGTCCATGCCGGCGGGTACGAGCAGACCATGCCAATGGATCGACGTCGGCGAATCGGCGAGCCCGTTATTCACCGCGACGCGCAACGACGAACCCGCGCGAACGCGAATCTCCGGTCCCGGATAGCGGCCATCGACGGTGATGCCGGGGACGGACTTGCGTTCGTCGGGATCGAGCGTCGTTGCCTGCACCCGAAAGCGATAGTCGGCCGCGCGCGGGCGCGGAACGTACGCCGCGGCCCGCGTCGTCGTGGCGCCGCGCGCCGTCGGCACGAGCCCCCATGCCGCACCTGTCGCGAGCCCGGCCGCGCTTGCTTGCAGCCAGGCGCGGCGATCCTGCCGAATGTGCGATTCGTCGTTGGCCATCGTAACCTCGCAGGTCGACGGCCCGATTGCGGGCCCGGTCGATGTTGACATGGACGACCACGGCCGACAACATCGCCGCGCCCATGTCGAAAGCCCACCGCCATCCTCGCCGAGGCATGCGCCACGCCTGGCTCGTCGGCGCATGCGCGGCGGCCGGCTTGTCGCACGCGCGGCTGCCGACCGCGCCCGATGCGGGACAATCGTGGAAGGGGTGTCTGGGGCGAAGCTCGCGTAGCCGTTCCAGGGCGAACGGTGGCCGGTCGCAGAAACGCAGCAGACACAGGCGCCCCGTGTCGGCAGCGGTGGCGTGTTGCTTGGGGATTGTCCCGCCAGTGTCGCGCGAGAAACAAAACGGGCTAAGGAC
>Ga0184632_10001139_pt1 | contig 10838 bp, 10 predicted proteins | sample PLM31_50_b1_FD_133153 | JGI IMG/M metagenome (GOLD analysis project Ga0184632, IMG submission 133153) | Groundwater sediment microbial communities from an aquifer in East River, Colorado, USA - PLM3-1_50_b1 | ecosystem: Environmental > Terrestrial > Soil > Riparian zone | place: USA: East... | reverse complement strand
CTCACTGCGCTGTGCGTCAGGTGCAGCACGTCCGCCGCGGCGCGCAGGTTCTGCAGCTCGGCAACGCTGCGGAAAGCGGCCAGTGTGTTCAGAGGCAGACGGGACATACTGGTAAGTATACCTTACCAAGATGGGCAGACCAAATCGATTCCAATAGAGACCCTGGACTCCTATGCTTACCAGCATCGTCAATCCAACAAGGATCGCATCATGAACGCTCACTCGTCTCTGCCCTCCGTCCTCCTGTCGCGTCCCCTGACCGGGCGTGTCGTCTCCGAGGTTGGCAAAGCATTGCGCGCCGCGGGCGCCCGTCTGGCGCTCTGGCGCATTCACAGGGCACGCAGCCGCGACGTGCGCGCTGTCGATGCCATGACGGACATGAACGAGCACATGCTCAGAGACATCGGTGCACCCGACCGGTTGATCTCGCATGCCGCCGCGCGGAGGGATGCCGATCATCACCGGCGGATTTCGGTGCAACTATCGACGCCTCTTGTGGTGGTTGCCTTGATTGCAACCGTGGCTCTTGGAGCGGCTGCACAGGCAGCAGATTTGCAGCCAGTGAGCAAGGTGTTCGCCGAAGCGCAGGTGGTTGGAGTCTTTACCGGCGATTATGTCAATGGAACACCGGTCTACCGCTTGCCGCCGGTGATCGTTGTCGCCAATCGCGAGGTGGCGAGGGCCAAGCTGGAACGCGAGAAGCAGCTAACGCGTGCCGAGCAAGCACGGGCGAAAGCCGCTGCAAAACGCCCGGCATAGCCCACCGGCGACGCAGCGCAGCGCAGTACCAAGCGCGCCCGACCTCGACCGTGGCACTGATCCGCGCCATGGGCAGTGGCTGGAACGCTGCGGCTCCGGTGGAGGTGGGAAGCCGGCCTCCGCGCGGGCAGTTGCGTAACCGGGTTTTCTCCTGTCTGAAGGAAGCATTTGATGAGAAGACGCAAAGAAACACGATCGCCGCAGGCTGCCGACTTTATCACCGGCGCCTTGATCGGCTTATCCATCGTGGTCACCGTGTTCGTCCTGGTGGCCTAGGCCCGAGTCATTGGCAGACTGTACAACTGTTCCATGAATCTTTTGAACCTTACGCCAGGCCAATTACACCTCGCCCCTCCTTTCCGGAGCGTTGCGAAGCGGGCCTTGTTTCTCGCCATCCTGCTGTTGCCTGGAAGCTTGGTCGTGTTGCCGCTGGTGTGGTGGCTCGATCGTTACAGGTCGCGAGGCGCCTCCCCACAACCGGACGACGGACAAGGACTTACGAATGAAGGGTAGCGCAATTTACCGCTTGCAGATCACCGGTACGGCCAATCTGTCGGTCGCGGGAGACGCATCATGCAGTCACGTTTGATCAACCTCGTGGCGACGCTGGCGTGCGTCCTGGCGGCGTGCACGAGTAACGTGTCCGGCTGTTACCCTGGCGTGGCGATGCCAATCGTTGCGCAGGCGCCCGACGCCGGAATAATTGCCATCGCGGGGCAGGCTTCCGGGACTGTTCGGGTTATGTTTGCGCGCAATGGAGGCATCGTGTTGATCAAGGACATTCGCCTGCCGCCGGGTCAAAGCGTGACGAACTTGTCCGTGTCGGCTGACGGCCGAGACGTCGTCATCGGCACGGAGTCGGCCGTGTACCTTGCGTCTGGCGGCACGTGGAAGCTTGAAGTCGTCGGTGTTCTCACTCGTGGCCCGCTTGTCGACGCGCCGCGCGGCAGCTAACGTTTCTAACATCGCGGCCACTGTGGGCTCGTCTCGGTCGCGCTGCGTTCCTGCTCGAGACGAGTCGGCCCGGCGTCTTCGCGTAGGTAACGTCCGGTCCGGGTCGACGAGGATGGTCGCTCCGGCAGTCGGCGAAGGGGCATGGCGACTCGATTCGTCGCGGAACACCGCGCCCGGACTCCGCCGCCATGCCGCAGCCACCCATCGGTGCCCTGAGTAAGCCCGTCCGCTCGAGTCCTTTGTGGCGGCCGCACGCGCACCGCCACTACGATCGACGAATGCCAGGCGAAGAGTAGACTGTCGGATTGCACAAGAGGCTGTAAAACAACCTGGTTGTGCTGCCGGCATCGGGAGCCGCCCGACGGCGTTTGCGGCTGCTGAGCTGCGTTTTCTCTGAGTTGCATCGCGGCTTCTTTCTGGCGGTCTCAGACCGCGGCGCCCTGAGATCAGGGACAGCCGCTGTGCGTTATCGACCCAAATCGGTGCGCTCGTCCCCGCCATGGACAAATTTCCCGAGGATATCTACACCGAACCCGAACCGGAGGTCGACACGCTTGCCCATCTGGGACCGCTCACCGGAATGGCCGGTATCTGGATCGGCACGCGCGGTCTTGATGTCAGTCCGAAACCCGACGGTCCCGAAAAGCAGGCGTTCATCGAACACGTCGAACTGCAGCCGATCGATGCGCAGGCGAACGGGCCGCAACTGTTCTACGGCCTGCGTTACCACACGCGCATCGTCAAGCCGGACGACGTCGAAACCTTTCACGATCAGGTCGGCTACTGGCTGTGGGAACCGGCCACGGGTGCAGTGATCCAGACGCTTTCGATACCGCGCGGACAGACGGCGATGGCCGTCGGCCGCGCTGCAGCCGACGCAAAGTCATTTCGCCTCGAGGCGGTCCGTGGTTCCGAGACGAACGGAATCGTCTCAAATCCGTTTCTCGAATACGCATTCAGGACCGTGAGCTACACGATCACGGTTACGATCCATGGCGACGGAACGTGGTCCTACGAGCAGACCACGGTCTTGATCGTTCCCGGGCTCGCGGAGCCATTCAATCACACCGATCGCAACACGCTCCGGAAGATCGGCGAGCCCACACCGAATCCCACAGCACGAGCCGCTGCGACCAAACCGAGCGCTGACCGACCCTAACAACGTCAGTGAGGGCACAATATCCGCGATCAAGCTCTCGCGTTACCATCGCCGCTTTCGTCCTTCTTTTCCGCCATGAAGCCTGCCCGGCACCCCACCGCCCTGCGCACCTCACAACTTCTGCGCGACGCCGGTATCGATACCAATGTAGTCGAGTTCGAACAGCCAACGCGCACCAGTGTCGAGGCCGCCGCGGCAATCGGCTGCTCGGTTGCAGAAATCGCCAAGTCGGTCGTATTTCGTGGCAAGAACAGCGGGCAGGCGGTGGTCGTCGTCGCCAGTGGCGACAATCGGGTCAGCGAGGCCAAGGTTGCCGCGCAACTGGGTGAACCGCTGACCCGCGCCGATGCAGACTTTGTGCGCACCACCACCGGCTATGTCATCGGCGGCGTCGCGCCCATCGGCCATTCACAACCGGTCAAGTTGTTGCTCGATGAAGACCTTCGGCGCTTCGAGACCGTCTGGGCGGCAGGTGGCACTCCGTTTTCGGTGTTCCCCCTGAGACCCGATCAGCTTCGCACGCTGACGGGAGCGGACTGGGCCGACGTCAGACAATAAGGTTTCCCAGCAGCGTATTCGGCGCACCAGGCCTTGGGTGATGGCGGCTGCCGTTGGCCGATCTAGTGGTGATTTGGCCTTAACGGCATAAGGGATTGCCGGCCATTTTTGCGGTTGAATCCGATCTCCGCCGATCGCGAATGTCTCACTTCGGCCCAACTTCGGACGTAGCGCATTGCGCTTCATTCCAGTCACTGATCGGTACTCGCCGGCCACGAGCATCCACGCCAACGGCCGCGCTGCGATTTGAGGGACGCCGTTTCGTGGAATTGTGTGTCGCCAATGCCGGCGAGGTAGCGGTAACGGGTTGGAGACCAGCTTCCATCGCGCCAATGTCCGTCGGGTTTGGCACTTGACGGGGGAGGATTTGAACCATGAAAAGATTGCTATTGGCGGCTACTTTGGGGGGTGCTCTATTGGCAGCATTGCCGACATCGCTGTCGGCGGGTCTTATTGACGCCAAAACCAACATCTTCGTAGCCGGTCAGGATTCTACCGGCATCAACACAATGGGGAGGCCTGTTTCCCGCTGTCGCTCAGACGTTCATTCCGGGCGCGGGACAGACGGTTACGTTCGATGTCACTCCTAGTCCTCTCGCATGTGGATTTACGGCCCCGTGCACCAGTGCGGGTACCGGCGATGGCGCGGCGTTGGTGTTCCCAACCGGCCCAACCACTGGCACGGACATAACTGCCAATGGAACGAACGGCATCTCCGGAATCATTTTCCACGGGCGCGAGATGTTCCTGGCCGGCGTCTTCTTAGACGACTCGATCCCGACAGGAGCCGGTCCTTTCACCCCGACCTTCGTGTCCACCGGCGGAACTTACAATGCCGACACCGACGCTTCGTTCCAGGCTTTCTTCCTCGGTCAAGTATTCTTGATTGGCGACGGAAGAACTGGCTTCAACAACGCTGGCGGCACGATCCAGACATGGGCTGTTCCGGCGAACGCGACCCGCCTGTTCCTGGGCTTCGCCGATGCGTTTAACAACTTCACGGGACCCTGGGGCGCTTACGGCGATAACAGCGGCGCGCTGAACGTCTCGGTCAACGTCCAGCAACCAAGTGGAATTCCGGAGCCGGCTTCGCTCGCACTGCTTGGACTCGGTCTAGCCGGACTCAGCTTCTCGCGCCGCAAGCGGTAACTGATTTCGCACCAGCGCAGACCCCGCTCCGGCGGGGTTTGCCGTTTGTGGTGTTACACGGCGTCGTCGATCAACACGCGCGCTGCGTGTCCTTGCGTCAACCTAAAGTTAGACAACAGGGCTACGTCGAGAGGCCGCTTTCGAGGCCGCTGTAGGTCCGGAGTGGGTCGACCTGCGACTTTCGCGATGACCTCGAAGTGGCTGTAACGAGAACTTGACTCGTTCGCGCGACGATCAGTCATCGCGACCTTCGCTGGTACGCGTTACGATATCGCCGTGCACTGTGCGCGCAGCAACCGCAGGCCACCCGCGCGAGCGTCGAGAAAATGAGATCGCCCCGGTTACGAACCGCCCGGCACGCGTTCGACGTGAAATCACCCGGGCCTACTGTCGCGGCGGTCGTTCGCCAACAGACGGGAATCGCATGGTCGCTTGCGCGTAGGCTCTGCACCGAGGGGCGCGTCACGGTAAATGGCGAGCGCTGCCTCGACCCCGCTTCGCGTGTCGCACCGGACACGGTCGTTGCCGTTGACCCACGAGCACGCAAGCTCCGGACCGGTCCGCTTGTTGAGAGTGCAATCGTGTTTTACGACCGCGACGTGGTCGTCGTCGACAAACCGGCCGGGATACTCAGCGTCGCCGATGAGCCTGGGAACAAGGAAACGATCGTCAACTACACTCGAACGTTGCTGCGACGTATGGGCGGGCGTGGCGTTGACGTCGCGCTCGGCGTGGTTCACCGCCTCGATAAGGATACGAGCGGTCTTATGGTGTTTGCGCGGACGGCTCATGCGAAACGCGCGCTGGCAGCACAGTTCCACGAGCACACCATCGATCGCGTCTACCATGCCATCGCGCACGGCGTCGTCAGCGCGACGCGTGTCGAGACGCATCTCGTCTTGGATCGTGGCGACGGAATGCGCGGCTCGTATGGACATTTCCGACGTCCGAAAGGCGACGTTCCGATCGAGGCGAAACGTTCGGTTACGCACATCAGACCGATCGCTGGCCTTGTCGGCGCCACACTGGTCGAATGCCGCCTGGAAACCGGACGCCAGCATCAGATTCGAATCCACTTATCTGAGCTCGGCCATCCGTTGGTCGGCGAACGCGTGTACCTCCGCGACTACGCCGGCCTGAAGATCGAGGCAATGCGCCCGATGCTTCATGCGCTGACGCTGGGATTCGCGCATCCTCGAACCGGCGAACGTATCTTGTTCCAGCGCGAACCGCCCGATGACTTCCAGGCGACGATTGAATCGCTTCGACCGGCTCGCTGCTAACGCTTATGAGTGGGTGGCCCCAGGGCACCGACTCGACGGTCGCTGACCGGGCCAACTGCGGTCATACAGTGAAGTCACTGAGAGCGGACGCTCGATTGCGCTGTCGACTCGATGCGCATGGTCGCGTCTCTCCGAAGCAGACCTTCAACGATCCCCATGAGGAGCTGCCAAGTCGCGGTCCGTGAGGGCATCGCAACTGCAACGACACCTGCCTTTGCGACGCTGCCTAAATGCCAAGTGGCTACCACGGGTGTCCCACCCGAGTACGCGGGCGTCGAGCGATCGCTGCGCGACTATGCAACCGCCTGCGCACTTGCCATGCATTCGGGGCCGCCGCGATTTAGCCCTTGCGAAAGAAAGCGGGATGCGCGTGCCCCGTTCACCCCTGCGCGCTGCGGTAACGGCCTTGGCCGCCCCGCGGCGATCGTTGCTCCGGCCACGCCGCCAGGATGCCATATGGACCTGTCGCTGAGCCTCACCGATCCAGTCGGGAAATCAGTACCCCGGCAGCAGCGATCCACCCGGAATATGAATGGCCAGGAAACTTGCCGTAGGACGCTTGCGGCCCACTAGTTTGGCGGTTTCGCCTCAATCGCGATGGACGCAAACCAGCTCGTCAGATCCGCTATCTCGGCATCGGTCAGCGGCTTGGCGATGACGTTCATGATTTCGTTGGAGCGCTTGCCGCTGCGATATGCCTTCAATTGCTCCGCAAGATAGATCGCCGGCTGCCCCGCAAGGTTCGGGGTATTGGGAAGTACGCTGACGCCGAACTCGCCATGACAGACGGCACACATTCTTGCCTTGACGCGGCCGAGCTGCACGTCAGCCTGCGCCGCGCTGATCCCGCAAGCGAGCACGCACGCGAGCGCAGCCCGAATGATCACTACTGTCATGGAATGCTTCCTCCGTCAATCGAAAAACGGGCCGGGAATCCCCGGCCCGTCAAACTTCACCTATTCCACGAAGGCCGTGCCCTTACTTCCCTTCGCCCACGTAGGTGACGCGGTACAGCGCGCCCGCAAAGTCGTCGCTGATCAGCATCGAGCCGTCCTTCATCATCGCAACATCGACCGGGCGGCCGCGGTACAGGCCCGTGTCGCCGCCGAGCCAGCCATCTGCAAAGACCTCGGTCTTGTCGGCAGTGCCATCGCTCTTCAAGCTGGTGAACATGATGCGCGCGCCAATCGGCGTCGTGCGGTTCCACGAACCGTGCTGCGCCGAAAACAGGCCACCCTGGAACTTCGCCGGAAACACTTTGCCGGTGTAGAAAGCTAGGCCGAGGTCAGCTGCGTGTGCATCCAGGTAGACCTGCGGGTCCGTGATGTTCGGCGGCAGCGGGTCCTTGTCGTAACCGAACTCGGTGATTCGCGTCTTGCCCTGCTTCCACGGGTAACCGAAGAACATGCCAGATCCGGTCGCACGGTTGATTTCGCCGGCCGGGATGTCGTCACCCATACCGTCGGTCTGGTTGTCGGTGAACCACAGCGTCTTGTCCTTCGGGTTGAATTCAAGGCCCACCGAGTTGCGGATGCCAGTCGCATAGACCTCGCGCTTGGTGCCGTCGAAGGCGTTCATGCGCACGATGCCGCCAATGCCCCACTTGTTGAACAGTGCCAACTTCTCACGCGGCGGAACGTTGAACGGCTGGCCGAGCGTGATGTAGAGCATGCCGTCCGGGCCGATTCTGCAAGTGCGTGCGTGGTGGTTATACGACTCCTCTTCGACCGGGATCAGTTTGCCTTGCGGCACCACCTCGATTACCGCGACGTCCCCGCCTTCGTAGAAGAACTCGGCGGCTGGGAAATTGAGGACCCGGTTGTGCTCGACCACGATCAGGAAGCCGTCCCTGGTCCAGCAAACCCCGTTGGGCACGTGGAACTTCGCCGACGGCGCAAATGGCTTGACCTCGTCGGCGACGCCGTCACTGTTGCGGTCGGTGACGGCCCAGACAATGTTCTTGCGGGTACCGACGAACAGCATGTTGGTGGACGGCGCCACGGCCATGTGGCGCGCATCCGGCACTACCGCATAGAGATCAATCTTGAAACCTGGCGGCAGCTTGATGCGCTTGAGATTTTCGCGAATGGCGTCGGCATTCTTTCCGGTCTGCGGCACGGGCGGCATGCTCGGATCCACGCCCGATACTTTCATTTGCTTGAGATTTTCAATGTTTGTCTGCTGGGCGGATGCGGCCATCGGCAGCGCAAGCACCAACGAGTAGGCGAGCAGTTTAATTCGCAACGACTTGGAGGCATGCACTTGTATTCTCCTTGATGAATCTATCGAACCGTCGGGCCTGTCGCAGGCCGCCGTGAATAGGTTCCCCGATTCTTGTTGTTGCCAAAAACGACAGGAGGGCATTCCCGATGTGTAGCATACACCCCGCCCAGCTTTACGGTCGCACAAAAAGGGCCTTCGGGAATTCTGGGCGCTCCGTCCTTCGGATCGCCCCGTCGCAGGGGATATCAATTGCCCGGATCCGTTCCATAGAGCACTGTTTCGAAACTGAGGGAGATTCATCCTTACGTGCGGACGAATCGATAACCAGACGAATGTCTTCCAATGGCCGAAGGACTAAACCGCTCGCGCGGTAGAGTTGAGCTTCGTCGCGGCGCTGAGGTTAGCCGGGATCGTGAATCTGCTTATGTTGTGGCACGAGGCAATCCGCCTCGCATCACGACAGGAGCAGAGCCATGGACTCATCGCTTCACGGGATCACCCCGTTGCGCCAGCGCATAATCGATGACATGCGGATGCGCAAGCTTGCGGAGAAGACGCAGAGTGGTTATATCCGCGTCGTGCGGCAGTTCACCGCTTTTCTTGGCCGTTCGCCCGACACGGCCACGGTTGAGGATCTGCGGCGCTACCAGTTGCACCTGGTCGATCATGGCACCTCGCCGGTGTCGCTCAATGCCGCGATCACCGGGTTGAAGTTCTTCTTCGAAGTCACGCTCGATCAGGGCGAGTTGATGGCCAAGATGGAGCCGGTGCGAGTGCCCCGCATCTTGCCAGTAGTCTTGAGTCGCGAAGAGGCTGCCCGATTGATCGCGGCGACGCGCAACCTGAAGCACCAGACGGCGTTGTCGGTGGCCTACGGCGCCGGACTGCGCGCCAGCGAGGTGGTGGCGCTGAAGGTTGGCGACATCGACAGTCAGCGCATGACCCTGCGCATCGAGCAGGGCAAGGGGCGCAAGGATCGCTACGCCATGCTGCCGCCGCTGCTGCTCGAGCGCTTGCGCACCTGGTGGCGGGTGGCCCGGGCACAAGGCCAGATGCTCGATGGCGGCTGGTTGTTTCCTGGCCTGAACCCCATTGAGTCGCTCTCTACCCGGCAGCTCACCCGCGCCGTGCACGCTGCCGCGCTGGCGGCCGGGATTGACAAGCGCGTCTCGATGCACACCTTTCGGCACAGCTTTGCCACCCACCTGCTGGAACAGAAGGTCGACATCCGGGTCATCCAGGTGTTGCTCGGACACAAGAAGTTGGAGACCACCGCCCTCTATGCGCAGGTGGCCACCGACCTGCTGCGCGAAGTGATCAGCCCCCTGGAGCGCTCGCCCACCGCGTAGCACCTAGGCATGGGGCGTCCAGCCCTGGGGGTCGCGGACATCTTCCGCGCCCACGGGCCGGCTTGGCGGCAAGCGCAGCGCGGTCGCGATGCGTCCGCTCTGTATCGGCCACCGCCGATAGCGGACGGCTTTGCCTTGCGCTGTCGTAACAGCGAATCTCGCCCGCTGTGTCATCCAAGAATCCGACCTCGCATCATCGCCTTCCCGCATCGGCGCGATGTCATCCGCCGGTTCATCGACCGGTGCCACCATCGCGCGCGACCTCGAGCCGTCAAATCCCCATAGCGGCTTAGCGTCCCCGACCGCCGTCGGGGTATGCCGCGGTTTCCTCCCTCGAGGCTTGTGCGACGCCTGTCCGCGTGGCGTCATCACGTCCGCGCACGCCTGCGCGTGAGGGCAGGCATCGCACAACCCTTAACATTCAGCGAAGTCCGCGAACGTCCGCTTCTCTATCGCACGACAGGCAGCAACGGGTCCGAAAGCGATCGTTCGGACGACGCGATCCAGTGCCGTTGGCGCGCAGCGTAAATCCGCTGGTACGCTCGCACTGTGCGGGCCAGTACTAGCTAATTCGCTTCGCGTGCAGCAGCCGAAATTCGGTGCGGCGAACGAAGCCGAGGGCGAGGTAGACCTCGATTGCCCGCAGGTTACGGCTCTCGACGTGGAGGAACGGTATCTCGCCCGCGCGCAGCATCCGGTTGACGACGCGCCCCATCAGCGCCCGCGCGTATCCCCGCCTCTGTGCGTCCGGATGCGTGCAGATGGCACTGACCTCGCGAAAGTCGCCGACCCATGTCCGCTCGCCCGCCATCGCGACGAGCCGCCCGCCCTCGCGAATGCCGAGGTAGGTCCCAAGCTCGATCGTGCGCGGCCGGAAAGGTCCCGGCTTCGTGAGCTCGACCAATGCAAGCATTTCGGCAACGTCGGCAGCACCTAGAATCGACGCGTCGACATGACCTTCCGGCAACACTGACCGGTCGACGCGAATCATCTGGGTGACCTGCGATTCGTACAGCGTTTCCCAGGTCCGCGGCAGCGTCGGAACGAATGGTCCGACCGTTGCCACGTCGCCGCCGACCTCGACCAGCGCCGCCAGCGCCGCGATGTTTGCCGGCGCGACGCCCGGCAATCCTGCGAGCGGCGAAATGGTCGCCGGGTAGCGACGCGCCAATGTCCCGCCTTGCGCCAAATGCGCATGCCGGGTCGTGAGGCTCGACCAAAAAGGGTTGTCGAGCTCGCCCTCGATATCGGAAACGGTCATCGCGGGAATTCTGTCACGCTGTCGCTCATCACCTACGCCAGCGAGAATTAGAGGCGCGGTGAGACTGCAATTTTCCGAAGCGCAGATCCTAGGCTTCCCGTTTGCATCATCGGCTGCGACCGTCGGCGATCAGGCCGCTCGCG
>Ga0184632_10001138_pt1 | contig 10838 bp, 8 predicted proteins | sample PLM31_50_b1_FD_133153 | JGI IMG/M metagenome (GOLD analysis project Ga0184632, IMG submission 133153) | Groundwater sediment microbial communities from an aquifer in East River, Colorado, USA - PLM3-1_50_b1 | ecosystem: Environmental > Terrestrial > Soil > Riparian zone | place: USA: East River... | reverse complement strand
CTTAGTGCTGACGTATGGAAGTTCGTGCGTGGTGGTCATGCTGCGGTGGCGCGGTGTTCGTGGTCGCCCAGTCGGCGGAGCAGCTTGGCGAGGTCCGCGCGGGTGAAGCGCCAGTCGAACGGGGTGGCGGTCTGCTGGTAGCGGCGCTGGACGCCGAGCAGGCGACGCTCGACCTCGGCGAGATCAGGGAAGTCGTTGGGGGTCAAGACCTTGCGTTGCACGACGGAGAAGTAGATCTCGACCTGGTTCAGCCAAGAGGCGTGGATGGGCAGGTGGATCAGGCGCAGGTTGGGCCATGCGCCCTCCAGCCGCTCCACCGACGCCTGGCCCCGGTGCGAGCTGCCGTTGTCGACCACCCAGAACACCCGCGTGGCCGAGGCGTACGGCTGGGTGGTCATGACTTCCTCCACCAGCCGCCCGAACGGGGCGATGCCGGTCGCCGGCTCGCAGCGGCCGAACAGCTTGGCCTGGTGGACGTCCCAGGCCGTCAGGTAGGCCAGCGCACCGCCGCGCTCGTACTCATGCTCGACGCGCATCGCCCGCGCCGCGCCCGGCGGTAGCGTCGCATGGCAGCGGCAGCGCGCCTGGATGGAGGTCTTCTCGTCGGCGCTGACGACATAGGCGTCCGGTTCCAGCTCCTGGCCCTGGAAGACCCGGTCATACAGGTCCAAGACCACCCCGGCCTTGGCGGCGAAGTCAGGATCGCGGGGGAAGATCCAGGAGCGGTGCTGCCACGGCTTGATCGGATCCTCCTCCAGCCAGCGCCACAGCGTGGTGGTCGACACGTCGGCCACCAGGCCGGTGGCCAGCAGCTCGGTGCGTAGCTCGGCAAGACTCCACCGGCCAAGCGGGACCCCTCGGGTCACCGGCAGCTCGCAGGCGATCGCCTTACACGTGGTGACCACCGCGGCCGGGAAGGCGCGCGGGCGGCCGGGCCGCTTACGATCGCGCAGGCCGTCCAGGCCCTCGGCGAAGAAGCGCTTGCGCCACTTTCCGGCCGTGTTGACCGCCAGCCCAAGCCGGCGGGCGATCGCGGCGTTGGTCCACCCCGCCGCGGCTAACAGCACGATCCTGGCCCTGATCACCTGGCGGTGCTCGGCCGTGGGCTGACGCGTCAGGGCCTTCAGGAACCGGCGCTCCGACGCCCGCAGCGTGATCTGGAACGGGCTACGCCCGCCGCCACCTGCCACTGTCCCTCCCGTCCAACCGGCCGGCCCCGCTGGCTGGCCGGGAGCGGACGATACGGGACGCGACCGGGCGCGATCGGAGAAGATGAGCCAGTGGCAACCAAGACGATCCCCGAGTCCACCAAGACCTCGCTCGGCCAGCGGCTGCGCGCCCGCCAGCGTGAGCGCTGGCCTGCGCTGGCCGGCGTCCAAGCACGCTTCCGTGGCCGCTTTGCCTATGTCGACGGTGCACTCGAAGGCGACGAGCTGCTGCCGCTATGCCGGCTGCGGTATGCGGGCTCGGCGAGCCTGTGGGGGTTCGCCATCTACCTGGCGAGCAAGGACGGCTACCAGGACTCGGTGCTGCCAAGCGGCCTCCCGGTCGGCACGCCCGAGGAGGCCCTGGACTGCGCCTGCGGGCTCTACCTCAACGACCCCACCGCTTGGCAGGAGCACCTGCCACCAGCCAGCTCCTGACCACGCACGAACTTCCATACGTCAGCACTAAGGGACGGTTCCGAGGCTGCCCTGAGGTTGTCCCGCGGTTCGTAGAACTTGAGGTGGCGGTCCCCCACCTGAGCCCTGCCGTCTGGTAGGCCTCGGGTGATCCGCCAAGAACACCGCGAGGAAGGGGACCGCCGTGGGCAAGCAGTACCAGACCAGGGACGCCGAGGCGAGCACGCCCGAGCTGACCATCCCAGCCGAGGTCTCGGTCGCGCTGGCCGAGATCGCCGAGTCGGCCAAGGAGGGCCTGCTGGCGCTGGCGGTGGGCGCCGGGCTGCAGGTGCTGGACACGCTGATGGAGGAGTCGGTGGACACGCTGGCCGGCCCCAAGGGCAGGCACAACCCCGACCGGGCTGCGGTCCGCCACGGCCACGAGCACGGCTCGGTGACCCTTGGGGGACGGCGGGTGGCGGTGCATCGTCCTCGGGTGCGTGCCGCCGACGGCTCCGGTGAGCTGCCGGTGGCCGCCTACCAGCTGTTCTCGGGCACCGAGATCCTGGGCCGGCTGGCGTTGGAGCGGATGCTGGGCGGGCTGTCGACCCGCCGCTACCCGCTCGGCCTGGAGCCGGTCGGCACCCAGGTCGAACAGGCCGCCTCAGGCACCAGCAAGTCGGCGATCTCCCGGCGGTTTGTGGCCATGACCCACACCGCCCTGGCCGAGCTGCTGGCCACCGACCTGTCCGGGCTGGACCTGGTGTGCCTGATGATCGACGGGGTCGGCTTCGGCGAGCACACCTGCGTGGTCGCGCTGGGCATCGGCATCGACGGGACCAAGCACCCGCTGGCGCTGGTGGAGGGCGCCACCGAGAACGCCACCCTGGCCCGTGACCTGCTCACTGGGCTGCGGGAGCGCGGCCTGGACACTACCCGGCCGATCTTGTGCGTGATCGACGGCGCCAAGGCGCTGCGCCGCGCGATCCTGGACGTGTTCGACCACCCGGTGATCGCCAGATGCCAGCAGCACAAGATCCGCAACGTCCGCGACAAGCTGCCCGAGCGGCTGGGTGGCCCGGTCGAGCACCGCATGCGCGCCGCCTACCACGCCGCCTCCGCGCTGGACGCCGAAGCCCAGCTGCTGGCGCTGGCCCGTGAGCTCGACAAGACCCACCCCGGCGCCGCCGCCAGCCTGCGCGAGGGCCTTGCCGAGACGCTGACGGTGCTGCGGCTGGGTGTGCCGCCGACCCTGGCACGCACGCTGCACTCCACAAACCCGATCGAGTCGATGATCTCCATCTGCCGTGAGCACGCCGGCAACGTCAAGCGCTGGCAGGACGGCACCATGGCGCTGCGCTGGTGCGCCGCCGGGATGGTGGAGGCCGGCAAGCAGTTCCGCCGCGTCAACGGCTACCTGCACCTGCCGGCCCTTCGGGCGGCCCTGGAGGCTGAGGTCGCCAAGACTGTCACCGATCCGTGCGAGGATCAGGAGGAGGTGCAAGCGGCCTGATGATCATCGGGGACCGCCACCGAAGTTCAACGGAACTCGGGACATCCTCGGCTGCCCTTCTTCACGGTCATGCCCGCTGGCGGGGGGTGTGTCGTCAGATCCCCGCCAGGTTCGGGCGAAGCGGCGCAGCCGCAGCCCCTGGGCCAGCAGCAGGATGCCGCTGACCGCACCCCAGGCGGCCACAACCGGCACCAGCAGGTCGGGGTCGACCTCGCTCGTCAGCAGCAGCAGGGCGCCGAGCCCGAGCTCCAACATGCCGAGCACGATCCCGCCGAGCGTCCATCGACGTCCCAACCGCTCTTCGGCGGCGAACCCGCCGAGCACCCGCAGCACGCCCGTAAGCACCGCAGAGATGCCTAGCAGCCCCACGAACACCTCGGGGTTGACAAGCCCGGAGAGCCGTTCGCGAAGCAGCACCAGCACCGCCCCCACGAGCGCCGCGATGGCCGCCGCCAGCCCCAGCCGGAAACCCAGGACGTGGACGGATCGCCAGGGCGAACCGCAGCGTGATGAGCCCACCGGTCATCCAGAACAGGGCAAGAAAGGTCACCAGACGGGCGCTGCTGCGACCGGCCACCCCGACGGCGATGGCGAGGGCCAGCGCGACCAGCCCCCGAACCGCCGTCAGCCACCAGTACCGCGCGATCGCCGGGAGCCGCCTCCCTGCCCCTGACGTCCCCCTGGGCGGGCTGCTTGGACGGGCCTGCGTGCGTCGACATCGAGCGCTCATCCTGTTAGGCGCGGATGATGCAACGGAACCCAAGGTGGGAGGTTGCGGTGTTGATCGGCTGGGTCATGCGCGCCGCCGACCGGTTTGATGTTCTCGAGGGGGACCTCGCCCTCCCAGGTGTTGCCATCCAGCGACCCCGCCTTAGGTGCTTTGACGCATCGCAACCCGCTGTTCTCTTGTTAGCACACTGGGCCGTCGCGGGGTGAGCGGGCATCATCCGCAGAGGATGAACTGGGGAATCACCCAGCGGGGATGATGTGTGATCAGCTGCCGTCCGACAGGCTTGCCTCGTCCACCGAGGTGGCTGGCCGGGAGGTGCGGCAGGGCGCCTGTCGAGCTGCGCCTCGTCCCGCAAGACCCGGTCGGATCCTCGGAGGGAGCATGAACGAGTGGGCGCTACCCACGATTGCCGTGCTGCTGATCGGCTATGGGGCGCTGTCGGGCCGGCTGCAGTCCACGGTCATCACCCAGGCGATGGTGTTCGTCGCCCTCGGGCTGCTGGTCGGCAACCGGGTCCTGGACCTGGTCGAGGTCGAGGCCGCCAACCAGTTCGTGCGCCATCTGGCCGAGGCGACCCTGGCCCTGGTGCTGTTCACCGACGCCGTCCGGGTCAACCTGGGCACGCTGCGGAGCGAGTCCGCCCTGCCGGTACGGCTGCTCGGCCTCGGCCTGCCGCTCACCATCGTGGCCGGCACCCTGGCCGGGCTGGCCCTGTTCCCCCAGCTTGACCTGTGGACGGCGGCGGCCCTGGCCACCATCCTGGCGCCCACCGACGCCGCGCTTGGGCTGCCGGTGGTCAGCAACCGGCGGCTGCCCTCCCGCATCCGCCAGGGCCTGAATGTGGAGAGCGGCCTGAATGACGGGGTGTGTGTGCCCCTGCTGATCATCTTCCTGACCATCGCCCAGGCCGAGGAAGGCGTCGGCCACATCGAACCGTTCCGGGTCGTCCTGGAGGAGATCGGCTTCGGGACCACCGGCGGGGTCGTCGCTGGTGCCCTGGGCGCCTTGGTCCTGCGCCGGTTCGCAAGCCGGGGGTGGATGGAGGGGACCTGGCAGCAGATCAACGCCGTGGCCACCCCGCTGCTGGCCTACACGGTGGCCGCCGCGCTGGGGGGCAGCGGGTTCATCGCCGCCTTCGTCGCCGGAATCGTCTTTGGCGCCGTAGCCGGTGAACGGGGCGAGCACAGCACCTTCCTGGCCGAGCAGTCCGGGGAGCTGCTCAACGCCGTCACCTTCCTGTTGTTCGGGGCGGTGCTGCTTGGCCCGGCGTTTGGTGAGCTGGACTGGCGGGTCGCGCTGTATGCGGTGGGGAGCCTGACGGTGGTGCGGATGCTCCCGGTGGCCCTGGCAATGCTGGGGACGGGGATGCGCCGGGTCACGGTCGGGTTGCTGGGCTGGTTCGGGCCTCGTGGTCTGGCCTCGATCGTGTTCGTGCTGATCCTGGTCGAGGAGTCCGAGCTTCCCGAGCGCTCGCTGATGCTGACCGTGGTCACCTGGACGGTGGCGCTGTCGGTGTACGCCCACGGCCTCTCGGCCTGGCCGGGCGCCAACCGCTATGCCGACTGGTACACCGCCCACAGCGCGGACCACGCTTCGATGCCGGAGAGCGTGCCAGCCACCGATCAGCGCGTCCGCGTCCCCGTACGCCCGAGGCAAAGCTCGGGCCCGACCTGACCGCTGAAGCGGACCGGTACCAGTCCGTCCCACGACCGCACTCGAGGCTGCCACTCGTCGCAGCGACAGAATGCACTGGTCAAACCATCCGGGACCCACCACTTCATCGCCCCATCGAGTGCGGGCGCGGCCTCCGTGCATCCCTCGAAGTCCACCATCAGCCCATCAGCTGGCCTCCGCAGGCTGACGGAACGTATGAAGGCGACCCACTCCGGATCTAAATCACCCCTTCGGGATGATGCCAGCTCACCCGGATCAGAGGCATGGTGCGTTGGGCGTGACGAGGATCGACCGACCGGAGGGAAAGGCCATGGTGACCGAGTACGAGCAGGGCAGCCCCTTCTCCGGCCAGGTCGGGCGGACGGTGGAGGAGTCCACGCCGGCGTGGCCGGCCCCGATCCGCGCCCGGGAGGGGGCACCGAATGTGCTGTTCTTCGTGCTCGACGACGTCGGGTACGGGCAGCTGTCGTGCTTTGGTGGGCTGGTCGACACGCCCAACATCGACCGGGTGGCCGCCGCCGGATTGCGCTATTCGAACATGCACACCACGGCGCTGTGCTCGCCAACGCGTTCGTGCATCCTGACCGGCCGTAACCACCACTCCAGCGGGGTGGCCTGCATCATGGAGCTGGCGACCGGCTACCCGGGCTATGACGGCCGGATGCCGTTTGAGAACGGGATGCTGCCCGAGATGCTGCGGCCCCACGGCTACAACACCTTCTGCCTTGGCAAGTGGCACCTGTCGCCGTCGGAGGACAACACCGCCGCCGGCCCGTTCCACCGCTGGCCCCTGGGCCGGGGATTCGAACGCTTCTACGGCTTCCTCGGCGGTGAGACCAACCAGTGGTATCCGGACCTGACCCAGGACAACGCCTCGGTCCGCCAGCCGCGACAGCCCGAGGAGGGCTACCACCTCAGCGAGGACCTGGCCGACCAGGCGATCAAGCAGGTCCTGGACGCCCACGTCAACGCCCCCGAAAAGCCGTTCTTCATGTACTACGCCACCGGCGCCGGCCACGCTCCTCATCATGTTCCCAAGGAGTGGGCCGACCGCTACCAGGGCAGCTTCGACATGGGCTGGGACCGCTACCGCGAGATCGTCTTCCAACGCCAAAAGGAGCTCGGCCTCCTCGCCGCGGATGCCGAGCTGTCACCGCGCGACCCCGATGTGCCGGAGTGGGACTCGCTCTCAGACGACCAGCGGCGGGTGTACACGCGGATGATGGAGGTCTACGCCGGGTTCGTCTCCCACGCCGATCACCACTTCGGCCGCATCCTTGACACGTTGGAGCGGATCGGGGAGCTCGACAACACCCTGATCATGATCATCAGCGACAACGGCGCCTCGGCCGAGGGCGGACCGACCGGCTCCTTCAACGAGATGCTGTTCTTCAACATGGCGCCCGAGAGCTTCGAGGAGAGCCTGGCCAGGATCGACCAGCTGGGGGGCACGGCATCCTACAACCACTATCCCTATGGCTGGACCTGGGCCGGGAACACCCCCTTCCGGCGCTGGAAGCGCGAGACCTACCGCGGCGGCTCCACCGACCCCTTCATCCTGGCCTGGCCGGCGGGGATGACCGCCCGGGGCGAGATCCGCGCCCAGTACGCCCACGCGATCGACATGGTCCCCACCGTCCTTGAGGCCCTCGGCCTCGACGCTCCAGAATCCATCCGTGGTGTCAGCCAGTCGCCGCTTGAGGGCATCAGCTTCGCCCACACCTTCGACACCGCCGACGCGCCAACCAACCACACCACCCAGTACTTCGAGATGTTCGGGCACCGCTCCATCTACCACGACGGCTGGCGGGCGGTGTGCCCGTGGCCGGCCCCCAACTTCACCGAGGCCGCCAAGCTGGGCCGCAAGCTAGGCGACCCGATCACCCCCCAGGTGCTGGACCAGCTCGACCGGGAAGGGTGGGAGCTGTACCACGTGGCCGAAGACCCGGCCGAGTCGACCAACCTGGCCGCCGACCACCCCGACCGGCTGCGGGAACTGGTCTCGTTATGGTGGGATGAGGCCGCCAAGTACAAGGTGCTGCCCATCGACGGCTCCTTGCAGGCCCGCCTGGCCGCCGAGCGCCCCCAGACCTCCAAGCCACGCACCCGCTATGTCTACTACCCCGGCGGCGCGGTCGTGCCCGCCTTCGCGGCCCCCCCGGTGTTCAACCGCCCCTACAGCATCGAGGCCGATGTGGAGATCCCGACCGGCGACGCCGAGGGCGTCCTGGTCGCCCAGGGCGGCGATGCCGGCGGCTACGCCTTCTATCTCAAGGACGGCCGCCTCCATTACGACTACAACTACTTGGGCCGCGACCGCTTCGAGCTGGAGTCCCCCGACTCGGTCCCCGAGGGACGCCACGCGTTGCGTTATGAGTTCGAGCCGACCGGGGAACCCGACATCCGCAACGGCAAGGGCGTCCCCGGCCGCGGCCAGCTGTATGTCGACGGCCACCTGGTCGCCAACACCGAATTCCCGCACACGGTCCCGCTCATCTTCGAGCTGGAAGGGCTGAGCTGCGGCTACGACTTCGGCGCACCAGCCGGCGAGGCCTACGAGCCGCCATTCGAATTCACCGGCACGATCTACAGCGTCACCTTCGACGTCTCGGGCGAGCTCATCAGCGACGACGAGGCGGAACTGGCGCGGCTGATGGCCCAGCAGTAACGAGGAATGACGGCGGGCGGCTCCCGGCAGGGAGCACGGGGCCGCGGGTTGCCCGTCCGACCCCAGGCACCCGCCGTGGGTCCCACTGCACGGTAGTCTGAGTAGTTGTCACTGAACCCGAAGGGGGAACAAGAAATGCTTGGACCGTCTCGGAGGGTCGCGCGGCGCACCACCCGACGCACCGTGGGAGCCGCCCCAAGAGCCGCCGCCCCAGTTGCCGCCACAGTCGCCGTCGCCGCGACAGCGCCACGACGCGCGGGGCGGCGAACAGCCCGCCGGGTGGCCCGCCGCAGGTTCTGACAGCACCGCCCGACGCTTCCACGAAACCAGACTGGGAGCATGAGATGGGTTGTCTCTTCGCGATGTTCGCCGGGGTCTTTCCGCGCCTGGCGCTGTTCATCCTCTGGGTGGCGAGGCCGGCGAGGGTCGACGAGCTGGCGATGGACCAACAGGAGGCCCGGGCGCTGCTGGAGGGTGCCGGAGTCGGACTGGCCGACGCGGAGGTGGCCGAGCTGGCCAGTCGGACCGAGGGATGGCCGGTTGGGCTGTATCTGGCCGCGCTGGCCCTGCAGGCCAGAGGCCAGCAACACCACGCCGGGTTCGAGTCCCCCCGCCAGCTCACATAACTGCCGGTCAGAACCGTTGCTGACCTTGCTTTGCTTGTCTCGCGGTCATCCCTGAGGTGCGGCTCAGGCGGGGGCCGGGCCGGCCTCCTCGACCACCTCGTGGCGGCGAACATAGGTGGCACCGAAGGCCTGCAGGGTGGCGCTGACCGGTAACGCGAGCAACGCGCCGACGCCGCCAAGCAGGGCCGCCCCGGCGATCACGGAACCGAACGCCACCGCCGGGTGCAGCGACATCGTGCGGGCGGTGATCCTGGGGGCCAGCAGGTAGTTCTCGACCTGCTGGTAGGCGGCGATGAAGGCCACCACCCAGACGGCGTCGAGCGGGCTCGATAGCAACGCGACCAGCGCGGGCAGGGCTCCGGCTAGGTAGGCCCCGACCGTGGGGACGAACTGGGACACCAGCCCGACCCAGATGGCCAGGGCGAGCGGGTTCGGCACCCCGATCAGCCACAGGAATCCCCAGGTGGCGGTGGCCGACACCGCCGCCAGCAGCGCCCGCGAGTAGACGTAGCCGCCGGTCTGCTCGACGGCCACGTCCCAGGCCCGCAGCACCTCCCGCTGACGCTGCGGCGGCAGCACCGAGAACACGGCACGCCGGAAGCGCGGCCCGTCGGCGGCGAAGTAGAAGGTGAACAGGGCCACCGTCAGCAGCTGGAACAGCAGCGTGAGCAGCTGCACGCCGATGTCGAGGGCGCTGCCGGCAAGGCCGGTGGCGAAGCTGCGCACCGGCGACTCGGCGCTGCTGAGCTGCGCGACCAGGGTGTCGCTGGACAGGCTGGCGTCGAAGGTGCGGTTGACCAAGGCGATCGTCTCCTCGACATAGCCTGGGACGGCGTCGGCCAGGTTGGACACCTGGTCCACGACCAGCGAGCCCATGGCGACGACGAACCCGGCCGCGGCGACCAACAGCACCAGGAAGACCACCGCGGTGGCCGCGCCCCGGCGCCAGCCCCTGCGGGCCAGCCGGTTCACCGCCGGCTCGATGGCGATGGCCAGGAACAGCGACACCAGCAGGAGAATGAGCAGCGTGCGCAGGCGCTGCAGCAGCCACCAGACGACGAACAGCCCGGCAACGCCGAGCAGGAACAGGCCGATCGCCCGCGGCAGCCAGGGCGGCATCGCCCTGGGGTCGGGAGCCGGCGGCGCGCCGGCCGGCGACCTCGGGATGCCGTCGGCGGGATCGCGCAGGTCGGTCATGGCCGGCAGGCTACGACGGCCTGGCCTGCCTCGTCACTCCCCTGGTTGGGCCACGGTACCCCGGTGGTGAGCCGCCAGGGCGGGACGGCGGCTGTGCCGCTGGCTGGTCCTGGCAGTCGCCGTGACCTGGAACCTCGCGCGAACCTGTAGCGGCCACGGGCCTGGTATCCGCCGGCCGCCCTGGCGGCGGCGGTGCTGGTCGTGGTGGCGGTGCGGGTTGACGGTTGCGCCCCGCGGGCTCTCGGGCTCGACCGCCGCTGTCGACCCAAACGTCGTGGCCACTTGGTCGACCGTCGACGCCTTGCCATCCGATTTTCTGTCGGATGGCCCTTGATCGTCCGTTTGATCATCCAGACGATCCTTCTGTATCCGTCTGGAGCCGTCTGGACCGACGAGGCATCCAACGTGAGCAGGCTAGATCCTTCTGCAGCTGTCCAGGTCGACCCCGAGCATCGGCTCGTAATCGGAAGGTCGTCGGTTCGGATCCGACCTCGGGCTCTATTTACGCAGGTCAGAGGGTCCATGTGGTCCTCCTGCCGATGGCCCTGCTTGCCTCGTTGATCATCCCTTAGAGGTGCACCTGGCCTCGGGAGGCGTGCCCCGCTTCGCTACGAAGGTGTGCCGGCCTCCTTGGAAGCTTCAGTCAGGTTGCCGCGGGCCCGGGGTCGCGGTTGAAGGCCGCGCGGGCCCACAGGAAGCTGACCAGGGTGACGCCGACGCACCAGACGACGGCGACGGCCGCGCTGTTGCCGATGGCCGTGCCCAGCAGCAGGCCCCGCAGGGTCTCGATGAAGGGGGTGAAGGGCTGGTACTCGGCGAACCAGCGCAG
>Ga0184632_10001137_pt1 | contig 10845 bp, 11 predicted proteins | sample PLM31_50_b1_FD_133153 | JGI IMG/M metagenome (GOLD analysis project Ga0184632, IMG submission 133153) | Groundwater sediment microbial communities from an aquifer in East River, Colorado, USA - PLM3-1_50_b1 | ecosystem: Environmental > Terrestrial > Soil > Riparian zone | place: USA: East... | reverse complement strand
TGAAATCAGCCGTTCTCCTCGAGCGCAGCAAGGACGGCACCGTACAAACACCGGAGGGTTCCGACAACGCCGCCGGCTTCTACCTCGCGTCGGGCGGTCTGATGGGCATGCTCGTCGGCGCCCTCGGCGGGCCGGTCGGAATGCTGCTCGGCGGCTCGATCGGGGCGATGGGCGGCAGCGTTGGCGAACTCGCGCGAGCCGACGACCAGGACGTTGCGTTGCAAGCCATCGGCGAGCGCATTCAGCCCGGGAGCCCAGCGCTGGTGGCGGAGGTCACCGAGCCCGCCGAAGAAGTGATCGACGGGGTGATGGGCGCACTCGGCGGCAAGGTCACACGCCGTCCCGCAAGTGATGTCTACGCCGACGTCGTATCGGCCGAGAACGCATCTTTCCAGGAGGGTGTCGACGCTTTGAAGGCGCGGATCCACGAGCACCACGCTGACAACAAGAAGAAGTGGGAAGCGTTCAAGGAGAAGGCCGAGTCAAAGGTGAGGTGACCGGTCTCTCGTAGTCGCGCGGACGGATCACATACTCGTGAGGGGACTTGCAGTCGACGCGGCCACGCCTGTTACAGCCGAGTCCTGCGCGCTATGCGCAGGACTCGCGCACGACGTGATCTCTTTTCCGAGCAACGAGGTGGCTCCCGTCTTCAGCGCGGAGTTACTCAGTCGGAATTGAATCTCTATCGGTTTGCCCCGAAGGTCAGCGTCACTTCGCGCACCGAGCTTGGCGCGGCGCTCGAGACGACGCAGAGATAGGGCCAGGCGCGAGCGAGCGTCTGGGTAGGCGATACCAGTCGTTCGACGTACGCCAGTCCAGGTCGGGATGGCCCGAGCGAAGGTTCACCCTCGGCCCGAGCGACCGTGCTGGCGTTGGTTATTGGCTCCTGCCGCGTGCGCGCGGAAAGGGTCTCGTGACGCACGCGCTCTTGCTGGTTTCGCGATGGGCATTCGACGAGCTCGGCGTCAAGCGGATCAGTTTGCTCACGGATCCGAGGAACGCTTCGTCGCTACGGGCCGCAGAACGAGCAGGATTCCATCGGGAGGGCGTGCTCCGTTCGTGGGCCGACGTCAACGGCGAACGCCGAGCGAAGTATCGATCTGACCCGAGCGTTGCCTCTACCCGAAGATCCAGAAGCCGTGGCTGAAGCCGGAGGCCTCCGACTCGACGATGTCAGTGACGATCTTGTCACGCTCGTCGAGCAGCAGGACGGACACAGTGAGCACTGATTCGCCCTCTCTAACCGCTCCGCGGATGACCTCTTTCCGCATCGACTCGTCGACAGGGTCGTCGAACCGCACGCGGCGGAAGTGGTCACGGACGAGGGGGTGACCCGCCAGGCTCCGCTCACCACCGTAGGCAACGGTCCGTAGAAAAACGTTCACGGTGCCAACGTAGGCGAGCCACTCGCGCCGAACGGCGCTTGCCGGGAAGTACGTCGTCAGCTCGACGCCGATGATCGCGCTCTCGGTCCGCCATCGCCTCATCGCGCGGTCATGGAACACCCGGCCCTGGCGCGGGCCCCCGCCAGGGCTGGCGCTGTCGATGGCCGTCTGCGCTTCGCGGGAGATCCGCGCGACGAGCTCCCGCTTGAGGGCCAGCTCCCTCGGACGGTCTTGCCAGACCCGGGTTAGCGACGGAACCAAGAGGCTCGCAAAGACGCCGGTGAAGACAGCAAGCAGGGCGCCGACGACGACCGGGTGGCGAAGGGCCGCGCCGAAGGCGGATGGCCGCTTCTGAGCGTAGACCTCGAGCTCCTCGAGTTCCCGAACGGTGTCCTCGGCCTGCTCGCGGTCGTGGTCGGTCACACGATCGCTGAGCGGTTCCGCCGGATCGCCGGCGCCACGCACCTTCTGGCGCATCCAGGTGCGGTGGGAGACCGTGGCGAGCCGCTCGACGAGGTCGGCCCGGCTCAGGGTGTCCGCCATGGTGCTCCTAGAGTGCCACCCCGGTCAGCGATTCCGCCACCACTCGAATACGAATCGCTGCTCGTGAGCGGCTAGCTTGTACCAGCGCCGGTCGATGGCGGCGACACCCTCGGCATCGCCGCGCTACTCGCAGGCTGCGCGCCTCGGCCCGAGCTCCTCCAGGTCCTGGTTGAGGCCGTGGCGCCTGGCCTCGCGGCGGCGGATCGCTAGGTCTTCGGATTCGTTCACGAGCTCCTCGCGAGGTGCCATCTCGGGGTGACGGCAAGATGGATGGTCGCCGTGCGAGAGCTGTCCTGGGCTTCACCGCCGCCCGGAGCGACGCCTGGCCGGCACTCGTGATGGTCAGCTTCAGCTTCCAGCGCTGCGGCTTGGCGCGGTCGACAAAGAAGCGCAGCGTGCCCAGGCGGTAGAGCCCGCCGGCTTGGATCTTGCGGCGGGCGAGCGTGTCGACCTGTATCTAAGTCATCACTTCCGTCGGCGCCGGCGCTCGCGCTTGCGGGCGATGGTCGCCATGAAGTCCAACGTCCTGTTCTTTGGGGTCGGCTCAGATCAGCTCAGACGGTTTGCCGCGGGGCTGTGCGAGGCGCTCAGCCCCGTCCGCCGGAACGTCTTTACAGTTTGGAGCACTCCGACTAACCGTTGACAAATGGGCCGGAGAGTGAGATGACTTCACCGTCAACTCAGGCGGTGCGCGCGCGTTGCGGCCGAGCGTGTCCCGCGCCACGAGGAGGACGTGGAGCGGTGAGTCGGCGACACCGGACACAGACGGACGTCGCGAAGGACGACGAGACGCTGCATACGCCCGAGGTTCGTGGTATCGAGGAGGTCGAAGCGACGACGCTGTTGTCTCTCCACCAGGCTGAGGGACGGGGCGCACGTCCGGGCGAACACTCTCCGCGCGGTCCGCCGAGTGGGATGACGATTCGCGTCGTGCTCGCTCGAAGGCTTGAGCAAGTCGCGGGCGTCTACCCCGCGCAGGCCGATTCTACGATCCGCTGCCAGCATCGCATGGTCCTGCAGGGGCGAAACTTCCTGCGCCAGCTCGAGGACGCGGGGGAGATGGATGCGTGCGAAGCATCTGCAATTCGATTCAGGGAGAAGGGAAGTGGAAATCGTGCCGGACAACGAAACGCCGACGTACGAAGGTGCCGTGCTGGAGGATGAGACGGCGATAGACGAAGGCGGCGCTCTTTGCGACGGAACGGCTGAACCTCAAGCGTTCACCACCGACGAATTGAGCGAAGTCGAGGCTTCGGAGAGTGAGATCCAAGCCGTTGGTTCTGGGGCGTTCAAAGTCATTACCAACATTAGAAGTGCCAATTTCTCTCGGAATCGAAAGATGTCGGCGCCATTTGGGATCGTGCTCCACCACACCGGCGGCTCGTTCCAGGGTGACCTGGCGACTCTTACGAAGCCCGCCTCCAACCCGACGAAGTCGGTCTCCGCAAACGACTACATCACGAAGAAGGGCGTGACTTACGAGCTGTGCCCGCACCCGAGACGCGCGTGGCACGCCGGGGTTACGGATCACAATGGGATCAGAGACTGGAATACGCACGGCTACGGCATTGAGATCGAGAACCGTGGCGGGGCAAGCGACCCTTACCCACAGCGTCAGATTGATGCAGTCGTCTGGCGTTGTCGCCGGATCCGGAAAAAGCTCGGCATCAATGATCGGAATATGTTCGTCCGCCACCGAGACATTTGTGTGCCCCGGGGGCGGAAGCCAGACACTTCTGACGGGTTCCCCTTCTTGGAGGTCAAGAAGCGCGTATTCGCCGCCACCGACCCGACAGACAATCTGGGGTGACGGACCGTGTCTTGACGGGTTCCTATTTCCGCTATCAGATGTGGCCAGTCACGCGACGAGCGCGTCCCCGGCCTCTTCCGCTCCATTGGTCCCCTCGGGCCGGAGCCATCGCTCGGCCATCATCGGCCTGAGTCGCGTCACCACCGACGACGCGAGTCTCGACGCCGCGTAAGCCGGGCGCGACCTTATGAACCCGACCGGCGAGGTGCTTGACACCTCACCAAGAGGGTGGGAATCTTGAAGCGGACAACGGAAGGCGGCTCGCGGTGGCGCCAGGAAACAGGTTGCTGCGGCGTCAGCACCGGCATGGCCCGGAATTCGCATTATGCCGTCGCCTGCCTCGGACTCTTTTCGGCACTTGCCGTCGATCGCTCGCTCCGGTCGCCGCGATCGCTCACGCGGACTGAGATGGGTTTGCAAGTCCACACGGGCGCGCGCGGCTCGAAGTTCGTCTGCGACGACGACGGAGGCTTCGGCGACCTCGTGGCGGCACTCTCGCAGCGCGCCAACGCGCCGATCAACTCCTGCGCGCGCGAGGCGGCCGCGGAGCCGTTCCTCCGCCAGCTCGGAAAAATGAGCCAGCGCGAGCTCTTCAACTGCTTCCAGGCCCGGGAGCGTACCGGCAGGTGTCCGGACTCGTGCCACGGCAACTGCAATCCGGCGAACTCGCCCGGTAAGTCGACGCATGAGCGGCGCAACGACGGTGTGGCGTACAAGTGGTGGCTACCCATGTTCAAGCTGCCCGTTTGGGCGCGAGGGATTGACGTGCAGCGCGACCGGGTCGCGGCCTTCTGCAAGGAGGCCCGCGGCGAGGGCTTCACCGTGACCTTGACCTACCCTGGCGTTGCCAGCGAGGCGCAACACGTCAACTTCCGAAAGCAACCCAAGATCAGCCTCTGGAAGGTTCGGCCGCTCCGTGAGGGAATGCGGGGCCCGCGCGGAAGCCTTGTGGTTCGCTTGTTATGGGCGGTGGTCGACCCGCAAACTGGTCGGCCGTACCTAGATCCGCAGGTTCGTCCGCACGGGAAGATCACGCCGCAGGTCGTGGCGGCGATCAAGGCGTTCCAACGCGATCACCACCTGCAAGCGAACGGTGTCGTCGCGATTCACACGATCCGCGCATTGCGCGGCGCACGACGCCTGCAGGAGAAGCAACGAAAGAAGAAACCGAGCTAGCTGCACAAGTGAGCGCGGACACACGTAGGGAAAATCCGGGGGTGGAGGCGGAGGCGGCGGATCGAACTCGCCCAGGACCAGATCGCTTGGACTTCGTTCAGTTACGACAACTCGACCGCAGTCGGCCGCGCGCGCCCCGCGTTTCTTTGCCACGTCGCGCTGTTCTGGGCAGACCGCTGAGGGTTTCCTGGACGGCCAGCGACGCCAGTAGTGGCATCGCAACCTCCACGTTGTCGATCGACCGCCGCGTGGCCACACGCGGTGAGGCGACGGGGACGTTCAGCGTCGAGAGATCGAGGATCGGCGAGCACACGGTCGCCGTCTCCTGCCTCGATCGCGCTGGCAATCGAAGCCCGGCGACCGTCAAACGGATCCGCGTCACTCGCTGAGCACTCTTACGGCGGCGCGATCTCCTGGTTCAGCGCTGCCGCGTGTCGCCAGCGAGGACGTCGTGACCGCGGACAAGTTCTTGTCGCTTTGCACGCCAAATGATCACAGATGGGGGATAGCTTGGGGGCCATCGCGCCGTATCCTGGGTTCGAGGACCGTTTTGTAGACATGTGTAGTCAGTGCCGACTCGCCACTCCCAAGGACGCCGACCAGGTGTGTCATGCCTGTTCGATCGCAATCCGCGCAGAGACACGGCGGGGGCTCCGCGCGATCGAGGAGCATCTGGGAGATTGGGCGCAGCTCGAGCGGTGGCTGGACGACTGGGAGTGAAGGCGGCTCCGGCACAGGTCCCCGGAGCCGCCGTTTCGCGGGGAAGCTAGGCCCTCGCCTTCGCTCGTGTCTTCGTCGGCGTTTTTGGTCCGGCGACTGCCTCGCGGGTTTCCGCGAGTTGCTCGATCACCTGCGCCTTGACGGGTCGGTCGTCGGGAATCCGGGCGTCCAGCGTCTCGATCGCCGAGTCGATCGTCCTCGTTGCCTCCGTCTCGGCCCCAGCCGCGGCAAACCGCCGCGCGACCAGCTCCGAGATCGCGCGGTAGCGGATGTGCCCGAGCGACTCGGCGGCTAGGTTTGCCCGCTCGACGAGCGCTGGGTCGATGAGCTCCGCGGCCTCTTTTGGCTGGGCGGGAGCGATGTCAAGCTCGAGCCCGTCGTCGGTCGAGACCAGCTGCTTGTACTCGAGCGTCAGCGGATTGCCGAGCGCGACCCGCGCATGAAGTGCGATGCGCCGTTCGGGGAACCGCTCGACGACCTCGTGGAGCACGTCGTTGGCGCGGTCCAGGACACGGCTGCCGCCGAAGACGAGCAAACGCGCCGTGTCTTGTGTGAATAGGTCGCCTGCTGCGTACTCTTCCTCGCGTGAGACCGGCGGAGCGATGCGGAGCACGAATGGGGTCGACACGACGTCCTCGTCGTCAACGTGCGCGGCCGCCTGGATCAGATACGTGCCCGGCTCTGCCACGTCCCAACCGTTGAGCCCGGCCGAGGCGAGGACTGCACCGTAGATCGACTCACCCGCCAGCAGGACTCTCGTGACCGGCTGGACGCATTTCTGCCGGAACGGAACGAGTTGGCGAGCCTCCTTTCCGTCCTTCTTGAGGATCACGGTCAGCGAGTTGGCGTCGAGAACGTTCCCGTCGACGAGCCGGGGCTGGTCGCTGGTGTTCGTCAGTTTCAGCTCAAGCCAGACGGGCTCCATGAACTCGTAGCGCGCCTGCTCGCGGTTGACGCGAAGCTCGAGCTTCATGGTCGGCTCGTCCGGGGCGGCGGCTTCCTCGAAGCCGTGGTGGTCGAACCAGGCTGCGTTTCCCATTTGCACGAACCGCTCGGGCGCGTGCCGGATGAACAGCAACTCCTGGTCGCTGAATCGGTACTCGAAGTTCGAGAAGAACGCCGCCTGCCCGCCGGCCACGTTGTAGGGGTAGTTCATGAAGCTACGCGCTTCGGTTTCGTCGGCGAGCGGAACCCAAGGCGTGCCGAGTGACTTCTGCCAGGAATGCGCGAGGTTGAAAGCGTGGCCCATCTCGTGGACCGCCGTCCAGAACCGCATCCGGTCGATCCAGGCGGCCTTGTTCAGGTCGTTCGCCGGCGGCTGCGCGATGAACGAGTCGACGAACAGGGCTGTGCCCTGCCTGTGGTTCGGTCCGATGTCATCGAACATGATGCCCCCGAGACCGTTACCGGACTCGTGTAGCGAGGCGTAGAAGACCCACATCGCCCACTGCGCGATGCTGGCGTTGCGCGACCAGTGGGTCTGCATCGCGTCGTGCATCTCCGTGTCCGACCATGTCGTTCCGGGTGGCGCCGGCACGGTGCTGCTCGGGTTCGCGGTCACCTGGCAGCCCATCCGCTGAAACACCTTCGGGATCGAGAGGGTCTCGCAGGCCAGCGAGGCCGGTCGGACGGGATGGGCGCAGGTCTCGATCTCCGTATCGGCAACCTCGCCCGCCTGGAAGTCGAACTCGAAGTTGACGGTGCGGAAGTATGGCGAAAGGAGCCTGTAGACGACAGTCCGCTTGGCCGCCCCGCCGCCGCTGAATGTGATCTTGACCGAGCGTCCGCTCGGGAACCGGCTGTGGGTCGCGGTCACGCGGACTCTCGTGTAGGGGAACGACGCCGCCGCGCCATCCTTGTACCAGATCGTCCCGGCCCATTGGTTCGTTCCGATCGTGGCGAGTCGCGCGATCCAGTGAACCCGCATCGCGAGAGAGCCGCCAATCGTTCCGCTCACAGTCATCTGCGGGTAGCGGCCGTCGACATCGAGGCGGACCACCTCCCTGCGGACCGGACGGACACCGGCAGGCGCCGGCTCGAGCGGGACCGGCACCGCCAGCGGCCCGGTGATCGGCGGCCGGCCGTACAGCCCCGAGACTGTGAGCACGGCGGCGTCCTCCGCATCCGGGATCGCCCCCTCCTCTGTCTCCGTGTCTACCTCGAGGAGGTCGAGCCCCTCATCGTATGTTTTCATCGTTTCCTCCCCTTTTACAGAGTGGCTGCCGCAGGGGACGGGTGAATTTGGTTTTGGGGTCCTCCTCTCTAGGCGAAACCGAGTTGCTCCGGGTACGCGGCCACGAGGCTCCCGTCGCGGAGCGACAAAGCGACATTCGGGTTCGCGTGTGGGTCGAGCTCGAAAGTCTGATGAACGCCACGGGTGGGCACGTCAACCTCCAGCGTGAACGGGCGGTCCGGCACCTCGAGCTGCGTATCGGCGGCATGGCTGATCTGCGTGCGGGTCGTGACCTCCTCGCCGCGGTAGGCCTCCGCGCCGTCGACGAGAATCACGACCGCGTCGCGATCGAAGCCATCCTGGAGTGCGACATTGATCAGCATGGCGCTACGGGCGCACCCGGCCTAGGTGACTGCTCGGTCGCGTTGCGACGGGCTGTGCCGGATCGAACCTAGGCGATCCTCTTCCCCCTTTGGCCTTGCTGCGTCTGACGGCACATGCTCCCCTTCGTCGAGCCGCAGACGACAGCTCTAGGTCTACGACTCTTGCGCGCTCCTGTCAAGGGCCGGTGGGCGAAGCTGATCCGTTTCTCGGCTCGTTCCGAGTATCGCGATGCGTGCGGCGATGGCTCTAAGGAAAGAAGGTCTTGACACGTTCGGCGATGGCTTGGGCAAGCCCTGTGGGTTGTAGGTCCTCTTCTATCCGGATGAGTCAGGTCGCAGGTGGCGGGCGCGTCTGTCTTGCAGCGTCGCAGGAGGTGACGAGGTCTTGGCCTCCGAGCGAGCCGCAGCATGACTGAATGCAAGACCTGACCCGGGTACTCCTAGGTCAGCCTCGGTTCCGGAGTGAGTCGGGAGCTTCGGTTTGCGTTCGTGGGTGGTTTGCGGCGTGCCTGTGGCGCGACTCCCGGCACGCTTTGACTTCCGAGCTAAGACCGCAACGATTGAGTAAATGCAAGACCGGACCCGCCCTACCTTCCTGGAGGAAGCCGTCGTAGCCGACCTGCGCAGTTCCGCCACGCGAATGGCGATCGAGCATTCCTGATTCTTCGAGGTGCGAGGTGGGCGAGCAGCACACGGCGCAACATCCGAAGATCAGCCAGGGTCAGGCTGCCTGATCGGGGTCGAGATCCGACTCCCGGTGGATCTCGACGGAGACGACGGTGCTGATGTTCAGCCACTTCCACTTTTCAGTCTCAGAAGCTCCTATGAGCCAGCCGCCCTCGTACCTTCCGTTGTGATGGCGCAAGTCCTCGAACTCCTGATCGGCACGGCCACGCTCGACCTCGATCTGCTCGGTCGTTCCGTCCGCGAACGTCAGTTTCAGGACGTCAGGCACGTCGCACCCGAGCATACGCCGCGTCTTCCTGTGTTAAGCCCCTTTCAAGGGGCGGCCCGGGTAACTGCGCGGGTGCACATACGGGTAATAGAGGGCTATCTCGGACAAGAGTCGCCTAGCCCGAGAGCGTACTCCCGTCGGTCGACCACGCTTGACGTAGAAACAGCCGTGAAGGCGAGACGAGTGCCCACCGTATTTGAGCCCGCGTTCTCAGAGTTGCGCTTCGAGCACGCGGCGAAGCCCACCACGAGATCAAGGAGTTGCGGCGCGGGCTTCTCTCGCGCTGAAGGCGGCCTAGCCGCTCGCGCGGCGACGCGCTTCTTCCTGCTCGCGCGCCTTTGCCTCGTGGTACGCGATCCGCTCGCGCACCATGCGCTGCGTTTCCTCGCGCTGCGCGATCTCCTCACGTGTCATCTTCGGGAACTTCCTCTTCTTCCCCACCTTCATCCTCCAACAGCCGGCGGATCCGCGCGACATCGTGCTGGATGTCGCCGAGCAGACGCATGATAGTGGTGACGTCGCGGTGTTCGATCGGCGACTCGATGGCAGCATCGTCGCGTTGCCGCAGCGGCGTCGCAAGTGACCATTCGGGCCCCGTCGTCTAACGTCTCCGTCCGACGCTTGATTCTTGTTCCGCCGCGCATGCCATCTCTCAGGAATCACTGCTAAGGGTCAAGCTGGGACTCGTCCTTGCGGCGCATCGCCTCGTAGACCGCGTTCCAATGACCTGAGATCTCCTGGAGGGCGCGTGCCGTGGTTAGTGCAGCCTCTTCCAGCCGCGCGTTCACCTTCTCAACGTCCTCTAGACGCTTCTCGATCGCCTCGAAGCGAGTGCGATATCCGCTGACCTCGCGAGCGATGATGTCGAAATCAGTCATCTCTGAACGTAGGAATGCGGATCGCTCGTGCCCGGTCGATTCAGCAAGAGCTGGCCCCGCAGTCAAACTCCGTCGCCTCAAGCTCCTCGCCTCGCGCGCGTCGCGCGTTGGTGGGTTGCGGGCTTTGGGCCAGGACCGAGTGCAGGGCCAGTACAGAGCATCTTACGCCATTTGGGGACGTGAGAACGCCTAAGTCTTCTTCCCGATCCTCAACTACGTGCGGACTTTGCGATGAGACCCCCGATAGGGCGAGTCTACGCCGTTTCGCCGCTACGGCTTCGCTGCACTGCACCCGCGTACGTGCCGAGGAGCCGCGTGAAGGTCGCGTGCTCGCTTAGCGTCGCGAGCGCCTCGACCATCTCCGGCAGCTGCGCGGGCGCCTCGACGTCGGCGTAGAAGACGTACTCCCACGGACGTCCCGGCCGCGGGCGGGACTCGAGCTTCGTCAGGTTCAGGTGGCGCTCGGCGAACGCGCCCAGACAGCGGTACAGCGAGCCGGCGACGTGGCCGACTCCGAAGACGAGTGACGACTTGTCCGGCTCGCCGAGCGGTGCAGGGTCGCGCGAGAGCGCGCCGAAGCGCGTGTAGTTGTCCGGGTACGTCTGAATCTGCTCCGCGAGCACTTCGAGCCCATACAGCTCGGCAGCGCGCCGCGATGCGATGGCGGCGGAGCGATCGAGCCGGTCCTCCGCGATGCGCTTCGCCGCCCCCGCGGTGTTGTACTCGGCGCGCACAGTTACGTCGAGGGCGCTCAGGAACTCCTCGCACTGCGCGATCGCCTGCGGATGCGAGACCACCTCGCGCAAGTCATCGATCGCCGAG
>Ga0184632_10001135_pt1 | contig 10856 bp, 9 predicted proteins | sample PLM31_50_b1_FD_133153 | JGI IMG/M metagenome (GOLD analysis project Ga0184632, IMG submission 133153) | Groundwater sediment microbial communities from an aquifer in East River, Colorado, USA - PLM3-1_50_b1 | ecosystem: Environmental > Terrestrial > Soil > Riparian zone | place: USA: East River... | reverse complement strand
GGGGGTGACGCCAGCGTACGAGCGCCTCGACGCCGACCAGGGATGAGTCCGCGAGCCGCACCAGCGGCTGGTAGTCGATGAAGAACTCGCCCCGCTCCAGCGCCCCGGGCATCGCCGCCGACAGGGCGTACCGGGCCACCTGCTGTGCGTTGCGGGCGGGGTCGAAGAGCGCGAAACGGGCCTTGCCATCGGCCTTGGCCCAATAGAGGGTGACGTCAGCCGCCGTCATCAGCTCGGCCATGGTCGTACCCCGTACCGTGCGCTCGACGATGCCGATGCTGGCCGAGACGGCCAGCCGGTGGCCAGCGACGCTGACCGGCGAAGCCAGCGCATCGAGCACCGCCGCGGCAAGAGCCGAAACCTGCTCCACTCCGGACGAGTCGGAGACGAGCAGAACGAACTCGTCGCCTCCCATCCGGGCCAACCGATGCCCCAAGCGCGACACGCACGCGTCGAGTCGAGTCGCGACCGCCGCCAGCAGATGGTCTCCCGCATCATGACCCAGCGTGTCGTTCACCACCTTGAACCCGTCGAGATCGAGGTAGCACAACCCAACCCGGGTGTGGCTGCCGGCGTCGGCGAAGATTGCGTTCAACCACTGGAAGAAGAGTGTGCGGTTGGGCAGATTGGTGAGCGGGTCGTGCGTCGCCTGGTGCTGCAGGCGTTCAGCCAGCAGATGGGGCTGCGTGATGTCGCGGGCCATCGTCACGAGGTAACGCGGCACCCGGCCGGCGTCGCGGATCAGCGAGATGGTGACGTCGATCCAGAGCGAGCTTCCGTCGGCGCGGTCGTAGCGCTTCTCGAACCGGTAATGGTCGCGACCGCCGGTGGCCAGCGATCGAAACGTCCCACCGTCCTCGTCGTCCAGGATCGCCTTCAGATTCTGACCGGGCAGCGCGCCAGCCGGTACGCCCATCATCTCGGCCATCAGCGAGTTGATCTCCAGGATGGTGCCGTCGACGTCGGCTATGCCGATACCGATGGCGGCGCCGCCGAAGACGGCCCGGAAGCGGGCCTCGCTGACCCGCATCGCCTCCTGTGCCTCGGCCTTAGCGATGAGGTATGCCCCGCGCACCTCCTCCTGCCCATCCAGGGTGTGCAACCACATGGCGCGGGCGAACCCGGCGGCGAACGAACCCTGCAACGCGGCGACTCGCTCCACCACGTCGACGAGATCCAGGTCGGGCGCGATGTCGCTGGCGAGGCGATCGGCGAAAACGACGATCGTACGACCGAGCGTCTCGCCGTCGGTAAAACGCGCCTGCACAAGAGCCGCGCCGATCTCGGCCCCGGCCGAGGGGTCGAACGGGGAGGCGCGCAACGCCGCGCCCAAGCGCAACGTGAGCCCGAGCAGGAGCTCCTCTATCTCGGGCGAGCTCATCGGCACGAAGCTGCTCCCCCCGACCGCCGCTGTCCAGGCTCGGGCGAATGACAGCGACCCCGGGTCGGCGGGGGTGGCGGCGTCGGGGAGGTCGGGCACGCGCGGAATCAGGGCTTCTGCCCGACTCCGGCGTAGGCGACGAAGCGTTCGGGGTGGTCGTCGACGTCGTCGGGCGAATCGGGGCGCCACATCGGCAGGTAGACCAGACCCGGCTCCAGCAGGACGAACTCACCGAAGAACTCAAGGATCTCCGGCCGGGACCGCAGCGTGCCCTGGGCGGCCGACTGTTGGTACGCCTCCTGCACCCGCTCGGTCTCCGGCCGGCTCTCCCTGGCGGCGTGCGTGATCGCGAGGTAGCTGCCGGGCCCGACGGCGTCGCGCAGCTGCGCCACGACTATGTGCGGGTGCTCCGAGTCAGCGACGAAGTGCAGCACGGAGACGATCAGCAGCCCCACCGGCTCAGAGAAGTCGATCAGTCGATGAACCTCCGGCGCGGCCAGGATGGCTTCCGGCTCGCGCAAGTCACCCCGAACGACCGCCGTGTTCGACTCTCCCTCGAGCATCGCCCGGCTGTGCGCCACCGCGACCGGGTCGATGTCGACGTAGACCACCCGCGTGGCCGGATTGAGCTGCTGGGCCACCTCGTGCACGTTCCCGACCGTGGGAATGCCTGAGCCGACGTCGAGGAATTGCGTGATGCCCGCGTCGATCATGAACCGAACGGCCCGGCGCAGGAACGCCCGGTTCGCCCGCATGATGTCGGCGACGTCCGGGGCCAGGGTCTGGATTTGCGCGGCCAGTTGCCGGTCGACCGCGAAGTTGTGGGACCCGCCGAGGAAGTAGTCATAGACGCGCGCGACGCTCGGCCGGTCGAGGTCGACGTCCTCCGTGGCCCAGGATGGTCTCTCCACGCCCGAAATCCTTCCGGCCACGCCACGCGGCGACGAGCAAGAACCTCGATCCTACGAGGCCCAGTCCACGATTAGGAAGCGTCCGCCGTATCGCCGCAGGTCGGCTGGGTCGGTACCTCGGGTTGATCAAGCGTAGCCTGGCGGCATGCCGTTCGACATCAACCGGGTGCGGAGTCAGTATCCGGCCCTGCGTGAGGGATACACGCACTTCGACGGAGCCGCCGGCACGCTGGTCGCCGCGCGCTGCGCCGACGCGATCGCCGACGTGACCGGTGGGGCTGTCGCGAACAAAACGACCGCCTTCGCCGCCGGCCGGCGCGCGCTGGAGATCGTGGTACGAGCCCGGGAGGCGGTCGGAGATCTGCTGGGCGCCCGGGCGGACGGGGTCGTGTTCGGGCCGAGCGCGACAGCGCTGACCTACCTGGTCGCGCGGACGCTCGCCGATGGTTGGGGCCCGCAGGACGAAATCGTCGTGTCGCGCCTGGATCACGACGCCAACGTGCGCCCGTGGCTACAGGTCGCAGCCAGATCGGGTACGACGGTGCGGTGGGCCGAGTTCGATCCGGCGACCGGGGAGCTGCCGGCGGAGCAGTACGGGCACTTGGTCAACGAACGCACGAGGCTGGTCGCGGTAACGGCCGCGAGCAACGCCATCGGCACCCGCCCCGACGTCGCAGCGATCGCCCGTGCCGCACACGACGCCGGTGCACTGGTCTATGTGGACGGCGTGCATGCGACGCCGCACGCGCCGACCGACGTCGCCGCGCTGGGGGCGGACTTCTACGTGACGAGCGCGTACAAGTGGTCCGGCCCGCACATCGCCGCGTGCGTCGCCGCGCCGTCGCGGTGGGAGAGTCTGCGGCCGGAGAAGCTCATGCCGTCGCCCGACGACGTGCCCGAACGCTTCGAGTTCGGCACACCGAGCTTCGAACTGCTGGCCGGGGTGACCGGGGCGATCGACCACCTCGCCTCGCTGGCCGCCGACGCCAGCGACGCCGACGCCGGTGACGCCGGTACGGGCACCAGGCGGGCCCGCCTGATCGAGTCCCTGAGTGCCGCCCAGGTGTACGAAATGACGCTTTTCACCCAGCTCGTGGACGGGCTGGCCGAGATCGACGGCGTACGGATGTGTCCGGCGCCGGCGGATCGGTGCCCCACTGTGGCGTTCCGCGTCGGCGACCAGGATCCCGCGCGGACCGCCGAGCTGCTCGGCGACGAGGGGATCTGTGTCTTCTCGGGCGACTACTACGCGTATGAGTATTTCCACGCGACCGGGCTGCGCGACACCGGTGGCGCGGTGCGGGCGAGCGTCTACCACTACACGACGGCCGCGGAGGTGGATCTCCTGCTCGACGCGGTCAAGCGGAGTCGCTGACCAGGTTCGTCGGGCCGTTTGAACGCCGGTAAAATGCGGTAATTCCATTCGGTACGGTTTTTGGGGCTCGCCGTATCGACCAGGGGGGAGGCGATGTGGGCACCCATCGTCCGGCGGACTTGACAGTGCCGGCCGAGATCTTCGTGCACGAGGCGCTCTACTACCGCGACCTCGCCGAGTTCTACGCCGGCACGGCGGCATTCGTCCGGGCCGGTTTTGACTCGGATGAGCCGGTTCTCATCGCCGTGCCCGAGCCGCGGCTTGCTCTGCTACGGGGGGAGCTGTCCGGTGCGGGCGGGCGGGTCCGCTTCGTCGACATGGCGGTGGCCGGCCGGAACCCCAACCGGATCCTGCCCTGGGTGCTGCGGGCGTTCGCGGCGGAGCACCGGCCGCGTCGGGTACGGATCATCGGCGAACCGATCTACGTCGGGCGTACGCCGGATGAGGTGGCGTCTGGCGTGCAGCACGAGGCGCTGATCAACGTGGCCTTCGCCGGGGTCGACGCGGCGATCCTGTGCCCGTACGACATCGAGCGCCTCGCTCTCGTCGACACGTACGCGGATCTGACCCACCCCGTGATCGTGTCCGGCGGGGAGCGGCGGGAATCGTCGAGCTACACCGACCCGTACACACTTGTCGCGTCGTTGAACCAGCCGCTGCCGGAGCCGGTGCGGGTGGACGAGACGCTCGTCTTCGACGCACAGGGACTGGCCGCCGTGCGGCGCCTAGTCGGCAAGCACGCCGACGGGGTGGGCCTCGCCGCCGACAGCGTGGCGGACCTCCAGCTCGCCGTTACCGAGATCTGCACGAACGCGGTGACGCACACCGGCTCGGCCGTGGCAACCTTGCGGGTCTGGTCGGAGGGGGACAAGGTCGTGTCCGAGATCCGCGGCGCGGGCGAGATCGCCGACGTCATGGCGGGCCGGGCCGTTCCCTCGCTGGACAACCCGCGCGGGCGTGGCCTGCTGATCGCCAACCGGCTCTGCGATCTGGTGCAGACCTTCACGGCGCCGACCGGGACCGTCACCCGGCTGCACATGCGACTGTCACCTACCTGACGCTCGGCCGCAGCCTCGCCGGTAAACCTCCCGGAGTGATGGCGCGTCGTCATTTGCAGTCGTCGGAGACAATCCGAAGTAGTAGCCAGGGAGACCGCAATGAGACTGCGCCGCGTAATGAGACAGCGCCTCGTACCTATTCTTTTCTGTGCCGTGTCCGCGGTCGCCCTCGGCGCCGTCGGAGCGTGCGCTCAGCCTGCCCCCGGGCCCGGCACCACACCCGCCCCGGGTGCGACCTCGCCGACCGGCGGTGCCAACGGCACCGCCACCATGGAGCCCGTGCCTCCGCCCGCGACCGAGCCGACCGCCGCCGACGTCGAGTATCGGGTGAGCTACAACTGGGCCGTACCGTCGAATCTGGTCGAGGTGAAGCACCCGATCGTCGCCCCGATCGCTCCGCCGCCGGCACCGCCGCTGCCCTACCTCGTCGGGATCTATGTCGGCAACCACCCGGAGGGTTCCCCGGCGTACCAGAGGATCTCCTTCTACTTCCGTGGCGCGTTCCCGTCGTACCGTTTCAAGTACGTGCCGTCCGTCACCATGGATGGCTCCGGCGCTCCGGTCCCGTTGCAGGGCAACTCCTTCCTGAGTGTGGTGTTCGTGGAGGCCCAGGCGCACGACAACGCTGGCGCCTCGACCGTGAAGGCAAAGCCCTCGACGACGATCGGGTTCAAGAACCTGAAGAGCTATGGCTTCGCCGGCGACTTTGAGGGGTACGTGTCGTATGGGCTCGGCATCCAGGTCGCGCCCGGCAGCGACCAGGTGCTCAAGATCCGCGCGGGCGAGTTGAAGAAGCCCGACGGCGCGGGTGGGTACTTCTACGTCGTGCACTTCGACGTGCAGAACGGCTGACACGCTTCTAGCTGCTCACTAGCAGGGCCGCACTCAGGTTTCGTCTACCAGGCCGGCGCGTACGGCATGGAGCGCGGCCTGGGTGCGGTCCTGCAGGCCGAGCTTGCCGAGAATGGCGCTCACATGGGTCTTGACGGTCTTCTCGGCCAGGCCCAACGCCTTCGCGATCTCCCGGTTGGACCGGCCGCGGGCGATCTCGGCGAGGACTTCCCGCTCCCGCGCGGTGAGCCGGTCGGTGGCGTGGTGGCCTTCGCCGGCGGCGAGCACCCGGGCCACGTCCGGGTGCAGCAGTATGTGACCGGCGTGCACCGATCGGATCGCCGCGGCCAGCGCCTGCGGGTCGACGTCCTTGTAGACGTAGCCGGCCGCACCCGCCCGCACCGCCGGAAGCACCGTGGCCGGGTCGGTGAAGCTGGTGACCACGAGCACGCGCGCGGCGTTCCGGCGTTCCCGCAGCCCGTTGAGCGCCGCCACCCCGTCGCTGCCCGGCATGCGCAGGTCGAGCAGGACCACGTCGGGATGCAGTTCCTCGGCGGCGGCGACTCCCGAGGCGCCGTCGGCCGCCTCGCCGACCACCTCGATGTCATGCTGCAGGTCGAGGAAGCTGCGCAGGCCTTGGCGTACCACCTGGTGGTCGTCCACGACCAGTACTCGGATGCGGTCAGCCATCGGTCGGCACCTCGACCCGTACGGTCGTGCCTTCGCCTGACTGGGATGCCACGGTGAGGTTCCCGCCCACGGCGACGGCGCGTTCACGCATCGAGGCGATGCCGAGCTGGCCCGTGGGTGCGGCCTCCGCCGGGTCGAAGCCGAGTCCGTCGTCGGCGACCTCCAGCACGACCACCCCGTCGTGCGCCTGGAGGCGGATGTCCACAGCGGACGGTGCGCCGTGGCGCAGCGCGTTGTGGAGCGCCTCTTGGGCGATGCGGTAAAGGGCCTCCTCGCGCCCGGCACCCATTCGTGGGATGGGGCTGGCGTCGAAGCGTACGGTAGCGCCGTGCACCCGGTCGAGCAGCTCGATCTGCTTTCGCAGGGCGACATCGAGGCCATCCCCGGCGAGGTCGACCGGGCGGAGGCCAACGACGATGGCGCGTACCTCGTCGACGGCCTCCGCGGCGAGCCGACGAACGTTGGCCAGCTCCGCGTCGGCCCGGGCCAGGTCGCGCGACAGTAGGGTCCGCGCGGCCTCGGCGGTGAGCCGCAGACTGAACAGTTTCTGGGTCACGGCGTCGTGCAGCTCGTGCGCGATCCGGCTCCGTTCCTCCACAATAGACAGCTCACGGTTTCGCTCGAAGAGTCGCGCGTTGACCAGAGCGATCGCGGCGTGCCCGGCGAGGAGGCGGAGCAGATCCTCGTCGTCGGCCGTGAACCCGCCAGGGGAGCGCTTGTTGGCCAGGAAGAGCGCGCCGAGGATCTCGGTCCCGTCGATGATGGGTACGCCGACGAAGTCGACCATGTCGGGATGGGCCGGCGGCCAGCCCTCGAATCGTGGGTGCTGCCGGATGTCGTCGAGCCGGACCGGCCTCGGGTCGCGCATGAGGACGCCGAGGAGGCCGTGTTGGCGGGGGAGTGGCCCAATGGCCCGCCACTGCGCGTCGCTGACCCCGTCGACGACGAACTCGGCGAACGACCCGCCTGCGTCTGGAACGCCCAATGCGGCGTACTCGGCATCGAGCAGCCGACGCGCCGAGGTGACGATCGTCTGTAGCACCTCGCGGACCGACAGGTGTGACGTGACCGCGAGCACGGCCGCGGAGAGCGCCCGCAGCTCCTCCCGGTCGCAGTCCATACCGCAACGCTACTCAGCGGACGGCGAGACTGGATCGGGCAGGCGATCTAGGTCCAAGGACCGACGCCGCGTGCGTCTGTGGGCCGATGGCGCTCAGTGCGTCTCGATCTAGCGTCAGTGGTGTCCTGGAAAGGGGGCTCCGATGGCTGTCGCGATCGTGACCGGGGCTTCGCGCGGCCTGGGCCGGGCGCTGGCCGCCGGCTTGGCCTCGGATGGTTGGCAGCTGGTCATTGATGCCCGCGGCGCGGATGCCCTCGCCGTCGCGCGCGACCAGCTCGCCGTGGCCACCACCGTTGTCGCGGTGCCGGGCGACGTCACCGACCCGGGGCACCGGGACGAGCTGATGGCGGCGGCCGGTCGGCTGGGCGGGCCGGATCTGTTGGTCAACAACGCCGGGATCCTCGGCCCCAGCCCGCAGCCGGCGCTCGCCTCGTATCCGCTCGACGTCCTTCGCGAGGTGTATGAGGTCAACGTCGTCGCGCCGCTTGCGCTCACCCAGCTAGCGCTCCCCGTGCTTCGCGCGAGGGGTGGGGCGGTCATCAACGTCACCTCCGACGCGGCGGTCGAGGCGTATCCGGGTTGGGGAGGGTACGGTTCGGCGAAGGCCGCGATGGAGCACGCGAGTCGGGTGCTCGCGGAGGAGGAGCCCGACGTACGGGTGTGGTGGGTCGACCCGGGCGATCTGCGGACCCAGATGCACCAGGAGGCGTTTCCCGGCGAGGACATCGGCGACCGGGCATTGCCATCGTCGGTGGTACCCGCGTTTCTACGGCTGCTCGCGCTGCGGCCGGTGTCGGGTCGGGTGCGGGCCGCTGAGGTCTTGGCGGCTCTGTCCAATGTGGCCGGGTCATGAGCGTGGTCGACTTCGCTCTGCCGCCTGCGCTGGAGGCGCACGAGCCACCAGAGGCGCGCGGGCTGGCTCGCGATGGGGTTCGGCTGCTGGTTGGCTTTGGCGATGGTTCGGTGGCCCATCACCGCTTCACCGACCTGCCCTCGTTATTGCGGTCGGGGGACGTGCTCGTGGTGAACACGTCGGCGACCCTTCCGGCCGCGGTTCCGGTTGCTGACGACAGCGGTCTGGTCGTGCACTTCTCGACCGAGAATCCTTCCGTGGCCGGTACGTGGGTGGTCGAGCTGCGTTCTCGCGGTGGGACCGCGCCGTATCCCGGCGGCGAGCCGTTTAGGCGCTACCCGCTGCCGGGCGCGGCCGCGCTGACGCTTCGGGAGCCGTACTCGCACGGCCGGCTGTGGATTGCCGACGTCGACGCCGGCCACGATCTCGATGTGCCGGCCTATCTGCACCGGCATGGGCGGCCGATCCGCTACTCCTATGTGGACCACGATTGGCCGCTGTCGTACTACCAGACAGTCTTCGCTCGCCATCCGGGCAGCGCGGAGATGCCAAGCGCTGGGCGGCCATTCACGAATCGTATGGTCACCTCGCTGGTGACGGCCGGGGTACTGATCGTGCCGGTTCTGCTGCACGCTGGCGTCGCTTCGGCGGAGGCGCACGAGCGTCCGTACCCGGAGCGCTTTTCCGTGCCCGCGGTTACGGCGCGGGTTGTCACGCAGGCCCGCGCCGCCGGCGGCCGGGTGATCGCGGTCGGTACGACGGCCGTACGCGCGCTGGAGAGCGCCGCGGACCTCGGCGGCGTACACGCGGCGCAGGGTTGGACCGACCTGGTGGTAACGCCGGAGCGGGGAGTGCGGGCGGTCGACGGGCTGCTGACGGGACTGCACGAGCCGCGAGCGTCGCATGTGGACCTCGTCGCCGCGATCGGCGGGCCTGATCTGCTGGCCCTTTGTTATGCCGAGGCGGCGACGCATGGCTACCTGTGGCACGAGTTCGGGGACCTCAACCTGCTGCTGCCCTGATGGTGCCAGTTCTCGGGTCCAGGAAATGCGTCGGATCGGCGAACGGAAACGAGACTGTTTGCCCTTGATATGCGGGTGATCATGGTGGACACTCGTCACACCGCGCGTGCAGGGCGCACCATCATGCCGCCTCCGCTTAGATCGCTCGGGCGACGGAGGTCGTGATGAGACGGTTCCAACGCAAGCTGGTGCTGCTCGTAACCGCGCCCGCGATGCTGATCGGGTGCGGGAACAATGGCGTGTCACCTCCGTCATCCAGCGCGACCACGAACGCGGGATCCACCGCGACCCAGGCGCTGACCCCCACGCAGACGCTCGACGGTCGGTTCCCGGTCGGTTCAGATAAGACGCAGCTTGCCATCCGCTGCTGGGGGCAGGGCTCACCCGTAGTGATCTTCGACGGCGGCCACCGCGGCGGCGCCGGCATCAGCAGTTGGCAGGGCTCCAGGATCGTCCTGGACCTGCAACGGCGTACGCGGGTATGCACCTATGACCGGGCAGGTACCGGCACGAGTGACCCGGCTCCCGGCCACCCACGCCTGCTTGACGACGTGACCGCCGACCTGCATGACCTGCTCGGCGCGGCAGATGTCCACCCGCCGTATCTCATGGTCGGTTCCTCCGGCGGCGGCTTCAATGTGTACCACTACGCGGGCCGTTACCCCGCTGAGGTGGTCGGTCTGGTGCTGCTTGATGTCCCGGCCGGTCAGGCGACGATGTCCCCGAGCGACGTCGAGGAACTGGCGTGGGACAACCCCGGCAACCCCGAGCACGTGGACTATGTGCCCGTCGAGCGGCAGATGGCCCTGCACCGGCTGCCGATCCCGCCGATCCCGGTGACCGTCGTTACCGGGAAATATGGCCAGTCATCGGATCCACAAGAGCAGCGGGTCTGGCTCACCGGCAGCTCACACCCCGTCCAGGTCGTACTCGACGGCGGTCACAACATATACGTCGACGACCCGAGCGGAGTCCTCGCTGAGATCCAAAAGGTTCTGGAACTGGCATCGGCGCGGTGACGTACGGTCGAGAATCCTATCCGCGCTTGCGGCGGGCGAACGCGGCGGCGACGAATCCCGCGCATAGGAGGGCTAGCAGTCCGAGTGCACAGATGACGGCGAGGGTGCGTGTGTTGATACCCCCGGCTGGTTTGGCGATCGGGCCGGCCGAGGGGTCAGCGGTCGGTGTGTTGAATGGTTGCAGGGGTGGGACATCGGCGGTGAGTGCCTTGACGAGGTTGATAACGCCGAAACCGTACAGATTGTCGCGTCCCGGCGGGCCCTTGTCGTCGGCGGTCGCGGTGAGGCGGTGGATGACCTCGGTAGCGGAGAGGTCCGGATACTTGGACCGGACGAGCGCCGCCGCCCCCGCGATGATCGCCGTGGCGGCGCTGGTGCCTTGCGCCTTGCTGTAGCCGGTGCCGACACTCCTCGAATCGGGCGCCACGATGTCAACCGCGGGCGCGGCGAGCGTCGCAAAGGGACTTGGCAGTGAAATCTGGGCGTGGTTGCCAGCGCGATCTATGCCTGCTGCGCCTACGACGCCCGGGTATGCGACTGGGTACACGAGGTTGTCAAACGGTTCGTTGCCAACGGCCGCGATCACGACGACGTCC
>Ga0184632_10001134_pt1 | contig 10856 bp, 15 predicted proteins | sample PLM31_50_b1_FD_133153 | JGI IMG/M metagenome (GOLD analysis project Ga0184632, IMG submission 133153) | Groundwater sediment microbial communities from an aquifer in East River, Colorado, USA - PLM3-1_50_b1 | ecosystem: Environmental > Terrestrial > Soil > Riparian zone | place: USA: East... | reverse complement strand
CGCGGAGATCTCGGTCGACGCGCCGCTATCAACACTTTTGCCCGGCGGCACGTGCCCTCGAGACGATCGGGGAACGGTGGTCCCTGTTGATCGTCCGCGACCTCCTGGCGGGTCCGCGCCGCTTCAGCGACCTGCGCCGGTCGCTCACGGCGATCACGCCGAAGTGGCTGAGCGCGCGCCTTCGTACCCTCGAAGCGGACGGGATCGTCACCCGGGACGTCACCGGCGAGCGCGAGGTTCGATACCGGTTGACGCCGAAGGGTGAAGCCCTCGAGCCGGTGTTCGACGCGTTGCTCGTCTGGGGCATGGACTATGCGCTCGGCTCGCCACGTCACGGTGAGGCGATCCATCCCGGCCGTGCGATCGACGCAACCGTGCGCTATCTGAATCGCCGCCGGGTACGTGCCGCGCGCCGCCTCGTGTGGGTCATCCTCTTCGGGGAGGATCGCAGTTACACCATTCGCTTCGATGGAGCTCGATGGTCGCGACAGCGCGGAGCGGCACCAGCCGACGTCACCGTGCAGACCTCCCCGCCGGAGTGGGTGAAGTTTCTGAGCGCGGACCCCGAGGGCCGACGTCGCTGGCTGCGGCAACAGCGCGCCGCGGGAACAAGGCAGCGTCTCGACGAGCTGATGACCTCATTCGGAGTCCTTACAACAGACGTGGCGCGCACGCGAACCTGGAAGTCAGCGAGCGGCCATGGCCAAGAATTGAGGATGCGATGTTTCAACCCGACCTGCTGAAGGGCAAGCGCATTCTGGTGACTGGTGGCGGCACGGGACTCGGCCGCTCGATGAGCCACCGCTTCCTCGAGCTCGGCGCGAACGTTGTGATCTGTGGCCGGCGCGAGGACGTGCTTGAGCAGACGGCCGAGGAACTGACCAAGGAAACCGGTGCTGAGATCGAGACCGTAAGGTGCGACGTGCGCCTGCCGGACGCGGTCGAAGCGATGATGGACCGCATCTGGCAGAAGCGCCCGCTCGACATCCTCGTGAACAACGCCGCAGGCCAGATCCTGGCCCCGACGCACAAGATGTCCTCACGCGCCATCGACGCGGTGCTCGGCATCGTGCTGCACGGCTCGGCCTATTGCACGGTGGCCGCCGGCCGGCGCTGGATCGACGCGGGCGAGCGCAACAAGGTCGTGATGTCGATCCTCACCGTATCGGCGCTGATGGGCGCGCCCTTCACCGTGCCGTCGGCGATGGCCAAGGCGGGCGTGCTCGCCATGACCAAGAGCCTCGCCGTCGAATGGGGGCCCAGAGGAATCCGCACCTGCGCCATCGTGCCCGGCCTCTTCCCCACGGAGGGAGCGTGGAGTCGGCTGATGCCCAAGGAACGCGGCGGCGACGAGGAGCTCGTGAAGACGATCCCGCTGCGCCGCGTGGGCGAGCACATCGAGCTCGCGAACCTTGCGGCCTTCCTCGTGAGCGACGGGGCGGCCTACATCAACGGCGACGCCGTGGTGATCGATGGCGGCAAGATGCAGTCGGGCGGCGGCGGTGCCAGCACGCAGTCGATGCTCGACTGGACCGACGAGCAATGGGAGGCGATCCGGCCGAAGAAGAAGTGAGTATCGTGACGTTCGGGCGCTTCTAACTTCTAATTGCGCGCCTGATCGATTGAGGCGGCTGTCCGTAGATGCGGATGAATGCCCGCCTCATGTTTTCGGCGTCACCGAAGCCGACCGCGTCCGCGATGCGTTCGACAGGTTCGGCAGTCGTCTCTATGCGGCCTCGGGCCAGATCGGCGCGGAGCCGTTCCACCACACGCGCGGGTGTGGTGCCAGTCTGTGCCCGGAATGCGCGGCTGAACTGGCGCAGGCTCATGCCAACCGCCTCCGCCAAACGCTCGACGGTGAGCGCCTCGGCGATGTGATCACGAGCATGGCCAATGGCAGCGGCAATCCGGTCATTCTCTGGCGCCAGATCGACGGAAGCTGCGAATTGGGATTGTCCGCCATAGCGGCGATGGTAGACAATGAGGTGCTGTGCCACGCCTTTGGCGATGGCAAAACCATGGTCCTCCTCGATCAAAGCCAGCGCGAGATCGATGCCGGCCGTGATGCCAGCTGACGTCCATACGTTGCCGTCCCGACAGAAGATGCGATCTGCCTCAACCCGGATGGATGGGTACTCTCGCTGAAGGCGCGCTGCATATCGCCAGTGCGTCGTCGCTCGACGCCCGTCCAACAATCCAGCCGCCGCGAGGGCGAATGCACCGGTGCAGACGCTCACAACGCGCCGGCATCGGCGCGATGTCTCCACAATACGGCTCAGCGTGCCCGCGGATAAGAGCGGATCGATCTGTCCGCCGGTGACGACGAGCGTATCGAGCACGGCATCATCGAGCGACGCACCAGTAATAGCCACGCCAAGGCTGCTTGTCACGGCACCCTTATCAGCCGCAAGGACATGGAGTCGATAGGCGGGACTTTCGAGGCGGTCATTTGCCGCTTCGAAGGCGCCGGCCGGACCGGCGAGGTCGAGCATCTGAAAGCCTGGGGCAACGTAAAAGCCGACTGTCCTCATGGCCGAATGATAGGGAAGTACGGCCTTGCGGTCAAATAGTCCCGGCCTTAGCTTGTCCCCAAGGAGGATCGGCGATGTCACAGCCAATCAGCGTAGTAGTGCCGGTGTACGAGGGCGTGACCCAGCTCGACTTCACTGGGCCGCACCAGTTTCTCTCGCGTACACCCGACCTGCATGTCCGGGTGGCTTCGCTGGGAGGTGAACCGGTTACGGCGGACCGCCTCACCTTTTCGAACCTGGACGACCTGGCTGCGATCGAGTCGTGCGACGTGCTCCTGGTGCCAGGCGGCGGTGGCTGCCTCGCTGCGATCGAGAATGACCTCTTTGTCAAAGAGATCGCCCGGCTCGGAGCAACCGCGCGCTATCTGACTTCGGTGTGCACCGGGTCGCTCATTTTGGGCGCTGCCGGCTTTCTCCGCGGCCGCCGTGCGGCCTGCCACTGGGCATGGCGGGAGTTGCTTCCTGTCGTCGGTGCCATCGTGGATGAGGGCCGCATCGTCAGGGACGGCAACATCCTGTCCGGGGGCGGCGTCACGGCAGGCATCGATTTCGTGCTGGCCCTTATCGCGGAGCTGCGCGGGCCGCGCGCGGCGGAAATGGTCCAACTCGGCTTGGAATATGCTCCTGAACCGCCCTTCAACTCCGGCCGCCCAGATACGGCGCCGGCAGAAGTACTGGAGGCGGTGAACGCGCGCACGGCAACGAGCCGCGCTCAACGTCGTGTGCGTCTCGACGCCTGGGCCGCCGCTCATTGCGCTGGTCACCATGCCTGAGGTCCCAAGCATCCCCGACCATGGAGCGAGATATGAGTGGAAGCGAAAGGCCTAGCTTCAGCGGTGCGCTGGCCGTCGGCCGGAAGTTGGATCTGCCTCTACCCGACAGTCCCGCCGTTCGGGACGCCTACGCCCACGCAGAAGCGGAATCGCAGCCGTGGCTTTTCAACCATGTGATGCGCTCGTGGCTCTATAGCGCGAAGCTGGCACAGAGTCGCGGGCTTGCTCCGGATGCCGAACTGGTCGCGGTGGCGGTGCTTCTGCACGATCTCGGCCTTGCGCGCGGTGGCGCTCCCGATCGTCGCTTCGAGGTTGTGGGAGCGGACATCGGCCGCGCCTTTGCCCTTTCGCATGATATGGGGGCGCGCCGTGCAGAAGTAGTTTGGGACTCGATCGCGCTCCACACCACTCCGTCGATTGCGCAGCATAAGGGCGCCGACGTGGCCTGCTGTCAGAACGGCATCGCGTGTGACTACGGCGGACTCGGTTACCAGGAGCTGAGTGATGACATCAAGAAAGTCATCCTGTCAGCCTATCCTCGTCTTGACATGAAGAACATGCTGACGACGTGCCTTTGCGGCATAGCCAAAAATCATCCGAGTACAACAAGGGACAATTTCATCGCAGACTTCGGCATCAAATACATTCCAGGATATACGCGCGTGTCCTCGGTTGACTTGCTACATCAAGCCCCCTTTGCCGAGTAGGCAATCAAGAACGTTGGCGAGAAGCAACGTTGACGGAGCGTCGAGACCGGTGGCTCGCCGAGCATATCCAACGGAGCTCGATCCCATGACGGATACAAAAAGAGAAGCACCCGCATCGCTGGAGAAGCGGGCAGCCGCACTGGAAATCGTGCTCAGGCGGAAGGCCGACATGCCGAAAAACTTTGTTGCCGAGTTCACTGAGCATGCCGACGATGCCTGGATTACCGCGAACGGCGCCCAGATGGTGGCTCGCGCATGGACTGACCCCGAATATCGCGCGCGCATGCTTGTTGACGGCACGGCGGCAGCCCGCGAGCTAGGATTTGAGTTTCCGGAGCACCATCGAACCCTTGTTGTACTCGAGAACACGGCCACCGTTCACAACGTGATCGTGTGCACTCTGTGCTCTTGCACGGCTTATACAATCATCGGGGCGGCGCCGGATTGGTACAAAGACCTGGACTATCGGGCGCGGGTCGTTCGCGAGTCCCGCACGGTGCTGCGCGAGATGGGACTCGACCTACCAGCGACTACTGAGATCCGGGTTTGGGATACGACGGCAGACACTCGCTACATGGTCTTGCCGATGCAGCCGCCCGCGACGATTGGCTGGCCGTGCAAAAGTTGGCAACAATCGTGACGCAAGACTCGATGATTGGTGTTACGCGCCTCGAACAGGTGAAAGGCTGAGATCTGAACGGTATGCACGACCTAGGCGGCAAGCAGGGCTTTGGTCGAGTGAAGTATCCGTCGGCTCCCCACAATGAGAGTTGGAGGCCGCTCGTTCGAGCGCTGCAGGCATTCGCCATTGAGACCCACATCTGCAACATGGATGAGTTTCGCCATGCCATAGAGCGCATGACGCCGCGACATTACATCAGCGCACCCTATTTCGAGCGCCACCTGACCGCAATAGCCACATTGCTTATAGAGAAGGGAATCGCAACGCGGGAGGAACTCGAGTCGCTGGTCGATGGAGAGTTCCCATTGTCGGGTCCGTTGGGACCCGGCCGACTTCCTTTTGCTCCCCAATCCTTTGCAATCGGCGAGCCAGTGCGCGTCAAGAACGAGTTTGTTTCCGGTCACGTTCGGGTACCCGCTTACATTCGCGGAAAGACGGGCACGATCGTGCACGTCTCGACACCAACCCCGTTTCCCGACGCAGCCGGACACAACATGCAGGCTGAGATGGAGCCAACTTACGATGTCCGCTTCCGCGCAAGCGATCTTTGGCCTGATACTTCTGACGAGGTGTTGAATCATGTAGCCGTATTTCAAAGCTATTTGGAGAAAGTCGAAAGTGCGTAACGAACTCATCGTTCAAAACGTTCGTCCGATGATCGAAAGCACACCTCTCCTCGAGGCCCCGAACGATTACGCACGCATGATGAGCGGCGCTGCTCGCTTCCGGATGGTGCTGGTCACGGGGCAGTAAAGGTGACCGCTACCTTGGACTCCCAGCGCAGGAGAGAGACCCTTCGCAACGCTCGCCCTATATCAGCGAGTGGATCGCACGGGCACGGCGCTGAGTCCCGACCACGGCGGGCGATGTTGCGATGCCGCCGTTGACTCATTGGAGGACGCGATGAAGAGACTCGTCGAACTCGTCGTTACCGCGGCGATGCTCACGATTCCGGCGGCAGCCTCAGCCCAAACACTCACTGAGGCACAAGCGCGGGCAGCCATCGCTCCGTGGTATCAGCTGTTCAACCAACCGGTTCAGGGCGACATGAAGACGCTGCAGGAGCAGATCCTGACTGCCGATTACGACTCGTGCTGGGGCTATCTGCCCGGCGAGTGCTGGGGTCGTGAGACATCGATCAAGGTTGTCGGAGGATTTGCCAAGTCGATCCCGGACATGAAATTCGACATCAAGGAAGTCCTGGTCGCGGGCGATCGAGTCGTCGTGCGCGGCGAGGTCACCGGAACACCGGCGGGCGATCTCTTCGGTGTGCCCCATACGGGCAAGAGCTTTCGGATCATGGCCATCGACATTCAAACCATTCGCGACGGTAAGATCGCTCGGACGTACCATCTGGAAAACTGGCTCAGTGCCTTGCGGCAGCTGCGCGACAAGTAGCGGGCTACAGCTCGCACTGCGGCATGTTGTCGTAGGCGGAGACAGTGGCCGAGTGATCGAGGAGGCGGCGGGAATCAGTGCACTGGCTGCCACCCTGCTGCCACCGGCGCCCACCGACGCCTCTTCGTCTGGGGTCTCCAAAGCGCCGTAACTACCTGACGATGCAGAACCCCTGGGCCTCGATGCCGAGGGCCACGTTGAACTTGCTGCGGAAGTTCTCCAGCGCGACGGCGGCGGTCAGCTCCACCACCTGGGCCTCGCTGAAGTGCTTGCGCACGCGCGCGAAGAGCTCGTCGCTCACGCGCTGCCCGGTGATCGTCATGGCCTCGGCGTAGGCGAGCGCCGCCCGCTCCGTCTCGTCGAACAGCGGGCTGGTTGCCGCCTGCTCCACCGCCCGGATCTTGGCCTCGGTCGCGCCGCTCTGCATCCCACGGGATGCGTTGATGTCCATTCAGAACGGGCAGCCGTTGATGACGGCGACGCGCAGGTAGACGAGCGCGAGGAGCTGGGGCGGCAGCAGGCCCGAGCGCTCGACCGCGACCGAGAGCTGCTTGGCCGCCTTCATGATGCCGGGCGTGTGGGCCTGGATCTTGGTCGGGTTCAGGATGGCGCCGAAGAGCTGCTGCTCCCTGGCCCAGGCCTCTCTCAGGATGGGATCGTCGCCGGGATCGTCGATCTCGCGAATGCGTGGCATGGGCCGATTATACGCGGCTCAGGGCCGCCCTCCCTCGCGCGAGAGGTAGTGCTCAACGGAGGGCAGCGCCTCCAGCAATGTCTGGCCGACCACGGTCAGGCTGTAGGCCGAGATCTTGTCGAGGGTGTCGGCGGCGGTGTGCCACGGGGGAAAGTCGAAATCGATGAGCAGCGTCGACGGCACGCCCACTCGCAGGAACGGCACGTGATCGTCCTCGACCGGAATCGTGTCGCGCAGGAAGTGGCGGCCGTGGCCCAGCCGGGCGGCCGCGTCCCAGATGATCTCGGTCAGCCACGTCGCCGAGTGCGCCTCGCGGCGGATGGCGAGGTCGCGGTCGCCGATCATGTCGACCAGGATCATGGCCCGCGGCAGGCGCTTGTCCCGGGCCAGATCGGTGGCGAGGCGGCGGGAGCCGTAGAGGCTGTCGCGAGCGGTCCACGCTCCGCGCGCCTCCTCGCCATCGAACCACACCAGCCAGTACGTGTAGTCGCGGGGCCGGGCGGCCAGGCGCCGCGCCAGCTCGAGCAGGAGCCCGGTGCTGGAGCCGCCGTCGTTGGCGCCGACGAACTGGAACTGCGTGAACAGCTTGGTGTCGTAGTGGCCGGCCACCATGACCACGTCAGGCCGGCGGCCCGGCAGCACCGCGATCACGTTGGCCATGCTCACGCGCCCGTGCGGGGTGTCGGCGTCGAACGCCTTCACCTGGACCTGCACGCCCGCGATCCTTTTCAGCTCGCCCACGATGTACTCGCGCGCCCGCGCCCCCCCCGGCGTCCCCGCCACCCGCGGTCCGATCGCCACCAACCGCTCCACGTGCTTGAGCGCCGCCGTCCCGTCGAACTGCGGCCGCTCCGCCGCCACCGCGATCGACGCCGCGAGGACCATCGCCACGGCGATGACGAGACCAGCGGCGCCGCCGGTCACGACGATCCGGGCGAAGCCGCGCCGGCCGTCGCCGGTCATCGTGGCTTCACGCCGACCGCACCGAAGTAGTTCATCGTGAAGACGAACGCGCCGGCGGCGACGGTCGCGGTGAAACCGTCGAGCCAGTGCTGGGCGGTGGCGGCGTCGACGAGGCCGAAGCCGACGGCGTACTCCGCGCGCCGCTCCAGGAACGTCTGGGTCCACGGCTCGAGCGTCGTGTCTTGAAAGACGTCGGTCAGGAGGCGCACGCCGGTCAGGCCGCCGTCGCGCAGCAGCCCGGGCAGGCGGCGGCCGCTGTAGGGCTCTTCGTAGATGTGCTTGACCACGCCGTCGAGAATGCGATCGGTCAGCTCGCGATCCGGATGCGTCACCGCCACCATGCCGAAGTCCTGGTCTTGCAGCCCGACGCGGCCGCCGGGGCTGGTGACCCGGGCCATCTCGCGCACGACCGCGATCGGCTCGGCGACGTGCAGGATCACGGTGATGGCGAGGGTCGTATCGAAGCGATCGGCGGCGAACGGCAGGCGATGGCCGTCGCCGGCGCGCAGCGCGATGCGGGTGCTCGCGGCGGCGGGTCGGCACAGCCGACGGGCGGCGGCGAGCACCGCGCGGCTGCTGTCCACGCCGACGACCGAGCCGCGGCGCCCGACCATCGCCGCCAGGTCGCGCACGACGACGCCGGAGCCGCAACCGACCTCCAGCACCCGAGCGCCGGGACGCACAGGGACGAAGCGCAAGAAGCGGCGGCGCAGGCGCCGCTGGGCCGGCGTGCCGCCGCGCGCCTCGAGGCCGGCGATCAGCGTGGCGACGTTGGGCTGGGCGTCGAGCGCGCGCCAGGGGTCGGGAGAGAGCACGAAGGGACGGGTCAGCCGCCGAAGCGGCCGGCGCACTCGGCGCTGCAGAAGTAAAGGACGCCATCGGCGGCCGGGCGGCTCACGGCCCGCGAGCGCACGACGTAGGTGCCGCAGACGGGGTCCTTCACCAGCTCGTCGCTCGAGATCCGCTGGCGCGATGCCGGCAGCGGGCGGCGGCGCAGGAGGGGTAGCAACGCGACGATCAGGACGGCGATCCAGAGCCCCAGGATCGCCAGCCGCACGCGCTCAGCGCTCCGGCTTGATCGACACCGCCCGGAGGAACTCCTTGTCCTGCGGCGTCAGCTCGGCGGAGAACGCGCCGCGACTCTTCGCGCCCGCGAAGAAGATGCCGGTGTCGGCGCCGCGCTTGAGGATCTCCTGGACCGCGTCCCGGGCCGCCTCGGTGGCCGCCAGCGACGCCTCGATCGTCTGCACGAGCTTTTTCATGAGCACGTCGACGTGTCGCTCCTTCGGCATGGGTCTCTACGATACCATACGGCCTCGATGGCCCCCTGGACCCCGCTGGCCTCCGCCGTGCGCTACACGCGCGACAAGCTCACGCTGCGCGAGGACACCTGGCGGCTGCCCGACGGCTCCGAGCGCGTGTACCCGGTGCTCGTCGCCGGCGTGGCCGTGGCGATCCTGGCCTTCGTGGACGACGAGCGGGTGGTGCTCCTTCGCCAGTACCGGCATCTGCAGCGCGCGTCGTCGTGGGAGCTCCCGGGCGGTGGCGCGCGGCCGGGCGAAGAGCCGGCGGTGGCCGCCCAGCGCGAGCTGCGCGAGGAGAGCGGCTATCGCGCGGGCCGTATCGAGCTGCTCACGCGCTTTCATCCGGCCAACGCCTACCTCGAGGAAACCGGCTACTGCTACGTCGCGCGCGAGCTGGCGTCCGATCCCCTGCCGGCCGACGACGACGAGTTCTTCGAGCGCGCGCTCGTGCCCTTCGCCGAGGCGCTGCGCATGACCCTGGCCGGCGAGATCACCGAGTCGTACTCGAAGGTCGCGATCCTCCAGTACGCGCTGACCACCCGCCGCTGAGTCGGCAACTCTTTACCCTCCTTCCTGGCACGGAACCCGCAGCGTTCGGCGACAGAAGGCGTTAAGATCCAGGTCGAAAAGGAGCCCGTCAATGCTGTGGACCATCTTCGTGATCCTGCTGGTCCTGTGGGCGCTCGGGATGGTGAGCTCGTACACCATCGGCGGTTTCATCCACATCCTGCTGGTGATCGCCATCGTGGTGGTGCTGCTGCGCGTGATTCAGGGCCGCCGGCCGATCTGACGCGGCGCGCGCCACCGGCCGTCAATAGGTTGCGCGCCCGCCCGAGAGGTCGTGCACGGCACCGGTGGTGAACGTGCGGTCGTCGGAGGCGAGCCAGGCCACCAGCGCCGCGACCTCGGCCGGCGTGCCGACGCGGCCCATCGGGATCTTGGCCACCAGCATGTCGACCGTCTCCTTCGTCATCTGCTGGAGCAGCTCGGTGCCGATGACGGCGGGAGCGACCGCGTGGACGAGAATGCCCTTGGTGGCGACTTCCTTGGCCAGCGCCTTGGTAAGTCCGATCACGCCGGCCTTCGCCGCCGAGTAGGGCACGAGCGTGGGATTGCCCTCCTTGCCGGCGATGGAGGCGATGTTGACGATGCGCCCGTACTGACGAGGCAGCATCAGCGTCACCGCGGCGCGGCAGACGAGGAACACGCTGGTCAGGTCGATCGCGATCACCTGCTGCCAGTCGGCGTCGGTCAGCTCCCAGATCGGGTACGAGCGTCCGGTGATCCCCGCGTTGTTGACAACCACGTCGAGGCGATCGGCCCAGGCGTGCGCGGCGCCGACGACGCGATCGACGTCCGCTGTCACGGTGACGTCCGCGACCAGCCCGCGCGCCGATGCGCCGAGCCGCTTGGCGACCGCCTCCACCGCCGGATCGCGGTCGACGAGGGCGACGCGCGCCCCTTCGCCGAGCAGCCGCTCCGTGATGGCGAGCCCGATCCCCCGGGCCGCGCCCGTGACCAGCGCCGTTCGTCCCTCGAATCGCATCGTCGGCGGCCGCCGACTCAGGCCCGGACGCGCCGGACGCGGGCGCCCAGGGCCAGGAGCTTGTCGTCGAGATCCTCGTAGCCCCGGTCGATCTGCTCGACGCTGCGGATCACCGTGCGCCCCTCGGCGCACAGTGCGGCGATGACGAGCGCGATCCCGGCCCGGATGTCCGGGCTCGGCAATCCCTGCGGCTCTCCGCGCAGCCGGGCGGGGCCGTGCACGAGCGCCCGGTGCGGATCGCAGAGCACCACGCGCGCG
>Ga0184632_10001132_pt1 | contig 10864 bp, 12 predicted proteins | sample PLM31_50_b1_FD_133153 | JGI IMG/M metagenome (GOLD analysis project Ga0184632, IMG submission 133153) | Groundwater sediment microbial communities from an aquifer in East River, Colorado, USA - PLM3-1_50_b1 | ecosystem: Environmental > Terrestrial > Soil > Riparian zone | place: USA: East... | reverse complement strand
CCCGGATGACCCTCGGCTGGGACACCCCCGCCGCCCGACTCAACCAACTCCTCGATATCAACCCCACCCCCGTTGCACTCACCGCTTGACAACGAGGGCTGATTGACGACGGTCAGCTCATGATCGACCGGATCTTCGGCGGGGGCGGAGTTAGGCGTCAGCAGGTGGGTTCGCATCGCGGCGACGTGGTCGACGGTCACGCCCACTTCCACGGCGTAGCCCGACACCGAGCCGTGGCGGACGCGCAGGTCATCAAGGAAGGCAAGCATCCCCTCGCGGGGCGACACCGTGAAGTGCCGCCACCGATGCGCCTGCAGGTCGGGCCGGTCGCGCGTGAGGTACGCCCACGACGCGGGCTCCGCGAGTTCACTGAGGTGATAATCGTCGGCGATATCGTCGTCGGCGACGCCGAGCAGGGCCAGGGTCAGCGCCGAGATGACACCCGTCCGGTCCTTCCCCGCGATGCAATGGAAGACCAGGGGTGCGGCGTCGGCATCCGCGATGAGCCGCAGCGTCTGTCCGATGCCCTCGGCAGCGTCCACGCTGAGCTCCCGGTAGCGTTCCAGCACAAAGTCCGCGCGCTCCGCGGTGTTTGCGAACTGCCGCCGGGGCCAGATGGGGTGCACCAGATGCACATGGTGATAGTCGAAGCCGTCGAACGCGGGAATCCGCCCGTCCGCGTCGACCTCGTTCGGTCGGCGCAAGTCGACCACGGTGCGGATGCCCAGTGCGGCGAAGGCGTCACGGTCGTTGTCGCCGAGCCGGGAAAGATCGTCGGACCGGTAGAGACGATGCCGGCGTACGGCGCGTCCGTCCCCGGTGCGATATCCGCCGAGGTCCCGAAAGTTGAAGACATTGGAAAGGGTCGCCCCGGGTGGTCCCATGCACCTACCCTATCGACGGCGATCCGCTATCGACCAAGCGCCGCGAGAATCAACTCCATGGCTTCCTCCGGTGACTGTCTAATGGAGACGACGATCGGATTCTCATCCGGAGTAGGCTCCTCGAGGTCGGTCAACTGCGCATCGAGAAGTTGGCGCGGAAAGAAGTGGCCGTGGCGGTGAGCTAGGCGCTTCTCGAGCAGCTCCCGTTCACCAAAGAGGTAGACCAGTCGCAGGTCCGGGTCGGCTTCGCGGAGCAGGTGGCGGTAGGCCCGTTTGAGCGCGGAGCAGGCCACCACACCAGGCTCGCTGGCGGCGTAACGCTCCGCGATCCACGCCGCCACTTTCTCCAGCCAGGGCCAGCGGTCCTCGTCCGTCAGCGGGATGCCGGACTTCATCTTCTCGACATTGGCGATCGGATGCATCTCGTCCGCGTCAAGGAAGGGCCAGCCGGTCCGTTCGGCGAGCAGCAGGCTGATCGTAGTCTTGCCGCACCCGGACACGCCCATCGTCAGTACCACGGGTTCGCTCACGCCGCGAGCCTAACGGCCCGGGCCCGACCCGGCCGTGGGGCCAGGCCCAGCCCGTGGGGCCAGGCCCAGCCCGCGGGGCCAAGCCCAGCCCGTGAGTGTCGTTACAGCATGAGGTTGCCGCCGAGCCGTGGGTCAATTCGGTACGTGTCGTGGTAGTAGTCACCGATCTTGTCGCGATACCCCGGCTCAGCGTTCAGGTCGTCGCCATACTCGGGCGAGGCCTTTACCTGGTCCTTGGTCCGGTCGACGTACACCTTGCGGTCGGTATGGTCGATATGGGTGACCGTGCCAGCCGGAATGATGACCTTCTTGCCGAAGATCCAAGGGCCGGTGTCGACGATGACATAGCTGTCGTTCGACGCGTGGCTCGCCTCGGTGATCTTGCCGATGCTTCCGTCAGTGGCCTCGATGTGATAGCCAACGATGTCGAACTCAGGCGTCCAGCCGGCGTCGGGCCGGTAGTTCCACGGAGTGAAGGCCGGCTCAGACCTCGGGAGTGGCGTCGCGCCAGCCACGGGTGTTGCTTCGGGCGTCGCCGTCGTGCCGTATTCGGCGACCTCCGGCTCACGCGGCTGGTTCCGCCGGTTCTCGTCGCCGGGAGGGTCGAGAGTGTCCACGGCAGGTTCCTCCGTCCATTCGGTTCGTGCTGCCGCTTGGGTTGTACCCAGCCTCGCGGCTTGTACACCCAGCTTGCGGCTCGACTATCCTGGCGAGCCGCTGGCGCGTCACGCTCCGAAGCGGGCGGCGCTGGCCCGAACCGCCTGCGGCTGGAGCGCCCGTTCCAGGATCTGGGATGGCCGTTCCGTACGATGGAGTGAGTGGCAGGATACAGAACGTGAGCCGGCCTTTTAGCCAGATCATTATCGCTTAGCGCGCGCAGACTGCTCCACCTGCGCGCGCAGACCTCCCGCACCTCGCGGGGGGTCTTTTGTTTGCGCCGAACACCGTTGCTGCTCTCGCGAGATAGGGAATCCGCCATGACGTACCAGGTATTCGACACCACGCTCCGGGATGGCGCCCAGCGTGAGGGCATCACGTACTCGGTGGTGGACAAGCTCGCGGTGGCTCGCCTGCTCGACGAGGTCGGCGTCGGTTTCATCGAGGGTGGCTGGCCCGGCGCTATGCCTAAGGACACGGAGTTCTTCCGCCGAGCCCGATCCGAACTTGATCTTAAACACGCACTACTCGTGGCGTTCGGCTCGACCCGGCGAGCCGATCTGACGGCCGAGTCAGATCCGCAGGTACGGGCACTGTTGGAGGCCGAGACGCCGGCGGTGTGCCTCGTCGCCAAGTCAGACGTTCGCCACGTCGAACGAGCGCTGCGGACGACGCGCGAGGTGAACCTCGCGATGGTGCGCGACACGGTTGAGCTCTTCCGCAAGGAGGGCAGACGCGTCTTTCTCGACTGCGAACACTTCTTCGACGGCTTCCGCTACGACCCGTCGTACACCGCTTCGGTCGCAGCCACAGCCCTGGAGGCCGGCGCCGAGGTCGCCGTCATGTGCGACACCAACGGCGGCATGCTCCCGTCGATGGTGACCCGCGCCGTGATGGAGGTGTCGGACCGTCTCGCCGCACTGCTTGGCTCCACTTCGGACGATGTGGTTCGTCGGCTCGGTATCCACTGCCAGAATGACACCTCGTGCGCCGTCGCCAACACCGTCGCCGCGGTCGAGGCTGGCGTCCGCCACTTCCAGTGCACCGCCAACGGCTACGGCGAGCGGCCCGGCAACGCCGACCTGTTCGCGACGGTGGCCAACCTTCAACTCAAGCTCGGGCTGCCGGTCCTACCGGACGGGTGCCTGGAGCAGATGGTGCGCGTCTCCCACGCCATCGCGGACATCGCGAACCTCGCCCCCGACACACACCAGGCTTACGTCGGGGCGGCCGCCTTCGCTCACAAGGCGGGGCTGCATGCGAGCGCGATCAAGGTGGATCCGGTGCTCTATAACCACATAGACCCCGCCACCGTCGGCAACGACATGAAGATCCTGGTCACCGAGATGGCCGGCCGGGCCAGCATTGAGCTCAAGTCACGCGAGCTCGGGCTGGACCTGGCCAAACACCCGGACACCCTGTCGCGGGTGACCAAGCGGGTCAAGGAGATGGAGGCCGCCGGCTGGTCGTTTGAGGCCGCAGACGCTTCGTTCGAGCTGATGGTGCGCGACGAGCTCGGCGAGACGGTGGCGCCGTTCGCGCTGGAGTCCTACCGGGTCATCGTTGAGCACCGTGAGGACGGCGCCGTCGTCTCGGAGGCCACTGTGAAGGTACGAGTCCAGGGCGAGCGCGTCATCGCCACCGCTGACGGGAACGGGCCGGTGAACGCCCTCGACGAAGCTTTGCGGGTGGCGCTGTCGCATCACTTCCCGACGCTCGCCGCCTTCGAGTTGGCGGATTACAAGGTGCGGATCCTGGAGGGCTCACACGGCACCGGTGCGATCACACGGGTGCTCGTGGAGACGCACGGGGACGACGGGCACGACTGGGTCACCGTCGGTGTGCACGAGAACGTGGTCGAGGCGAGCTGGCACGCGCTCGTCGACGCGCTCACCTACGGCCTGGCCCACTCCCGGTCCGCATAGTGCTCCTCCGCCGCTCGGTACGGAACGCGGTCCGATAGGCCCGTTGTCCGTCGGGCGGCAATCGGCTAGCGTGCGGCCGTGATCGAGACATCTACGTTCCGCGTCGACCTGCCCGTTACCGGCGCGCAAATCGTCGTGCAGATCGTCCGCGGCAAACGGATCCTTGGCACGGGCCTCATCGCCGGCTGGCTGCTCGGCGGGGTCGTTGGCTTTCTCATCATTCAGGCGCGCTGATGTCCACCCCCGCCGGCGAGCCCGGCCCCGATGAGCAAGACCAGCCCGGCGAGCTGCCGCCGGTCCAGCCGCCGGAGCTGCCATCGGCACCACAGGTGTCCCCGTCCGAAGGTGCTCCCCCCGCTCCCCCGGGGTGGCTGGGACGATACGCCCCGCTGGTGGGCATCGGCTTCGGTCTTCTGCTCTACCTGGTCGCGTACGGCTTGTCGTTCACCAGCGGACGGGACGACCAGGGCTACTGGGCAATTGGGTTCGTGCTCCTCGGCTTCGTCGCCAGCGTCGTGCTGTTCATCGCGGGGTTGGTGCTGACCATTCTGCAGCGCACCCGCGGCTTCGGCGCGGGCCTGCTGATCAGTATTGCCATCGGTGTGCTCGTCGGCGGGGGCGTCTGTGTTGCGCTTCTCCGAACCGGGTAGACCGCGAGTCTGCCGGCAGAGGCGAGGGGGTTGCGGTGGTCCCGACACTCGGGCATCTCGGACCGATCCCGATCGGCACTCATGACGTATTCGTCGGCCTGGGCGTCATAGCCGCTGCGATAGTCTTCTCCGCCGAGGTTCGTCGGCGCGGGATCGCGGACGATCGGATCTGGGTGGTCGTCGCGGGGGCCCTGCTAGGCGGCGTCGTGCTCGGCCGGCTTGGAACGTGGATGCAGCACGTGGACATCCGCCAGAACGCGTCCTTCATCGAGCAGTGGCTGTACGGCAATCGCAGCATTCTCTCCGGACTCGTCGGTGCCTATTTTGGCGCGCTCGCGGCGAAGAGGCTCACCGGCTACCGCGAGAAGACGGGCGACCTATTCGCGCCGGCGGTGGCGATCGGCATGGCGGTGGGCCGCGTAGGCTGCCTCCTCACCGAACTCCCTGGTACGCCGACGGGCCTGCCCTGGGGGATCACGCTCACCCCGGGTGAGGCCTCGGTGATCCCAGGCGCGGTCGCCGGCGTACCGATGCATCCCTCGTTTGCGTACGAAATCGCCTTTCACCTCGCCGCGTTCGCCGCCCTGTGGTGGTTGCGCGGACGCATCACCGAACCCGGAGAGCTGTTCAAGCTTTACGTGGCGGGCTACGCCATGTTCCGGTTCGCGGTCGAGTTCGTTCGCGGCAATCAGGTCGTGTTCGCCGGGATGACGCGGCCCCAGCTGTTCCTGCTCGCCTGCTGTCCGCTCGTGATCTGGCACCTGGTGCGCCAGACGCGAAGGGGTGTGTATCGAAGTCTCACGGTCCGCAGCACAGTGGAGGTGCAGGCATGACGACGCCAGGAACTGGCATGGGATTGCGCGGCGACCGGATCCACCGATACGTCAACGCGTTCTGCCCGCAGTGTCACGCGGACGAGCCGGGCCATCCACTGGACCGGGTGGCGAGGCTGTCGGGCTGGCTGGTCGAGCGCGACGACCGGATCTGGCTCGAGCGGGGCTGTCCGGAGCATGGCCTCGTGTCGACCTTGTACGACGAATCCCCTGAGATCCTGCGCTACTTAGAGCAGTGGACCGCGCCGACGAAGCGCCACATCCCCGATGTGCGCGGCAACTTCGATCCCATCCCGTCCGCCTACCTGCGCGGGCTGCCCGAGATGCAGACGCAGCACACCTGCATCCTGCTGGCCGACATCACCGCCGAGTGCAACCTACGATGCCCGACCTGCTTCACCGACTCCTCGCCCGAGCTGACCGGCGTCGCGCCGCTGGCCGACGTGCTGGCGAGCCTTGACACCAGGCTGTCGCGGGAGAACGGGCGCATCGATGTGCTCATGCTCTCCGGCGGAGAACCCACGCTTTATCCGCAACTGGCGGAGCTACTGCGGGAGGTTGCCGCGCGCAACGTCGTCCGCGTCCTAATCAACACCAACGGGGTTCGCATCGCCCGTGACGACGCCCTGCTGCACCTGATCACCAAGCATCGGGAGCACGTCGAGGTTTACCTGCAGTACGACGGGGAGTCGGCCGATGCGAGCAGACATCATCGCGGCGGCGATCTGCGTTCGCTCAAGGAGCAGGCGATCGAACGCCTGAGTTCGAGGGGGATCTTCACCACGCTCACGATGACCGTGGCTCTCGGTGTGAACGACGAGGAGATCGGCTCCGTCGTGAAGCGGGCGCTCGACACTCCGTATATCGGTGGCATCAGCATCCAGCCGCAGTTCGGTTCCGGCCGCTCGGGCGCGATCGACTGGTCGAACCGGCTGACCCACACTGGGGTACTCGCCCGGCTGGGGCCGCAGACCGGCGATCTGGTCACCTGGCGGGATCTGACCGCGCTGCCCTGCTCTCACCCGCACTGCTGCTCGGTCGGCTACCTCCTGCGCGACGATGCGGGTCAATGGCGTTCACTCACGGCGCTGATCGGGCACGACAAGCTGCTCGAGTTCCTCGACCTGGCCCCCGACGTGGTGGCGAACCGGATCGCCGATGTGGAGATCCCGGCGGCACTGCGCGTGGCGGTCAAGGACTCGCTGCTGGGCCTGCTCTCGGAGCAGTCGTCGCTGTCGCATCCGCGTGTCGGCGAGCTGTGGAAGGACATCTGCGAGAACTGCGACCTCGGCATCTCGACCCTGATGACGCTCGCCTCCTCGGCGCTGCCGGGTGGCAAGACCCGGCTGCGCAGGCTGTTGGGGGAGCGGGTCAAGCGCATCACGGTGAAGCCATTCATGGACATGGCCACGATGATCGAGGAGCGGTTGGCCCAGTGCTGCGTGCACGTTGCCACGCGTGGTGCCGATGACGCACACCAATGTGCGCCGTTCTGCGCGGTACAGGCCTGGCCGGCCCTGGCCGGGCAACGTCTGGCCTGGTCGCCCGGAGCGGGTCGGTCACTGTCGGTTGTGGACGGATCATGAGTACGCAGCAGGGCACTGCACCGTTCGATCCGCTCAGGCTGTGCGTGTACGCGACCGTCGCGCTTCTGGCCTGGATCCTCGGTCCGGTCGCGGTCGTCGGGTTCGCCGCCCTTGGCTTCGCCGGCTACTGGCGGGCCCGCCGGGCCGGTCTGACCCGGTCCAAGTGCCTGCTCCGGGACACCCGACTGGTGCTGTCATACCTCGCACTCATCGGCTTGGCGGGCATCGCCGGGATCGGTTGGTATGCGTACGGCTGGCTTACCTGATCCCGTCGACGGCGTCGATGAGAGCGACACGTAACGCGGCGGCTCGGTCGGCGAAGGCCCGTTGCGCAGTCAGGTACTCGGCCCTGCCTTCGGGTTCCTCCACCCGAACCGGCGGATACCCGAGGGCTTCGAGGTCGTACGGGCTCGCCCGCATGTCCAACACGCGGATTTCTCGGGCCAGCTGGAAACAGTCGGCCACCAGCTCGCTGCGTACGAGCGGGGAGAGCTTGTACGCCCACTTATAGAGGTCCATGTTCGCGTGCAGGCATCCGGGCTGTTCCAGCGCCGACTGGCTCTGCCGAGTGGGAGAGAGCAGGTTGAGCGGTCGGGCGGGCTCGGTGAAGAAGCGGTACGCGTCGAAGTGACTGCACCGAATCCGGTTGGCCTGGACCACCTCGGCCGTCTCGTCCGGGCTCAGTCGAAGCGGCCACGTGTTGTGGCGTACCTGTTCGTGCGTCTGGCGATAGACCATGGCCCACTCGTGCATGCCGAAGCACCCGAACTGGGCCGGTCGGGCCGCCGTTCGCGCTAGCAGATCTCCGATCGACGCGAGAGATCCGCGTCGCCGACTGAGCACCGTCGGCGTATCGAGCGTGGCGCCACCGACCGTGCCGACATAGTTGGCACCAAAGTCGGCCGGATCGGCGTCGGTGAGGACGACGCCGGCGCCCGGATGCCAGCGCCGGAGCCGGGCGGGGCGGTGGGAGTAGTACGTGAAGAGAAAGTCCTCGACCGGGTGTGTCACGCCACTGCCGCGGCGTTCGAGGTGGGCGGCGAGCCATCCGTCGACCCGGGCCTCATGGGCAGCCAAGCGCGTCTGCCATGCCGCTCGGTCCAGAACTGCCGGATTCACCAGCCAAGGGTAACTGTGCCGAAGGGTCGCACTGCCGCTAGTGGTCTGCGAGGAGTTCGAGGATCTTGGTCTGCGGTGTTCCGACGAGCGCGGGGGCGTTCTCGGCGGAGGACCACACGCTGTCGCGTAGGAATTCGAGGAACTTCTTGGCCTGATGGGCGGCGGTGAAGTCGAGGTCGATAACGACGTACCTAGGATCGTCCACGGGCCGGAGGATGCGGTGTCGCACGACACCGGCCTGCATCCTGACGTCGGTGAAGCGATCGAAGGCCGCCTTCCAGAGGTCGAAGTCTACGATTGCGTGTTCGATATGCAGTGTCGGCATGGTGACTCCTTGGTAGAGATCCTGCTTCTGCCAAACGCTAGGCAAGGCCGGCCATCGCTGCCCATCCCAGGTTTCTGGGAATCGGGCGCCGCGTACCCTCGCAACGTGGCGATGGTCGGGTCGGCGGCGTACGCGCGGTCGCGAGCGCGCGTGGCCCGGATTTGCGACTCGGCCGGCGACGCCCGAGCGCTGCGGGAGCAGCTGCTGGAGGAGATCCATCGGGTCATCGGCTTCGATGCCTACGCGTGGCTGCTGACGGATCCCGAGACATCGGTCGGTTCCGCGCCGCTCGCTGACGTCCCGTCCACCCTCCTGCCGCAGCTTCCCCGGCTCATCCGTCTCAAGTACCTCACCGAGGTCAACCGGTGGACGACGTTAGGGCTCTCGGTCGCCCGGCTGCACGATGCTACCGGGGGCGATCTGTCGCGGAGTCGCATGTGGGCGGAGCTGCTATGCCGGTACGACATCGTGGACGTCGCATCGTTAGTGTTCCGGGATCGGTTCGGGTGTTGGGGATTCCTCGACCTATGGAGAGCGGGCGCGGCGAAACTCTTCACCGAGGCCGAGGCTGCCTTCCTGACCAGCATTCTGAACGACGTCACGAACGCTTTGCGCCACTGCCATGCCAATACGTTCGTCGTTGCACCGGTACGAGTCACACGGCGGCCCGGTCCCGTGGTGCTGTTGCTCTCCCCAGAGCTCGAGGTGCTCGGCCAGACGCCAGAGACTCACGAGTATCTGCGTGTGCTCGTCCCACCCGCGGATGGGCGAGCACCTATACCCGCGAGCGCCTACAACGTCGCGGCGCAGTTGTTGGCCGTTGAGGCGGGCGTCGATGGGAACCAACCCTCGGCTCGGGTGCACCTGTCGGGCGGCCTGTGGCTAAGCCTGCGTGCGGCGAGGATCGAAGATTCGGCCGATTCCAAGGATGCGCGCATCGCCGTCACCATCGAGGAAACCTCGTCTACCGAGCGACTGTCGTTGTTCACCCGAGCGTTCGGGCTCACCGCGCGTGAGATCGAACTGCTGGGTCATCTCGCGACCGGCAACGACACGAGGGAGGTAGCGCGTCGGATGTACCTATCCGAGCACACCGTTCAGGACCACCTGAAGTCGATCTTTTTGAAGACCTCCACCCGCAGCCGACGCGCTCTGCTGTCGCGGGCCCTGGGCACCTGATGCCGACCATCGTCGTCGTGGCCGAGAGTAGCTTTGGCGAAGCGCGGCACTGCGCTTCGATCCTGCACGGGGAGGACCGGTCGTGAATCTGGGACGCGAGGACGATCCGCGGCGGTGGAACATGCCGCCGCATGAGCCGCCGTCGGGGCCGAACCTGTCGCCCTGGTTGGAGGAGCGCCTGTTCGACCAGCGGATCGTCGTGTTGAACGGCCCGCTGAACGGGCCCGCCGCCACCAGAACCGCGGCGGCACTGCTCTCCCTCGACGCGTTAGGCCCCGACGAGATCCGTTTGCACATGTCCGCACCCGACGGTGATCTCACCGCCGCGTTCGCGGTGGTCGACGCGCTCGACACGATGCTGGCGCCGGTTCACGCAGTGGTCACCTCACAGGTGGGAGGAGCGGTGATCGCCGTTCTGGCCGCCGCCGATCGTCGGTTGGCCTACCGGCATGCCACTGTTCGCATTGCTGAGCCCCCGGCCGCGATGGTGGTCGGGACTGCTGACGTGGTCGCCGCCGCGGCTGGTCAGTACCTGCGCGAGCTGGAGGAACTGGCCGAGCGGATCGCCGTCGTCACGGGGAAGCCACGAAGCCGGATCGAGGACGATCTGTCGGCGGGGCGGGTGCTGACCGCCACGGAGGCACGCGACTACGGGCTCATCGACGAGATCGTCGGCGGGCCAGAGCGATGATCCTGGGATCAGCTGAGAAGTAGACCAGCCAGGCAGGAGCCGGTGTTCGCCACGAGCGCGGTCAGACCGATCAGAGCGCGGTCACGGCGAACCCACAAGAGGAAGAGGGCCGCCTCGCCAAGCCACGCCCCGACCTCGACCACGCCGAACAGGGGCCAGTACGCCGAACCGGCGTGCACCAACACCAGCCCGACCACGGGGTGGGTGGCCACGTTGACGCCGACCGCGATCACGACCGCTCGCCGGATCGGCAGCAAGCGGGCCACCCGCAGCGCCAGGACGTAGATCGGCACCTCGACGGCGAGCGTCAGCGCGAGGGCCAGCAAGTAGGGCACCGCGACAGTATTGTGCCTCTCACCGTTGGGAAACAGGGGAGGGCGCATGACCGTCGCGGCTGCCACAGCGCCCGTACCGGTGGTCATCCGTCGTGGCGGTGACGGTTTCGCACCGACCGTTTGGCTCGTCCTCGCGACCATGGCAGCGCT
>Ga0184632_10001130_pt1 | contig 10868 bp, 8 predicted proteins | sample PLM31_50_b1_FD_133153 | JGI IMG/M metagenome (GOLD analysis project Ga0184632, IMG submission 133153) | Groundwater sediment microbial communities from an aquifer in East River, Colorado, USA - PLM3-1_50_b1 | ecosystem: Environmental > Terrestrial > Soil > Riparian zone | place: USA: East River... | reverse complement strand
TGGCCACCCCCGACCTGTACTCGGTGCTTGGGGTCTCCCGCGAGGCGACCGCGGACGAGATCAAGCGCGCCTACCGCAAGCTGGCGCGCAAGTACCACCCCGACCGCAACCAGGGCGCCAAGGAGTCCGAGGAGCGCTTCAAGGAGGTCAACCGGGCCTACAGCGTGCTCAGCGACCCCGAGAAGCGGCAGCGCTACGACGCCTACGGCGAGGCGGGCCTGGAGGGCCAGGGGCCGTCCATGAGCGACCCGTTCGGCTTCGGGTTCGGCACCTTCGACGAGGTGGTCAGGGAGTTCTTCGGCGGCGGCGACCCGTTCGTCGGCCGGGGGCGGCGCCGCTCCCGGTCGCGCCGCGGCGAGGACGTGGAGGAGCGGCTGTCGCTTGAGTTCACCGAGGCGGTCTTCGGTGCGTCCAGGGACCTCGAGTACGTGGCGGCGATCGGCTGTCCGCGCTGCCACGCCAGCGGCGCCGAGCCGGGTACCGAGGCGACCGTCTGCCGCAACTGCCACGGCAGCGGCCAGCAGCGCACGGTGCGCCAGTCCCTGCTCGGCCAGCTCGTGACCACGACCACCTGCGGGGCCTGCTCGGGCAGCGGCCAGGAGGTGCTCACCCCGTGCGTCAAGTGCCGCGGCCAGGGACGGGTGGCCGACAAGGTCAGCCTCACCATCGAGATCCCGCCCGGGGTCGAGGGCGGCATGCAGATCCGCTACCACGCCCGCGGGCACGCCGGGGAGTTCGGCGGCCCGCCCGGGGACCTCTACGTGCGGCTCGTGGTCGCGCCCCACAAGGTGTTCGAGCGCGACGGCGACAACCTGCTCTGCCGCATGCCCGTGCCGATGACCGTGGCCGCCCTCGGCGGCACGGTGACGCTGGTCACCCTCGACGGCGAGGAGGTCATCGACGTCCAGCCGGGCACCCAGCCGGGCACGGTGAAGCGGTTCCGCAAGCGCGGCGTCCCCCACACCGACGGCCGCGGCCGCGGCGACCTGCTCGTGGAGCTCGCCGTGCAGACCCCCGACGACCTCTCCGAGGAGGAGCGGCGGCTGCTCCGCCAGCTCGCCGAGCTGCGCGGCGAGGCGGTCAACCCTCACCCGGCCGGCCTCTTCGCCCGCTTCAAGGGCTCTGGGCGCTGACTCCCAGCGTCCGGGCCGGTGCCGAGCCGGTCACGCTCGGGCCGCTCGTCCTGCGTGCGGAGAGCGCCGCCATCGCAGCAAGCGCGGCGATCGCGGTCTGCCACGGCCACCTCGGCTGACCAGTTCGCGGTAATCGACCGGCAGAATGGACACCCTTCGTGAAATTTCGTCTCGCGGGGTGATTGAAGGCGTCATTCTGCCGATGCTAAAGTCCCCCACACTCTGGGTGGTCACGGCGGCCACCGCTACCGGTCCCCAACGCACCACGAGCCCAGGAGGTGGGGGATGGCCAGCTACGCGGAGCAAGTGGGGGAGCGGCTCCGCAACATCCGGCTGCAGAAGGGCCTGTCGCTGCACGACGTCGAGGAGCGTTCGTCCAAGGAGTTCAAGGCGAGCGTGCTAGGGGCCTACGAGCGCGGCGAGCGGAGCATCTCGGTCCCGCGCCTGCAGCGCCTGGCCATGTTCTACGGCGTGCCCGTCGACCACCTCCTGCCCCGCATCGCGGCCGAGGCGCCCGAGGGCGCCGCGACAGCAGCCGACGAGGCCGTCTGCATCGACCTCGAGGCGCTCGAGGCCAGGCGGGAGCCGGAGGCGCGCACCCTCGGTCGCTACCTGTCGCTGATCCAGCAGCAGCGCGGGGACTTCAACGGCAAGGTGCTCACGATCCGGCGTGACGACGTCCGGGTGCTTGCCGCTATCCTCGATCAGTCCCCGGGGAGCCTGGTGGCGCGGCTGTCGGATCTCGGGCTGCGCCGCCCAGCGTTCAACTGACCCGCGCGAGGGCCGTGGCCGGGGCACGGACCGTCGCGCGTGCGGAGGTGCCATGGCGCTCTCGCCAGAAGCGGGCCAGGCCCCGATGCCTGCAGCGCGCGAGGCCTGGACGCCTGCAGCGCGCGAGGCCCGGCCCCTGACCCTGCTCGGCTGCTTCGCCCACCCCGACGACGAGACCTGGTCGGTGGGCGGCTCGTTCGCGCTGCTGGTCCCCAAGGGCGTGCGCTGCGCGGTGTGGACGGCCACCAGGGGCCAGGCCGGGGAGATCGCCGGCGGCTCGGGCGCCACCCGCGAGAACCTGGCCGAGGTCAGGGAGGCGGAGGAGCGGGCGGCGATGGCGGTCGTCGGCGTGACCGACGTGGAGCTCGGCGACTTCATCGACGGGCAGGTGGCCGCCGCCGACCAGGGCGACCTGGTCGGGTCCGTGCAGCGCGCCTTCCAGCGGGTGCGGCCCGACGTGGTGGTGACCATGGAACCGGGCGGGGTGACCTCCCACCCCGACCACGTGGCCGTGTCCGCCGCGGTCCAGGCCGCGTTCGGCGCCTACCGGCAGCCGCCCGGTGCGCGCGAGCCGCGCCTGTACTACTGGGGCGTGCCGGCCTCGCAGCTCGCCCGCTTCCGGGAGCTGGCAGCCGAGCGCGGCGTCGAGATCCCCGGCGAGGACGACCCGTTCGGGCCCAGGGGCACCCCCGACGAGCAGTTCACCTGCTGGGTGGACACCTCGCCGGTTGCCGAGCAGGTCTGGCGGACGCTGGAGGAGCACCGCACCCAGGCCGGCGACCCGTCGCGGGGGCTGCTGCGCGACGGGGAGCTGTGGCGTGAGGTGTTCGCCACCACCGCCTTCGTCCGCGTCCACCCGGCGCCGCGCGCCGACGACCCGCCTGAGACCTCGCTGGTCGAGGCGTTCACCGGAGGCGCCGCCGATGGCTGAGCCCGACCGTTCCGGACCGGTCGCCCCTGCCGAGCCCGCGCCGAGGGTCGCCTTCAAGACCCTCGGCTGCCGGCTGAACCAGGCCGAGTCCGAACGGGCCCTGGAGGCGCTCGGCGCCAAGGGCTTCGACCTCGCCCACGCCGGCGAGGAGCCCGACGTGGTGATCATCAACACCTGCACGGTGACCCGCGAGTCGACCGCGTCCTCGCGTCGGCTGATCCGCAAGACCGCCGAGGCCCACCCGGGGGCGACGGTGGTGGTGACCGGCTGCTACGCCGTCAGCGACCCCGAGGTCGTGAAAGCCATCCCCGGGGTCGACCTGGTGGTCGACAACGAGGCCAAGGACCGCATCGCCGAGCTGGTCACCCAGGTGCCACAGGTCCGCCGGCTGCCGCTCATGGTCCGCCAGGCGCCGGTGGAGCGGCTGCGCACCCGGGTGGCGGTCAAGGCCCAGACCGGCTGCGACGAGTGGTGCACCTTCTGCATCATCCCCCGCACCAGGGGCCCGCTGCGGTCCTACCCGCAGGACGAGATCGTCGCCGACGTGCGCCGCCAGGTCGCCCGGGGCGTCCGTGAGGTCGTGCTCACCGGGGTCCACCTCGGCAAGTACGGCGAGGACCGGGGCGAGCGGGAGGCGCTGGCCCGGCTGGTCGACCGCCTCACCGCGGTCGAGGGGCTGCTGCGCCTGCGCCTGTCCAGCGTGCTGCCGGTGCAGGTCACCCCGGCCCTGGTCGAGCGGGTCCGCGACGACCCCAAGGTCTGCCGCCACCTGCACGTGCCGCTGCAGGCCGGCGACGACGAGGTGCTGGAGCGGATGCACCGCCCCTACCGGGTGGCCGAGTTCCTCGACCGGGTCGAGCATGCCAAGGCGGAGATCCCCGGGCTCGGCCTGTCCACCGACGTGATCGTCGGCTTCCCGGGCGAGACCGCCGAGCAGTTCGCGGCCACGATGCGGGTCACCGAGCGGGTCGGCTTCTCCAAGCTGCACGTCTTCCGCTACTCCCAGCGGCCCGAGACCCCGGCCGCCACCATGCCCCAGCAGGTGCCCGACGGCGAGAAGAAGGCGCGCGCCCGGGAGCTGATCGCCCTCGGCAACGAGCTGCGCCGCCGCTTCCACGAGGTGCACGTCGGGCGGCCGCTGTCGGTGCTGGTGGAGACGGCCGCCGAGGGCCTGGCCGAGGGGACCAGCGACAACTACATCAAGGTCCGCTTCCCGGGCGGCCCCGACCTGGTCGACCGGGTCGTCACCGTGCGCGGCGCCCGGGCCGACAACGAGGGCATGGAGGCGACGGCGTGAGCGGTGGGGACCTGTTCTGCAGGATCGTGGCCCGGGAGATCCCGGCCGAGGTGGTGCTCGAGACCGACGAGGTGCTCGCCTTCCGCGACATCAACCCGCAGGCGCCGACCCACGTCCTGGTGGTCCCGAAACAGCACCTTGCCAGCCTCGAGGAGGTCGCCGAGGGCCACGGCACGCTGCTCGCCGCCCTGGTCGGCGCCGTCAACGAGGTGGCAAGGAAGGAGGGCGTCGCCGGCGGGTTCCGGGTGGTCACCAACATCGGGCCCTCCGCCGGCCAGTCGGTCGACCACCTCCACCTGCACGTGCTCGGCGGCCGCAACCTCGGCTGGCCACCGGGGTAGCCGGCACCGGAGAGGAGACGCGTGACACGCGACGATTCCGCCAACCCGTACGGCACGTGGAAGTCCCCGATCTCGAGCGACCTGCTCGCCGGAGGCGGCATCTCGCTGGACGCGCTGCAGCCCGACGGGGAGGCGCTGCTGTGGATCGAGGGCCGGCCGCTGGAGGGGGGACGGAGCGTGATCTGCCGGGCCGAGCCAGGTGCCGACCCGGTCGACCTCACCCCGCCAGGGGACGCCTTCGACGTGCGCACCCGGGTCAACGAGTACGGCGGCGGCGCCTACGTCGCCCACCGCGGCACGCTGTTCTTCTCCAACTACGCCGACCAGCGGCTGTGGCGCCAGGACCCGGGCCAGCCGCCCATCCCGATCACCCCGGAGCCCCCGCTGCCGGCCGCGCTGCGCTACGCCGACGCCAGGGTCATCCCGGACGGCACGCTGCTGGTCTGCGTGCGGGAGACCCACGACGAGGCTGGGCGGGTCACCAACGAGCTGGTCGCCATGCCCACCGACGGGTCCGCGGCGCCATGGGTGCTGGCCGCCGGGCGCGACTTCTACGCGTCGCCGCGGCCCTCCCCGGACGCCAGCCGGCTCGCCTGGCTCGAATGGGACCACCCGCGCATGCCCTGGGACGGGACCGAGCTGCAGGTGGCGGACTTCTCCGGCGGCGTGGTCGCCAGCGCGCCGAGGCTGGTCGCGGGCGGCCCCGAGGAGTCGGTCTTCCAGCCCGAGTGGAGCCCGGGTGGCGGCCTGCACTTCGTGAGCGACCGCACCGGCTGGTGGAACCTGCACCGCGAGCAGGCCGGCGGCGCGCACGAGCAGGGGACCTCGCACGCCTCAGGCGGTGGGATCGAGGCCCTGGCCCCGATGGAGGCCGAGTTCGGGACGCCCCAGTGGGTGTTCGGCATGACCACCTACGCGTTCCTGCCCGGCGGCCGGATCGCCTGCCTGTACGGGCGCGGCCCGGTCCAGCAGCTCGGCGTGCTCGAGCCCGGGTCGGACCGTCCCGTCCCCGTCGACCTCCCCTTCACCTGCTTCTACCCGCCGCAGCTGCAGGCGCTCGGCAACCGCGTGGCCTGCATCGCGGGCAGCTCGACCCTGTCGCCGGCGGTGGTCGTGGTCGACCCGGCCAGCGGCCAGGTCGAGACCCTGCGGCGGGCCCGCGAGCTCGACCTCGACCCCGGCTACCTGTCGGTCGCGCGGCCGGTCGAGTTCCCGACCGAGGGCGGCCGCAGCGCCCACGCCCTGTACTACCCGCCCGCCAACCGAGACGCCCGCGCGCCCTCCGACGAGCGCCCGCCCCTGGTGGTGACCAGCCACGGCGGCCCCACCGCCGGCGTGGTCGACCTGCTCAAGCTCGCGGTCCAGTTCTACACCAGCCGCGGCATCGCCGTGGTCGACGTCGACTACGGCGGCAGCACCGGCTACGGCCGGGCCTACCGGGAGCGCCTGAAGGGGCAGTGGGGCGTGGTAGACGTCGACGACTGCGTCAACGCCGCCCGCCACCTCGTCGCGGCCGGCGAGGTCGACGGCGCGCGGCTCGCGATCACCGGGGGGAGCGCCGGCGGCTACACCACCCTGTGCGCGCTCGCCTTCCGCGACGCGTTCGCCGCCGGCTCGAGCTGGTTCGGCGTCGCCGACCTGGAGACGTTCACCCACGACACCCACAACTTCGAGTCGCGCTACCTCGACCAGCTCGTCGGCCCGTGGCCAGAGCGCGCCGACGTCTACCGGGAGCGCTCCCCGGCCCACTTCGCCGACCGGATCGACTGCCCGGTCCTGCTCATCCAGGGCCTGGAGGACGAGGTGGTGCCGCCGTCCCAGGGCGAGGCGATGGTCCGGGCGCTGGCCGCGCGGAAGGTCCCCCACGCCTACCTGGCGTTCGAGGGCGAGCAGCACGGCTTCCGCAAGGCGGAGAGCATCAAGCGCGCGTACGAGGCCGAGCTGTGGTTCTTCGGCCGCGTCTTCGGCTTCGAACCGGCCGATCCGGTCGAGCCGGTGCCCATCGAGCACCTCTGAGCCTGCCGCCGCCCCTGGTGAAGTACAGATATACTCGCAAAACGTCGGTCGAAGGACCGACCCGGTCCCGCGTCCCCGACAGGAGGGGCTACCAGCGAGCGTGCAGCAACAGACGCAGGTCAAGGTACTGGTCCCCGGCAACCACCCCATGGTCAGCCTCCTCGGCACCCGGGACGAGCTGCTCAAGCTGATCGAGGCGGCGTTCGAGAGCACGGTGTTCGTGCGCGGCAACGAGATCACCATCACCGGTGAGCAGGCCGACGCCGAGCGGGTCGCCCGCCTGTTCGAGGAGTTGCTCAACCTGCTCGAGCAGGGCAACGCCCTCACGGCCGAGACGGTCGGCCGCTCCATCGACATGCTCCGGGGCGGCGAGGCCGTGCGGCCGTCGGACGTGTTCGGCGACGCCGTGCTCAACGTGCGGGGCCGCTCGATCAAGCCCAAGACGGTCGGGCAGAAGAAGTACGTCGACGCCATCCGCAAGAACACGGTGGTCTTCGGCATCGGCCCCGCCGGCACCGGCAAGACCTACCTGGCCATGGCCGTGGCCGTCCAGGCCCTGCTCACCAAGCAGGTCAACCGCCTGATCCTGACCCGGCCGGCGGTCGAGGCCGGGGAGAAGCTGGGCTTCCTGCCCGGGACCCTGTCGGAGAAGATCGACCCCTACCTGCGGCCGCTCTACGACGCCCTCTACGAGATGGTCGACGCCGAGCAGATCGGGCGGCTGATGGAGCGCGGCACGATCGAGGTCGCCCCCCTCGGGTACATGCGGGGCCGCGCGCAGCCGCATGACAGCCAGGTCCTGACACCATGGGGATGGCGTCCCATCGGAGGTCTCGAGGTCGGGGACCTCGTGATCGGATCGGACGGCCTCGCCACGCCGGTGCTCGGCGTGTACCCGCAGGGCCGCAAGGAGGTCTTCCGTATCCAGACCCAGGATGGTGCGTCGACGCGCTGCTGCGGTGAGCACCTCTGGGCGGTCACGACGCGCGAGGACCGGAGACGTGGGCGGCCCCATCGGGTCATCGAAACGCGGGAGATGATCGGCCGCCTCACGCGGGCGCACGCGCACCGGTTCGAGCTGCCGCTGGTGTCGCACCCAGTCGAGTTCGAGGCCCAGGACGTCCCGATGGACCCCTATGCGCTCGGCCTCCTCCTGGGCGACGGATGCCTGACGACGTCGACGACGCCGTCCTTCACGACCGCCGACCCGGAGCTGACCATCGCCCTGGAGCTGGCCCTTGACGGCATCGAGCTCCGCCGGAAGGGGACGATCGACTACGTGCTCCGCCACACGGCCGGGCACCGCGGGGGAGTGATCGTCTCGAATCCCGCAACGCTCATGCTTCGGGACCTCGGCCTTGCCGGCACGCGTTCCAACACGAAGTTCGTCCCAGACTGCTACCGGCACAACGCCCCCGGCATTCGCCTGGCCGTGCTCCAGGGCCTGCTGGACACCGACGGCGGGCCCGTGACCCAGCGCGGACGAACCTGCCGCATCCAGTACGGGACGTCCTCGGAGCGGTTGCGGGACGACGTTGTGGTCCTCGTGCGCTCCCTCGGAGGTGTCGCGTACTGGAGGACCCGCGGCGCCGCCGGGCGGGCTCCCGGACGCGCCAACGGGCGGGACGTTCACCACCGCTCGGACGCGTTCATCCTCGACATCCGGCTGCCCGAGGGCATCGAGCCCTTCCGGCTGACTCGGAAGCGGGACGTCTACCGGGCGTATGGAGGCGGGCGTCCGATGCGCTTCGTCCACCGCATCGAGCCCGCAGGCGAGGAGGAGACACTCTGCATCCAGGTCGCGGCCCCCGATTCCCTGTACGTGACCGACGACTTCCTGATCACTCACAACACCCTCAACGACTCCTTCATCGTCTTGGACGAGGCCCAGAACACCACCCCCGAGCAGATGAAGATGTTCCTCACCCGGCTCGGGTTCAACTCCAAGGCGGTCGTCACCGGCGACATCACCCAGATCGACCTGCCGTCGGGCCAGCACTCCGGCCTGAACGTGGTGCGCGAGATCCTCACCGGGATCGACGGCCTCTCCTTCATGTACCTGTCCAGCCGGGACGTGGTGCGCCACCGGATCGTGCAGGACATCGTGGAGGCCTACCGCCGCTACGACGAGGCGAGGGCCTAGCGATGCCTGGGGCCGAGCCTCCGCATCGCCGGCCCCCGACCGGGGACGGCCAGCGGTGAGCGTCTATCTGGCCAACGAGCAGAGCCAGCGGGCGGTCGACGAGACCGGCCTGGTCGCCCTGGCCAGGCTGGTCATGGAGTCCGAGGGCGTGGAGGAGTCCGAGGTCTCCATCCTGGTGGTCGACCGCACCGTGATGACGGAGCTGAACAGCCGCTTCATGGGGGAGGAGCGGCCCACCGACGTGCTGGCCTTCCCGATCGACGGTCCCCTGCCCGCCTCCGGCCCGCCCGACGGCCCGGTCGGGCCGCCCGGGTTCGCCGGCGGGCGCTACGGCATGGCCGACGACGGCGACGACGAGGACGACGAGGCCGACGACGACGCCCCCTGGATGCTCGGGGACGTCGTCCTCTGCCCCGCCTACGCCGCCGAGCAGGCAGCCCAGGCCGGGCAGACCCTCGCCGCCGAGCTGGAGCTGCTCACCGTGCACGGCATCCTCCACCTGTGCGGTTTCGACCACGCCGAGCCCGACGAGGAGCAGCTCATGCAGGCGCGCAGCGACGAGCTGCTGGCGAGCTGGCGGGGGAGGGAGACCGGCCGATGAAGGCGCCCTCCAGCAGCGACCTCTGGACGATCGCCGCCATCGTCGCCCTCACCGGGGTGGCCGCGTTCCTGGCGGCGGCGGAGACGAGCCTCACCCGGATGGGCCGCATCCGGGCGATGCATCTGGTGGAGGAGCAGCGTCGCGGGGCCACCCAGCTCCTCCGGCTGGTCGAGGACCCGCCCCGGTTCCTCAACCTCGTGCTGCTGCTCGTGCTGGTGGTGCAGTTCTTCGCGACCGCGCTGGCGACCTCGGTGACCCAGCGGCTGATCGGCGGCGGCACCGGCGTGGTGGTGGCGGCCACGGCCATGACCCTGCTGACGTTCATCTTCGCCGAGGTCGCGCCCAAGACGTTCGCGGTCCAGCACACCGACCGGGTCGCGCTCAGCGTGGCGCCGTTTGTGTACCTGCTGGTGCGCCTGCCGGTCCTCGGGCCGCTCACCCGGCTGCTGATCGGCATCGGCAACGTCGTCACCCCGGGCAAGGGCCTCAAGACCGGCCCGTTCCTGTCCGAGGACGAGCTGCGCGCCATGGTCGACGAGGCCGAGAAGGAGGAGGTCATCGAGCAGGAGGAGCGCGAGATGATCCACTCCATCTTCGAGTTCGGCGACACCATCCTGCGCGAGGTGATGGTGCCAAGGCCCGACATGGTCGCGGTCGGCGCCGGGCGGTCGCTGCAGGAGGTGCTCGAGGTGATCCTCCGCTCCGGGTACTCGCGCATCCCCGTCTACCAGCGCGACATCGACGACATCGTCGGGCTCGCCTACGCCAAGGACGTGCTCCGCAGCCTCCACGACGGCCAGGTCGACAAGCCGCTGGCCGACATCCTGCGCCCGGCGCCGTTCATGCCCGAGTCGATGCGGGCCGCGGACTGCCTGCGCGAGATGCGCAAGCGCAAGAGCCACATGGTGATCGTGATCGACGAGTACGGCGGCACCTCCGGCCTTGTCACCATCGAGGACCTGCTGGAGGAGATCGTCGGCGAGATCGCCGACGAGTACGACCTGGAGGAGCCCAACATCGAGCCGCTGCCGGACGGCGACTACCGGGTCAACGCCCGCCTCGGCATCGACGAGGTCAACGAGCTGCTCGACGTGGAGCTGCCGGCGACCGAGTGGGACACGATCGGGGGGCTGCTGTTCAACCTGGTCGGCGGGGTGCCCCGGGACGGCCAGCAGGTCGAGTTCCAGGGGCTGCGGCTGCGGGCCGAGCGGGTCCAGGGCCGGCGCATCGGCCGGGTCCGCATCCACCGGCTGCCTCCGTCGGAGTCGGCCGAGGACATCGCCGCCCAGGCCCGCCGGCAATGAACCGGCCATCCGCCGCCGAGCTGGTCGCCACCGCGCGGGCCGCCCGCGACCGCGCGTACGCCCCGTACTCGGGGTTCCGGGTCGGGGCGGCGCTGCTCACCGCCCAGGGCGACGTGATCACCGCCGCCAATGTCGAGAACGCCAGCTACGGCCTGGCCATCTGCGCCGAGCGGTCGGCGGTGGTGGCCGCCGTGGCCGCCGGCTCCCGCGACTTCCTGGCCATCGCCATCGCCGGCAACGGCCCCCACCCGGTCACCCCCTGCGGGGCCTGCCGGCAGGTCCTGCGCGAGTTCCCCAGGGGCGCCGACCTGGAGGTCCTGTGCGCCGGCGA
>Ga0184632_10001129_pt1 | contig 10870 bp, 8 predicted proteins | sample PLM31_50_b1_FD_133153 | JGI IMG/M metagenome (GOLD analysis project Ga0184632, IMG submission 133153) | Groundwater sediment microbial communities from an aquifer in East River, Colorado, USA - PLM3-1_50_b1 | ecosystem: Environmental > Terrestrial > Soil > Riparian zone | place: USA: East River... | reverse complement strand
GGCCTGCGCCAGGTGCCGCCCGATGTTCGCGACGCGGCAAAGGGGATGGGGTACGGGCGCGTCGGCCTCCTGTGGCGCATCGAACTCCCGTTGGCCCTGCCGGGAATCTTGACCGGGCTTCGTATCGCGACCGTCTCCACTGTGGCCCTGGTAACGGTCGGCACGCTGGTGGGCTTCGGCGGCTTCGGCAACGTCATTCTTACCGGGTTCAACAACAACTACTACAAGGCGCAGATCATGGCAGGCACGATCGGCTGCCTCGGGCTGGCCCTCATCCTCGACCTGGTGCTGATCGGCCTCGGCCGGCTGGTCATGCCGTGGGCCGCCCGCCGGAGTCCCTCATGAACATTCGGGAAATCTGGGAACAGGCGCTGATTTGGCTAAATGATCCGCTCAACTGGACAAACCCGGACGGCATTCTGGCCCGTACCGTCGAGCACCTGCAAATTTCGGCCGCCGCGGTCGCGTTGGCTTGTCTCGTGGCGTGGCCGATCGGCATCTGGCTGGGCCACGTCGGCCGCGGCGGCGGTCTGATTGTGGTTGTCGCGAACCTTGCCCGGGCCATGCCGACCGTCGCGCTGCTGACGATCTTCCCGCTGACCTTCATCGGATTCGGGTACCCGCCGATCATCCTGGCCCTCGCCATCTTCGCGATTCCCCCACTGTTGGCCAACGCTTACCTCGGCGTGCGCGAGGTGGATCCCGAGGTACGCGACGCGGCGCGCGGCATGGGGCTGTCCGGAGGCCAGATCGTGGCCCGGGTTGAGCTACCGCTGGCGGTGCCGTACCTGGCCGGGGGTTTCCGCACCGCCGCCGTACAGGTGGTTGCGACTGCGACCCTGGCCGCCTTCGTCAATGGTGGTGGACTTGGCATGATCATTAGCCGGGGGTTCGGGCTCGGCCTCGCCTCCGGCGGAGGGCAGATGGTGGCAGGGGCCCTGGTCGTCATCGTGCTCTGCCTGGCCCTGGAGGGTCTGCTCGCCGTGGCCGAGCGCATGGCCACGCCGCGCCCATTGCGGCTGGCCGGCGGCCGAGCACGCTCCGCTGTGGACGCGACACTCCCCAGCGACCGGACACAAACCACCGTTACGAGAGCTTAATCAGACAGCAATGCCCCCGCACCCGCATTCCGGTTGTCATGATCTGGTTGACGGGGTTGAGTGGAGTTGCGGGCTGGACTCCCTGCCCGTCGGACACGCGGCCGATGACATGTCGCCACTCGCGGCATGGCGCGCCGGGACACGAAAGGCGGGCAGACGCATGTTTGCGCGTGCACATCGAGTCTCCATGATCATATTGACTGGAACCCTTACGTCCACATTTGCCCTCGCTGCATGCGGCGAGAGTGGTTCCTCCGGCACTCAGACACCAGCCACCCAGGCAACCGGCGCCGGGTGCGCCCCCGCGGCGAGCGACCAGTTGGTGCTGCTCACCGATGACAAGAACCTGCAGAACTCCGACAACATCGTGGCGGCGGTGACCTCCAAGGCATCCAGCCCGGCGCTGCTCGCCGCGGTGGACAAGGTGGCCGCGGCGCTCGACCAGCCCAAACTGCTCGCACTGAACAAGTCGGTCGAGATCGACCGCAAGACGCCGCAGGTCGCGGCGAAGGATTTCGCCGACGCAAACGGCGTGGCCACCGGGCTGTCCGGCGGTAGCGGCAAGGTGGTCATTGGGGCCGCGAACTTCCCCGAAAGCCAGACGCTGGCGGAGCTTTACAAGATCGCGCTAAACGCAGCGGGCTTCAGCGCGAGCGTGTTGCAGAGCACCAACCGCGAGCTCTACGAGCCAGCCCTGGAACGGGGTGAGATCACCGTCTTCCCGGAGTACGCGGCCACGATGACCGACTTCCTCAACGCGAAGGCCAACGGCAAGGACGCTCCCGGCAAGGCGAGCGGCGACATCAACGCCACGATGACGGCGCTGAAGGAGCTGGGCACCAAGTACGGCCTCACATTCGGTACGCCGTCGAGCGCCTCGGACCAGAACGCCTTCGCGGTGACCAAGCCGGTGGCTGACCAGTACCAGCTCAAGACGCTGTCCGACTTCGCCGCCAAGTGCAGCGGCACGGCGTCGATCCTGGCCGGGCCGGCGGAGTGCCCGCAGCGCCCGTACTGCCAGCCGGGCCTGCAGCAGAAGTACGGCATCACGTTCGGCTCGTTCTTCCAGGCCGACGCCGGCGGTCCGCAGACGAAGACCGCGCTGAGGACCGGCAAGGCCACCCTCGGCCTCGTCTTCTCGTCAGACAGCTCGCTGTCTCCCGCCTAGCCGATACACCCCGCCCAACCGACACCATCGAGGCGTCCCCCACGCTGTTAAAGCAGCGCGGGGGACGCCTCGATCATGAAAGGGAGCGGGCTAGGCTGCGGGGCAAGACCGTCAAAGGAGACATCCGTGGAGACCGTCCGCGCGCCGCGGGGCAACGCGCTCACCGCGCAGGGTTGGCCCCAGGAGGCCGCCCTTCGCATGCTGATGAACAACCTCGATCCAGACGTGGCCGAACGCCCGCAGGACCTGGTCGTGTACGGCGGGACGGGCAAGGCGGCCCGGGACTGGCCGTCCTTTCATGCGCTGGTCCGTACGCTCACCACGCTGGGTGCGGACGAGACCATGCTGGTGCAGTCCGGCCGGCCGGTGGGCGTGTTCCGTACGCACGAGTGGGCTCCCCGGGTGCTCATCGCCAACTCGAACCTCGTCGGCGAGTGGGCAACCTGGCCCGAGTTCCGCCGGCTCGAGGCCTTGGGCCTGACGATGTACGGGCAGATGACCGCCGGCTCGTGGATCTACATCGGCACACAGGGCATCCTGCAGGGCACGTACGAGACATTCGCCGCCGTGGCCACGAAGTTGTGTCGCATCGGAAAGCTCAGCAATGGCTCGCTGGCCGGCACCCTCACACTCACGGCCGGATGCGGCGGCATGGGCGGGGCCCAACCCCTGGCGGTCACCATGAACGGCGGTGCCTGCTTGGTCATCGACGTGGATCCGACGAGGTTGCGGCGACGGGTGGAGACCCGCTACCTGGATCAGGTGGCCGACTCCCTCGACGAAGCCATCGATCAGGCGGTCCGGGCACGGCGGGAACGCCAAGCGCTCTCGATCGGCGTCGTCGGGAACGCGGCCACGCTCGTGCCCGAGCTGCTTCGTCGCGGAGTCCCCATCGACATCGTCACCGACCAGACCTCGGCCCACGACCCGCTGTCGTATGTTCCGGAGGGCGTCGCGCCGGAGCACGCACCGGACTACGCGGCCAAGAAGCCGGAGGAGTTCACCGACCGGGCCCGAGCCTCGATGGCCCAGCACGTGGAGGCGATGGTTGGCTTCCTTGACGCGGGCGCCGAGGTGTTCGACTATGGCAACTCGATCCGCGGCGAGGCGCAGCTCGGCGGGTACGAGCGGGCGTTCGCCTTCCCAGGTTTCGTTCCCGCCTACATACGCCCGCTGTTCTGCGAGGGTAAAGGCCCGTTCCGATGGGCGGCGCTGTCGGGCGACCCAGCTGACATCGCAGCCACCGACCGCGCGATCCTCGATCTGTTCCCAGACAACGAATCCCTGGCGCGCTGGATCCGCATGGCCAGTGAGCGGGTCGCGTTTCAGGGACTTCCGGCGCGGATCTGCTGGCTGGGCTACGGAGAACGCGACCGTGCCGGAGTGCGCTTCAACGATCTGGTGGCTCGGGGTGACGTGTCCGCTCCCCTGGTCATCGGCCGGGACCACCTCGACTGCGGGTCGGTCGCCTCGCCCTACCGGGAGACCGAGGCGATGCGGGACGGGTCAGATGCGATTGCCGATTGGCCGCTGCTCAACGCGCTGGTGAATACGGCCAGCGGCGCCTCCTGGGTCTCCATCCACCACGGCGGCGGCGTCGGTATCGGCCGGTCCATCCATGCCGGACAGGTGACGGTGGCGGACGGGACACCGCTCGCCGCTCAGAAGATCGAACGGGTGCTCACCAACGATCCCGGCATGGGCGTGATCCGCCACGTCGATGCGGGCTACGAACTCGCCGAGCAGGTCGCCGCCGATCACGGCATCCGTGTGCCGATGCGCGAGCAGTGATGACACCGGAGCGGTTCACGTCGTTGTGGCGGTCGCTCGAGCCGATCGGGCGAGACCCGTCGACCGGGGGTTACCTCCGCTACGCGTGGTCGGAGGCTGACCTCGCCTGCCGGGAGTGGTTCGTCGAGGAGGCACTCGATCGTTCCCTCACGGTGGAGACCGACCGAAACGGCAACCTGTGGGCATGGTGGGGCGACCCTGTCGACGGCGACGCCGTCATAATGGGCAGCCACTTCGACTCCGTGCCTCAGGGAGGTGGCTACGACGGTCCACTGGGGATCGTCTCCGCCCTCCTGGCGGTCGACGAGCTCCGCGACCAAGGTTCCGTGCCTACCCGCCCCATTGGCATCGTCGCCGTCGTTGAGGAGGAGGGCTCCCGATTCGGCGTCGCCTGCCTCGGCTCGCGCCTGCTCACCGGCGCGGTCGGGGTGGACCGGGCGCGGTCCCTGGTCGACCGGGGCGGCGTGAGCCTGGTCCGGGCCATGGCAGATGCTGGTTCAGACTCGGGCGGGCTCGGGCCTGACCCAGACCGGCTCGGCCGGGTCGCCGCCTTCGTGGAGCTGCACGTCGAGCAGGGTCGGGCGCTGGTCGACCTCGACGCGGCGGTGGGCGTCGCGAGCGCGATCTGGCCACATGGGCGGTGGCGGCTGGACATCCGCGGCGAGGGCAACCACGCCGGCACCACTCGGATGGCGGACCGGCGGGATCCGATGCTCACGTACGCGTACACGGTTCTCACCGCCAACGAGGAGGCCCGGCTGGCGTCTGCGCACGCCACGGTCGGACGGGCGGAGGTGACGCCGAACGCGACCAATGCCATCGCCGCGATGGTCACCGGCTGGCTCGACGCTCGCGCGGCCGATCAGTCCACACTAGACAAGTTGGTTGGTGCCGTCCGCGGGCGAACCGAGGAGCGGGCCGAGCACGACGGCACCACGGTCGCCATGACCGCCGAGTCCGTCTCGCCCATCACGGAGTTCGACGCAGGCCTGCGCGACCGGATCGTCGCGACGCTGGGCGGCCCGCCAGTGCTGGCCACTGGCGCCGGCCACGACGCGGGTGTGCTCGCCGCAGCGGGCATCCCCACGTCCATGCTCTTCGTCCGCAATCCCACCGGCGTCTCCCACGCGCCGGCCGAGCGCGCCACCGACGCGGACTGCGCCGCCGGTGTCGAGGCGCTGGCGTCAGTGCTGGAGGACCTGACGTGTCGCTAAATCACCAACTGCCGACCAGGTACTGGGCCGAGTACGCGTGGCTCGGCGGGGACGGGGCCGGGACCTCATCCGGCGTCGTCATTGACGTGGAAGGTGACCGCTTCGGCTCGGTTACCGTCGGGGTCACCACCCCGCCCGCCGACGCGACGATACTGGCCGGCCTCACCATGCCCGGCCTTGCCAACGCACACTCGCACGCGTTCCACCGTGCGTTGCGCGGGCGGACCCACGCCGGCAAGGGGACATTCTGGACCTGGCGGGACCGCATGTACGCCTTGGCCGGCCGGCTCGACCCAGACTCCTACCACGCCCTCGCACGGGCCACCTTCGCGGAGATGGCACTGGCCGGCGTCACCTGTGTTGGCGAGTTCCACTATCTGCACCACGACGCCGGCGGGGCGCGCTATGCGGATCCGAACGAAATGGGCCACCGGCTGATCGAGGCCGCCGCCGAGGCCGGCGTACGGATCACACTGCTCGACACGCTGTATCTAACGTCTACTGTGGATGGCGGCGAGCTCGAGAGTACGCAGAAGCGCTTCGGGGACGGCTCGGTGGAGTCGTGGGCGGCCCGCGTCGCCTCACTCGAGGATGCCGGCCACGCCAAGATAGGTGCCGCCGCACATTCGGTGCGCGCGGTCCCGAAAGAGGCGCTGGCCGAACTCGCCGAGGCAGTCAAGGGACGGCAGGTGCACGTTCACCTCTCCGAGCAACGCGCCGAGAACCGCGCCTGTCGCGCCCGCTACGGCTGCTCGCCGACCGAACTGCTGCACACGGCGGGCCTCCTCGGCGCCGACACGACGGCCGTGCACGCCACCCATCTGTCCGATGAGGACCGTACCCTGCTGGGCGACACCGACACCGCGGTCTGCTTCTGTCCGACGACGGAGCGCGACCTGGCCGACGGGATCGGATCCGCCCGCGCGCTCGTTGACGCCGGCTCGCCGTTGTGCCTCGGCTCGGACAGCCACGCCGTTATCGACCTCTTTGAGGAGGCCCGGGCGGTCGAGCTTGACGAGCGCCTCCGCGACGAACGCCGAGGACACTTCGCCACCGACGAACTCCTCACCGCCGCCACTGCTATGGGCCACGCCAGCCTGGGTTGGCTGGATGCGGGGGTCATCGCGCCGGGCGCCCGCGCCGACCTGGTGTCGGTGCGCCTCGACTCGGTCCGAACCGCCGGCTTCGATCCTGCTGACGCGGCCGCGGCGGCCGTCTTCGCGGCCAGCGCGGCCGACGTGCGCGATGTGATCGTGGATGGCCGCGCCATCGTCCAAGACGGGCATCACTGCCTCATCGTCGATGTGCCGCACGCGCTGGCGCGCTCGGTCGAGGCGGTATGGGGATGAGCCTGCTCGTGCGGAGCATTGCCGAGCTGGTCACCAACGATCCCTCGCTCGGCGACGGTTCGGCGCTGGGCCTCGTTCATGACGCCGCGCTCGTCGTTGAGGACGGCCGAGTGGCCTGGGTAGGCGACGCATCACACGCCCCGGCGACCGACCGGGTGATCGACGCCGAGGACGGGACCGTGATCCCGGGCTTCGTGGACAGCCACACGCACCTCGTCTTCGCCGGCGACCGCGCCGGCGAGTTCGCCGCGCGAATGGCGGGCGAGCCATACACGGGCGGTGGCATCCGAACCACCGTCGCGGCCACCAGGGCGGCGAGTGACGGCGAGCTTCGGGCGAACGTCGCCCGTCTGCGCGACGAGGCCCTGCGTCAGGGGACGACGACGATCGAGGTCAAGAGCGGGTACGGGTTGAGCACGGCCGACGAGGTCCGGTCGCTGCGCGTGGCTCGCGAGATCACCGCGGAGACCACGTTTCTCGGAGCCCACGTCGTGCCGGCCGAGTTCGAGGGGCGCACTGACGACTACGTGTCGCTGGTCTGTGGCGAGATGATGAAATCGGCACTTCCACATGCCCGCTGGGTGGATGTTTTCTGCGAGCGAGGCGCCTTCGACGGTGACCAGGCGCGGGCAATTCTTCTGGCCGGGATGGGCGTGGGCCTGCTCCCCCGCATCCACGCCAACCAGCTCACGACCGGGCCCGGGGTGCAGCTCGCGGTCGAACTTGGCGCGGCCAGCGCCGACCACTGCACCCACCTGTCCGACGCGGACATCGACTCGCTCGCTGGTTCGACCACCGTGGCCACGCTGCTGCCGGGCGCGGAGTTCTCGACCCGCTCCCCGTATCCGGACGCGCGCCGGCTCCTCGCGGCCGGTGCCACCGTGGCCCTGGCGAGCGACTGCAACCCGGGGTCCTCCTACACGACGTCCATGCCCTTCTGCGTCGCTGTCGCGGTCCGGGAGATGTGCATGTCACCGGCCGAGGCCCTGTGGGCGGCCACCGCCGGTGGGGCGCGGGCGTTGCGCCGCCCGGACGTCGGGTATCTCGGCGTCGGCGCCGTGGCCGACCTGTCGGTCCTCGACGCGGCATCCTTCGTGCACCTGGCCTACCGGCCGGGCGTACCACTGGTCCGCACCGTTCTGCTCAATGGAGAGCCACAATGACCACGATCACTGTCCATGTCTCAGGAGTCTCCCCCAGCGATGTGCTCGCGGTCGCCCGGGGCGTGGCTCGGGTCGACATCGCGCCCGAGGCCGCGGCCGCCATGGCCGACAGCCGCTCCATCGTGGACGGAATTGAACGCGACGGGCGCCCGGTCTACGGAGTCTCGACGGGTTTTGGCGCGCTGGCGAGCACATTCATCGCACCCGAGCGCCGGGCCGAGATGCAGCACGCGCTGATCCGTTCACACGCCGCCGGCGTTGGAGCGCCGATGCCGCGTGAGGTCGTGCGAGCCATGATGCTGCTGCGCGTGCGGTCACTCGCGATGGGTCGCTCGGGAGTGCGCCCGCTCCTCGCCCAAGCACTCGTCGACCTCCTGAACAACGACATCACACCCTGGGTCCCCGAACACGGGTCACTCGGCGCATCGGGAGACCTCGCCCCACTCGCCCACTGCGCCCTCGTGCTGCTCGGTGAGGGCTGGGTGCTCGGCAAGGACGGCGCCCGCGTACCCGGAGGCGAGGCGTTGCAGTCGGCCGGCCTGCGCCCGATCGGGCTGGTGGCGAAGGAAGGGCTCGCTCTCATCAACGGCACCGACGGCATGCTTGGCATGCTCCTGCTCGCCATCCAGGACGCGAGGCACTTGTTCACCATGGCCGACGTCACGGGAGCGCTGGCGATCGAGGCGATGCTCGGTTCGGACCGCCCGTTTCTGCCCGAGCTGCATACGATCCGTCCACATCCGGGCCAGGCGATCTCGGCCGCCAACATTTTCCGGCTGCTGCAGGGGTCCGCCATCATGGATTCGCATCGGGAGGACCTCACGCACGCGGTTCAGGATGCCTACTCCATGCGCTGTGCACCGCAGGTCGCCGGCGCCGCGAGGGACACGCTCGACTTCGCTACCCTTGTCGCCGGGCGAGAGTTGGCATCCATTGTGGACAATCCGGTGGTACTCGCAGATGGGCGGGTGCTGTCCACCGGGAACTTCCACGGCGCGCCGCTGGGCTTCGCCGGGGACTTCCTCGCCATCGCCGCCGCCGAGGTCGGGTCCATCTCGGAACGTCGGGTGGACCGCCTGCTCGACGTGTGCCGGTCGCGGGACCTGCCCGCGTTCCTCACCCCGGATCCGGGCGTGAACTCCGGCCTCATGATTGCCCAGTACACGGCCGCGGGCATCGTCGCGGAGAACCGCCGGCTCGCCTCGCCGGCCTCGGTTGACTCCGTGCCGACGTCGGGCATGCAGGAGGATCATGTGTCCATGGGCTGGGCGGCCACGCGCAAGCTGCGCCAGGTGCTCGACAATCTCACCAGCCTGCTGGCCGTCGAACTGCTGGCCGCGGTGCGCGGCCTCCAGCTTCGCGCGCCACTTCAGCCCTCGCCCGCCGGGCGGATTGCCGTGGCCGCGCTGGCCGAGCACGCCGGCGAACCGGGACCGGACGTCTTCCTCGCGCCCGTGATCGAGGCCGCACGGGCCCTGGTCGCCGGCACGGAGCTGCGCACCGGCATCGAGGCAGAGATCGGCCCGCTAGCCTGACCGACTCCGCCTCCATCCGGGCCGGGTCGACCGGCGGCCCGGTATTGCAGCAGGATGAGCCCGCCGCGTTTCGCAGCCGCGGCACCCCGTCGCCACAGCGGAGGTACGGATGGAACCGGAAGTGATCGTAGGGCTCGGCTCGGCGGGGCTGGCACTGCTGGCGGCAATCATTTCGGGGCTCATGGCAAACCGCTCGCTGCGCCTGGTCCACAAGCTCGGACGGCAACAGAAGCACGAGGACGCGGCAGAGGAGGCCGAGCGCATCCTTCACATGTACCGCGACCCGCTGCTCGACGCGGCCCAGACGCTACAGAGCCGGATCTACAACATCGTTGACCAGTCCTACCTCGAACGCTATCTCACCTGCGGTGAGGAGGATGAGGAGCGATACGCGCGCGACTATACGGTGTTCGCCATCGCCGAGTATCTCTGTTGGGTGGAGATAGTCCGGCGGGAGTTGCGCTTCCTCGATGCGGGTGAAGTCGACCGCAACCGCCAACTCCTGTCTCACCTCACGCGGACCCAGGTGTCCTTCCAGACCGACCGTATTGACGCACCATTCCAGATCTTTCGCGGCAGGCAACGTGCCATCGCCGAGCTGATGATGGTGCCGACGAACGCGCCCGAAGGGCCGCGCAGCGAGTGTCTGGGATATGCCACGTTCCGCCGACGGTTGGACACAGACGCCGAGTTCGCATCCTGGTTCGGCCGGCTCCGCGCGGATGTGGATGTCGTGGCCGCGTCGGGCCCTGAGGCGGATGTTCGACTTGCCCGACTCCAACACGACCTCATCGACTTGATCGACTTCCTTGATCCGAAGGCCTTCCGGATCCCACCGAACCTCCGCAACCGCCTAGCCGAGCCGGCGACCACCGTTCCTTTTCAAGATCTACGCGAGCCTTCACCAGTTGCCCGGTCCCGGTCGGCCAGATAGAGGGCTGTCTTTGATCACCGCGATCTGAATACCCCAGAGCCTGTTGCAAAATCGCGCGCGAAAACGCGGCGGCAGGCAGCGAGGCTCCAGTCGCCAAGATCACCGTTCTCGAACGGGCGTTGAGTCAGGCCGCACATGTGTTCGGACAACGAGGATCTCCTTACCCGGAGCCAGGTTCAAGACTTCAATGACCGGTAGGAGTGCGACGTCGCGCAGGAGATTCTCACCGCAAACTGCGGCCTTTACGGCAAAGCCGAAGAACCGCGCCAAGCGGTCTCGACGTCGAGCGCGATTTTGCAACAACCTCTCCACAGTCAATGCCGGGCGGAAAGCGACATCGGCCAAAAAGGCGACTCCGGCTAAGAAGACGGCTCCCGCGATTTGCCTTGTTCGCGCGCCCTAGTGCCTAGATACTCCTTACCGCCCGAATTGTGGGGGAGCTCAAATGATCTCCCACGCACGGACGACATAATGCCCGCACCGCTCGTCGGCTGAACGTCGGTGGACAGTGCCTGATCGTATGAGGGCATGCGCTGTTTGGGTATATCGGGCGGGCTTCGCGCTCGGGTAGCCTCCGTCGTGCCCTTTTGGCCATCCGGGGCGTGATCGAGGCATT
>Ga0184632_10001128_pt1 | contig 10876 bp, 11 predicted proteins | sample PLM31_50_b1_FD_133153 | JGI IMG/M metagenome (GOLD analysis project Ga0184632, IMG submission 133153) | Groundwater sediment microbial communities from an aquifer in East River, Colorado, USA - PLM3-1_50_b1 | ecosystem: Environmental > Terrestrial > Soil > Riparian zone | place: USA: East... | reverse complement strand
GCGTGTGTCCAGCGGCACCTGACCCAGTAGCGGCACCTCCGCGCCGATCATCCGGGACAACGTCGCCGCCACGGTGGCTCCGCCACCCGTACCAAAGATCTCCATGCGCTCGCCGTTCGGCAGATCTAGCCACGACATGTTCTCCACCACCCCGACCAGGCGCTGGTGGGTCTGCAACGCGATCGCGCCGGCTCGCTCCGCGACCTCGGCCGCCGCAGCCTGCGGCGTCGTCACGACGATGATCTCCGCGGAGGGCAGCAACTGGGCCAGGGAGATGGCCACGTCGCCGGTGCCCGGGGGCAGATCAAGCAGGAGCACATCCAGATCTCCCCAGTAAACGTCGGCGAGGAACTGCTGCAGCGCGCGGTGAAGCATCGGGCCGCGCCACACCACGGCCGCGTTACCCGACGTGAACATTCCGATGGAGATCACCTTCACGCCGTACGCCTGCGGCGGCATGATCATGTCTTCTACCTGGGTGGGTCGATCCGCGGTGCCGAGCATCCGGGGGACTGAATGTCCATATATGTCCGCATCGACAACCCCCACGGACAGCCCACGCGCGGCGAGTGCCGCGGCCAGGTTCACCGTCACCGACGACTTGCCCACACCGCCCTTGCCGCTCGCCACGGCGTAGATCCGAGTACGGGAGCCGGGCTGGGCGAACGGGATGACCGGCTCCGCGCCTGAACCGCCGCGCAGGCTCTGCTGCAGATCCCGCCGCTGCTCCGAGGTCATGACGCCGAAGTCGACCTTAACCTTGGTGACGCCGGTGATCGAGCCGACCGCTGCGGTGATGTCGGAGGTCAGCTTGTCCTTGAGTGGACAGCCGGCCACCGTGAGCAGAATGCCGACGTCGGCCACGCCGGCAGCGTCGATGGCGACCGATCGAACCATGCCCAACTCGGTGATCGGCCGGCGGATCTCCGGATCGTCGACCGTGGCCAGCGCAGAATGGATCGCGGACTCGAGCGTCGTTGCAGGTGCTGCCATACCACCCATGTTAGTGCCGTTCTAGCCGTTTGCCCGAGGCTCCGAGGCTGGGACGATCAGATTGTAGGCGTGCGCCTGGTGGCGAGATCGTCCGCCGGCTCGTCGAACGCCACGGCGTCGGCTCGTTCCGCCTGACGTCTGGCCTGACGGCGTTGCTCCTTGCGGTCTGCCTTGAGCCGGCGGTGGGCCGAATCGTCCAACTCTTCGGACAGCCGGTTGAGCTCCGACCGGAGGTAGTCTCGCGTGGCGACCTCACCGAGGGCGATGCGGAGCGACGCGAGTTCCCGGGCCAGAAACTCCGTGTCGGCCTTCTGCATGCCGGCACGGCGCCGGTCCTCTTCCATGGCGAGGCGGTCGCGGTCGGCCTGGCGGTTCTGCGCTAGCAGGATCAGCGGCGCGGCGTAGGAAGCCTGCAGGGACAAGATCAAGGTCAAGAACGTGAAGGTGTACGGGTCGAACCGCCATCCGCGCGGTGCGAGCGTGTTCCACCCGATCCAGATCAGGATGACCACGGTCATGTAGACCAGGAACCTCGCCGTACCCATGAATCGGGCGATCGCCTCGGACCAGCGGCCAAATGCCTCGGCGTCGAGGCGCGGCACACGCAGCCGGCGAGGGTCGCGGGGCAGGTCGAGCCGGGCCGCCTCAGCCCGGCTCTCGCGCCGCGACTCAGTCACGTCCGGGCCTTGCCGGATGATGGCACCTTGCCCGATGTGCCACTGGCGGAGCCCGCAGCGGCCGCGATCGTCATGGCCGGCTCGGCGTGTTCGCGGTCACGCCAGTCGCGCGGCAGGAGGTGGTCGAGCAGGTCGTCGACGGTCACCGCGCCCACGAGCCGGTCCATGTCGTCGACCACGGCGATGGCGACGAGGTTGTAGGTCGCCATCCGCTGGGTTATCTCGGCCAGGGGGGTCGACGGCTTGAGCGGGTCGATGCCCTTGTCCACGATGCCGCCGAGCATCGCCGACGGTGGCTCACGCAGCAGCCGTTGGAAATGAACGACGCCAAGAAACCGGCCAGTGGGCGTCGCCATCGGCGCCCGAGCCACAAACACCTGCGCGGCAACAGCCGGGTGCAGCTGCGGTTCCCGTACCCGAGCCAACGCCTCCGCGACGGTCGAGTCTGGCGTCAGGATGACCGGCTCGGAAGTCATCAGGCTGCCGGCCGTGCCGGGCAGGTAAGCCAGCAATGCCCGTACCGGCAATGCCTCGTCCGGCTCCATCAGGTCGAGGAGCTCCTCCTGGTCGGGCTTGGGCAGCTCGGCGAGCAGGTCGGCGGCGTCGTCCGGATCCATCTCCTCGAGTACGTCCGCCGCGCGATCCCGGTCCAGCGCGGCGAGAATCTCAACCTGGTCGTGCTCGGGCAGCTCGCTCAGCACGTCGGCGAGGCGTTCGTCGTCGAGCGCCGCGGCCACCTCGTTTCTGCGGTTGTCGGGCAGATCCTGCAGCGCGTTGGCGAGGTCGGCTGGGCGCAGGTCTTCGAGCACGGCGAGCAGAGACGCCGTGCCCTGCGCGTCGGGGGCGCCGACCAGGCCGCTCACCTCGGACCAGTCGAGCTGGTGCAGGTGGCCACGGCGGGTCAGCCGTCCGGTCTGTTCGCGCACGGCCACCCGGCTCAGTGACCAGTCACCGGTCCGGTCGGTCTCCATCGCCACGTCGACGACCGTCGCCGGCGTGCCGGAGTCCACGATGGTGACCTGCCGGTCGAGCAGATCCTCGAGCACGAGCAGCTCATTGCCGCGCTTCTCGAACCTACGCAGGCTGATCGTCCCCGTGCCCAACACGACCGCATCGGCGTCGATAGCCACAACCCTTCCAATCGGCAGGAAGATGCGTCGGCGCATGGGCATCTCGGCGACGAGGCCCACGACGCGTGGTGGCCTGGTTTCGCGCATGCGGGCGACGGCGTCGCGAACCCGGCCGACCTGGTCCCCGTTGGGGTCAAAGATGGTCAACCCAGCGATCCGCGCGACGTAGACCCTGGTGGACGTCACCATCCCAGCGTAGTTGCCTGAACCACGCCGGCTGCCGATCCGGCTACGGTTGAGTGCCATGAGCACTCTGTCGTACGAGATCGTCGACGTGTTCACGGATCGGCCCTTCGCGGGCAATCCGCTCGCCGTCGTCTTCGGGGCGGACGGCCTCGCCCGAGACCAGATGCAGGCGCTGGCGCGGGAGTTCCACCTCTCGGAGACCGTCTTTGTGCTACCACCCACCGTGGAGGGTGCGACATACCGGGCGCGCATCTTCACGCCGGAGGAGGAGCTACCCTTCGCCGGGCATCCCAGCGTCGGCGTCGCGGTGACCCAGATGCGCCGTGGCCTGCTCCGGCCCGGCGTGGTGCTCCAGGAGTGTGGCGCGGGCGTCCTCCCGATCGATGTTGACGGCGATGGCCGGGCAACCGTGACCGGCGGCGTTCCGTCCCTCGGGCCCGAACTCGACCCGGCCCCGCTGCTCGCGGCCGTCGGGCTGGTGGAGTCCGACTACGCCGGGCCGGCACCACGCATGGCCGGCTGCGGGCTTGACTTTCCGTTCCTGTCGGTGCGGCCGGAAGCAGTGGCACGGGCTCATCTGGGGGCTGCCGTGCCGGGGGTCGGGGACGTGTGCGTCTTCGCCTGGGACCCCTTGGAGCGCAGGTCACACGCTCGCGTCTTCGTACCCGGCAAGGGCGTGCCGGAGGATCCGGCGACCGGTTCGGCCGCGCTCGGTTTCGGGGTGTGGCTCGTCGCCTCCGGGCTGCTCCCGGGCGATGGCGAATCATCGTATGTGATCCGCCAGGGAGCTGAACTCCATCGGCCATCCACACTGGAGTGTGAGGTGTCCGCGGTATCTGGAGATGCGGTCCGGGTGACGGTAACCGGCTCGGTCGTACACATCGCCCTGGGCGAGATCACCGTCCCACCCTTCGTCGGCTGACCCACCACCCTTCGTCCCCACGCGTCGATCATGACCTGGAGGTCATGATCGACGCCATTTGACAACGGCCAGCTCATGATCGTGGCGATCTTGGTCAGGGGCGTTTCCGGACGCGGTGCAGCCGGAAGGGCTTCCGGGTGGCCTGGACTGCTGGCGTGGGCGGTGGTGGCGCCGCCAGCGACCCGTCCGGTAGCTCCGCCAACTCGTCGTCGGTAGGGACGAGCCGGCTGACGACGCACTCGCGCCCCCAGCGCTCGGCCAGCTGCTCGGCACCCGTGCTGTTGAGGCGTTTGCCGGCCAACTGCGGCACGACGGCCTCCCACCTCTCCGTGTCCGGCCGGAGCCGCTCGACCCGGGCCGACCAGGTCACGATCCGCCCGCCGTGGTCACCACGCGCCGTCACCGCCGCCGATGACGCGTGAGCCAGACCGGGCGCCGGCTGCTCACCGGGCCCGCTCACCACGTAGAGCGCGTCATCGACCCACAGGCACCAGACCGCGTACGGCGGCTGTTCCGCGATGGCGATCCAGGCGATCGCCGCCTTCTTCATAGCCTCGGAGACGAGCGGATGCATGGGCGCATTCTTCCCCGTACCAGGGGCTTTTCATAGCGGGTCGTGCGGACCGCCGTCATGAAACTCGATGGCGGTGTAGCGCAACACACTGGCCCCGACGGGGAGGCGGTCACCGTCCCACCCGCCCTTGGCCAGCAGCGCCGCGACGAAGTCCGTCGGGTCGGGCAGCTTCTCCCACACCGACGGGAGGAAGGTGGCCTGCTTCGGCCCGACGGCGAGGACGAGTCCGTCGACATGCGGTCGTAGCAGCCTGCGCAGCTCGGGGAGGCCCCGCGGCAAGACCACCTCCGAGCGGCTCAGCACCGACACGATCACTTCGAGCCCAGGCCACTCATCGGCGCCGACCGGATCCATGCGCGGGTCGGCCAACGCTCGGCCGGCGTTTCGGGCGACGTCCCGGTAGAGCGGCCTAGTCGGTTCCAGTGAACCGATGCATCCCCGCAGGGCACCAGCGTACTCAAGTGTGACGAACGAGCAGCCGAGGCCCCTGAGTACGACCTGTCGGGGTGGCCGGCCGTCGATCGGCGTGCCGGACAAGCGCGAGCGCACGGTATGGGCCGCGAGTGCAACCAGCACCTCGCCGTCAGCGGCGCTCAGCGGGTGCGTCGTAGGCCCGCTCATGCGCCCAGTATGGCCCGCTCCCGCCGGGCTTCTTGATCCACCGATGTGGGAAACCCGACTTCCGGCCATTTGTCCACTGGAGGGGCCGGGTTCTGTGTGCTGGCTCCACGGTGGACGGAGAATACCCATGCGACGTGTTAGGTGGCCTACCTGCGAGGATCGCTGGTGATGCCCCCCCGACAGCACACCGACCCGGCGACGGTCGCCGCGCTGGTCGTAGCCGTGCTCGCCATCTCGGCCTCCGGGGCCATGATCGTGTATGCCGCAGCCCCCGCCATCGCCATCGCCTTCTGGCGTAACGCGATGGCCGTAGGAGCGCTGGCTCCGGTCGCCCTGGTGCGGCGGCGCGAAGAACTTGCCTCGCTGGCCCGGGGACCGGTCCGGCGGGAGGGCTTGTTCTGTGTGCTCGCGGGCGTGGCACTCGCGACTCATTTTCTGACGTGGGTGCCGAGCGTCAAGCTGACGACGGTCGCCGCTGCCACGGCGTTGGGCGCGACTCAGCCCGTGTGGCAGGGTCTGATCGCGGTCGGCCAGGGGCGACGCCTGCCACGCCTTACCTGGTTTGGAATCGCGGTAGCCGTCCTCGGCGCGGCCGCGGCCACCGGAGCCGACGTCGGCGTCTCCACGACGGCCGTGCTCGGCGACCTGCTTGCGGTCGCCGGGGGCATGGCGGCCGCTGTCTATACGGCCCTGGGTGAGCGCGCGCGTGTCACCACGAGCACCACGTCGTACACGGCCGTGTGTTACACCGTGTGCGCCGCGGTGCTGCTTGTCGTATGCCTGGTGGCACGGGTACCCCTGACCGGATATCCCGCTACGGCCTGGCTCGCGCTTGTCGGGCTTGCGGTCGGCCCGCAGCTCCTGGGCCACTCGTTGTTCAACTTCTCGCTTCGGCGCGTCTCGGCTACCACGATCTCGGTGCTTATCCTGCTGGAGGTCCCCGGCGCTGCGCTGATCGCCTGGGCCTGGCTCGGTCAGATGCCGCGACCGGGCGCGTGGCCGGGGCTCGCGCTGCTCCTTGCCGGCGTTGCCGTCGTCGTCCTCGCGGGCCGTCGCGCCCGTGACGCCGCGTCGGCGCCGGTCGAGGAACCTGAGGCCGGCGTCATCGACCCTTCCTCGCCCTAGATCGACGAGGTCGGGGGAGCCAGGCCGACGGCGGTCAGGCTGGCGTCCCACAGGCGGGCGGCCAGGGTGGAGTCGGTGGCCTTGCCGGCCGGGCGGCGCTCCCGCAGATCCATGTAGTACCCACCCGGCGTGATCTTTGCGGGTTCCTCCGTTGCGAGCCACACCAGCGTCTCCGCGCCCTTCGTCGGCGTGCGCAGCAGCGGAGCCAGACGATAGAAGCCGGAGATCAGTCGGCTCTCGTTGCCGAAGCGGGTCCGGACAACTCCCGGGTGGTAGGAGGTGGAAAGGATCTCCGGCCAGCGCCGGGCAGCCTCGGCGGCGAACAGGATGTTCGCCTGCTTGGCCGAACCGTAGACGGTGAGCGAACGATAGCTGCGCCGGGTGCTGGAGAGGTCGTCCGGATCCAGCGCACCGCCCGTGTGTGCGCCGGAGGACGTGTTGATGATCCGCCCACCGCGCAGCGACTGCCGCAGCTCATGGCTGAGCAGGAATGGTGCCAGGTGGTTGACCTGAATGGTGTGCTCGAAACCGTCCACAGTGGAGCGGCGGGAAGCGAAGGCCCCGCCTGCGTTGTTGGCCAGGACGTCAATGCGGTGATACGCCCCCCGCAGCTTTGCGGCTAGGGCACGCACATCGTCGAGTACGCCAAAATCACAGCGGAACGCCTCGACGGCCGCGGACCCCGCCGCATGCCCTGCCCCGCGCCTCGCCCCGTTTACCCGGTCGATCGCCGCCGCGAGACGAGCCTCGTCCCGTCCGACCACGGCGACCGCCCAGCCGCGTCTCGCCAGTTCCTCGGCCGCGGCGAGGCCGATCCCCGAGCTGGCGCCGGTCACAACAGCCACCCGAGTCTCAGTGAGATCTTCCACAGCCGCGTTCTCCGCGTTCATGGCGCGAGGTTACCGTGACGTCAACTAGGCGTCTGTTGAGCCTAAGCCCGCCGTACGAAGGAGCCTCGCCATGGCCGCATCGCGTGCCCGCCGGTCGTGCCTCGCAGTTCCCGGGTCGAGCTTGAAGATGCTGGAGAAGGCTCAGGGCCTTCCGGTGGATCAGGTCTTCCTCGACCTCGAAGACGCCGTCGCCCCGCTGGCCAAGCCGGACGCGCGAAAGAACATTGTGGCCGCGCTCAACGAGGGTGACTGGGGCGGCAAGACCCGCGTTGTTCGCGTCAACGACCTCACGACGCCGTGGACGTACCGCGACGTGATCGAGATAGTCGAGGGGGCGGGCGGCAACCTCGACTGCATCATGCTGCCGAAGGTGCAGACCGCCGATCAGGTCGCCTGGCTCGACCTCACGCTGACCCAACTCGAGAAGTCACTCGGCCTGCGGGTTGGCGGAATCGGTATCGAGGCGCAGATCGAAAACGCTCGAGGCTTGGTCAATGTGGACGCCATCGCAGCGGCATCGCCGCGCATCGAGACGATCATTTTCGGTCCAGCCGACTTCATGGCATCGATAAACATGAGGTCGATGGTGGTCGGCGCGCTGAACCCGGACTATCCCGGCGACCCGTACCACTACATCCTCATGCGGATCCTCATGGCCGCCCGGATGCACGACCTGCAGGCCATCGACGGGCCGTTCCTTCAGATCCGCGACGTTGACGCATTCCGCGAGGTAGCGAAGCGGTCGGCGGCGCTGGGCTTTGACGGCAAGTGGGTGCTGCATCCGGGCCAGATCGACGCAGCCAACGAGATCTACTCACCGTCCCAGTCCGACTATGACCACGCCGAACTGATTCTCGATGCGTATGAGTTCTACACCTCGGAGGCCGGCGGCCGGCTCGGCGCGGTCATGCTCGGCGACGAGATGATCGACGAGGCGTCCCGAAAAATGGCGGTCGTCATGGCCGCCAAGGGCCGAGCCGCAGAGATGGCCCGGACGTTATCCTTCACGCCCCCGGACGCCTAAGCCCTTTTCGCCGATCAAGGACCTGTGCTGTGATTTAGAGATCAAACCAGGCCCTTGATCGACGGCTAGGTAAGGGTGCTGATGAGCAGGCGCAACGCGTCGAGCTGATACCCAGTGTCGTACGGGTCGGTGGTCGGGGCGGAGTTCACCGCCCACACGATGAAGATCACGACGAACGCGACGATGAGCAGCCCCAGACCGGCCGCGATCCATCCGACGACGATGCCGGCGAGAGCCATGCCGTCCCCGGACTCTTGTCGATCGCGAATCTGACGGCGTGAGACATGGCCGAGGATGGCGCCGACAATGCCGATCAGGCCGCCAGCGCCATAGCAGAACAGAAGGAATGCGCCGACGATCGAGACGACCATCGATGCGATCGCCATGCTGTTGGTCTTCTGCGCGGGTGCGTACGCCGGGTAGTAGCCGCCCGCCTGGCCCGGGTACCCGCCATATCCGCCATACCCAGGGGCAGGCGGCGACGTTACTGGGTAACCGCCGGCCCCGTACGGGCCTTGTGCGTACGGATCGGCCGCGTACGGATCGGCCGCGTACGGGGATGCCGCGTACGGGGACGCCGCGTTCCCTGCCGGCGCGGGTGCTGCGGTGTAGCCGTTGTCTGGGGCGGCAAACGCTGGCGCTTCGCCGGCCGGCATGGGAGCGGCCCCGACCGAAAACTCGGGCGGCGCCGGCATCCGCGGCGGCGCCGGTGGGACGGTCGGAGCGGTCGGGTCGGACCAGCCGGGCGAGGAGTCAGTATTGGTCATCAGGTGCCCGCCAGTCCGCCCGCGCCGAGGGTCCCCAACAACACGAAACCCCCGCAGACGAGCACCCAGATGCCCGTGGTGATCCAGCCGACGATGATGCCCGCGAGCGCAAAGCCGTCGCCCTGTTCACCGGTCTGCTGGATCTGCCGGCGGGCGATGTGGCCCATGATCGCGCCGACCGGCCCGAAACCGAGGATGGCGACGATCATTGCGGCGATCGCGAGACCGTTGGTCGGCCGGCTCACGACGACGGGCTGTCCGTACGCCGGCTGTCCGTACGCGGGCTGTCCATACCCAGGTTGACCATACCCAGGTTGGCCGTAAACAGGTTGGTCGTAAACAGGTTGGCCGTATGCGGGCTGGCCGTATGCGGGCTGGCCGTTCGCGGGCTGGTCGTAGGCCGGCGTGCCAGAGGTTGGCTGCGCGGTCGGCTGCTGCGGTTGCCAGGTCGGGTCCGACCAGCCGCTGGACTGCTGAGGATCGGTCATGGGCCTTTCTCCGTGTCGGCGCGTTGTGCTATCTGCGAATCGTGGCGTTGGATGGCCAGGCCAGGCCAGGGTAGCGGGCGCCGTCACGTGGGGTTGTCCGCCGAACGCCCGGGTGTGCGCGGTTTGCCGTGAAGGCGGCCTACCGGCAGGATCAGCGCCATGGGAAATGACGCCGACCGGCTCGACGGCCGGGTCGCACTCGTTACCGGTGCCGGTAGCCCGGACGGCATCGGTTACGCCACTGCGGCCAGGCTGAGCTGGCTCGGTGCCAATGTCGCGATCGTCTCGACCACCCGACGTATTCATGACCGGGCATCCGAGCTGGGCGTAACCGGGTTCGTCGCCGACCTCACCGACGAGGCGGAGGTGGGTGCGCTGGCGGATGCGGTCGTCGAGCAACTCGGTGACGTCAACATCCTCGTCAACAATGCTGGGCTGGCCAGCAAGGCGAGCCCGGAGGTGTTACGGCCGGTTGCCCAACTCAGCTACGACGAGTGGCGGGTAGAGATCGACCGAAACCTGACGACGGCGTTTCTCACCAGCCGGGCGGTCGTGTCCGGCATGGCAGAGCGTGGCTGGGGGCGGATCGTCAACCTGTCGGCGACGGCCGGTCCAATCAACGCGCTGCCGACGGAGGCGGCCTACGCCGCCGCGAAAGCGGGCGTGCTCGGGCTGACCCGGGCGCTGGCGATGGAGGTGGTCGCCGACGGGGTCACCGTCAACGCGGTGGCCCCGGGCATCATTCACACTGGCAGTTCGACCGTGACCGAGCTCAAACGGGGCTTGGACACCCCGATGGGGCGGCCAGGAACGCCGGACGAGGTGGCCGCCGCCATAGCATTCCTGTGTACGCCCTCGGCCTCCTACATCACAGGTCAGATCCTCGTGATCGACGGCGGCAACAGCGTCCGCGAAGTTCAATACCGCTAGTAATTCGCCGTGCTAGCCCCGATCGCGGAGATCACCACGGCACCGCAGCATATGAGCAGGTAGAGACCGGTCAGGACGTACCCGATGATCAGCCCGGCGGTGGCCAACCCCGAGCCCTCCTCGCCGGTCTGAGCGATCTGCCTCTTGGCGATATGTCCGAAGACGATGCCAGCGGGTGGGAACACCAACGCGAGGACCAATGCCAAGATCGCCATGGTGTTGGTGCGCCGAGCCGGTACGGCAGGGTAGGTCTGGTACGGCTGGCCGTAGCCCCCGGTCTGCGGGGCGTCCGCGGGCGGTGGGTAGCCGGATGCGGCCGGATAACCCGCTGGCGGCGGGAACGACGGCGGCGGGGGCGGCGGGGGCGGGGGCGGATACCCCTCGGCCGGTGGCGGATACCCCTCGGCCGGCGGCGGTGGCGGGGGCGGCGCTTCCGACCCGGGGGTCGCCCACGGTGCCTCCGGCTCACCTGGGGGTTGTGGCGGCTCGTCTGGAGGTCTCGGCGTGTCGCCCGCCGGAGGTTGGTCGGGCGTCCCGTCGGACGGCGGT
>Ga0184632_10001127_pt1 | contig 10877 bp, 9 predicted proteins | sample PLM31_50_b1_FD_133153 | JGI IMG/M metagenome (GOLD analysis project Ga0184632, IMG submission 133153) | Groundwater sediment microbial communities from an aquifer in East River, Colorado, USA - PLM3-1_50_b1 | ecosystem: Environmental > Terrestrial > Soil > Riparian zone | place: USA: East River... | reverse complement strand
GGGGTCTAGAACCTCATGCCCGGCACGAGCGAAGGCGGGGGGCGGGTGACTCTCGACGGCGTCGCCGTCGAAGCCCGGCAAGGCGATGTGGAGGCGCGCGGCGACGTTCGCCTCACGATCCGGCCGGAACGCGTCGAGATTCTCGCCGCGGACGCGACCGGGCCGAACCGGCTTCCCTCGACCGTCAGCGAGCTCGTCTACCTCGGTTCGACGACGCAGGTCATCGTGCGTACTCCGAGCGGCGCGATCGTACAGGCGTTGCTCGCGAACGCGGGACAAGCGTTCCCGTACCAGCGCGGTGACAGCGTCGCCGTGCATCTCCCCGCTGATGCGCTGCGCGTGCTCGCCGCGTCGGACGAAGGCGCGGCTTGACCGACGTCGCCGTCCTCGGTGCCGGTCTCGCCGGCCTCGCAGCGGCCCGCGATCTCGTGCGCGCGGGGGCAGACGTCCTCGTGCTGGAGGCGCGCGACCGGGTCGGGGGCAGGGTCGAGCAGGTGTCCGTGGACGACGGGATGCCGGTACAGCTCGGCGGTGAGCTGATCGGAGAGGCCCATACCGCCTACCTCCGCCTCGTCGAGGAGCTCGGCCTGACGCTGACCTCGACGTACACCTCGGTCGTAGGTGCGACGACGTACGACTACGTGGACGGCGTCCTCCGTTCCGAGGATGGGCCGTTCGCCAGCTCCGAGCATCGCGCGGACTACGAGCGTGTGGCGCGGCTGTTCGGGCACGTCGCCGCGACGGTGGATCCCGACGATCCGTGGACGCACCCGGACGCGGCGCGTTTCGACGATGTCTCCGTCGCATCCTGGCTCCGCTCGGTGGATGCGCTGCCTTCGACGCTTCGCGCCCTCGAGGCCGGGGCACTCGCTCTCGCCGCCGGGTCGAGCGAACGCACGTCGTTCCTGTCCGAGCTGCGCAAGGCCGCGGTCGTCCGTGACACCGGGTTCTACTCGTACTCCCTCTGGGAGTCGATGCAGGTCGCCGAGGGAAGCGCGGAGGTGGCCGTGCGAATGGCGGCGGAGCTCGGGGAGCGGGTTCGGCTCGGCGCTGCCGTGTCCGCGATCGCGATCTCACGGAGCGAGTGCGAGCTGACCCTTGCCTCGGGCGAGGAGATTCGGGCGGAGGCAGTCGTCTGCGCGCTTCCGGTCAGCGTTCTCCACGACGTTCCGATCGACGGCCTCGCGCCGGAGCGCCTCAAATCGCTGCGCGCGCAGCGGCAGGCTCGAGCCGCAAAGGTCGTGACGGTGTACGACCGTTCGGTCTGGGCGGACGTAGGCGCGAACGGGCTCTCCGAGGGCGAGCAGCTCCTGTCCTCGACGTGGCCGCAGCGCGACGGCGTCCTCTCCGGGCTCGTCCCGCCTGAGCGTGTCGCGTGGCTACTCGCGACCGCCGCGGAGGATCGTCCCGGCGTGCTTCACGCGGAGCTCACGCGGATGTACGGAACGGCGGCCAGCCGGCCCCGTCACACGTTCCTCCGGCTCTGGGCGACGGACCCCTACACGCTCGGCTATACGACGCACTGGTGGCCCGGTGACGTCATGCGGGTCGGCCCGCAGCACGGCACGCACGATCCGCCCTTCTACGTCTGCGGCTCCGATCAGTGGGTCGCCGGCTACATGGAAGGCGCGGTGCGAACGGGGCGGTCGGCTGCTGCCGCCGCTCTCGGGAAGGAAGCGTGGATTCCCGCCTGATCGAGGCCGATGTCGCTGTCGTCGGTGCCGGAGTCGCTGGTCTTGCGGCCGCGACGCGTCTCGTCGACGAGGGCCGGAGCGTCGTCGTCCTCGAAGCGCGCGACCGTGTCGGCGGCCGGCTCTGGAACACGGAGATCGGCGGCGAGGCGAACGAGCTCGGCGGCGAGTGGGTCGCGCCGTATCACTCGCTGCTGCACGCCCTGCTTCCAGAGCTCGGCATCGAGCTCTTTCCCGCATATCGCGACGGGGACGACGTGTACGTCGACGAGGCCGGGCGCGCGCACAGGCACTCCGGCGAGGCGACCGGCCTCTCCTCGAGTTCCGAGCGAGCGCTGAGAGATGTGGACGCGAAGCTGGACGCGCTCGCGAAGGAGCTCGATCCGGAAGCGCCCTGGGAGCATCCCGACGCACGAGCCCTCGACACCATCACCTTCGACGAGTGGCTTCGCCAAGAGGTCGGCGACGAGACCGCGCGCGAGAACCTCCGCTCGTACCTTGCCGACGGCTTCCTCACGAAGCCCGCGCACTCGTTCTCGCTGCTCCAGGGGCTGTGGGCGATCGCGGGTGCCGGCGGCACCTACGAGCTCTTCGCCGGGGAGCAGTGCCTCGCCTACCGCGTCGTCGGCGGGTCGCAGCTGATCCCGATCCGCCTTGCCGAGCGCCTCGGCGACCACGTCGTCCTCGATGCGCCGGCGCGCCGGATCAGCTGGACCGACGGTCGCGTCGACATCGATGCCGGGAGCGTTCGCGCCACCGCACGCGCCGTGATCGTCGCCGTTCCACCGAACCTCGTCAGCTCGATTCGCTTCGATCCACCGCTGCCCGCCTGGCGGATGCGGCTTCAGCAGGCGATCTCGCAGGGGAGCGTCACCAAGTTCCTCGCCGTCTACGACCATCCGTTCTGGCGCGAGGACGGCCTCTCGGGCGAGGGATTTGCGCCACACCAGTTCGTTCGCGAGCTGTACGACAACACACCTCCGTCGGCCTCCGTCGGCGTGCTGTGCACCTTCCTTCCGGGCGAGCAGGCCGACGCGGCCGCCCGAATGAGCCCGTCCTCCCGCCGGGCCAGGCTTCTCGAGGGCATGGCGGCCTTCGTCGGCCCCGAGGCGTTGCGCGCGACTGACGTGATCGAGACCGACTGGGCTGCGGAGGAGTGGACGCGCGGTGCCTACGCTGCAACCTTCGGCATCGGCGGCTTGACCCGATTCGGGGAGGACCTCCGACGGCCGGTCGGCCCGATCCATTGGGCGTGCGCCGACATCGCGGGCTTCGGGCACATGCACATGGAAGGCGGCATTCGCTCGGGCGAGGCAGCTGCAGACGCCCTCATCGAAGGCTGAGACTCAGAGGTTCCTAGCGAAGCGGCTCGGCGTCGAGTGCTGCGAAGTCCTGCAGCGCCGAGCCGGTACCCCCCCTCGCCGCTCGCACACCTCTCCAGAGGAGATAGCCGACGAGCGCGACAACGAGGGTGAGGCCGAGCGTCAGTGTCGCGAGGGCGTTCAGCGCGGGCGTCGGCGCGGTGCGACCGGTGGAGTAGATCCGTACCGGCACCGTGTCCGTCGCGGTTCCGGACGACAGGAACTGGCTGATCACGAAGTCGTCCATCGAGATGGCGAAGACGATGATCGCGCTGGCTACCGTCGCCGGCACGAGCATGGGCAGCAGGGCTAGGCGCAGCGCCTGGAACTGCGTTGCGCCCAGATCGCGCGCCGCCTCCTCGTACTCCGGCCCGATCGCGAGCAGTCGCCCGCGGACGATGATGAGTACGAAGACGAGCGAGAAGGTGATGTGGCCGATCGCCTGCGCGATCGTGCCGAGCGGGATGAACGTCAGGACGTGGACGAACACGAGCAGGAGTGCCGTTCCCATCACGATCTCCGGCGTGACGAGCGTTGCGAGCGAGACGGCGCGCGACGTGCCCGCCCCGCGACCCCGCCACCGCGTCAGACCGATGGCGAGGGCGACCCCGAGCGGCACGGTGACGAGAACGGCGATCGTCGCCAGCCTGAGGCTCTGGAAGAGGGCCGTGTGGAGATCGGGGTCGTTGCGGATGGAGAGGTCCGGGTCGTCGAGATACCAGCGGAGGGACCAGCCCTGGGCGGTCGAGCGGGATCGGCCGTCGTTGAACGAGAAGCGGATGGCGATGAGGATCGGGACGATCGACCAGACGAGATAGAGCATCGTGAAGAGCGCGAGGAAGCGCGGTTTCCCCCACGGGTTCGACCACCACTCGCGAATACGGGCCATCACCCTCCGAGCCTCCGGTGAGCTCGTGCTGTCGAGACGACGTAGTAGCCCATGAGGACCGTGAGGAAGAGCATGAGCACGACGACGAGGGCGGCGCCGACAGGGATCTGCTGGCCGCCCCGGATGTAGAGGAAGATCTGGTTTCCGATCATGCTCGTCTGCGGCGACTGGGAGAGCAGATCGGTCGTGTAGTAGTCACCGAACATCGGCAGGGCGATGATCACGATCCCGGCGAGAATGGCGGGCATCGAGAGCGGGAGCGTCACGAGCCGGAACGCTTCGAACGGGCTCGCGCCCAGATCGCGCGCGGCTTCGAGGAGGCTCCGGTCGATGCGGTCGAGGAACGCGTAGAGCGGCAGGATCATGAACGGGACGTATCCGTAGACGAGGCCGAGGATCACCGACGACGCCCGTCCGTCGAGCCAGTTTCGCGGCTCGTCGAATATCCCGATCCAAACGAGCACGTCGTTCACCCATCCGTCGTCCTGGAGCAGGTTGATCCAGGCGAGCATCCGCATCAGGTAGCTGATGAAGAACGGCGCGATGAGCCCCACGAGGAGGAGGCCCTTCCAGCGGCCGCCGAAACGCGCGATGAAGTACGCCACCGGATAGGCGATGAGGAGCGAGAGAGCGGTGGCGATCGCGACGTACGCGAAGGTCCGTAGGAACACCTTCTGGAAGCCGGCGCCGCTCGAGAACAGGCCCTCGAAGACGAACTCGAAGGCGCCCGTCCTCCAGAGGAGCGGGTTCCACTCGGGCCTCGGCGTCTGGAAGATCGGGTGGACGCTGCCGAGTGCGACGCAGAGAATGACGTAGAACGGGAGCAGGAAGAAGAGGCAGAGCCAGACGACGCCGGGCAGCGCGAGCCCAGCCCAGAAGGCGTTTCCCCGTCCTACGCCGCGGTCCGGGTCAGGCACCCGCCTTGAACTCGGACCAGGCGTTCTGCCACAGCGTCTGGCCGGTCGGGGTCAACTCCGTTTGCACGTAGCCCTGGTTGAAGTCGCTCTCGCGGACGATCGCGGTCTTCAGGTTCGCCGGGACGACCCCCTCTGCGACGAGCCGGTCGGGATCGAGCTTGACGAACGGGGGCTGGTACCCGACGTAGTTCGCGAAGTTGTCGTACCCGTGCTTCTCGTCGAGGAGGTAGTTCAGGAAGTGGTGAGCGAGGACAGGACGCTTCGCCGACTTCGGGATGGCCATCAGGTCGCTCCCGATCGTCCCACCACCGTCGGGCGGAAACCAGAACCTGAGCACGTCCGGCTTGGCCCCGTCGTTCATGTAGTACTGCGCAGAGACGGCGCTGCCCGACCACATCTGGTGCACCCAGGCGCGTCCTTCCGGAAGATTTGTGTAGTCGTTCGTCGAGTACTTGATGTTGACCGCACCGATGAGCGACTTCAGCTCGTTCTTCGCGAGCTCGATCTCCGCGGGGTCCTCTGTGTTGATGTTCGTGATTCCGTTCTTCAGGAGCATGTGCCCGATGGCGTCGCGGCTGTCGTCGAGCACGTACACCTTCCCCCTGTTCGCCTCGTCCCAGTAGATCTCGTACGGGTTCGAGTAGTTCTCGGGACGGGAGTCCGTCTCGTCGGTCCGGTACCCGATTCCGGTCGTCCACGTCACGTACGGCACCGTGTACTGCGAGCCCTTGTCGTACCACGGGTCCTGCAGCGCGGGCCACACCGTCTTCGGGAGGTTCGGGAGGTAGTCGTGATTCAGGGGTTGGAGCGATTTGCCGATCGCGAGCCGGCTCATCCGATCCACGGTCGGGAAGAACACGTCGAAGTCGACCGCGCCCGTGGAGATCTTCGTGATCGCCTCGTCCATGGTGTCGAAAAACGTCTCCTCGACCTTCACGCCGTACTCCTTGGCGAAGTCTTTCTTGATCCTCGGCCAGAGGTAGCCGTTCCAGTTGTAGATGCGGAGCGTCCCGCTTTCGGGCTCGAGGCTCGACGCGATCATGGGGTTGTCGTCGAAGAGTGGATGGGTGACGGGGTTGTCGGGTCGAGCGATGTTCAGCTCGAGCGCCGTGCCGCTCCCGCCATCGCCTCCGCCGCATGCGGCGAGGAGCGTTCCCATGCTGGAGAGCGCGAATGCTCCTGCTGCACCGCGCTTCAGGAACTCGCGACGTGCATAGCGCGACTCGCGCGGGTGAAACGTGGCCATCCGAATCGCTCCCTTCTACCCCCGCCAGGTGACCCGTGCTTTCTATCGCGTCGGGCTCGCCCAAGCAAGCAAGTACGACGATTGCTCAACCCTCGACTCGGTTGCCGATGACGACGAGAGCGTCAACCGCGATGGCTCCCGTCGCGCTCGAGATCAGCGGGTTCACGTCGATCGACTCGACCTCGGGGTGCGACGTCGCGATCCGGCCGAGCGCGACGAGCGTGCGCGCGATTCCGCCGTCAGGGTCGCTCAGATCCGCATCGGCGACGAGCTCGTTGGCGCTTTCGAGGTCCAGCGGCGGGACCGTGGCCGTGACGCGGGCGAGCTCCTCGACCGCGCCGCCCCCCGCGCCCACGACCAGCACAGGTCCGTAGTCGGAGTCTCGCGTCATCCCGCAGAGGACCTCCGTTCCACGGGGGATCTGCTTGGCGACGAGAACCGGGCCTCCCAAGCGGCGGGCGGCGTCCGCTGCCTCGCCGGGTGACGCGACGTCGAGGACGACGCCGCCGTGTCGGCTCTTGTGGGCCGGCCCGTCCCGCTTGACGACCAGCGGGCCGCCGAGCTCCGCCGCGGCGCGCGCAGCTTCCTCGGGTGACGCTGCACGGAGGCGCGGCGCGAACTCGACGCCGTAGCGCTCGAGGACGAGCGCCGACTCGTGCTCTGGAAGCGATCCGGAAACGAGGAGATCTCGCAGATCGGGCGGATCTCGATCCACCGTCGGAGGTCGCCAGGGACGTCGCAGCGCCACGTTGGCGATCGCCTGCATCGAGTCGCGCGGGCCACGGAGGAGCGGCATGTCGAGCTCCCGAGCCAGTTCTTGGAACCCGTGCGGCGGGTCCGCACTGTGGACAGTCGTCATTGCGCAGAAGAGGTCGTACTCTCCGGCGAGGCGTGCGAGCGTGCGAAGAGTCAGCTCGCACCAGCGGTCGTTCCCAGGGTCGCGGAACTGTGACAGGTCGGCCTGGCCGAGGAGAATGTCGAACGCGTTCGCTCCGGCCATGAGCTCGAGCGACCCGGGATAGACCTCGCTCTCGTCGGCGATGCCCCACGCATCGAGTGGGTTGCCTGGCGCGACGAAGTTGGGAAAGGCATGGCTCAGCTCGGCTGCAAGCTCGCTCGGAAGGGGGTGGAACGGGACACCCGCGGCCTCTGCGTGGTCCGCAAGTAGCGCGCACTCGCCGCCCGACTCCGAGACGCCGCCGATTCGGGTCCCGCGAGGCCAGCGCCGTCGTCCGAGTATCTCGAGCGTCTCCACGAGCTCGTGGAAGTCGCCGACCTCGATCGCCGAGTACCTTCTGAGCACGGCCGAGAAGGCGCGCTCCGAGCCGACGAGCGCGCCCGTATGGGACAGTGCGGCACGCGCCGCCGCCTCCGAGCGGCCGACCTTGAGACACACGACGGGTTTTCCGGCTTCTGCGCACGAGGCGAGCGAGCGGAGGAATGCCTCCGGTCGCCTCACGGTCTCGAGGAAGAGCCCGACCGCCCGGGTCTCGCCGTCGTCGGCGAAGAACGACAGGAAATCGGCTGCGTCCGTCACCGCTTCGGCGCCCGACGAGATTACGCACCGAAGGCCGATCCGACCTCCGAGCGAGAGGAACGCGTCGGCGATCGACCCGGACTGGCAGAGGACGGCGACGTGCCCGGGCGCGGTCGTCTCGGGCGGGCTCCCGTTCCAGGCCGCGGGTCCGCCGGGAACGACAAAACCCATGCAGTTCGGACCGAGGAGCACTGCCCCGAGGTCTCTCGCGCGGGCCGCGAGTCGCTCCGCCGTGGGCTTCGCGGCCGGACCTGCCTCGGCTCCGACCCCCGGCACGACGAAGGCGCGGACACCGGCGGCTGCGGCCTCCTCGAGTGCGGCTTCGACGCGCTTGTGGTTCACCATGAGGAAGGCGACTTCGGGCGTCTCGGGGAGGTCCACGAAGCTCGGGTAGCAGCGGAGCCCGGCGACCTCGTCCCGGTTCGGGTTCACGCCCCACGCAGGGACGCCGCTTCGGGCGACGGTCTCGACCGCGGCCACGTTGCGCGGGGATGCGCCGACGACGGCGATCGAGCGCGGTAAGACGAGTGTGCGGACGTCGGACATCGCGCGCATTCTCGCGCCTTCGACCGTCTAACATCGCCGCCCATGACTCACGAGAAGCGCGTCGAGATCCGGTGGAGCGACGTCGACGCGTACATGCACGTCAACAACGCCGTCTACGCCAGCTACCTCGAGGAGTGCCGAGACGAGTGGGTCGATCACGCCCTCGATGGTGTCAGCGACACCTGGGATTTCGTTCTCGCGCGCGTCGCGATCGACTTCAGGCGCGAGCTGCGCCTCGAGGACGACGAGGTCATCGTCTCGTGCAGCCTCGTCCGCATCGGCAACTCGAGCGTCACGCTACGGGAGCAGATCCGGACGGTGGAGGGCGAACTTTCCGCCGAGTCGGAAGCGGTCCTCGTGGCTCGCGATCGCGAAGCAGGCAGGTCTCGGCAGCTGACGGACGCCGAACGAGCTGTGCTCGAGCGTGTTCTCGAGCCTTCTTAGTCCGCTCCGCGTCGGGCCCGTCGAGCTTCCGAACCGGATCGTCTCGACGGCGCATCAGACGACCCTCGTCCACGACCACCTGCCGAATGACGACTTCGTCGCGTACCACGAGGCGCGTGCCCGCGGCGGCGTCGGCCTGATCGTGCTCGAGGCGGCGGCAGTCGACGCCAGCGGTCTGCTGACCTCGCACACGCTCGGTGGCTATCTCCCCGAGCTCGTGGAGGGCTACCGACGCGTCGTCGCAGCCGTGAGACCCCACGGAACGCGCCTCTTCGTGCAGCTCTTCCACGGCGGCCGCGAGCAGATCGCGAGTGCGCCGCGGCCTCCGGCTCTCGCGCCGTCGTCCGTGCCGAGCCAGCGGTTCCGGACTGAGCCGCGCGCGGCGCGCTCGGAGGAGATCGAGCGCATCGTCTCGGGGTACGCGAGCTCGGCCGCGCTCGCTGCCGAGGCCGGTCTCGACGGGGTCGAGGTCTCGGCGGCTCACCGGTACCTCGTCGAGCAGTTCTTCGACCCTGCGCTGAATCGACGGGACGACGAGTGGAGGGACGGTCGGCGGTTCCTCATGGCCGTTCTGAAGGCTGTGCGGACCGCGGCGCCGGATCTCTGCCTCGGAGTCCGGGTCTCGGGGGACTCCGGTGTCGGCCCGGAGATCGCCGAAGCCGCGGTCGCCGAGGGTGTGGACTACGTCTCGGTTGCGCTCGGCGACTCCTCGACGTATCTGGGCTCCGTGGGAATCGTCCCGCCTCCGCCGATCGAGGAGAACGCGGTGGCGAGGCACCTGGAGGGCTTCCGGCTCGGCCCGCCGTTGATCGCGAACTCCCGCATCGTCGATCCGGAGCGCGCCGATCGCCTGATCGGCGACGGGACTGTCGATGCCGTGGGGATGACGCGGGCGCTCATCGCCGACCCGGAGCTGCCGGTGAAGGCCGCCGCGGGCCGCCGCATCCTGGGGTGCATCGGGTGCAACACGTGCATTGCCCACTACCACGCGGGAGTTGCGATCGCATGCGCCGTGAACCCTCGAACCGGGCGCGAACGGACGCTTCCTCGGGTGGCCCGGGGAGACGGTCGCGGTCGGCTCGTCGTGGTCGGAGGGGGACCGGCCGGCCTCGCAGCGTCAGCCGAGGCCGGGGAGGCGGGCCACGACGTCGTGCTGCTCGAGCGTACTGCCCGGCTGGGCGGTCAGATAGCTCTGACCCGGGACGCGCCGGGCGCCGCCGAGATCGGCCGGCGGCTGGTCGACCTCTTTGAGGGACGACTGGCCGACGGGGGTGTCGACGTGCGTCTCGATACCGAGGCGGATGTCCGCACAGTTCTCGAATTCGACCCCGCGGCGGTCGTCGTCGCGACAGGAGCCCGTCCGTTCGTGCCCGCTCTCCCGCTGGACGGCGCCGCTGTCGAGCAGTCCTGGACCGTGCTGGCCGAGGGTGCTCCGAGTGGACGTCGGATAGTGGTCGCGGACTGGGGAGGAGACCCGTCCGGGCTGGACGTCGCCGAGGTGCTCGCGCTCGCGGGAAACGACGTCACACTCGCGGTCGCCTCGGTCACGGCGGGCGACAGCGTGCATCAGTACCGGCGCAACCTCTACCTCCAGCGCTTGTATCGGGCCGGTGTCGAGATCCGCCAGCACCGTGCCCTCGCGGGTGCGAGCGCGGGGCTCGTCGAGCTCGCGAACGTCTTCGCGCCCGAGCTTCGGGAGCGGGTTCCGGCCGATCTCCTCGTCCTCGCGCAGGGTCGCGTGCCAGAGGACGAGCTCGCTGGTGGGCTTCGCGCGGGAGGGGTACGGGTCGAAGAGGCCGGAGACTGCCTCTCGCCCCGCTCTTTCGAGGAGGCGATCCTCGAGGGCACGGTTGCGGCTCGGGCCGTTCTCGCCTTGCCATAGGCTCCGCCTGGTGATCGTCCCCGATCTGACCCCCGAGATCCACGACCTGAAGGCCGCCGTCGGGCGTTTCGTCGAGGCGGAGGTGTACCCGTTCGAAGCGCGAATCGCCGAGCGCGGCTCGATCGATCCCGACGAGCTGAGTGCCCTGCGGAGCAGGGCCCGCGACGCGGGCTTCGCAATGCTGAACATGCCGGCGGAGCTCGGCGGAAGGAATCTCTCCATGCTCGGGCAGGTCGCGCTCGAGGAGGAGTCGGGAAAGGCGACGAACGGGCTCGGCTTCGCGGTCGTCGACCGCGGGCCACGTGAGCTCCTCGAGATGGCGACGCCCGATCAGGCCGAGCGCTTCGTGCTCCCGATCGTGCGT
>Ga0184632_10001126_pt1 | contig 10880 bp, 17 predicted proteins | sample PLM31_50_b1_FD_133153 | JGI IMG/M metagenome (GOLD analysis project Ga0184632, IMG submission 133153) | Groundwater sediment microbial communities from an aquifer in East River, Colorado, USA - PLM3-1_50_b1 | ecosystem: Environmental > Terrestrial > Soil > Riparian zone | place: USA: East... | reverse complement strand
ACGGCGACACTAGACCATCCAGAACGCCACTGTCTTCTTCACGCATGAACATGCTCCTCTTGCTAGCGCGGCTTCACGAGAAAGCGCGATCGCCGGTTCTGGCCCCAGCATCGTTCGCTCTCCTCGGTACACTGCGGCCGCTCTTCCCCATAGCTCAGGATGGTAATGCGGCTCGGGTGAACGCCCTGTGCGATGAGATGATTCATCGCGGCTTGCGCCCGCCGCTCCCCAAGATCCATGTTGAGCTCATTCTTCTTATTCGTGGCCCCCCGATTGTCGCAGTGCCCCTCGATCAGTAGGAGGTGGCCTGGATTGACGCGCAGCCACGCCGCGTTCGCGTCCAGGATCTTCACGTCGCCCGGCCTGATCATCGCCTTGCCCAAGTCGAAGTAAATGTCCCGCAACTGCGGGATCCGCTCGTAGTCCCTCACCCGCGGCAGGCCGATGGGCTGCTCTGGAGCGGGCGCGGGAGCTACCGGGACTGCCGGCGCCGGGTGCGCCTGCGCCAGGACGAAAGGTGGTCTCGGTAAGGCAGCGCCGGCGGGAGCCGACGCCCTGGCCGGGGCAAGAGCCGGGGGACACCCGGCGAGAATCGGGCCCGAGGCGAGCGCCGCGAAGGCGATGACTCGCAATGCATAGCTGTTCATTGGCACCTCCCTCCCGCGCCGTCGCTCGAGATCTGCGCCCGAGAAGTGATCGCCGGACGCGGCGGGTCGGGAGCCCCTCGGGCGGATGGCGGGAATCGAGCGCTGCCGAAGCGCCGCGCCGCCGCCACCGTCGAGAACCGGGCTCCCGCGATCGTGATGACATTGCTGTCGTCTTCGCGCAGTTGCCAGGTCCACTCGTTGCCGACGCGACGCGGGCGAAAGTTCATATGCCCACCCGGTGGTCTGGCTGGCCGAAGCTAGCCAGAGCCGGAGTCTAGGACGCCCGCGACCCCCGGTCAAGGCCTGGAAAATTTCCTGGAAAATTTCCCCCATGTCGACGCGCGGCGCCGTGCACCCACAGACGACGGGCCCCATCGTGACCGGCGCCGATGGCCTGCGCCACCGGGCGGGGCATCAAGCCGTTGTCGGTCGAGGCGATGAATGCCGTCATCCGCCGGCGCGCCGCGGGGCGGGATGATCGGGCTCGATTTTCTTCAGGTCACGGCGGTCTTCGCCAAAACTCCGCCCGGCGGGCAAGTGGGTGATCTGTCGGCTCCAATCCGGATCGTCTGACCCAGCTCCTCTCGGAGCTGGGGCTGGACGGGATCGTGGCCGAGCTGAATCCCGTCGGACGCATTCCCCTGGAGCGACGAACGCCGCGACTACGGCGCGTGACCGGAGGCCGAGCCGCCTCGCATTCGGGCGAGGAGGTCGTTCACGATCGTGATCGCGCGGGCGAGTTGGGCGTCGACGTGCTCGAGCTCGCCCCGGGAACGCTCGGCTGCCGCCCGAAGCCGCTCGTGTTCCTGCTTGACCGCGTCGATCTCACGCTGACACCGATCGTGCTGGGTCAGCACCCCCCGAACAACGGTGACGTGATTCTGGACCGTCTCGACCCACTGAACTAGAGTCCGCCATCCTTGAACTAGAGTCCGCCATCCTTCTCGAGCGAGAGATCGCGAGCGAACTGCGCGACGCGCTCGCCGCCATTCCCGGTCCGCGGTCGTGAGGGTATCGCGCAGCGGGGTCGCCTCCGAAGAGACGGCGACGATCGCGTGTGAGCGGACCCGAAGCTGTTCGTCGATCTCCGGACGTGAGCGCCGCTCCGCTCGGCGGCGCTCCGCGGCGGCCGGAGCCGCCTTTCGACGCCGCTCGCCCAATCGACGATCTTTGATCACCCGGACGTCCCCATCGCCCGCAAGTCGCTCGCGCAGGTAGTCGTAGAGATCGTTGTGCTGCCGGGAAATGATGAACAGATGCACGGGCATCAGCATACCGCGTTCGCGCCGCGCCGTGCCGCCGCCGGGTCCTTGCGGCCCCGGGACTCCGCCCGTACACTCGGCTGCCCGAGGGCGCTGACGTAGGGCACGACCGCGATCAGCCCAAGTCGGCCGGGCGGAGAAGCGGGAGGTCACCCATGCGATGGCAGATCGGCAGACGCAGCGACAACATCGAGGACCGGCGTGGGATGTCGGTCGGGCGCGGGACCGCGGTCGGGGGCGAGATCGGCACGCTCGTGCTCGTTGCTCCTGGCGGTGTGGTTCGGCGTCGACCCGAGCGTGGTGCTGCAGGGAAGTGATCCTGGCTCAGCGCCCTCCGTCCAGGACTAGGCGAGCCCAGATGCTCGAGGACGCGATCGCGGACGCGACCAGTCACCGAGAGCCCCACGCTGAGAACAGGGCGAACTCCTCTCACGAAGACCGCGGCCGCAAATCTCCGACCCTTCCGCTATTTGGCCGTTCCACCAGAGGCCCGCGAGCAAGTCGTGCCTTCCTCGCGGCTCATCCTTTGCTGGACGGCACGAGTGGACTTCGAGCTGGTTGAGTGGCTGGATGGGCGCCAGATGGCCGAGGCCAAGCGGTACGAGCGGCTAAAAGAAGGAATGCTCGACGCGATCGGCCCCCAAGCCCTTTCTGAAGCGCCGTCGAGCGGACCTCCTTGGGTGTCGTCAGATCGACCTGCTCGGGATAGTTCCTGGCATTGCAAGATGGACAGAACGATTGCAGGTCAATCGCGATCGTTGTCCATTGCCCCCCCAGCCCGTCGGCCGTCGGCGCTTATCGCTCAGGCGCCATGCAATCCTTGTCCTGCTTGAGCCGAGCGCAGAACTCGCTGACCACTGAACTGACCTGGGTCGTGGCCACCACGTTCCCACTCGAGTCGAGCAGTCGGACCTCTCGGGCCCTGCTGTCGAAAGGAAACCGGGCGGCGTAGGTGGCTTCGGGTGTCTCGACCACCCCCTGCTTCTCGACGACCACCTTTCGGGGATTCCAGATCCCGTACTCCGTGATGACTCGCCCCTGGCGATCGACGAGCTGAAATACGTAGTCCCTCGCCTCGGTCCGCGCCGGCCGGTTCGCTCCGAATGTCGCGATAACCTCTCTGGAATACACACGGTCCGGAGCGAAGTGGAATACGGCGACGATGACCTTGTCGCCGCTCGTCCGGGCGGTGTTGTCGACGAGCATGATGTTGCCGACCTGACCGGTCCGCGGCGCCTCCGCGGGCTTCTCCTGGACCCGACCGGTGGCGGCGCACCCGACTAGCACTATCGGCAGCAGCGCGGCGAGAGATCTCACCAACTGGCGCGCACTAAGCGTGCTTCGCATCGCTCCTCCTTTGGGCCCGTGAGCAGTCTTAGCAGCCAGGAGCGCCGGCGCATTGCTGGAAGTATAATCAGTAGATGCGGCCCCGGTCCGAGCGACCGTTCTGACCGCCGCCCGCCATGAGATCGTTGGCGCCGTCCGATCGCCACCAGCCGGTTGTCCCGATCTGGACGCAGTCCGACGTCGGCCAGCCGTGGGAGGTCGCGTTGGCCTGGCAATTCGCCTGCGACGAGAAAACGTTCGCCTCGGGCCCGATTTGCCAATAGCCGCCGTCACAGCAGTACTCGTCGGCCAGGCTGAACACCGAGTGTCCTGTCTCGTGGACCAGAGTGTTGTTGGCGCCGGCCATGATCGAGAACAGCGAGCCGTTGCCGATGCCGCCGCAGTCGCGGAGGTTCGCGGTGTGCACGATGCCGCCCGAGTTGACGATGGTGCTTAAGTTGGCCCAGTTCGCCGGCGCCTGGTTACACCCGTTCTGGTACCCCTTGGCGTCTCCTGTCTGGTAGGTGATGTAGAGGTTCCAGAAACCTCGCCAGAGGCGGATCTCCTGCCCGAACGGCTGGGTCGATAGATACCCGTTCGTGACCAGGCTCGTGACGTCCAGCATGAACTGGTTGTTGTTGCCCCCGTAGTCGGTGTCCGGGATGAAGACCACGTCGATCTTCTCAGCCGGTGCGCCGGTCCCGTAGATCGGGATGGGATTGTTGGGCCAGGGGAAGGCTCCCGCGGCGTAGTAGATCCAGCCCTCAGAGCTGCTGTTGCCGAGGGCGTCACGGGCGACCAGACGATAGCCGATAAAGGAGCCGTCCGGGTAGCCGGAAGCCGTCGTGAACGTGCACGTGGCGCTGGTCTGCGGGGGATTGAAATTGCACGTCCGGAGGAGGCTCGTCGAGACGCGCGTGGCGCATTGCATTCCGTTGCTGCACAGGGAGAGCGTGTTCCGATCCTCCCAGATCTCCATCGACGCGACACCGTCGCTGTCCACCGCCCTCGCGGCATAGGTCACGGGCTGCGTGTTGCTCGGCTGTATCGGGGAGTGCAAGATAAAGACGTTCGGCTCAGCACAGGCCGACATCGTCAGGGCGGCCAGGACTAGCCAGAAGCATGCCGTTACATTTCTATCAGCCATTTGCAGATCCCCTCTTCAAGGTCGAGTTCTGCGCTTCCATGGTGCCTTCGTAAGCCCGTGTGCCTTCGTCACCTTCTAAGATCCGGCTCACATTGCTGAGTCCGATCAAGTAACGGGAGCACCGCCGAGTGAGTGTCCTCGAGTCCTCCGTCACGAAATGCATACGATTTGGGTGTGACCAGGCAATCTCACTCTTCAAATGCATGTTTTCACAGCTGCTAACCGGGGCGCCGTGTCCTATGCGCCACCGCGCATGCACAATGACTGTGCGGACCGCCTAACAACTGGGCGCCCAGCGACTGGGCGCGGCGGATTCTAGCGACGACCCGAGCCCATTGAATGCATGGTCAAGCTGAACGACGTACAACACTGAGACCACCGAGCCTCCGCAAAGCCAAGCGCGTTGGCGACCGCCGCCCAGCCGAGGCCGTGGCCTCCACGCTCCGCGCGCGCCTCCAGCTCGGCGATCTCTCGGTCCTCGAGCCGGCGCGTCCACCGCTGACCTTTCAGGCCTACGCGGAGGGCTGGCTCGAGTCCTAAGCCATCGAGCCCGGTCAGCAGGGTGTCGAACGAAGACGTCGAGGAGGGCCCTGAGCGGATGAGCGCGTCGGCGCCGTACCGTCCTCGCGGAACTTTCCAGGCCATCGCAATCCCCTGCCAGACAGAGTGCGCATCGAGCGGCGGCGGAGTTGGGGGTGGGGTTACTCGGGGTGGGGTGGAGTCGCCGCTGAGACGATGATCAGGCAGAACCGGTGATCAAGTCAACTGAGCCGCCTCGAGCGAGGAGCGCCTCCACGACGCGACTGAGCCCGAGGATCGACACCACCCTCGGCCCGGTCCGCATGACACCTTTCAGATTTTTCGGAAACCGCGGTGACCGATGGGCAGGCAGAATGGCCTGTCCGTCCAGAGACTCTCCAGGCGAGTTCCTGGCCAGCGCCGCAGAAGTTACTAATCTTTCTGGAAATTTGACTCCGGTATCGGATTTGCTCTGGAAGTCCTGCCATGGAACGCCCTGATGAGGTGACGCCTGCTCCGCGACCTCGCGGTGCCGGGCGCCCGTCGACCGCGGAGCAGTACGCGCCTCAGGTCGCGCAGTGGCTGCGCGACGGTCCCAACATCTCGGGCTCCGAAATCCTGCAGCGCCTCCGGCGCGCTGGGTATCGAGGCGGGAAGAGCTCGCTTAACGAACTCGTGAGGCGGCTGAGGGTGTCCGCGCACCGATAACCCGCCGGCCCGCGCCCGGCAGTAGCGATCACGGGCCTCACTCTGGTGTCTTAGTCTCCGGATTTCGTTGCTTACTGCCCGCGCACTGACGAACGATTGAGCAGCCAGTCGATGACGGCGCGGGGATCGTCTGCGTCGTTCGACTGCCGCTCCGGCGCGGTCGCCCGCGGCTGCTCCTGAGGCTCGGCGCTCGGTGGCGCCGAAGCTGGCGCGGCCGCCGCCGCAGGCGTAGTCGGCCTGATTGCGGCCGCCGGGCGCGTTTCGGTGGCCGGAGCGCTCGACGTCGGGGGCGCGTTCACCTGCACCAACTCAGACGCGGGTGGCCCTGCCACTGTCGGAGCCGGCCTGACCGCGGACGGTCGGCGCAACTCGGTGACCAGAGCGCATGCGGCCGTCGCGGTCAGTAATCCAACGACAAGGAGAACGAGCATGATTCGATCGGTTTTCATCGAAATCATGGTTGCCACCTCCATCCGCTTCTCGGCTCGTCTTCCCACTGTCACCCCCTCGACGTGCACCCCGGGCCGGGCGCACCAACTGACAGCGACAGGAAGAGGGCTTGAGGCTGGATCCATCTGCTACCCGCCAACAGCTTCAGGGACCAGTACCGGCCCTACTAAACCCGACCACCAGGAGTGTTTATACCAAAAGTCCCAGGAGCTCGCGGCCTAGTTGTCGTCCCTATTGCCGCCCCTGCCTGCACTGGTCCAGTGATGATGCGAAGTCACAGGGGACGTCACGAACCACAACCTTTGCGCCGGGCGGCGAGACTCGCCCTGGCCAGTCGTGAGTACGGGACTTACGGGACGGGCCGCGCGAGGGTTTTGTGACAAGACCTGCTCCACGCCCAACAGGCCGGCCGGCATGATGACCCTCGACTGGGTGCAGGGCATCACGTTGACCGAAGAGCAGGAGGAGCCGTTCGGCAACGAAATCCTCAGGCTCAATCAGCTCGCTGCCGGTCTCGCGTTCCTCTACACGACTGTCCGGGGTCTCGAGGAGGCCTACCCGCCGAGCGACACGAGAGCCTCGTTCGTCATCGGAAGGGACCCCAGCAGGCCAGATATCCCTCGGCCGCTCATCCGCTGCATGTTCTCGAGGCCTACCTCGGAGCGGACGCCGCCGCCCGGACCCGTTGACCCCGCGACCAATGCGCAGACCCGCTGGCTAGAATCTGCGCATGGCTCTCATCTACGTCGACGTCGAACTCGCCGACCCGAGCCGCGATGGGCTCTCGTGCCGGGATCCGGAACTCCAGCTCGTCAGGGCTGTGGGCGTGGCGACATGTGCATGTTCTTGATCACCCATCCCCGCGCCGACTCCTTGACCCAGACGATGCTGTAGCGGCCGGCGATGCGGGGTCGCGACCCATCCGCCGGCGGAGCCATTTCGAACGTTCCGAAGTCCACCACGGTCGGCGTTCCGGTGACTTCACCCGTTGCGCTCGTGACCAACTGTGGGCTCTGGGAGTCGGGCGTGAAGCTGATCGTGTACGCGCCCGCCATCTTGACGGCCGCCCGGGGCATCCATCGCTCCTCGACGATCCGCTTGGCGCCGCGCGTCCACTGGTTCTGGACACCGCCGGCGAAGACTGCGTCGGCGCTGAGGGCCTCTTCGAGGCCGACGGGATCACCAGCGTCGTACGCTGCCTTGAACTTGTCGCGCACTGTTCTGATTTCGAGCGCGGACTTCGTGGTCACGTCACCGTCGACCGCCATCCGTTCCGCCGCGCATCCCGGCGCCAATACCGCCACCACGATGAGCATCACTCCGAACCGCTTCATCGTCGCCTCCTCTCCACCTCCACCGTTGCGCGGTTTCCCTCGCGCGGCACCACTCGTCGATCGCCGGGCTCCTTCTCGAAGGACGCGTGACCTCCCGCGCAGCGGCCGCGATTGTACGCCCCCGTAACATGCGCGCGCGACCTCATTCGGTCCCCGCCAGGGCAGCCCTGGCACGCTCCCGCCACCGTCGCATCTCCATGTCCTGGAACAGCTCCGCCGCCGCCGAGATCTCGACCCGGCCCCGCTCCATCGTCCCGAGCTGTTGACAGAGGACGCCGCACTCGAGGCTCGCGATCGCCAGCAGGGGCCGCATCCCCAGCTCGGCCGCGAGCTCCACCGTCGCCCGATAGGGTGGCAGCGCCGTCTCCCGGCGCGGTCCGGATGCCGCGATCGCTGCCGTCAGCCGGAGGCCCCATGCCTCGTATCCTCGCTCCTTCCGCTCTCGGGCGAGGGCGAGGGCGCGGGCCGCGAGCGTCGCCGCCTCGTCTGGCCGCTCGGCGAGCAGGTACGCTTCCGCGAGCCGGATGATGAGCAGAGAACGGCCGGCCATCATGCGTAGGGCGCCCTCCTCGTTCGCCGCCTGCTCGAGCAAGGGGATGGCCTCGGCTGTTCGGCCGGCCAGCGCATAGGTGTATCCCAGCGCGGAGGCGACAAGGCGGAACTGGACAGGAATGTCGTATCGCCAGCACAGGGCGAGACCGCGCCCGAGAGTTGCCACCGCTTCGTTAAGATCGCCGCGGGCGAGCTGAACGCCGCCGAGTCCGACGTGGGCGGACACGATGCTGTACGGATGATCCGCCTCTTCCGCGATCAGTACGGCCTCCCGCCCGTAGGCGAGACCTTTACCGAACTCACCCAGCTCGGCCAGACAGAGGACGAGCCAGGCGCGGGAGAGCACGGTCCCATATTGCCCACGGCCCCATCGACCGACATGTGGATGGCGCAAAGCTGGCAAAATCACAACATTGCCGTCGTTGTTGTTGCCGAACGGGCGACGGATCGGGCAACGGAACGAGAACGGAAGGTTCAACAGCACGGGCGGGCAACGGAACGGGCTAGGGATCCCTTGGCACCGTGCAGCCGAGCAAGGCCTCGTCGAGGGACTGGGCGCATGACCCGCGCGCCGACTGGCGATCGCGCGAGAAGAAGACGCGGCAGGGACCACCCGACAAAACCGCCAAAACCCCCTCGGCGAGTCTCGTCGGTTACCGGCCCACCTCTGGGCTCCGACGTCCGTGGCCCCCACCACCGTGGCCAGCCCCCGGGTTGGTGGGGAACAATAGGCCGGAGCGGCGAGTGCCGCGGGCCATCTGGGCAGTCGCCGCCGTGGTCGCCCTCCTGCGACCCCATCACTCGCCTCTCGGGTCGTAATACCGCTCGAGCTGGCCCCACCTGTTCCGGACCACGATGCCCGACGTCGTGAAGCGTGCGACGGTCGCTGCAGACGACTTCGACGCCTCGTGCGCGAGCAGCAGCGCTCTTCATATACGGGCTTTCACGCGCTTACGTCGGACAAATTCTCATCGCCGCGGACAACCGCCATCCACCGCAGGAGGATCAACCGGCAAGAACGCGTGAGCAGTTGACACAGCCAACGCACTTAGAGATATCCACGTAGCTCGCCACGCGCCGGTAATTGTCACGGCGGCTCGTGCCGCGGGCCATGAGGCCCCCCGCCTTAACGTGCTCCCTCAACTTGTACGTTGTCGGCAGTCAATTCCTTGGCGTGAGGTCGACCAGGTGTGCACGAAAATGCAGCGAATCGCGCCCGGATCTGTTTACGGCTGTGAGACGTCCCAGTACGTCCGAATCATGGTAAAGTCTGAGATCTACTATAGCCTCTAAAGGTGTATATTTCCGTAATTATAGGATCTTCGCTGTTTCGGCATGAGCAGACCGCCAGCGTCGGTAGGCGTCCTACAGTAAGAACATGAACCTGATCTGTGCGTGGTGCCGCAGGGAGGGAAAGTACGGCGATCTCGGCGAGAAGGAACCGCTCGAGGATCCTTCGCCGACGCACGGCATCTGTGCCCGTCACGAGGCGCAGCTCCTCCCAGGCACGTCCATCACTGTCATTCCCCGACGTCGAATTGCTAATCGTCGTTCACCGGCACGACCTTACGTTGTTCGAGTACCTCCAGCGACGGTTTGCCGGTGTGCGCGGTGTGAAGGTGATCCTCGAGCGTCGCGAGGGCGACCGGCGTCGCGAGGGCGACCCGGCGTCGCGAGGCGAACGCCAAAGCAGATGACCGCCGCCGTCTGCAACGGCGGCTTCGGCACGGTCAGGTGTCCTCGTTGGGCTATACGATCGTGCGATTTCGACGAAAGTGACCCGTCACGGGTCTCACGGCAATGCGCTCATGGGTGCTCCAGCTTCGCAGCTCTATATCCTGCGGACGAGCAGGAGTCGGGGGGCCAGTTCCTGAAGGCCCCGCCGAATCGTGGAATACCCAATCCCCGTGGCCCGGGCCACCACCGTGATGCCGCCCCGCCCGGCAGCCCGCGCCTCCGTCGCGGCCCACAACCGCCGCGCGCGCTCGGTCAGTGCCGGGGCCAAGGCCTTGTACTTCGCCCGGTACAGCGCGACGTTCACACCTTAAGCGTAGCAACGGTGTCCTCAGATTCATTCATTTATTCTCTGACAAGGCCTTAGTTGTAGTGCTTGCCGTCGTTACGCTGATTGTCCTGGGCGCGGCAGTTTATGTCGTCGCCGTCACGGCTACCGGGGAAGGTCGCGTCGGGAGCTTCGAGGGGGTGCAGGTCGTAGGGCTCCCCGACTCTGCGTGCACATCCTCTTTGGAGTTCGAAGACATGCCTGGGATGTCGCTGCCATTCACACTCAAGAGGAAAGGCCCGGTTGTGGTCCTGTTCCAGGGGCAGTTTGGGGCTTTTAATTCCACGGCGGGCGCCCGTGCCGCCATCCGGTTTACGATTGACGGGAGCATCGTCGGTTCTGCCATTGCCATCGGCAATGATCACGGCACAGGTGTGCAGACCTTCGGTTTCAATGCATTCTCGTCCCCGCTTGCGCACGGTGAGCACACAGCGGAGGTCCTCTGGCACACGTTCCCCGATGGGGCGACGAGCTGCGTGGAGGAGCGTTCCCTGATCATCCTGCTCCCGTAACCTGGGTCGGACTCGAATAACCTTTAGGTCCTACTGGCCAAGTGGCGGCATAACAACAGGCTTGAGCGGGGCGGCCGCGCTGGTCAGTCATGGTCTGCCCGATCGCGTTTAGATCCATCGCTCCGCACCAACCAGACGAAAGCACCGACGCCGATGCCGCTGACTACGGCTTCGAGGCACTCGAGCGCGCCCAGAACGACCCGGGGCTCCGTCAGCCCGGTCCACTCCTGGCGGTACACCTCGCGCGCGGTGAACGGGCTCGCCAGCCGACCGCCGGCGAGCCGGGTCGCTAGCAGGGCGGCCGCCACCCGCGCCGCGTCGGTGACGGCCCCGTAGAGCCGGCGAGCGTGGGCGGCCAGGT
>Ga0184632_10001125_pt1 | contig 10883 bp, 7 predicted proteins | sample PLM31_50_b1_FD_133153 | JGI IMG/M metagenome (GOLD analysis project Ga0184632, IMG submission 133153) | Groundwater sediment microbial communities from an aquifer in East River, Colorado, USA - PLM3-1_50_b1 | ecosystem: Environmental > Terrestrial > Soil > Riparian zone | place: USA: East River... | reverse complement strand
GCCACGGTGGTCGCGACGATCTACCACTACGCGTTCGGGTGGAAGGCGCCGTATGCGTTCCTCAGTTTGCCGGTGATGCTCGGCACGCTGGGTGGCGTCGGCCTGCTCGCGGGCCCCGCGGGGCTGATGTGGCTCAAGCGTCGGCGCGATCCCGAGCTCGCCGATCCCGGTCAGACCGGCATGGACGCCGGTTTCCTCGTCCTGCTTTTCGTGACCAGCCTCACGGGATTGCTGCTCCTCGCGTTGCGCGAGACGCGGGCGATGGGGATGCTGCTCGCGCTGCATCTCGGAGCCGTGATGGCGCTCTTCGTGACGCTGCCTTACGGGAAATTCGTGCACGCGCTTTACCGTTTTGCCGCGCTGGTGCGACTCCACGTCGAGCGTCGCCGCCCGCTGCCCGAAATCGGCTCCGAGTAGCGGACGGCATTCCGCACGCCGTTCCACGTGTGGCGCGGCATGCTATCCTCCCATCGAACGTTCGTTCGAGAGCCGTTATTCCGCAATCGCGCCATGCAGACACCCCCGCCGTTCGAGCTTCCGCGCGCCTTTACGGCCGCCGAGCGCCCTAGCGATTACCTCGCGTCGCTGAATGCAGCGCAGCGCCTCGCGGTCGAGCACGGCATCGGAACGAGCCGCGCGCATCGAGGTCCGTTGCTCGTCATGGCGGGCGCAGGTTCCGGCAAGACGCATACGCTCGCGCACCGCGTGGCGCACCTCGTGGTCAACGGGGCCGATCCGCAACGCATCCTCCTGCTGACGTTTTCGCGCCGGTCGGCGTTCGAAATGGAGCGCCGGGCCGCGCGCATCCTGAATCGCGTTCTCGGCGCGTCGGCCGGCGCCCATGCACGGCCACTTCCCTGGTCCGGGACGTTTCACGGCGTCGGCGCGCGCCTTCTGCGGAGCTACGCGGAGCGCATCGGCCTCCATGCATCCTTCACGGTTCACGACCGCGGCGATTCGGAAGACCTGCTCGCCATCACGCGACACGAGCTCGGCCTGTCCCTCACCAAGAAACGGTTTCCGGCCAAGGCGACCTGCCTTGCCATCTATTCGCGCGCCATCAACAGCCAGGAGCCGCTGCGCGACGTGCTTGGCGGCGCGTTCCCGTGGTGCGCTCACTGGGAAGCCGAACTGAAACAGCTCTTCGCCGGCTACGTCGCCGCGAAGCAGGCGCAGAACGTCCTCGACTACGACGATCTGTTGCTGTTCTGGTCGTACATGATGGCGGAGCCGAGCCTCGCGGAGGAGGTCGGTGCCCGCTTCGACCACGTGCTGGTCGACGAGTACCAGGACACCAACCGGTTGCAGGCCGTCATCCTGCGCGCGCTCAAGCCCGATGGCCGCGGGTTGACCGTCGTCGGCGACGACGCGCAATCGATCTATTCGTTTCGCGCGGCGACGGTACGCAACATCCTCGATTTCCCGAGGCATTTCACGTTGCCGGCGCGCGTGCTCACATTGGACCGCAATTACCGGTCGACGCAGCCGATTCTTGCCGCGTCCAACGCGGTGATTGGCCTGGCCCGCGAACGCTTCGCGAAAAATCTCTGGACCGATCGCACGTCGGCGGCGAAACCACAACTCGTCACCGTGCGTGACGAAGTGGACCAGGCGCGCTGCGTCGCCGAGCGTGTCCTCGAATATCGCGAGGCGGGCATCGCGTTGACGTCGCAGGCCGTGCTCTTTCGCAGCTCGAGCCATAGCGCGCAACTCGAGCTCGAGCTGACCCGGCGCGATATTCCGTTCGTGAAATTCGGCGGACTCAAGTTTCTCGAAGCGGCGCACGTAAAAGACGTTCTGGGCGTCCTGCGCTGGGCGGAAAATCCGCGCGATCGCATCACCGGTTTCCGCGTCGTTCGACTGTTGCCGGGCGTGGGACCGGCAACCGCCGCGAAGCTCCTCGACGCGATGGGCCAGGCGCCAGATCCGGTGGCCGCGCTGGCGTCGTTCACGCCTCCTTTCGTGGCAGCGGAAGACTGGGCGGGAATGGTCGAGCTCCTGTACATCCTTCGCAGCGAGACCGCAAGCTGGCCCGCCGACATGGAGCTCGTTACGCGGTGGTACGAACCGCATTTGGAGCGCATCCACGACGATGCCCACATTCGCCGGGCCGATCTCGCGCAGCTTGCGCAGATTGCGTCGACGTATCGTTCGCGCGAGCGCTTTCTGACCGAGTTGACGCTGGACCCGCCTGGCGCCACCAGCGACGAGGCGGGCCTGCCCGGGCTCGACGACGATTACCTCATTCTCTCAACCATTCATTCGGCCAAAGGGCAGGAGTGGAAAACCGTCCACGTCCTCAATGTCGTCGATGGGTGCGTTCCGTCGGACATGTCCACCGGGACAGCCGAGGAGATCGACGAGGAGCGGCGGCTCCTTTACGTCGCGATGACGCGTGCCAGGGAGCATCTGCATTTGATGGTCCCGCAGCGCTTTTATGTCCACCAGCAGCAAGCGTCAGGCGACCAACACGTCTACGCGGCGCGCAGCCGTTTTCTTCCCGATGCGATCATGTGGTTGTTCGAAGCGAGCGCATGGCCAGTCGCGTCGGCAGCCAATGGCGACGAGGATCGGCGTGCAAGCGCGTCGGCGCCCCGGATCGACATCGCGGAGCGTGCTCGCGCGCTGTGGCGGTGACGTTGGGTCACACCCGGGCGACCGCTTGCAGTAGCGGAGGGGCGCCGCGCGGCTCGTGGAGGACGGCTCCGTTCGCGCAAGGGCCCAGTGAGCTGACTAATCGCGCATATCCTATATTTGACATAATACCAATTATGCGCCAATCATGTGTGAAAGTTAGGCGGCACATTCAACCTATTACCTCAGAGATGTTGCTCAAGTAGTTGAAACCAGGCTAAGTGTTTGCTGACGACGCGACCACAGGGGCTCAGCCGCGCCCGCGTCCTTGCCAACGGCCGGGTTACGGCAATCGGGCGGTCACCGGGCTGACGCCTGCTAACGCGGCGCCGGCTGCGCGAGCTTCTTGCGCAGCATTTGCGATGCGACCACGGCCGCGAGCAGCGCCAATCCGACGTAATCGAACAGCGCCTTGGGGTACACGAGCGCGAGTCCGGCCACGATCAGCAGCCAGCGTTCTACAACCGTCGTCTTCTTGAACAGCCAGTTCTGCATGGCGCCCGCGAGCGCCGCGATCCCGATCATCGCGGTGATGCTCACGACGGCAATACCGAGCCACGGCGCGTCGGCGAGCTTCTTGAACGAGCCCATCAGCAGCAAGCCGAGGCCGGCCGGGTCGAGCACGAACATGAACGGCACCAGGAATGCGGGCATCGTGTACTTCCACGACTGCAGCGTAGTCCTGTACGGATCCCCGCCCGTGATCGCGGCTGCCGCGAACGGCGACAGCGCGGTCGGCGGCGACACTTCGGAGAGCACGGCGTAATAGAAGATGAACATGTGGGCGGCGAAGTTCGCCACGCCGAGCGCGATCAATGCGGGTGCCGCGATCACCGCGCAGATGATGTAGCTCGCGGTCACCGGCACCGCGAGTCCGACGATCCACACGATCAACGACGTGAAAATGGCGGTGAGCAACAGCTTGATATCGTGCAGCAAGCCCGGCGTTGCCCCCGCGCCGAGCGCGACCAGGCCATCGTAGATCCCGCGACTGCCGCCGTCGGCGTACTGCAACACGATCGAGCTGAACTTGAGTCCCAGTCCGGTGAGCGTGACCACGCCCACGATCAACCCGGCGGCGGCGCAGGTTGCGGCGACACTCAGCACGCCGACCGAGCCCGCCTCGAGCGCCTTCGTAAGCCCTGAATTCCACAGGCCGCGCCCGAGCGGCACGCGGCCACGCAACACATCGTACGGAATCAGCGCGCAATCGACGTGCAGAAAGCTCAACACGATCGCAACCACGGTCGCCCAGAATACGGCGGTGGTCCCCGAGAATCCGATCACCATGAACACGATGATCGCGACCAGCGACAGGAAATGAAACCAGTACTGGCGCGTGAGGGCGCCGACCGTGGCGTGCTCTTCGATGACGACACTGGGCATCCCGAACTTGCGCGCATCGATCTCGACCATCAGGAAGAGCGCGAAGTAATAGAGCAGCGTGGGAATCGTCGCCATCAGGATGACGTCGAGATACGAGATGTTGAGGAACTGGGCGATCAGGAATGCCGCCGCTCCCAGCACCGGCGGCGAAAGGATCGCGCCCAACCCGCCCGCGGCGAGCAATCCTCCGGCGGCATCGCGGCCGTAGCCCGCCTTCATGAGCATCGGATACGCGACGGTACCCAGCGTCACCGTCGTCGCAACACCGCTGCCGGAAGGTCCGCCCAGCAGGAACGACGCTAGCACCACGGTCCGCCCTGCCCCGGTCGGCTTGCCTCCCATCGCTGCGAACGAGAAGTCGATGAAGAACTTCCCGGCGCCCGAAAATTGCAGGACCGCGCCATAGATCGTGAACAGGATGATCAGCGACGACGACACGTCGATCGGGATGCCGAAGATGCCTTCGAGGGTCATGTACATGTGACCGACGATGCGGCTCACGTCCATGCCATAGTGCGTCCACGGTGCCGGCAGATACTTGCCGACGACGGCGTAGATGAGGAATCCAACGCAAATCGCCGGCATGATCCAGCCGGAGCTGCGACGTGCGGCTTCCAGCACCAGCACGATCAGTGCGATGCCGAGGATTTCGTCCCATATGTCAGGGCTGATCGCGCGTTCGAGGAAAGCATCGCCGCCCGCGAGCATGTAGGCGATGGTCACCAGCGAAACCAGCGCGGCGAGCCAATCCCACCAGCGGACGCGATTGCGAAAGCGCTTCGCGGCCGGAAAAAGTAGAAAGCACAGAAACAGCACGAACGCGACGTGGATGCCGCGCAGCACATGCGTCGGCATGATGCCGTACGCCGCGTACAGATGGAAAACCGACATGATCACCGCGACTGCGGTAACGAAGGTTCCCAGGGCGCCGCGAAGCTTGTTCTGCGCCCCCTCCTCCAGCTCGACGTACTCTTCGGCCTTCTTCAGCGCTTCGGGTGCAACGTGGACGTCGTCGTGGCTCGAAGGCCGGTTGGGGTCGCCCATGGCACGTAGGAGCGCGGCCTTGGAAAACCGCGCTCGACTTGTTTCTTTTTCGTCTAGTTCAGCGTGACGCCTTTTTCCGCGAAGTATTTCTTCGCGCCCGGATGGTACGGAATCACCGCCGCGCCGCTGCTCTGGTTCTTGAGATCGAAGTTCTTCGCTTCGGCGTGCACGCGAATCAGATCCTCCTTGCGCTCGAACATGGTCTTCACGATGTCGTACGCGAGCTGGTCATTCAATTTCGAGTCGGCGACCAGCACGTTCCATACGGTGACGATCTGCGCCGTCGTTTCCTGGCCGGGGTAGGTCTTGGCAGGGATGGTGTCCTTGACGTACAGCGGCCCGTATTTCGCCACCATCGCGTCGAGCGCGTCGGCGTGATCGACGAGTTTCAGCTTGATGCCGGGGCTGGCGCCAAGGTCCGTCACCGCCGATGTGGGCAAGCCGCCGACCCAGAAGAAGGCATCGAGCTTCTTGTCCTTGATCGCTTCAGCCGACTTGCCGGGGTCCAGTCGCTCGCGAATGATGTCCTTTTCCGGATTGAGCCCGGCCGTCTCGAGCACGCGAAACGCCATGATCTGCGTCGCACTGTTCGGCGCGCCGGTGGAGACGCGCTTGCCCTTGAGGTCGGCCACCTTGTTGATGCCGCTGCCCTCGGTTGTCACGATGTGCATGCGATTGGGATAGAGCACCATCAACGCGCGCACCTGGACCTGCCGGTCCTTGAACTTGTCCTGGCCCTTGAACGCATCCCAGCTCGCATCCGCCATCGACAGCGCGATATCCGCCCGCCCCTGCTGGATCAGCAGCAGATTGGCCATCGAGCCGTCGGTCGCGCCGGCCGTCGCGTTGAGTCCCGGAATGTTCTTGGTGAGAACGTCCGCGATGCCGCCGCCGATGGGGTAGTACACGCCCGTCGTCGGGCCCGTTGCGACGAAAATGTTCGACTTGGCTTGGCCAAGTGCGGGCAGCGAAAAGATTGCGCACGCAGCAAAAATGACGCCGATCACGAGCCGTCGCATGTTCCCTCCTCCTTGTCGGTTGTACGCTTTCGGCGAAGCTTATTCCATCATTGGATCATGGTCCATGGCTTCGAACGATTCCGCGCATCTCGATTGCGCTGCTCGGTGCTGCCCTTGTTCTTCACGCGGCGCAAGGCCAAGGTCAGCGGCCGCTGACGGTCGTCTAATTCCCAGCCCTCGAACCGGTGCGGCCCGTACCGGGGTTCGCGCTATGGGTTCGCGATCGCCACCGTGTTCGCCAGGATTTCGTAGAGTGCGTAATAGCTCCCTTGCAGTGCGGACATGCTTGGAAGGAAGTCAGTCAGCCCGTCCAGGCGTTCCGGGGGAATGACGGTCGGCGCCGGCACGACTTCGATGCCTGCGCGCACGAATTCCGCGACTGCGCGCCGCATGTCGAAACTGTGCGCCACGAGCACGATGCGCCCGACCTCCGCCGCGGCCAGTATCTGCGCCGAGCCCATCGCATTTTCGCGCGTGTTGCGCGACGCCGCCTCCGTCCAGCGAACGTCGATGCCGTACTCGGCTTGCAGCGCATCACGCATCAACAGCGCTTCGGGCACCCCGCCTTCGACGGACCCGCCGGTAACGAGGACCGGCAATCCGCTCAGGCGCGCCACCCGGGCGCCATAGCGGACGCGTTCCAGCGTCAAGCGGCCGAGCGTGTCGCCGCCGTATTCGAGAGCATTGCGGCGCGTTCCACCGCCCAGAATCACGATCGCCTGCGCGGTCTTCGCCGCCGCGAGATCGAGCGGCGGCGAAGTCTCGACCGCCCGCAAGAGCAGCCACGCAACCGCGGGTGTCGAGAGCAGAAGAAGCGAAAGAACGCCGAAAGCGGCCAAGCTCCGGCCAACCCGCGGCAGGCGTCCCCAGACGAGTACGCCGGCAAGGGCGATCAGCAAGGGACCAGCTGGAGGCAACAGCAGCGCCTTCAGGATCGTCTTGGCCCAGATCGGATCAGGCAATGGGGCCTACTGGACCTTGCTCAGCAGTTCGCGAACGTGCCGGGCAGGCACCGCGTAGCTGATGCCGCTTGGCTGCGTCAGGATGCTTTCCTTGGTACCTTTCACCAGTACCATGTTGACCACTGCAAGGACGTCGCCTGTGCCGGGATCGTAGACAGGGCTGCCGCTATTGCCCGGATAAGCGGTTGCGTCGAGTTGAAACACCGGAAAGCTCCCGCTCGCCAGGCGGCGAATGACGTGCGGATTGAGGTCGGCCGAGCGGGACTGGGGGATCGCGATCGGAGAGATGGCGGCAATCATCCCGCGATGGGTCGCGGCAAACGCCCCCAATACGGCGCCGATCGGAAATCCGGTGAAAAGCACTTGCTGGCCCTCTTGCACCTGATCCGAATCGCCGATGCGAAGCGCCGGTAACGCAGCGCCTTGCGTCTTAAGAATGGCGAGATCGGTGCCGGGATCGATCGCAACCTGCTTCGCCTCGTTGAATTGCGCCCTGCCCTCCCCGGCCCGGGGCATGATGAACCCGAACACTTCGCGGCGTGCCGCGTCCATGACCTCGGGTACGACATGGGCATTCGTTACCACCAGCGTCCCGTCGCCTACGACAAACCCGGTCCCGCGAAAAGCAAACTGGGGCGACCGCGCGGGCTGGAACGTCCCCATTGCGACCACCGCGGTCTTGACCCGCGCAATGGTGGCGACGGCGTCTGCGCTCAGCGCGTTGCTGGCCGCAAAACAGAGTCCAACAGCGAATGCGGCCTTGGCAATTACCAAGGGCGCCATGGCGCTGACGCACGCTCGCCGCGCGGAGCAGTCATGGCTCTGCACGCACGACGATTGGCGATGGTCCGACAATACCGCCGTCGTAGGCGTGCTTGTCGCTTCCGTATAGTCGCAACACCCGGCGGACGTAGTCGCGCGTCTCGGCGTAGGGCGGAATTCCGCCGTATTTGTCGACGGCCATTTCACCGGCGTTGTAGGCGGCGGCGGCCAGCGCTACCTGTCCTTGATAGTAGGCGAGGAGCCAGCGCAGATAGGCAAGCCCGCCTCGCAGGTTTTCGTTCACGTCATACCGGCTCTTGACTTTGAAACGGGCCGCCGTTTCCGGGATGAGCTGCATCAACCCTGCAGCGCCCTTGCTCGAGAGCGCGTTCCGATCGAAATTGGATTCGACCGCAATGACGGCAAGTGCGAGGCGCGAATCGACGGCATACCGCGGCGCCAGCTTCTCGACGACGTCGGCGATCTCCTGCTTCCATGGCGGCAAGGCATCGAACGGATTGGGACCTGCGAGCCGGTCAAATGCGGCTTGCGTGATCGTCAGCTGCTCCGGCACGACCATGCAGTCCGGCAACCGACGGGGCACATCGCCAACGAGTTGCAGCGCCTTCGCGGCGTGCGCATAGCCGAGCGCCGACGCCTGCGCGAACAGCGCCGCAGCATGTCCATCGTCACGGGCGATCCCGCGGCCGTTGGCATACATCCAGCCGAGGTTGTATTGGGCCTCGGCGTCGAATTGCCGTGCCGCCCGGCAATAGAGTTCCGCCGCCTTGAGCGGATCCTTGCGAACGCCTTCACCGTGCTCGTATGTCAATGCCTGGCGGACAAGTTCGCTCTGCTCCTCCGCCGGCGGGGATACGACCTGCGGAGCCGCGTTCGTCGCGACCGGCGCCCACAGCGATGCCACGGCGACCGCGCACGCGAGCACGCGCATTGCATTTGCGTTATGCAACGTCCTGCGCATTCCGGGTCTCATGGTTTCGAAAGCGGGACTGCGCGATACGCGCTTCATACCATGGCAGCGCTTCGCGCAGTCCCGATCGCACGTCGTACGCCGGGACGAAACCCAGCAGGCGGCGCGCTTTCGCGATGTCGGCTTGCGAATGGCGAACGTCACCCGCGCGAAACTCGTCGTTCACGGGCGGCGCGATGGACAGCCTCGGATGCCGCTCGATCAACAGATCGCGCAGGGTTGCGTACAACTCGTTGAGCGATGTCCGGTCACCCACTGCAATATTGTAGACCTCGCCGCCCGCGTCCGGTCTTGTCGTCAGTGCAGCCAGCAGGTTTGCCTGCACGACGTTCGCAACATGGCAGAAATCCCGCGTTGTCGTGCCATCGCCGTGAATCGACACGACGCGTCCCCCCAGCATGGCATCGACCCAGCGGGGAATCACGGCGGCGTACGCGCCGTCCGGATCCTGTCGCGAACCGAAGACGTTGAAATAACGAAGACCGATGGTTGCGAACCCGTAACAGCGGCCGAACACTTCCGCGTAGAGCTCATCGACCAGCTTGGTGACGGCGTACGGCGAGAGCGGACGCCCGATGTTGTCTTCGACCTTGGGCAGCCCCGGGTGATCGCCGTAGGTTGAGCTCGACGCCGCGTAGACGAACCGATCGACGCCCGCGTCGCGGGACGCTACCAGCATGTTGAGAAAACCCGTGGCATTCGCCGCGTGGGTCAGCAGCGGATCCGCGATCGATCGCGGCACCGATCCAAGGGCAGCCTCGTGCAGCACGATGTCCACGCCTTCGCACGCGCGTCGGCACGCGGCGAGGTCGGCGATGTCGCCCTCGAAGAACGTATGTCGCCGCCATGCGTCCGCGCCTACCGCGTCGCGTACTTCGTCGAGGTTACTCCGGTAGCCCGTCGAGAAATTATCGAGACTCACTACGGTCTGCTCGAGGCGCAGCAGCGTATCGAGCAGATGGGAACCGATGAAACCGGCGCTGCCGGTGACGAGCCAGCGCAGCGGATGTTCGCGAATGCGGTCGCATTCAGTCGCGAACGCAGTGACCGATGTTGCGTTGTCGGTCATCAGAGTCTCCAGACCTCGAGGCCCAGGGCTCGCAGCGCTACAGGGTCCGCGACGCACTTCACGTCGATGTACAGACCGTTCGGCGCCAATTTCGCGGCGAAATCACCGAGGGGACGATCCCTGTAGCTGCGGTGGGCGACGGCGGCCACGATGGCGTCGGCGCGCGGGAGTTCCTCCCACGCCTCGAGCACCACTCCGTATTCGTGCAGGGCCTCCTTCGCATCGGCAACGGGGTCGTGCACGTGGACGGCAACGCCGTACGACGCAAGCTCATGGATGACGTCGATCACCCGCGAATTGCGCAAGTCGGAACAGTTTTCCTTGAAGGTGAGCCCGAGGACGTTGACATGGGATCCTTTGACATGTCGTCCCGCGTTGATCATCAGCTTGACGGTCTGGTCGGCGATGTATTTGCCCATACCGTCATTGATGCGCCGGCCGGCGAGGATCACCTGAGGGTGATAACCGAGCGTGTCCGCCTTGTGGGTAAGATAGTAAGGATCGACGCCGATGCAGTGTCCGCCCACCAGCCCCGGCCTGAAGGGAAGGAAGTTCCACTTAGTTCCCGCCGCCTCGAGAACTTCGAGCGTGTCGATACCGATCTTGTGAAAGATGAGCGACAGTTCGTTCATGAGGGCGATGTTGAGGTCGCGTTGCGTATTCTCGATGACCTTGGCCGCTTCCGCCACTTTGATGCTGCTTGCCCGGTAGATGCCCGCCGTGATGATGCTACCGTAGACTGCGGCGATGCGATCCAGAGTGTCAGGCGTGTCGCCGGCGACGACCTTGGTGATCCGGGTCAGCGAATGTTCCCGATCGCCGGGATTGATGCGCTCGGGCGAGTAACCCACGAAGAAATCGCGTTTCCATGTCATTCCCGAGTGTTTTTCGATCGCCGGCACACAGATTTCCTCGGTGGCTCCCGGGTACACGGTCGACTCGAACACCACGGTTGCGCCCCGTTTGAGGTTGCGCGCCACCGCTTCGCTCGCGCCTAGGAGCGCTCGGAAATCGGG
>Ga0184632_10001123_pt1 | contig 10889 bp, 11 predicted proteins | sample PLM31_50_b1_FD_133153 | JGI IMG/M metagenome (GOLD analysis project Ga0184632, IMG submission 133153) | Groundwater sediment microbial communities from an aquifer in East River, Colorado, USA - PLM3-1_50_b1 | ecosystem: Environmental > Terrestrial > Soil > Riparian zone | place: USA: East... | reverse complement strand
GTCGCGGTGGCGCCCATCAGTGGGCTGGCCCGCGTGATCGCCGCCACCCCCGAGGTGGCCCTGGCGATCGGCTACGACCTCGACGCAGCGTTCGAGCAGCTCGACAGACACCCGCGCGAGTGAGACCGGGGTCCACGATTACCCGTCGTCACCCTTGGCCTTCGAGTCCGTGACAGGCGCGTCGCCATCCTCGACGAGCAGTCCCAGATCCCGCAGCTCGCGCACCGACTTGCCCTTGAGCTTGCGGCCCAGCAGCGGGCGGCCCTCGGAGTGCTGGTAGACGCCCGCCGGCTCCCTGGCCAGCGGCTCCTCCCAGCCTCGGTACAGCGCGCCGACTCGAAGGCTGAAGCCGACCACGAACGCGATGCCCGCAGACCACCAGGTGTTCAGCCCCGCCCAATCGCTGAGCACCCAGACGACCCCGGTCAGCAGCGCGATACCGACGAACCACTCGCCGCGGATGAACTGCTTCGGGGTTACCCCGCTGGTGACGTCGATGTAGTAGCGGCCCGCCGTCGGCCCGATCACGGCGAGCAGCAGGACCGCCAGGACCGGCAGGCCGACGTCGACTCCCTTCTGCGCCCCGGCGATCGCGTACCAGGGCAGTGAGAAGGAGGTCATGAACTGGAACAGGCCCTCGCGGAAGAGTTGTCCCTTGGCGAACGCCAGGTAGTACCCCACGATGCCAGCAGCCAGGCACAGCGTGATGTACGCCGGGTTGGTGAACGCGCTCGGGACCTCGTTGACGAGCACGTCCCGCGTGACTCCGCCCCCGATGCCCCCGAGCAGCGCCATGAGCAGGATGCCGACAATCGTGTAGTTCCGGTAGTGGTCCGGGCGCCGCGCGAGCAGGGCGCCGTTCAGGGCATTGGTCGAGGCTGCGATCAGGTCGATCGTCGTGAAATTGCCCTTCCACTCCCAGCCGCCCCACGTGATCGAGGAGGCGGCGAGGAAACCCGGATCGAGGAGGTCGCTCATCTCTGCTCCGCTGTGTGGGTGGGCCGCAACCTCGGTGTGGGGGCCGCGGTCACGATGCGTTCCTTCTGCAGGGGTGCCGTGCGGGACACATCCCCCGGTGGGATGAGTTCGGGTCAGAAACCCTCCTCTGGGTCCAGACCGAACGGTCCTTCGGCGAGCGCCCAGTTGACGAACTGCGCCCCGCCTTCGCCGACGTGGTGGGTCACGAAGGCGGACGCCAGCTCGTCGATGCGCTCGTCGCTGAAGCCTTCGGCTCCGAGGAGCGGACGCGCCTCGTCGGCGAGCAGGCGCGCGACGTCGTCCGGGTCAGGGCTCCGCATTGGTGATCCTCTCCTCTCCTCCGGGCGCTCGCCCACTGGCCAGCGCCGAGGGAAATCATCCCGCCAGGATGATGCCCTCCCGCTCGCCGGCTGCTGGACTGCACCATGACATCCGCGGAACGAGCATGGAGCGGGAGGCTGACCGACGTGTCGATGCTGATGCTCGCCGCGGTGGCGTTGCTCCCCACCTCCCTGCTCGGCATCCTCGTGCTGACCGCTCGCCTCGAAGGGTGGCTCGCGCGACCCGACCTGACAGCGACCGGACCCGGCGAGTCGCGCACCGCCGACGACGGCCGCGGGAGGGGCGTAGCTGGGGGGGACGCGCCGTGAAGGTGAGGACCGTGGCGGCGGCGACCGTGGCGTTCCTGCTCGGGCTCGCCATCTCGGTGGTCTGGTCCGTCATCGAGCGTTGGGGCGTCTGACGGCGACCCGAAGCCATCATCGGGCCCCTCAGCGTTCCGGCGGTGGGGGTCGGTCGTCGCGGCCGTCGGCATCGGAGGAGAAGCTGACCTGGATGGTCTGCTCGGCCAGGCGTTCCTCGGTCTGGGCCAGCGCGGTCAGCACCTGCCTGTCGGGCCGGGTGAGCGGCGGCTGCAGCAGGCTGCGTGGCCACAGCCGCCGCGCCAGGACCACGTTGACCTCGGCGGCGTACAGCAGCATCTGGGCGCTGAGATACAGCCAGGACAGCAGCACGATCACCACGGCGAACACGCCGTAGACGAGGTTGGCCTGGGCCAGCTGCCGGTCCAGGATGGTGGTGCCCAGCGCCTGTAGCACGCTCCACCCCAGCGCGCCGGCGGCCGCGCCGGGCAGCAGCCGCCGCCACGGCACCGGCATCCCGGTCAGGACCTGCAACATGACCATCAGTAGCAGCAGGTTCAGCGCCAGGGAACCGGCGTAGGAAAGCAGGCGGCCGGCGACGCCCTGGCTGATGGTGCCAAGCTGGGCAAGCGCGGTGGCCACCAGGATGGCGGCGACCACCAGCAGCAGGGCGCCAAGGCTGCGGGCCAGCCGCAGCCAGTAGTTGGGGCGGTGCTTGCGGGGGATGTTCCAGACCGCGTTCATGGCGTCCTGGGCGCTCTGGGTGATCCCAAGCCCACCCCACAGGGTGCCGACGATGCCGACGACCAGCCCGATGCCGGAGCCCTGGATGGTGGCGATGCTGTCTTGGATCTGGGGGCCGAGCACCGGGAACTGGCTGGTGAGGGCGGCGATGACCCGCTGCTGCAGCTGCTGGTCGTTGGCGAGGGCGTAGCCGAGCAGGGTGACGAACACCAGCAGCAGCGGGAACAGCGACATGAAGCCGTAGTAGGCGAGCAGGGCGGCGTGCTTGCCGGCCTGGTCGTCGCCGAACTTCCTGACCACCCCGACCGGGAACCCGAGCACGGTGTGGCGTTGCTGGAACCGGTCGAGGGCCCGCAACACCCGCTCGATGCGCTCCACGGCCCGCCCGGTTCACGTCTGGCTTGTCGGGTTGGCGATGGCGGCGGTGGTCCGGGGTGGTCGTGCGAGGAGCTCGATGATGGCCAGGGTGGCCAGCAGTGCCAGGGTCAGGCCGATGACGACTTTGCCGGTGGGTCGGCTCCAGAACACCAGCGCGAGGGCGGCCAGGGCGACCGCGCCGATGCGCAGGCCCCGCCGGTGGTCGTAGACCCAGCCGCCGACCGGGCCGGTGCGTAAGCCGGCATGTTCGGCGCTGCCCCGCAGCCAGCCGATCCCCTGGGCGAGGCTCTGGCGGGTCCGCACCGCGGTTGCCGACTGGCCGGTGAGGAATGCCCCGGCGGCTACCACCAGTCCCAGCACCAGGATGGTGCGCAGCCCGGCGCGGAGGAACCGCACGATGGTGTCGTACAGCACCGCGGCGGCGTCGTGGGGCAGCACGTCGGCGGGCACCCCGTTGAGGTAGATCGAGCGGAACACCGCCAGCGAAAGCGCCAGCGCCAGCATGCCGGCGGCGACCCCGAGGCCGGCGCCGACCAGGGCGCGACGGTGGTCGCGGGCGACGTACACCCCCAGGGCCAGCAGCAGCAGCGCGATGACCGGCAGCCAGTTGCCCAGGGTGGTGAGCAGGTTGAAGGCGCTGCGCGCCCGGGTGATGTCGCTGGACTGGAACAGCACGAAGGAGGCGTCGACCGCCGGGATGCGTTCGGCGATGGTGAACCCCTGAGCGACCAGCCGCTGCTTGACGGTCTGGATGAGGGGCGCCAGGTTGAGGGTGACGGTGTCGTTCTCGACGGTGACCGCGCCGCCGCCCTGGCCGGTGAGGGCCGCCACCAGCGCCTGGTGGGCCAACCGGTTGGCCTGGGTCCAGGCGTCGGCGAACGCCTGACTCTGCACGACCTTGTCGACCTGGGTGCCGACAAAGCCCTGGATCCCGGTGGTGATCGGCCCGGTGAGGCCCTGCAGCTGGGTGGCGAGCTGGGGCGGCAGCCCGCGGGCGGCCAGCGCGTTCACGGTCTGGGTGGTGAGCCCCTGGATGTCGATGTGGGTGAAGATCTGGGCGGTGATCTGGTCGGCGATGGCCTGCTGGATGGCGGGGTCGCTGGCCAGCGGCGCCACCGTGGCGACGTACCGGTCGGTGTCGGTGACCTGGTTCTTGGCCCATACCGCCACCCCCGCCAGCGGCGCCAGCACACACCCCACCACGATCAGCAGCACGGCGATGATCGTGCGCCACCGCTGCCTGGCCCCCCGCCCCGTGGCGGCCACACCTCCTCCCTCGTCGCCCGCGACGGCCTGCTGCCGCTGCTGGGAGCGCAGGGTCGCGACCTCCGCGCGCAGCCGCTCCAGCTCTGCACGCTCCTCCCCGGTCAGGCCGGGTTCCTCGTTCATCGGCGTCACCATTCCTTGCTTCTCGACGTGACGGCTTGCGATGACGCATCGGGGTGACGCGCGTGTCGACCTCGGAGCCAGCGGGCCCCGCTGGTGCGTCGGGCGCGCAGCGGCACCCCGGCAAGGGTGGCCTCGCCAACTTGACGGTGCGCGGGCGCTGGAGGGGCGGCGTGCGCGTGCGTGGCCTTGATCCGTTCGGCCCGTTCCAGTTCCAGGGACCGAAGCATCTGCTCGATACGGGTGATCTGCTCCTCGCCGGCGGCGGGGAGCTGGAAGGCGTCCTGGACGAACCGCACCATGTCGGCCCGGTAGTCATGACCGAAGGAGCCGAACTCGCCGGGCACCGACACCATGGCGTTGGCGGCGTCCATCGCGGTCTGGATGAAGGTGATGAGCGGGACCCAGGGCATCGTCTCGGGCACGCCGCGGCCGCGCTGGCTGTCGGCCAGCCAGGGGGGCGGCTGCACCAGCAGGTCGGGGCCGAGCACGGCGATGGGGTCGTTGTCGTGGGACAGGATGACCGCCCGCAGCCGTCCCCGTTCCTCCTCGCCGAGCGCCGCCAGCTGCTCATGGCGGTCGAACACCCCGACGGTGCCCTCCGGCACCTGGCTGCTGCTGCCCCGGGCCATCCCGTTCCTCGACCACTTGGCCAGCCCCGGCAGCCCCACCCACAACGCCCGGTCGATGCCGTAGTGGTCGAACCCTTCGACGCCCTGGAACATGACCACATCGGAGCTGGTCCAGGCGCCCAGGCTCTCCCCGAAGATCAGCACCCGCGGGCGCCGCTCGGCTGGGCGCTCCTTGAGCCGCTGCTGGATGCCCCACAACAGCAGCCGGAACTGGAGGCGGCCAAGAGCGACCTTCTGGACCGACAGGAACGAGGGGTAGCGACCGTACTGGATGCAGCAGGTGGCGATGTCGCCGCGGGTGAGGAACTCGGCGGTCTCGATCAGGGTGTGGTCGACCCAGCCCGTGCCGGTCGGGGAGACCAGCAGCAGATGCGACCGGTCGACCGCGCCGGTGCGGTCGAGCTCCGCCAGGGCCAGCTCCGCCCTCCCGGTCGGGTAGAGCGGCTGGCTGTTGAACCCGACGTAGGCGCGGATCGGCTGGGTGCCCGTCTCCTCGCCCATCACCTGCTGGATCAGCTTTGGGGTGACGACGTCGGTGACGAAGCGGCGTCCCTGCTGCCCGAGGTCGCCGAACGGCAGCATGCTCTCGGAGCTTCCCGACACCAGCGGGCTTGGAGGTGGGGTCGCATAGGCTGCCTCGACCTTCTCGTTGGCCCGCCCGATGTAGGCGATGCCCGCGTTGTAGGCCGCCGTGGCCGCCCCGGCCCAGATGCCGGCGTTGACCGCCCTGGCCAGCAGCCGCTTGGACCGCCCGGATCCGACATAGGACTCCAGCACGCCACGGGACCAGACGAAGCTCCTGGCCAGCCCGGTGCCGACGGCGGTGACCGCGAATGAGGTCGCCAAGGTGGCCGGCAGCGTGGTGGTCTGCGGCAGCGGCCACCGCTCCACCGCGGTCTCCCGTGTCCGCAGCCGCCGAGCGCCCCAGTAGAGCAGCCCACCAGTCAGCGCCACGCTGGCGGCCAGCGGCCGGACGGCCCGTTGGGCCGGGTAGCGCTGCTGGACGTAACGGCCGAGGTCGTGGAGGGCTCCACCGGCGGCGCCGGCCCTCAGCAACCGGCCGGTGGACCGCAGCGACGCCGTCCACAACCGCTGGCCGTCCCGCTGCGGCAGCGCCGCCAGCGCCGCGCCAGTACCGCCGATCACCGCTCGCACCCCGAGCTGCCGAGCAAGTGGTGCGTCGGCCGGTGCCGCCGCCCTGGTCAGCCGCTCGGCCACGCCGGTGGTCGCCCGCGCCGACAGCACGCTGAGCCCGATCGAGATGCCCTGCAGCCTGGAGGTGCGCGGCATCAACGACGGCCCCAAGGCATCCAAGGCCGCCACCGACTCCAGCGGCGCCGCCGGCGACGCCACCACCGGGTTCAGCCACCCTGCCAGCCGCTGCGACTGGTCCGACCAGCTGACCTCGCGGAGTGTCGTGTTCAGTCGTCGCATGGCCCGGCTCCCGCGCTCGGTCGATGGACCAGTCCGGTCCGCTGGGAGCGTGGCCGGCCAAGGGTCTGCAGTCATCATCCAAGCGGGATGATTCTGTCCATCGCTCACCCAATCTGGGTGATGACCGGTCACGCTCGCGGCTGCTGTACTGAAGGGGACCAAGGAGGCGCCACGGACCGTCGAGCCGAACCGGGTCGGATGCCGCCGGAGCTCACCGGCGTCGCCGTGCTGGTGTTGCACAACGTCGCCGTGCACCGCCTGCTACCAGCGCCGGCCGACGCGGTCATGAACCTCGCGATCGCGGTCGGGCTCACCGGCTTCGCGCGGCGGTCCGGCTGCAGCGCCGGCGACCTCGGGATCCGGCCCGGTGACGCCGTGACCGGGCTGCGCGTGGGGCTCGCCGCCGCAGCGGTCGCCGGCGGCGGTGTTGCCCTCGGCGCCGCCGTTCCGGGCACGCGACGGTTCTTCCACGACCGGCGCGTCAGCGGCGTCAGCCGTGGCGAGGCCGGCTACCACGTCGCCGTCCGGATCCCGTTCGCCACCGCCCTCGCCGAGGAGCTGCTGTTCCGCGGCGTCCTGCTGGCCCTGTTCCGCCGGCGGCGCTCCCGCGCCAGCGCCGTCGTGTGGACGTCGCTGCTGTTCGGGGCATGGCACATTCTCCCGACCCTCGACCACTATGAGGGCAACCCCGCAAGCACCCTCGTCGACGACGCTGGTCGGGGGCGTCGGCTCGCGGTCCTCGCGACGACCCTGTCGACGACCGCGGCCGGGGGCGTGTTCGCGTGGCTGCGGCTGCGGTCGCGCAGCCTGCTCGCGCCCGTCCTCGCGCACGCCGCCGTCAATGTCTCGGCCTACCTCGCAGGACGCCGGGTGGTGCTCGGTGCCGAACCCGATGAGCGAGGCTTGGTCAGGCCGGAGGGGCGCGGGTGATGCAGCGGAAGCCGATGTGGCCGGTGGCCGGTGGCCTTCCAGAAGCGGCGGAACGCCGCGTTGGTGACCGGGTGGGTGTCGATCCAGAAGCCGTCCACGGTGACCCGGTGGACCGGAGCTTCCTCGGGGTAGAAGTCCTGCGACCCCATCAGGAACCTTCCGCCAGCCACCCACACCATGTCCTTGCCAGGCGGCGGACCAGGCGACGCCATGGGCACTGCTCCTCTCGTCGTCCTCCCCACCACCATGCCGCCCCCCGAGGTGCGCCGTCATCACCCCGACGGGATGATTCGCGGCCTACGCGCCGAGCAGGCCGAGTTCCTGGACGCGGTTGATGGCCTGGCTGCGGGAGGAGACGCCGAGCTTGCGGTAGACCGAGATCGCCTGCGACTTGACGGTGTGGCGCGACAGATGCAGCCGCTCGCCGATCTGCCGGAACGACAGGTGGGTGGACAGCAGCGGCAGCAGGCGCAGCTCGGCGGTGGTCAGCGCCGATGGCCCAACGGTCCCGCCGTGGAACGTGTCGAGCCTGGATCTGAGCTGCTCGGCCTTGGCGGGCAGGACCCCGAGGTCGGGCCGCAGCGCGAGGATGTCGCGGGCCTGCCGCAGGACGGTCCTGGCGCCGGCGGCGTCGTCCAACGCCAGGTAGGCCCCTGCCAGCTCCAGCAGCGTCTGGACCGCGTAGGTCGGGAAGGCGTAGCTGAGCAGGGGCCGCAGCCGCGCGGCCCGCGCCAGGTGCTCCCGGGCCCGCGGGATGTCGCCCCGGTGCAGGGCAGTGCGGGCTGCCACCGCATGGACAAGGGCGGCGCTGAGGTAGTCGCCCTCCAGGTGCCTGTCCCGCACGATCGCAAAGGCCTGCTCCGCGAGGGTCTCGGCCTGGCTCCAGTCCTGGCGTTCCATCGCCACGACGGAGCGCTCCGCCAAGGCGGCCGCGGCGCCGGGCATCCCACCGGCGAGCGTAAAGACGTCGACGGCATGGGCCAGGATCGGGTCGGCCCGGGCGGCCTTGCCGTCCGCGAGGTAGGAGATCGCCTGCAACAACAGTGCCAGCCCACGCGCAGCGTCCCCTGGGTCCATCCGGTCCCAGGCGAACTCGGCGTCGGCCCGCATCCGGCCCACGCCGTCGCGGCACATGAATGCGCGGAGCAGCGCCACCCCGGCCTCGACCAGCTCGCGCCCGGGGAGCGTCTCCTCAGCCAGCGCGTGTCCGGCCGCAGCCGCCCAGCGCTCGGCAGCCGCGGGCTGACCCAGCAGCAAGTTGGCCTCTGCCCTGATGACGGCGATCAACGGGTACCGTTTGAGCAGCCCCTGCTCCTCGAACCACTCCAACCAGCGGCGGGCGGTGTCGACGCGACCGCCGGCGTAGGCGGGTTGCGCCAGGTTGGCGACCAGGCGGGCGACCCGGTCGGCGTCACCGGCGGCCTGGGCGTGGTCGACGGCGACCTCCGGCAGGCCGTTGGCCTCGCACCACGCCGCCGCCCGCGCGTGCAACTGGGGGACCAGCTCGGGCTCGCGGCGCTCAAGTTCAGTGCGGAGCAGGTCGCGGAACAGGTGGTGGTAGCGGTACCACTGGCGGCGCCGGTCCAGCGGCACCACCAGCAGATTCGCGCCCACCAACGACTCCAGGACGCGGGCCGACCCCCCCGCGTCCAGGACCGCGTCGCACAGCGGCCCGGACATGCGCTCCAGCACCGCGGTGCGGGTCAGGAACGACACCGTCCGCGGCGGGAGCCCAGCGAGCAGCTCGGACCACAGGTAGCCGGCCATGAGGCGGTGGTCGCCGGCGAACCCCGCCCAGGTGGTCCGGCGAGGGCCGCGCGCCTTCAGGGCCAGCGCCCCGAGGTACAGGCCGGCCGGCCACCCCTCGGTCCGCCCGACCAGCTCCGCCACGTCGGCGTCGGCAAGCTGGACACCGGCACCCTCCAGGAGGAGGCGTGCCTCGGGCTGGTCCATCGCCAGCTCCTCGACCCCGATCTCCACCATCCGGCCGTGCGCGCGCAGCAGCCCCACCGGCAGCGGCGGCCTGGCGCGGGACCCCAACGCCAACTGCGACCCCGCGGGCAGCTGCACCGCAAGCTCGGCCACCGCATCCAGGCACGCCACGTTGGCGAGCAGCTCCACATGGTCAAGGACCAGGGCGACGGGCTGGCGCATCGCCGACAGCGCGGCCGCCAGCCGGGGCACGACGGTGGCCGCCAGAGAGGCACCTGGCGCGGTCAGGGCCTGGAACACCGCCGGGTCGATCGGCTCGACCCGATCGACTGCGACCGCGAGGTAGGTCAGCAGGACCGCCGGGTCGTTGTCGTGCTGGTCGACCGCGACCCACCCCACGCGTCCTTTGCGCTGAGCCCACTCGGCCAGCAGGGTCGTCTTGCCATAGCCGGCCGGCGCCGCCACCGAGATCACCGGCGCGGCATCGGCGGCGAGCAGCCGATCCACCAGCGCGGTCCGGGCCACGATCCCCGGGCGCGGCGGAGGCGGGTGGAGCTTGGACTCCACGAGCTCGAAGGAACCCATCCAGGCCATCATCGACCTCGGGGTGTCCATCCCGGGCCGGGGACCGACGCCCGCAGCTGCCGTGTGTAGGGGTGCCGGGGCGCGTCGAGGATCAGCCCGGTGCGTCCCGCTTCCAGCACCTGGCCCCTGCGCATGACGATGAGGTCGTCGGCGACCTGGCGCACGACGGCGAGGTCGTGGGAGATGAACACGTAGGACACGCCGGTCTCCGTTCGGATGTCTGCCAGCAGGTTCAGGATCTGGCCCTGGACCGACACGTCGAGCGCGGAGACCGCCTCGTCGAGCACCAGGATCCTTGGCGCTGGCGCCAGCGCCCTGGCGATCGCGACCCGCTGGCACTGGCCGCCCGACAGCTGCCGTGGGACCGCCCTGGCGTGGCGCTCGTCCAGGCCCACCTGGTGCAGGAGCTCGAGCACCCGCTCCTGTCGCGCCCGGCGATCGTGCGTGCCGTGGAGGCGGACCGCCTCGTCCAGGCAGCCGCGCACGCGCTGTCGGGGATCGAGCGAGGTGTACGGATTCTGGAAGACGATCTGGAGGTCCAGGGCCCGCCGCCGTCGTTCGGCCGTGGATACCCGCCGGCCACCTCGCTCGTGACCGGCGACGCGGATCCGACCGGAGGTCGGCGTCTCCAGCGCGAGCAGCATGCGGGCGATGGTCGTCTTCCCGGAACCCGACTCGCCGACGATCGCCAGCGAGCCGCCAGGGGGGACCGTGAACGAGACGTCGTCCACGGCCACGACGGCAGGGCCGCCACGCCGGGGTCCGAAGACCTTGCGCAGATGCCGGACCTCGAGGATGGGCTCAACCACGGTCGGCACCTCCGTGCGCAGCGAACCCGTCCGGATGCAGCTCCTCGGCGCGCAGGCAGGCCACCACACCGCGGCCGAGCGACGCAAGCACCGGGCGCTCGGCCGTGCACCGAGGCAGGGCGTATCGGCAGCGGGGCGCGAAGGCGCACCCCTCCGGCGCCTGGAAGGCGGCGACCGGCCGGCCGGGGATGACCGGCAGGCGCCGCAACCTGGTGTCGATGGACGGGCGCGCGGCGACGAGACCCGACGTGTAGGGATGCAGAGGATGCTCGTGGAGGTCCGCGGAGCGCTGCACCTCCACGATCGAGCCTGCGTACATGACCGCGGTCCGGTCGCAGGTCGCGGCGGCGAGCTCCAGGTCGTGGGTGATGAACAGCATGGCCAGATCGAGCCGGTCCCGCAGCTCGGCGAGGATCGCCATCACCTCCGCCTGGGTGGTG
>Ga0184632_10001122_pt1 | contig 10895 bp, 4 predicted proteins | sample PLM31_50_b1_FD_133153 | JGI IMG/M metagenome (GOLD analysis project Ga0184632, IMG submission 133153) | Groundwater sediment microbial communities from an aquifer in East River, Colorado, USA - PLM3-1_50_b1 | ecosystem: Environmental > Terrestrial > Soil > Riparian zone | place: USA: East River... | reverse complement strand
TCCAGGTGAAAGAGCGACACGCTCCCGGGTTGAGGGACGACCTGGGGCTGATGCCCGCGTGCCGCGAGCTCTTCGCCGGCAGCTGCGGCGAGGTCGGCGGTGCGTCCGGGCAACTCAAGTTCGCGCGCAAAAACGGGCGCAGCAAGGCGCTTCGCGGCCGGATCGGTCGACTCGAACACGACGAGCCCATGCGGACCGAGCACAGTCTCGATCCACGTGGAAAATGCCTCCGCCATTCCGGCGCCCGGCCGGTAAGCGGCACGGATCCCGGTATGGACCCACGACGTGAAATCGGTGGGCGCGAGCACTGCGGCGAGTTCCTCGATCGTTCGCTCGACGCGGTCGTCCAGCTTCAGCTGCGCGACGGGGCGCTCGCCGGCGCCTTCCGGATTCGCGAGCGTGAGCGTCCTCGGCTGAAACTCCGCATCGAGCACGGTACAGCTGCGAACCTCGTTCCAGTCGTGATCTTCCGCGTCAACCCAGAAGACCGGCACCACCTGGACCCCGTGCTCGGACGCCGCCCGCTCGCTGAGCTGGATCGCGGTGATCGCTTTGAGGAGCGTGAACAGCGGACCGCCGAATGCGTCCGCCTGCTGTCCGGTCGCGATGACGACCGTGCGAGGATCGCCAAGTTGCGCGCCAGCTTCGCGCGCCCGTGGCGGCGCGCCGCGACGTTCCTGCTGGGCCCCGATGATGCCGGCGATCCCGGCCGCGTCCCGGGTATGCGCCTGCGATCGCCGGATGGCACCGGCCCACGCCTCCTTCGACGCCGGATCGCCGGCATACAAGGGAGCGACATGCTGGAAATTGAACGCGTATTCTCCAAGGAGAGGACGCATCCATTCGAGCGCGCGCACGTCGATACCGGTAGGAGCAGACTCGCCCGCAGCACCGACCGCTGCAGGCGAGCCGGGCGAGTCTGATGCGGTCGGCTCGGCTGACACCGTCCCGTACTCTCTCAAAGTTCGGAAATAAGTCAAGAAGACTGCCCGACGCCTTTCGACGCTCCGAGCAGCCTGAAGGATCCGTAGCGCGTGAGTTCTGCCGCTGAGTAAGGAGAATCGCACGATCTGTGTTACATTTTTTTGTCCCTCCCCCGGAATGACCAGAGACGACCCGGCTGCCTTCGCTCCACCACCCGCGTTCGGACCATTTCGGGTCCTGCATCAAATCGGCATTGGCGCGCTGGGTCCTGTGTTTCGCACATACGAACCGACCCGCGATCGGCTCGTGGCCATCAAGGTGTTCCGGCTCGACATCACCCCCGAGCAGGCCCGGTCGCTTGCTGACGAGTTGGCGCAGGCGGCCGACGCCGGCCTCTTTCATCCATCGATCGTCGAGCCGATAGCCGCCGGCGTTGAGGGCACGGTCGCCTATCGCGCGGAAGAATACGTGGCGGCCGAGTCGCTCGACGTTGCGATCAGGCACTACGCACCAGCCGCTCTCGACAGGGCATTGCCGTTCCTTGCACAGCTTGCCGGCGCAATCGATTTCGCGCGGGCCGCGGGGGTCGGGCATGGCGGCCTTCACCTTCGCGATGTGTTCGTCACGCCTGACGAGGCCCGGGCAAGCGGCTTCGGCATCGTCGAAGCCCTGGAGCGCACCGGCCTCCGCGCTCCCGTGCGGCGGCCATATAGCGCTCCCGAGCGCATCGCGGGTGCTGCCTGGGCCACACCCGCCGACGTCTTCTCACTTGCCGCGATTGCGTACGAACTGCTGACCGGCCGCCGTCCTTCTGGAACCGGCGAGCAGATCGCGCCGCTGACTGGAGAGACCGCCGGCCAGTACGCGGATGCCATCCGATCGGTCCTGGCGCGCGCGATGGACGACGATCCGGCTCGGCGATATTCCACGGCGCTCGGATTCGCGTCTGCGCTGGAAGTCGCGGCCCACAGCGGCGCGATGACCGATGGCGCCATCGCGATGGGCAGCAGCGCATCGCCTGCCACGACCGAGCCTCTCAGCGCCCTCGCGGTTGGCGTGCCGGTCGGCCGAGTGGACGATCCTGTATTTGAGGATGAGGCCCGGACACCGGGAGACCACGACGACGATATTGCGGCCGAGCGCGATGCGGACGCTGCTCATCACAGTCTGTTGAGCGAGGTGGAGGAACCAGTCGCCTCGACGCTTTTCGCCAACGAGGAGGACGAGGCGGTCGCCGATCGTGCGTCCTTCGACGAAGCTCAGGGGGTCCCGATCGTAGGTCGAGGGACGGTTGACGAGCCGGTGTCCGACGATTCACCCTGGGATTACGACGAGGGCGCCCATGCGCGGGCTGGCGTCATAGATCCTGACCAGCTGCGCGTGGCGCCTCACTCGCCGGTGCGGACTGGGCGGCTACTGATAGAGGATGACGTGCTTGCGACAAGCCCTGAGAGGCCGCGGCCGGCCATACTGCCGCTGGCCTTCACGCTGATTTTCGGTCTCCTTCTGGGTTTTGCCGCCGGGTATGCGGCAAGCGGGCGCGACAAAACGCCCCCGGCGGCGACGGCATCGATCCCCGCGCCGTCCCCCCAGCCGGCAGTGGCGCAGCCGCCAGCCTCCGGACAGGCATGGAGCGAGCAGGCCGTGGCGCAGCGCCCCACCGCGTCGCCGCCGCCGCGCGGCGACGTCCCTCCCGTGCCTGGCGATGCGCCGCCGGCCCCATCCCCGTCAGCGCGCGTCCCGCCTCTGCGGACGACAGCCGGCTCGATCGTCATCCGCTCCACGCCGTCTGGCGCCGGCGTCACCGTGAATGGAAAATGGCGCGGCCGCACGCCGTTGACGATTGACTCGCTGCGGTTCGGATCGTATGCCGTGCGGGTCGTGCAGCCCGGCTTTGCCGCCGCGCGCGAGAACGTCAGGTTGAGCGCGAATCAGCCGACGCGGACGCTGGCCATTCGGATGCAGCCCAATCCGGCGACGAGCGCGCCGGCCGAGTCCCGCGTTCGACCTTCCGCGCGGCCTCCCTCCGGGAGCGTGCCGGTCGCGCCCTCGACGGTGCGGCCGTCAGTTTCCCGATCGCCTCTTGCGGGTACGATATACGTCGATTCGCGCCCGCGCGGCGCGCAGGTGTTCATCGACGGGCGTCCGATGGGCACGACGCCCGCAAGCATTCCAGACATCCCGACCGGTGCGCACGTGGTCAGGCTGGAGCTCGCCGATCATCGCGTGTGGACCTCCAGCACACGGGTGGCCGCGGGCCAGGAGACTCGCGTGACCGGTTCGCTCGAACGCATACGATGAGAGCCATACTCGCGCTTGAAAACGGCAGCTGGTACGAAGGGGAAGCGGCGGGGGCCGCCGGCGAAACCGGCGGCGAAGTCGTCTTCAACACCAGTCTGACCGGTTACCAGGAAATCCTCACGGATCCCTCCTACGCTGGACAGATCGTCACGATGACCTGTCCCGAGATCGGCAATTACGGCATCGCGCCGGATGATGCGGAGTCGCGGGAACCGCAAGTGGCAGGCTTCATTATCCGTGACGAATCGCCGGTGGCCAGCAACTGGCGATCCGACAGCACGCTGCGCGATTACCTCGTGCGCAACAACGTCGTGGCGATCTCGGACATCGACACGCGCGCGTTGACGCGCGTGCTGCGGTCGGCGGGCGTGATGCGCGGCGTCATTGCGACCGGCGACGCCGAGCCGCGCGCGCTCGTGGAACAAGCCCGCAGCCTTTCGCCGATGGAGGGGTCCGACCTCGTCCTCGGCGTCACGTGCGACGCGCCGTTCGACTGGAAGCCCGCACCGTCTGACGAGTTCACGACGTCCGCGGAGCGGCAGCCACGACGCAGGCTGCGCGTGGCCGCGTACGACTTCGGCATGAAGTGGAACATTCTCCGCCGGTTTACCGCGTATGGATGTGACGTGCGCGTGTTTCCCGCGACGGCCCCGGCGTCGGAGCTCCTCGCGTCGAATCCCGACGGCGTGTTCCTCAGCAACGGACCGGGCGATCCCGCTGCGTTGAGCTACGCGGTCCATAATGCCCGCGACCTGGTGAAATCCGAGGTGCCGGTGTTCGGCATCTGCCTCGGCCATCAGATTCTGTCGCTCGCGATGGGCGGTTCGACCTACAAGCTGAAGTTCGGGCACCGCGGCGCGAACCATCCGGTCAAGGAGCTCGAAACCGGCAAAGTGGAAATCACGTCCCAGAACCACGGCTTCGCCGTCGATGCCGACTCGCTGCCGAAGGATGTGAAGGTCACACACCTGAATCTGTATGACGGGACGGTCGAGGGGCTGCGTCACGAAACGAAGCCGGTCTTCTGCGTGCAATACCATCCGGAGGCGGCGCCGGGGCCGCACGACGCCGACTACCTGTTCCGGCAGTTTCTTGACGAGATGGAAAAGCGAGCGTAATGCCCAAACGGACTGACATCACGCGCGTGCTCGTCATCGGCTCTGGTCCGATTGTCATCGGGCAGGCGTGCGAGTTCGACTATTCGGGGACGCAGGCGTGCAAGGCGCTGCGCGCCGAGGGACTCGAGGTCATCCTCGTGAACAGCAACCCGGCGACGATCATGACGGACCCGGAGACTGCGGACCGGACGTACGTCGAGCCGCTGACGCCGGAGATTCTCGAGAAAATCATCGCCCGCGAGCGCCCCGATGCCCTCTTACCGACCGTCGGCGGGCAGACGGCGCTCAACCTCGCGGTGGCGCTCAGCGAGAACGGCACGCTCGAGAAGTACGGCGTCGAGCTGATCGGGGCATCCGTGGATGCCATCATGCTGGCCGAGGATCGCTTGAAGTTCCGCGATGCGATGCGCGAAATCGGCGCGGATGTGCCCGAGAGCCGCTATGTGCGCAACATGGAAGAGGCGGTCGCAGCGGTTGACGCGCTTGGCTTTCCAATCATCATCCGTCCATCGTTCACGCTGGGCGGCGTGGGCGGTGGCATCGCGTACAACATCGAGGAGTTCCGCGAGCTCGCGAGCCGCGGGATCGATCTCAGCCCCGTCCACCAGGTCCTTCTTGAAGAATCGGTGATCGGCTGGAAGGAATACGAGCTCGAGGTGATGCGCGACTGCGCAGACAACTTCGTCGTGATCTGCTCGATCGAGAACGTCGACCCGATGGGCGTCCACACCGGCGACAGCATCACCGTCGCGCCCGCGCTCACGCTGACCGACAAGGAATACCAGCGCATGCGGGACCTCGGGCGCCGGATCATCCGGCGCGTCGGCGTCGAGACCGGCGGGTCGAACATTCAATTCGCGATCAACCCGGAAAACGGCCGGATCATCGTCATCGAGATGAACCCGCGCGTGTCGCGTTCGTCGGCGCTCGCGTCGAAGGCGACCGGGTTTCCGATTGCGAAGATCGCCGCGAAGCTCGCGCTGGGGTACCACCTCGACGAGATTCCCAACGACATCACGCGACTGACCCCCGCCTCGTTCGAGCCGACCATCGACTACGTCGTCGTCAAGGTCCCCCGCTGGGCGTTTGAGAAGTTTCCGCGCGCCGATCGCACGCTCACGACGCAGATGAAGTCGGTGGGGGAGGTCATGGCGATTGGCCGGACCTTCAAGGAAGCGTTCATGAAGGCCTTCGCGTCTCTGGAGCTGGGCAGCAGCGGGCTGCTGTTCAGCCAGAATACGCGGAGAGCTGATGGCGGGTTGACGGCCGATGAAGAGGAAGGCGCGCTGCAGCGCTCGCTCAGCGTGCCGACCGATCGCCGCATGTGGGCCGTGTTCCGCGCGCTCGGACGGGGATGGACTGTCGAGGAGCTGTACGAGCTGACGAAGATCGATCGCTGGTTCCTCGTGCAGTTCTCGCAGCTCGTCGATCTCCAGCGATCGGCGGGCCTGGTCGGGCTGCGCGGCATGTCGCGCGACATGTTCCGTACGCTGAAGCGAGCCGGGTTTGGCGACCGGGAGCTCGCCGGCATCCTGGGCGCCGATGAGGAATCGATTCGCAGTGCGCGTCTCGAGCACGGCCTCAAGAGTTCCTACAAACGCATCGACACCTGCGCGGCCGAGTTCGAGTCGTTCACGCCCTACCTGTATGGGACGTACGAGCAGGAGTGCGAGGCGGACCCGACGCCGCGGCAGAAAGTCGTGATCCTGGGCAGCGGCCCGAACCGGATCGGCCAGGGGATCGAGTTCGACTACTGTTGTTGCCACGCGGCATTCGCACTTCGCGACGAGGGGTTCGAGACCGTCATGATCAACTGCAACCCCGAGACGGTCTCAACGGACTACGACTCGGTCGATCGCCTGTATTTCGAGCCGCTGACGTTCGAGGACGTGTCCTCGATCATCGCGCGCGAGCAGGAGGCCGGCGGCGACGTTGCGTGCGTCGTGCAATATGGCGGGCAGACGCCGCTGAAGCTGGCGTTGTCGCTGCAGCGTGCGGGCATCCGGATCCTCGGGACCTCCCCGGACTCGATCGATCTGGCGGAAGACCGCGAGCGGTTTGCACAGCTGTTATGGGATCTCGGCATTCCGCAGGCGCCGAGCGGGACGGCAACGACGCCCGACGAGGCGCGCGAAGTCGCGGCCAAGATCGGGTTCCCGCTGGTCGTGCGCCCGTCGTACGTCCTCGGCGGCCGGGCGATGGCGATCGTGTATGACGCCGCGGCGCTCGATCGCTACATGCTCAAGGCGGTCGCCGCGTCCCCCGGCCACCCCATCCTCATCGACAAGTTTCTCGAGGACGCGGTGGAGCTCGACGTCGATGCGGTCGCGGATTCGACCGGCGCGGTCGTCATCGGCGGCATCATGGAGCACATCGAGGAAGCCGGCATCCACTCAGGCGACAGCTCGTGCGTCATTCCGCCCTTCAAGGTGATCGACCGGCACGTCACGCTCATCCGCGATTACACACGGCGCATCGCTCGCGCGCTGAATGTCGTGGGGCTGATGAACGCGCAGTTCGCGATCAGGGAGGACACGATCTATGTCCTCGAAGTGAACCCGCGCGCATCGCGGACCGTGCCCTATCTGTCGAAGGCGACCGGCGTGCCGCTCGCGAAGGTGGCCGCGCGCGTGATGATCGGCCGGACGCTCGCACAGCTCGGATTGACCGAAGACCTCGACGTCTCCGGGTATTTCGTGAAAACACCGGTGTTTCCTTTCGTCCGGTTCCCCGGCGTCGACACGATTCTCGGACCCGAGATGAAGTCCACCGGCGAAGTGATGGGCGGCGCATCGACGTTCGGCATCGCGTTCGCGAAGGCGCAGCTTGCGGCGGGCATGCAGCTGCCGAAGGAAGGGACCGCGTTCATCAGCGTCAACAACCACGACAAGCCGGCCGTCGTGCAGATCGCGCGCGACCTGCGCGACCTCGGGTTCCGCCTCGTCGCGACGCGCGGCACCGCGAACTACCTCCGGGCCCACGGGCTGAGCGCGGACATCGTGTTCAAGGTGAACGAAGGACGGCCGCACGTCGGCGACGAAATCCTCAACGACCGTATTCAGATGGTGATCAACACGCCGCTCGGCCGCGAGTCGTTCTTCGACGACCGTACGGTCCGCCGGATTGCCATGATGCACGGGGTACCTTCGATCACGACCCTCACCGGCGCCGCTGCCACGGTGCAAGCCATCAAGGCGCTGCGCACCGAAGGACTCACCGTCCGCGCGCTGCAGGAGTACCATGCAGAGGCTGCCACGCGAAAGGCGTAGGGCCGTCGCAGAAACGTTCACGCCGGCCCTGCACACGGAGTGGACGGAGGACACGGGACACGATCAACACGGAGGCACGGAGGCACGGGGGCGACCAGGCCCGACGCCGGCTTTCGGCCGGCGTTACGAGCGGAAGGGGGATCCGAAAATATAAACACGTGTCTGACCGCGACGTGTTCATATTTTCGATCCCCCCTTCCGCTCGAACCGCGCAAAGCGCGGTCGGGCAGGGCCGATGCTGCGAGAAAACATCCGTGTTTCTCCGCGTCTCCGTGCCTCCGTGTTGATCTTGTCCCGTCTCCTCCGTAACCCCCGTGACGCGCGCGCGCCTTTTGCATCTCCGCGCGCGTGCGCGTGCCCGCCTCCATCGTCGCCATTCCGCTTCTGGTCGGCTCCTCGGTTGGAATCCTCCTCGCCGATAACCCCGATCCCTGGCTTCCCCTGTGCGCGGCGTCCGCCGCAGCCCTTGCGCTGACGGCCGCTCTTGGTTTCTTCAGTGAGAAGTTCGCGATAGCTACGGCCGTGGCGATCGCGGCTGGATGTTTTCTCAGCGGCCTGTCTCTTGGTCTCAGCAGCGCGCGTGCTGCCTATCGGCCGGACCTGCTCGAGTACTTCGACGATCTCGACCCGGTCGCGCGCGATGCTCCGCAGGTCCTCGAAGGGGTCCTGCGCGAAGACGCGGCGCTGTCGCCCGCTGGCGTGTCGCTCTTGATGGACGTGCACGCCACCGTCGACAGCCGCAACGGATCGCGACGCGACACCTCGGGCGGGACTCGTCTGACCGTTGGCGGGACAGCGGCGGCTGATCGGTTGAATGGATGGCGCGCGGGCCGGACGATTCGCATCCCCACATTGTTGCGGAAGCCCACGTCGTACGGTGATCCCGGGCTTGCCGACGACGCTCGTGCGCTCGCGCGGCGTGGGATTGTCCTGCTTGGCACCGTGAAGAGCGGGTCCTTGGTGGAGGTGCTTGCCGCCGGAACCGCGGTGCAGGAGGCCGCAGCCTCGACGCGTCAATGGTCGCGGCTGCAGCTCGCGCGATACGTCGGCCGCTGGAACAGGGAGTCCGGCGCGATCGCGGCAGCGATCCTGATTGGGGACCGGTCCGGGCTGTCCGACGCGGATGAGCGGCGGCTGCAGGAGGCCGGGACGTACCACGTCATCGCGATCTCGGGAGGGAACATCGCGATCCTGACTGCGCTCCTGCTGGTGCTCCTGCGGGGTCTCCGGGTGAGGCCCGACGTCTCGGCGGCCGTCGCCATCGTCGTACTCCTTTTTTACGGCGAAGTCGCAAGCGGTGGTGCGTCCGTGTCGAGGGCGGTCACGGCCGCCTGCGTGTATCTCGGCGGCCGGATGCTGGACCACCGCGGGCCGGCGCTCAATGCCTTGGCCGTCGCGGCCGCCGCCGGTCTGGCCGCCTGGCCGCTGGCGGCATTCGATGGCGGCTTCATTCTTTCGTTTGGGGCGACGCTCGGCATTCTCCTCGGTGCCCCGCGTGTGGCCCGCGCTCGCATCGATCCGCTGACGCCCTCCCGGCGTCGCCAGCCTCGAACGATTCCGGCGCGAATGATCGGCCGGGCAGCGTATGTGGCCGGTGCGTTGTTCGTGGCGACCCTGTGTGCCGAGATCGCGCTTGCACCGGCAAGCGCGTGGCTCTTCTCGCGCATCACGTTTGCGGGACTCCTCCTCAACTTCCTGGCGATCCCTCTGATGGCTATTGCGCAGGCTGCGGCGATGTGCACGCTCGCGGCAGCCTCAATCGCCACGCGGGTCGCCGATTACTCCGGATACATCACGCACGTGGCCGCGAGGGGCCTCGTGCGGTCGGCCGAGCTCGTCGACGTCGCGCCATGGCTCTCGCGGGACGTCCCGCCGCCTGTCTGGTGGCTTGCTTGTGCTTACTACTCGTTCTGTGTCGTGCTGCTGACGCGACGTCACGCCCGTATCGGCGCGGTGGGGGTGGCGGCAGCCGCGGTGCTGATGCTGGCGGCGCCGCCAGCCGTCACGAATTCCGGTGTGCCATCGCCGGCGCCGGGCGTGCTGCGCGTGGTGTTCCTCGATGTCGGTCAGGGGGACGCGACGATGGCGCGTATGCCCGATGGACGCGTCCTCCTCGTCGATGCCGGCGGCCTGCCTGGCTCGGCCTTCGACATCGGCGAACGCGTCATCGGACCCGCGCTCCGTGCCTTTGGCGTTCGCACAGTCGACACGCTGGTGCTGACGCATGGTGATCCGGATCACATCGGCGGTGCGCCGGCGGTGCTGCGGCGGTTTGGTGCGCGTGCGATCTGGGAGGGCGTTCCCGTGCCTCCGCACATCGCGCTGCGCGAGATCGGCGCGCGTGCCTCCGCCTCGGGCGTGTCCTGGCGCTCGCTGCAGGCGGGCGATCGTGAGACGGCCGGCGGGGTCGAAATTCGGATTCTCCATCCGCCTCCTCCCGACTGGGAGCGTCAGCGCGTGCGCAACGAGGATTCAGTGGTGCTCGAGCTCCGCTTTGGCGACGTGTCGATTGTCCTGCCGGGCGACATCGGTCGCGAGGCGGAGCAGCTCCTGACGCCGACGCTCGACGCGGGGCCCATCACCATCGTAAAGGCTCCACACCACGGAAGCGCGACATCGAGCACCGAGCCATTCATCAGGGTCTTACATCCCGCCGCCGTCATTTTCAGCGCCGGCAAGAACAACCGCTTCGGTCATCCCGCTCCCGTCGTCCTCGCCCGCTATCGGGCTCTGCACGCCCTGGTTTTTCGCACTGACGAGGACGGCGCCGTGGTGCTGGATACCGACGGACGCACGGTCCAGATGACCACGTGGTCGGGAAGACGGATCACGCTGCCGAAGTGAGGATCCTCCGCCGACAGCCGCTGTCGAGCTGCACGCGCTGACGGCTGGCACGAAGAATCGAAGAATCGAAGAATCGAAGAATCGAAGGAGAACACAGTCATGCTGAACAAACATTCGGATCTATCCACGGAACAGGAAGCGCTCGTCACTGCAGTAATAGGGTGCGGGATCGCGGTCCACCGTGAGCTGGGGCCAGGATTCAAGGAATGCATCTACCACGAAGCGTTCAGATTGGAATTGACTTCGCACGGATTGTCCTTCGAGAGCGACAAGCCGATTCTCGTCAAGTATCGTGAGTGGCTTATCCCCGGCCAGCGGATCGATTTGATTGTCACAGGAACTGTTCTCGTAGAACTCAAGGCAGTCCCGCGATTGCGGGCGTTGCACCGATATCAGGTTCAGTCCTACCTCCGGACGACGTCTTTACCGATTGGCTTGT
>Ga0184632_10001120_pt1 | contig 10904 bp, 10 predicted proteins | sample PLM31_50_b1_FD_133153 | JGI IMG/M metagenome (GOLD analysis project Ga0184632, IMG submission 133153) | Groundwater sediment microbial communities from an aquifer in East River, Colorado, USA - PLM3-1_50_b1 | ecosystem: Environmental > Terrestrial > Soil > Riparian zone | place: USA: East... | reverse complement strand
TGCGCGTCCTCCAGGGTCACCGCGTCGGTGCGCCGAATGACCTCGTCCACCGTGAGGATCTCACCCTGGCTGATCTCTGACCTGCCGATCCTGGACATACGGCCACCCGTATCCTCGAGAGACAGAACGAACGAGCCCTTCAGGTGCCCCTTCGCCCGCTCGAGCTCCTCGCTCGAGAGACCTTTGGTCGCGATGTCGGCCATTTCGCGCCGGACGATGGAGAGGACCTCGTGGGCCTTGGTTGGCGTCGTGCCCGCGTAAACCGAGAACATGCCTGTCTCAGCGAACATCGAGTGATAGCTGTAGACCGAGTACGCGAGGCCACGTTTCTCCCGCACTTCCTGGAAGAGCCGAGAGGACATGCCGCCACCCAGCGCGGAGTTCACCACCCCGAACGCGAACCGATCGGGGTCCTTCCGCGAGTGGGCGTTGGTACCCAGCGAGATGTGCGCCTGCTCGGTCTTGCGATCCAGCACCTCGGTCGCACCCGAGGAAGCGGGTGCGTCGCCACCCGACCGGACCTTTCTGTCCGAATCCTCGGACAGGCGTTTGCCCGTGTTCATCTCGGACTCGAGGAGCCCCAGAAGCTCTTCGTGGCCGAGGTTCCCGGCGGCCGCCACAACGAAGTGCCGTGGCTCGTACAGCCGCCCGTAGAACCGCTTTATCTGATCTCGCGAGACACGCGCGATTGTCTCCTTAGTGCCTAGCACCGGGCGGCCCAGAGGGTGTCCTCTCCAGAGCGTTTCGGCGAAAAGGTCATGGATGAGATCCCCGGGATCGTCGTCCCGCATGCTGATCTCCTCCAGGATGACCTTGCGCTCCGCCTCGAGATCCGACTTGGCCAAGACGGAGTGTTGGATCATGTCGCACATGAATTCGACCGCCATCCGCAGGTCCTGGTCGCGGACGCGGCAGTAGTAACAGGTGAACTCCTTGGCGGTGAACGCGTTCAGGTCCCCGCCCACGGCGTCGAACGCCTCGGCGATCTGCCGCGAGGTTCGCTGTTTGGTGCCCTTGAAAAGCAGGTGTTCTAGGAAGTGCGAGGCGCCGGCGACGACGGGACGCTCGTCTCGGGAGCCTACATCAACCCAGAACCCAAGAGCCACCGATCGCATGGTCGGCATGGCCTCGGTGACCACCCGGAGCCCGGAGGCGTACTCGGTCCTGCGAAGCTCTGGCGCGCGTACCGCTTGGCGCGGGCTCAACTCTCGCTGCGCTCCCCGCGGTCCCGGCGCGGCCGGAAACCTCCCTCTCTGCCACCCCTGCGGTCACGATCTGACCCGCGCCCGTCGCCTTCGCGTCGAGGGCGTCGCTCGCGCTCGCCTTCCCCACCCTCGACCTTCGGCCAGCCACCTTCGGGTGGGTCCCAGCCCTCCCCAACGGGCTTCAGGCTGACCTTGACCCTGCCCATCTCCTCGTCGATCCGGTCGATCTCCACCGTCAGCTTGTCGCCCACCTTGAGGGCCTCCTCGACGTCGGAGAGCCGCTTACCCCGACCGAGCTTGGAGATGTGGACCATCCCGTCGCGCCCGGGCAGGATGTTGACGAACGCGCCGAAGGTCGCGATCTTCACGACCGTGCCCTCGTAACGCTCCCCGACCTGGGGCATACGCGGGTGGACGAGAGCCTCGATCATCTCGACGGCCCGCTCGGCCCCCTCGCCGTCGCGAGAGCCGATGAACACACGGCCGTCGTCCTCGATGTCTATGTCGGCGCCGGTGAGGGCGATGATCTCGTTGATCCGCTTGCCCTTCGGCCCAATCACCTCGCCGATCTTGTCCACCGGGATCTGCTTCATGATCACGCGCGGCGCCTTCAGCGAGAGCTCGCTCCGCGGCTCGGGGATCGTCCGCAGGATCGTCTCCAGGATGAAGAGCCGAGCCTCCTTGGCCTGCTTCAGGGCCCCCTCGAGCACCTCAGAGGGAAGCCCGGTGACCTTGGTATCGAGCTGCAGCCCTGTAATGAAGTCCTTCGTCCCTGCCACCTTGAAGTCCATGTCGCCCAGCGCGTCCTCGGCTCCAAGGATGTCGGTCAGGGTGACGAACTCGCCTCCCTCGGCGATGAGGCCCATCGCGAGCCCGGCCACGGGAGCCTTGATGGGCACTCCTGCGTCCATGAGCGACAGGCTGGAGGCGCACACGCTGGCCATCGAGGTCGAACCGTTTGACTCCAGCACGTCCGACACCAGACGGAGCGTGTAGGGGAACTCGTCCTCCGGAGGGATCACCGGTACCAGGGATCGCTCCGCGAGCGCCCCGTGGCCGATCTCCCGGCGTCTTGGGCTCCCTATGCGCCCGACCTCTCCCGTCGAGAACGGCGGGAAGTTGTAGTGGTGTATGTAGCGCTTGGACTCCTCGGGGTCCAGCGTGTCGATCATCTGGGTCATCCGGAGCATCCCCAGGGTGGCCACGTTGAGGACCTGTGTCTCGCCCCGCTGGAACAGGCCGGAGCCGTGAGCCCGCGGAATGAGACCCACCTCGGCTGAGAGCTGCCGGATCTCGTCGGGCTTTCGGCCGTCCAGGCGGATGCCCTCCTTCACGATCTTCGTCCGCATCGCCTTCTTCTGCAGGTCCTTGAAGGCCGGCGAGACCTGCGAGGCGCGGGCCGCGTACTCATCGCCCCAAACCGCCGCCAGGTGTTCCTTCAGCTCGGTCTTGAGGGTGTCGAGGTTGGCCTCGCGCTCCGCCTTCGCGGGAACGATCGCGGCGCCAAGACGCGGCCCCGCGAACTCCTCCACGGCGGCGTGGACCTCATCGGAGTAGACGGGGTTCGGTACGAAGGGCGCCGGCGTGACGCCGGCCTGCGTGATGATCTCCTTCTGGAAGGCCACGAGCTCGGCGATGACCTGCTTGGCGACGTCCAGGCCGTCCACGATTACCTCCTCGGTCGGCATGGTCTCGCCGTCCTGGATACGCTGCCACGAGCCCTCGGGCGCCTCGCCCTCGACCATCAGGATGTCGACCGCGCCCTGATCGTTGACCCGCCCGGCCACGACCACGTCGAAGGTCGCGAGGTCGAGCTCCTGGTAGGTCGGGTTGATCTTCCACTGGCCCCCGATGAGCGCGACCCGGACCGCCCCGATCGGGCCGTCGAACGGCAGACCCGCAAGGCACACGGCGAGGCTGGCCGCGTTGATGCCGGGGATGTCGTAGGCGTTGGCCATGTCAGCCGAGAGAACTGTTATGACGACCTGGACCTCGTCCCGGTAGCCCTCCCGGAACGTAGGCCGAAGGGGACGGTCGGTGAGCCGGGCCGTCAGGATTGCCGTCTCGGACGGGCGTCCCTCCCTTCGGAAGAAGCCGCCGGGGATCTTCCCGGCCGCGTACATCCGCTCCTCTACGTCGACGGTGAGCGGGAAGAAGTCGATCCCCTCGCGGGGAGCGGCGGTGGTGCAGGTGGCGAGCACTTGGGTCTCGCCCAATGTCACGACACACGAGCCGTGCGCCTGCTTGGCGAGCTTCCCGGTCTCGAGTACGAGCTCGGTCCCGCCGATGGTCTTGCTTGATCTGATCATTGATATACCTCCTTGAACGGCGGCCGCGCGTGCGACCGGCCGGATTCGGTTTCAAGGAGCTTGGGGGGAGGGTGTTCTTGCTCGGCCAGTTCTCAGTGGTAGGCCTCGGCCCGATTCCGGTCCGGGGTCCGCAACTGATAACTGACCGCGACTCTCGACCCTTCGCTCCCTGCGGTGCTGAAAAGGTATGTGTCCTGCCGGTCCTCCTTCCCTAGCGCCTGAGCCCCAGGCGCGCGATCAGGGTCCGGTATCGCTCGACATCCTCGCGGCGTAGGTAGTCGAGCAGCCTGCGGCGGTTGCCTACCATCTGAAGAAGCCCTCGGCGCGAGTGGTGGTCCTTCGCGTGGGTCTTGAGGTGCTCGGTCAGTTCGTCGATGCGCTTGCTGAGGACGGCAACCTGAACCTCGGGCGAGCCTGTATCGGTCTCCCCGCGGCGGTAGTCGCTGATCAGCGCAGACTTCTGGTCTTTGAGCAATGCCATTGGTTCGCCAAGAAGGTTACCACAGACATCCTGCTGCCCCTCCGAGGTTAGGCGCTCGAGCCCCCGCTGCCGCACTCCGAGGCGCCGTAGCTATCTATCAACCGGTCGGAGTCGGCGCCGGCTGCATCGACCTTGTCCGAGAGTGCCCGGAGGTCCGGCGGGAGCGCCGCGGGGTCCATGACCTCGGCCTGGTCGCCCTGGGCGGTCGCTTCGCGCAAGTCCCTCAACGCGTCAACCACCTTGTCGTAAGCGGCGAAGATTGCATCGATCGTCGCCCTGTCCTCCTTGGGTGGGACCAGCGCCTTGAGCTCTGCCTCCTGCGCCAGCCCTTGCGCCACCACCAAATCGAATGCCTCCGTGACCCCGCCTCGGGTACTGAGATCCATCGACGACAGTTGCTGCTGCACCGTGTCGTCATAACGCTTGCAGATGTCGTTGGCCCGGGAGACGTATTCCGCCTTCGTTAGCCTGGGCGGGCCCGAGCTGCATGCGGACAGCGAAAGGACCAGCCCCAAAATGAGGGTCGCGCCGGCTGATCGCACGAGGGTGGACCCTAGCAGGTACGCCTTAGGACAATCGCCGGAGCTCAGGGCTTGGGGCTGCCTGGGTAGACGAACACGGCCCCCTCGTTCACCAGACGGTGATCGTAGAGGTATGCGCCGATGATTATCTCGGCGTAGCCGTCCCCGTTCACGTCCCCTGCGCCAGCCACAGAGTAGCCGAGGTAGGCATCCTGCTGGTCGCCTTCGGTCCCCCAGTCGGCCGTTGTGCTCACACCCGATGCCGAGCCGCCGTTGAAGACGTAAGCCCTCCCCTCGCCAGCCTCGCCATGCGAAGACAAGTAGGCGCCCACAATGACATCGTCGTAGCCGTCGCCGTTCACGTCCCCCGCCGCGCCCACCGTGTGGCCGAAGTAGCCGTCTCCGCTCTTGCCCTCAGCTTGCCAGATCGCGAGGGAGTGAAGGCCTGCCGCCGATCCGAGATAGACGAAGGCTCGACCCTCGAGACTCCCTCCCGCATAGGGGGCGCCAACAATCACGTCGTCGTAGCTATCTGCATTGACATCCCCGGCCGTTCCGACCGAGTCGCCGAGGTGGGCCAGGAAATTGTCGCCCTCCGCCAACCATTCCGGGCTCGTACTCAAGCCAGCCGCTGAGCCCAAGAAGACAAAGGCCCTACCCTCGGAGGTCTCCCCGTTGCTGTACCAGGGTGACCCGACGATTACGTCGGCGTAGCCGTCCCCGTTCACGTCCCCTGCGGTCCCCACGGACGTGCCGTAGTAGGCGAGGCTCTGGTCGCCCTCGGTGACCCAGTCCGGTGCAATGCTGGGACCAGCCGCCGAGCCGTAGTAGACGAATGCCCGGCCCTGGTCGCACAGTTGGTCGCCATGGGATGGCCGCTCACCGACATCCACACCGGACTCATCTTCACCGTACCCGGGTGACCCCACGACGATGTCACCGAAGCCGTCGCCGTTGATATCCCCGGCGCTGCCCACCGAGCCACCGAATTGGTCTCCCCCCTGGTCGCCCTCGGCGGCCCAATTCGCGGTAGCGTTCAGACCCTCCGCCGAGCCGTAGTAGACATAGGCCTGGCCCACCTCGGTTGCGTAGGTGTCGGGCGCCCCCACGATGACGTCGTCGAAGCCATCCCCGTTGACATCGCCAGCGCTCGCCACCGCGCCGCCGAACCAACCCCAGTCCTCGAAGCCACTGACCCTCCAGTCGGGGAGCGAGCTCAGGCCCGCCGACGAGCCGTAGTAGACATAGGCACGCCCCTGCACCAGGGACTGGTATTCGTAGCGCGGCGCCCCCACAATCACGTCCGCGTAGCCGTCCCCGTTGACATCGCCCGCGCTCGCGACCGAGTAGCCGAATTCGGCATCCTCATGACGGCCGAACGCCTGCCAGGGGTGACCTCGTACCAGCGGCTCGACGGACACGAAGGGCCGAGCTCCGGCCGAGGCGAGGGGCTTGGATGACGCTGCCAACGACGGGGAGGCGCTCCACGAAGCGCACAGCACGCACAACACCATCCATCGCGGGCGCACCACTATCCCCCTTCTACTGGCCGCTGGAGCGGCCATGGAGACATTCTCCCTACCGCGGTCCACCAGTCAAGGACGAGGCCATCAGGAGCCTGTTAAGACCGGGTGACCTGCGTCCTCGATGAAGGCCGGGATCAACCGGCCCGTCAGCTTCCCCTTCGCGCTCACCGTCACTTCCGCGACGGCCGTCGTGGCGCCGGCCTCGGAGAAGTCCGGCCAGACGAAGTTCGCGAGGCTGTAGAAGATCACCTTCCCCTTGTACTTCTCCATCGGCTGGAGCCGGTGCGAGTGGCCGCCGAAGATGATGTCTGCGCCCGCGTCGATGAACCTATGCGCGAGATCGACGTCGTCAGGGCGGGGCTCGGTGTCGAGCTCGACCCCCCAATGTATTGCCACGATCACGATCTCGGCCTGTTTGGCGGCGGCCTTCACGGCAGCCACCATCGCATCGGTGTCGTGCCCGTCGGCCGTGCCCGGATGCCCCGGTCCGGCTATCGCATCCGGATAAGGGTCGACAACCTTGTCGAACCCGACCACGGCGATGGTCCACCCATTGACCTCTAAGATCGCTGCGGCGTTGGCCTGCGCGGGATCCTTGCCAGCGCCCACGGGCGCGATTTCATTGGCCAGCAGGTTCTTGCGCGTATCGATGAGCGCGTCGGGCCCGAAGTCGTAGGAGTGGTTGTTCCCCATGTTTGCCACCTCGACGCCGGCCATGTTCATGGCCGGGAGTGCCTTCGGGTCGCCGCGGAAGTTGAACTCCTTTGGAACGGGGGCCCCCAGGTTCGAGACCGCGCACTCGAGGTTCACGACCGTTAGGTCGTCGGTCTTGAACAGACCATCTAGGCCGGACCAGGCCCACGCGTACCCGTGGACCTCGAAGTTCGGTATGAAGCTCGGATCAAGGTTCACGTCGCCCGCGCCGTGGATGACGAGCGTGCCCTTCGCTGGGGAGGACGATGGCGTGGGGAAAGTGGCGGAGGGGCTCACCGGCGGCGGCGTGGACGCTATCGAGAGCTGAGTGGTGGGGCTTGGAGACGCCGCAGACGGCTTGCCTCGATCGCTCGCCACCCGGATGGCGACCGCTCCGGCGATGACGGCAGGAAGCGGGACGAGAAGCCAGACGCGCGGGAGCCGACTGCTGCGTCGGTGCCGGCCTTTCTCGCTCATCCGCCCTTCGGCCTCAGCTCACGAGTGTTCGGGTGCGCTCCACGTCGTCGGAGATCTGCTTGGCCAAGGCCTCGGGCGAGTCGAAGCGAGCCTCGTCGCGAAGGCGCTCCCAGAACTCGAGCGCGATGGGCTGGCCGCGGAGATCATCATCGAAATCCAGGAGGAATGCCTCGGCGTGAAGCTCCTCGGTGCCGAAGGTCGGGTTCGTGCCGACGTTGATTGCCGCGACGAAGGAGGCGCCTTGCGCGTAAGCCCGGCCCGCGTAGACTCCCTCACCCGGTAGGAGCATGCGCGCTGGGACCTCCAGGTTGGCGGTCGGGAATCCCAGGCTGGTTCCCCTGCCGGCGCCGGTCGTCACGCGACCGTCGACCACGTATCGACGGCCGAGGGCGACGGCCGGCCAATCGAGGTCGCCGTCAGTGAGGGCCGCTCGGATCGAGGTGGACGAGACCGTACGGCCCTCCACCTTCAAGAGGCCGACGCCTTCGATCCCGAACCCGTTCGCCGCCCCCAGATCGGCCAGGGCGGCCAGGTTGCCCATCGCCTTGTGGCCGAAGGTGAAGTTCGAACCCACAACGACGTGGTGGGCGGAGAGCCCTTCGACGAGCGTCCGGCGTACGAACTCCTCGGGCGGCCACCTTGAGAATTCGTCGGTGAACTCCAAGACGAGCAGGGTCTCCACCCCTAACTCCGCTATGAGCCCGGCCTTTCGCTCAAGCGTGGTCAGGAGCTTCGGCACGGTTCCGGGCGTGAGGATCTCCCGGGGGTGCCGGTCGAACGTCACGGCCACGGGGACGAGTGCACGGGAGCTCGCCGCCTCGACGGTCCGCCCGATCACCGCCTGGTGCCCGCGGTGCACCCCATCGAAGAACCCGATCGTGACCGCTGTGGCGCCCCTCCCCAGCGGCAAGGACTCGATCCCTCGGCGGACGTCCATCACGGCGAGGGTACAGGATGGATGCCGGTCGGCCTCTTCAGGATGGGGAGAGGACGACTTCGGGGGTGGCCTTCGAGCCCTGGTCTAGGTAAATGGCGATCAGGCGGCCGTCCGGCGCGAGCACGCGGTACGGTCCCGATATCCCGGCGGGGCCCAGGATCGTGCCGTGGGTCGCAGCAATGGCCTCCTCCGCGGTGAGCGACAGATCGGGGAGGTGAGCCACCGCGAGCTCCAGTGGGAGCAGAGGACCGGGATCGTCGGGCGAGCCCGCGTCCGCCACCTGGAAGGGTCCGATCGCCGTTCGCCTCAACGCCACTAGGTGCGCCCCGCACAGGAGTTTCGTACCGATGTCGGCAACCAAGGACCTGACGTACGTGCCGCCGGAACACCGCACTCGGAAGCCGAAGGCGGACGACTCGAAAACTAACAATTCGAACGCACTAACTTTGACCCTCCGGGCTGGAGCCTCGACCTGCCGACCGGCCCGGGCGGCGCGGTACAGCTTCTCCCCTCCCACCTTCACCGCGGAGTAGGCCGGAGGAACCTGCTCGATGTCCCCGACAAAGGTCTCCATCGCGGAGAGCAACTCGGGCTCCTCCACCGTGACCGGACGCTGCGCGACGACCTCGCCCTCGGCGTCCAGCGTGGTCGTTTCGATGCCGAGCATGCCCGTGCCCTCGTAGACCTTGGAGAAGTCGGCCATGAACCTGAGGAGGCGGGTCGCTCGCCCGACGCCGAGCACCAGCAGGCCCGTCGCCATAGGATCGAGGGTCCCTGAGTGGCCGACCTTCCGTTGGCCGATAGCCCTGCGCACCCGGTCGACAGCGTCGTGCGAGGTGATCCCGGCGGGCTTGTCGATCAGGAGCAGGCCGCTCGGGGAAGCGTCGCCGCTCAATCTCAGGGCCGGGCTCTCGAGCGCTCGAGCTCCTCCACCAGGAGCCTCGCGCTCTCCTCCAGGCCTGTGTTGGATGTGTAGCCGGCTGCCAGCCGGTGGCCCCCGCCACCGAAAGCCAGCGCCACCGACCCGACATCGGTGCCGCCGCGGGAGCGAAGGCTAACCTTGAACCGCCCGTCCCTCTGCTGCTTGAGGACGCACGCGACATCCGCCTCCCTTGCGGTCCGGAGCACGTCGATCAGGTCGTCCGTCTCCGCTATCGCTGCGCCGGCGTTGGCCAGGTCCGCCTGCGTCAGATAGGTCCAAAGGAGGCTCGCTTCAGGAACGTGCGTAACGCGTTCCAGAGCGAGGGCGGCTGCGCGCAGGTAGCCGACCGAGTTGTCCTCGAACAGCGCCTGACCCATCCGGGCGTGGTCGAAGGGGTGCCGACGGAGGGCGGCCGCGACCCGCAGTGTCTCCGGCGTCGTCATCTCGTACTGGAAGCGGCCGGTGTCGGCCACGACTCCCGCGTACAAGCATGCGGCGGCCGAGTCGGGCAGATCACCACCCATCCGCTCGACCACCCGGAACACCAGCTCGGCAGTTGAGGAGGCGGACGGATCCAGCACCACGATCGAGCCGAAACCGGCGTTCGTCTTGTGGTGGTCGAAGACAATGACCTCGCGCGCCTTCTTCGCGTTTGCTTCCAGGACTCCCAGGCGGTCCGGCGAGGCCGTGTCCAGAGCCACCATGAGCTCCGGCTCGGCCGGGAAGTCCTTCGCCTCCACCACGAAATCCCTCCCGTCGAGGGCGGCCATCCAGCGAGGCGGCTTGAGGGGCTGGTTCCCCCAGGAGCAGACGACCCGCTTCCCGCGGGAGACCAGGTAACCGGCCAACCCGAGCATCGAACCTATCGCGTCCGGGTCGGGGTTCAGGTGGCAGGCCAGGGCAATGTGAGGAGCGGAGGTCAGCGCGTCGGCGGCCCGGCCCAGCTCCCGCTCCAGCAACGTCGCAGTATCACTCACTCGGCAGCGCTCTTCTCTTCACCCTGGTTGCCATCGTCGTCCGTGGCTCGAGTGGGTTCGGCCTGCAGCCCGACCTCCTTCAGCAGCTGGGTGACCCGTTCGACCTGAGCAAGACCCACGTCTTCCTCGAACTCGATATCGGGCGTGAACTTGAGCCTGACCTGATGCCCCAGCACCGCTCGGAGGTGCACCCGCGCCGAGTCCAGCCCGGCCCTTGTACGGCGGTGGTCGCGATCCTTGCCCAGCACCGTGTAATAGACGATGGCCTTTCGGAGGTCCCGCGTCACCTCCACGCGGGTCACCGTGACGAAACCGACGCGGGGATCCTTCAGCCGAGGTATCTCCTCGGCCAGGACCTCCCGGAACTCCTCCGCAACTCGATCTGGTCGTGCTCCCCCACTCATCTCGGGGCCCTCCCCTTAGTCGTCCGGCCCGTGTAACGAGAGCTCCGTTGCGATCACCTCGACCGCCGGGAACGTCTCGATATGCCGTTCCACCTCGTGCATGACGCGCCTCACGTGATAGCCCTCGCCCGCAACCGACGAGACGGCGATAGCCGACCGCTGCCAAAGGTCGTGGTGATCGACCTCGGCCACCGAGACATTGAACTTGTGGCGAATCGAGGCGGTCAGGGTCTTGAGCACGTGCCGCTTCTCCTTCAAAGACATCACCCCCGGGATCCGAAGATCGAACCGGCAAAGCCCCACCAGCACCCGGGTCATTCGAGCGTCCGAGCGACCTCTCTCTTCTCGTAGACCTCGATCACGTCGCCCTCGTGCACGTCCTGGAAGTTCTCCAGACCTATCCCGCATTCGAACCCCTCGGCCACGTCGCGCACATCGTCTTTGAACCTCCG
>Ga0184632_10001118_pt1 | contig 10910 bp, 10 predicted proteins | sample PLM31_50_b1_FD_133153 | JGI IMG/M metagenome (GOLD analysis project Ga0184632, IMG submission 133153) | Groundwater sediment microbial communities from an aquifer in East River, Colorado, USA - PLM3-1_50_b1 | ecosystem: Environmental > Terrestrial > Soil > Riparian zone | place: USA: East... | reverse complement strand
CCGGATCTTCGAGCGCTTCACCCAGCTCGACGCCGGCGCGAGCAGGCGCGCGGGCGGGATCGGGCTGGGGCTGTGGATCGCCCGCCAGCTCGCCCGCGCCCAAGGCGGCGAGCTGCTGGTGGGCGAGGCCGCGGCCGGCACCGGTGCCCGGTTCGAGCTCCGCCTCCCCAGGGCCGAGGGCGCGCAGGCGCCGGTCGAATCCCACGCGCGAGGGTATCCTCGGGTCGGCTCAAGCCCGGTCGCCGCGAGCCGATGACAAGACCCTGGCACCGGGCACCATTCTCAAGGTAGCGTGTGCGTCCGCGGGCGTCATGCCCGCCTCTGCGCTTTCCGGGACTTCGGGCCGTCTGTGTGGAGGTGGGGATGAGGGCGGTGCCCGGCCGCCGGCCCGCGGGATCACCACCCTGGAGCCAGACGGAGGAGCCGAGGCAGTTTCGTCGCACGTCATCGACGGCCGGCATGGGGCATGCCCGAGCGCCCCTGCACCCGAGGCTCGGGCCGGCCAAGGAGGTTCACGACCGTGTCCCAGCCAACCAGCGAACGCGCCACTTACCTGACCGAGGAGGCGTACGCCCGCCTCGCGGCCGAGCTCGAGACGCTGAAGACGGAGGGCCGGGAGCACATCGCCCAAGTCATCGGGGTGGCCCGGGAGCACGGTGACATCCGGGAGAACGCCGACTACGACGCCGCCAAGAACGAGCAGGGGATGATGGAGGCGCGCATCCGACAGCTCGAGGCGATCCTGCGCTCGGCCGTGGTCGGCGAGGCACCCGAGTCCGACACGGTCGCGCCGGGCATGGTCGTCCACCTCGACATCGCCGGCGACCAGGAGACGTACTTCCTCGGCAGCCGCGAGGAGGCGATCGAAGGCATGGACGTGCTCAGCCTGCAGTCGCCGCTCGGCCAGGCGGTCGTCGGCCGCCGCCCGGGCGAGGAGTTCAGCTACCTGACCCCGACCGGCCGGGAGCTGCCCGTGAAGCTCCTGGAGGCCGAGCCCCGCCGCTGAGCCGCTCAGCGGCGGCGGGCGGTGGAGATCACGGCGGCGGAGATCACCGCGGCGCCGTCGGTGGCGGACTCGGCCATGACGTCGTCGGGCAGCCGGCTCGCGAGGTCGGGGGCGTGGACGACGGCCGGGCCGCCCCACCAGTAGCGCGGCCCGCTGCCTGGGCGGGGGCTGCTCGCCCGCGTCCAGGAGACCGCCTGCTCGAGTGACTCGGGCATGGTGATGCTGACGGCGACGCCGCAGGGCTCCAGGGTGGCCACGGCGTGCTGGAGTGCCTGGCCGGGCAGGCGGGCGCCCAGGTAGACGACCCGGTGCCCGCGGACGCGCAGCAGCAGGGTGAGCAGCAGCGCGCCGAGCTCGTGCTGCTCGTCGGGACCGCAGCCGACCAGCAGGGGGCAGCCGCCGGCGGGCGGGAGCCCGTCGAGCAGGCGCAGCGCCTGCCTGCGCAGGAAGTTGGAGGCAAAGTGCTCGGCGGCGATGGGCGGTCCGGGCCCGGCACCGTTGCCGCTGGCGGCGGTCTCGATCGCTCGGGGCACGAGCTCCCGGACGGCTCCCTCGAGGCCGAGCAGGCGCTCGCCAGCGGCGAACGCCATCTCGGCGGCGGCCTCCTCGAAGGCGCGCAAGGCGTCGACGAGGTGGTCGAGGATGCGGTCGGGGTCGGGCTCGCGCTCGTCGACGGCGGAGGTCGTGCCGAGCAGGCTGGTGGCCTGGGCGATGGACATGCCCTCGGTCCTGCGCTGGACCAGGAAGTGGATGACGGCCACGTCGTGGTCGGAGTAGAGCCGCTGGTCGGACTGGGTGCGTGCCGGGCGGGGCCAGCCGTAACGCCGCTCCCAGGAGCGCAGGGTGCTGGCCGGGATGCCGGTCATGGCCTCGACGGCCATCACCCGGTAGCGAGGCTGGCGCTCCGCCGCCGCCACGTTCGGCTTCGTCGCCGAGCACTCGGTCCCCCCCACGTCAACCTCCTGGTCGCGGTCAGCATCCTGCCAAGCCGAGCAGCACGCCATCCAGGATATCTGCTTCACTCGACATGATTCGCATGAATCCAAGCAATTTACAGCTCTCGTCGAGCAGGACCGCGCCGGCGGCGATGACGTCCTCGCGCCCGGCGGCCATCACCGGCAGCGCCGCCCGCTCGGCCACCGTCATCGCGCACAGCCGGCCGGCGACGGCCGCGATCTGGGCGGCGTCGACGGTGGCGTGGTGGATCCGCGCCGGGTCGTAGTGGTCCAGGCCGAGCGCGATGGCGGCGACCGTGGTGACCGTGCCGGCGACCCCGACGACCCGCTCGGCGGAGGCCGGGTCCAGCACGCCGGCCACCAGGCCCAGGTGGGCGCGCGCGTCGGCGCGCAGCGCTGCCAGCTCCCGGGGGGTGGGCGGGTCGGTGTGGAGGTGGCGCTCGGTGAGGCGGACGCAGCCGACGTCGAGCGAGATCATCGCGGCGGCGGCGCCGTCGCCGATGATCAGCTCGGTCGAGCCGCCGCCGACGTCCACGACCAGGGTGCGCCCACCGCCGGGCAGCCCGGCGGTGGCCCCGGCGAAGGTGGCGGCCGCCTCCTGCTCGCCGGTGAGGACCTCCGGCGCCACGCCGAGACGCCGGCGCACGCCGGTGGCGAGCTCCTCCCGGTCGCGGGCGTCGCGAGTGGCGCTGGTGGCGACCACGCGGACCGCCTCAACGCCGAGCCGCTCGCAGGCGGCGGCGTAAGAGCCGATCACCTGCAGCGTCCTGGCCAGCGCGGCCGGGTCGAAGCGGCGGGTGCGGTCGACGCCCCGGCCGAGGCGGGTGATGACCATCTCGCGGGCGTGCTCGGCCACGACACGGCCAGCGACGACGTCGGCGACGAGCAGGCGGGTGGAGTTGGTGCCGACGTCGACGGCGGCCAGGCGCACGGGCGGCCTCAGCCTGCCGCGGGCCCGGTGGGGGGGCGGTACGCCGCTGCGGGAGGGGTCCACGCACGGGCCGGGACAGTCGACGGGGTCGACCGCCCGCCGCACGATGCGGCCGACCGGGTCGGACCCGGTGGCCACCTCGTGGGCGTACAGGACGTGGAGGCACTTGACCCTGCCCGGGAGGCCGCCGGCCCCTGGGTCGCCGGGCAGCCGGCCGAGGGCGTCGCGCTGGGCGAGGTAGGCCGCGTGCGCGTCGGCGTGGGCCTGGGCCAGGTCGGGTTCGCCGGCGACCCGCTCGGACAGGCGGGCGTTCCAGCCCGCCGCCTCGAGCCGGCCGATGGCGGCCCGGGCGGCCGGGCAGGTCAGCCAGTACAGGGTGGGGAAGGGTGTGCCGTCGGGAAGGCGGGGAGCGGTGCGGACCACCGCCGGGAGCCCGTAGCGGCAGCGGGCCGCGACCGCCAGCGAACCGCGCGCCTCGCGGCCGAGCTGGGCCTCGACCAGCCCACGCTCGGCTGGCGACGCCTCAGGAAGCGACGCGGCCCAGCCGGGCTCGGCACGGGCGTCCGCGCACAGCTCGGCTGCGGGGGACAGCCGCCAGGCGGCGCGTACGGGGTCGGGCAGGGCCACCGGGTCGGGCCGGCGCGGCGATCGGTGCGGCGTGCGAGGCAATGGCAGCTAGCCGCGCCGGCCCTCGCGCTGCCGTTTGACGTCGACCAGCCGCTCCTCGCTCGAGCGCATGAACCGCTTGAGCTTCTGTTCGAACTCGGGGTCCTTGGCTGACCGCCGGGGGCGGGCGGCCTCTGGCTGCCAGTCGGGGGCGGCCTGCTTGATCGACAGGTCGATCTTGCCGTCGTCCTTCATCCCGACGACCTTGACGACCACCTGGTCGTCGATGCGCAGATGCTCCTCGACCGAGCGGACGTAGTTGCGGTCGATCTCGGAGATGTGGACGAGACCTGTCTCGCCCGTCTCGAGCTTGATGAATGCACCGTAGGGGGCGAGGCGAACGACCGTGCCCGGGACGATGGCCCCGATCTCGGCAGGCATGCTGGCGACCGACACTCCTTCTGCTGTGGGGAACTCCGCGGAGCCAAGCGATGCTGGGCTCCGTTCCATCGTAGGGACGGCCATTCAGGCCGTCAACAAGCGCACTTGTGAGATCAGGGCGTGGATGGGCGTCACTTGACCCAGCCGGTGAGCCGCTCCCAGACCCGCTGCGGCCATGACCGGTCACGCTCCGGCGCTGGTGCTGGCGGGGCCGCCGGCCCCGTCGGCGGGGTGCCGTTGAGCTGCCAGGCCTGCTCGCCGGGATGGACCATGTGGAAGTCGCGCTTGGCGAGCTGCTCGACGTAGGCGGGGTCGTTGAGGCGGGCCTGCTCGCGGGCCAGGCGCTCGTTCTCGGCCTGCAGCGCGCGCTGCTTGGCCTCGAGCGCGAGGATCCGGTTGCGCTGGGTCACGTGGGCACGCAGCGGGTAGACGGCGGTGGCGGCCAGCGCGAACAGGACGAGGAACAGCAGCACCCCGCGTGGCGTCAGGCCGAGCGGAGGCCGTGGCGGCCTGCCCTGGCGCTCGGCGTCGGGGCCGCTCATCGGTCGTGGCCCGGGTAGGAGCGGGGAAAGGCGAGCCGCCCCCGGTAGCGGGCGCTCTCCCCCAGCAGCTCCTCGATGCGGAGGAGCTGGTTGTACTTGGCGACCCGGTCGGTGCGGCAGGGCGCGCCGGACTTGATCTGCCCCGAGCCGGCCGCCACGGCCAGGTCGGCGATGGTGGTGTCCTCGGTCTCGCCCGAGCGGTGGCTCATGACCGTGCTGTAGTTGCCGCGGTGGGCCAGCTCGACGGCGTCGAAGGTCTCGGTCAGGGTGCCGATCTGGTTCACCTTGATCAGCACGGAGTTGGCCGCCCGCTCGTCGAGCCCGCGCTGGATGCGCTCGACGTTGGTGACGAACAGGTCGTCGCCCACGAGCTGCACCCGGTCCCCGAGCGCGGCGGTGAGCGCGGTCCAGCCCTCCCAGTCCTCCTCGGCGAGCCCGTCCTCGATCGAGACGATCGGGTAGCGGTCGCAGAGGGTGCGCCACAGCTCGACCATGCCGTCGGAGGTCAGCGTGCGGCCGTCGCCGGCCAGCTCGTAGCGGCCGTCCCGGTAGAACTCGCTGGCCGCGGGGTCCATGGCGAGGGCGACCTCCTGCCCGGGGTCGAACCCGGCCTTTGCGATCGCCTGGACGAGCAGCTCCAGCGCCGCCTCGTTGCCGGGCAGGTTGGGCGCGAAACCGCCCTCGTCGCCCACGCCGGTGGCGAGACCCTTGTCCTTCAGCACGCCCTTGAGCGCGTGGTAGACCTCCACGCCCATGCGCAGGCCCTCGGCGAACGAGGGCGCGCCCACCGGCACCACCATGAACTCCTGGAAGTCGACGTCGTTGTCGGCGTGGGCGCCGCCGTTGACCACGTTCATGAGCGGGACCGGCAGCACGTGCGCCGAGAGCCCGCCGAGGTAGCGGAACAGCGGTACCTCGAGGTAGTCGGCGGCGGCCCTGGCCACCGCCATCGAGACCCCGAGGGTGGCGTTGGCTCCGAGCTTCTGCTTGTTGTCGGTGCCGTCGAGGTCGAGCAGCAGCCGGTCGACCGCGCGCTGGTCGAGGGCGTCCTCCTCCTCGAGCAGCTTCGGGGCGATGATCTCGTTGACGTTGCGGACCGCGTTGGTGACGCCCTTGCCGCCGTAGCGGGTGCCGCCGTCGCGCAGCTCGACAGCCTCGAACCGGCCGGTGCTGGCCCCGGACGGGACGATGGCACGCCCGACCGCGCCGTCCTCGAGCTGCACCTCGCACTCGAGGGTGGGGTTGCCACGGGAGTCCAGGACCTCGCGGGCGACGATGAGCTCGATGGCGGCCATGGAAGCCATGGTGGGGAAGGTCTCCCTGCGTTGGCGGCAGTCCGGGCGCGCGCGAGCATACCATCGCGGGTCGGTCGGGCCGGGGATTTCCGTGAATTGGCCGGATCCGTCCGACACGGGCGCGCGCGGTATCCTCTGGCGGTATCGACACCCGTCAAGGAGCCGTCAATGTCGTCGATGAGGAAGCTGGGTCGGCCGCGGGCCGGACGGTGGCTCTGCCTGGTCGCCGTGGCAACGGTGCTGGTGGCCGGCTGCAGCTTTGCCAGCGGCATGATCAGGACCCTGAACGCGCTGAGCAACGCGGGGATCAACAACCCCGACATCAGCGGCGGCAGCGACCGGGTGACCCTGACCTACGACAGCAGCGTGGGCGAGTCCGGGCTGCGCAGCGAGCAGGACAGGGCGGCCGAGGTCATCTGGGACAACTTCCCGCTGCGGTTCTCCGAGCTGACCGTGGTCGCGCGGTCCGGCGCCGGCCAGTCCCCGGATGACCGGACCTACAGCCGCTCCGAGCTCGAGGAGCAGTTCGGCCCCCGCCCCTCCGGCCTCGACAACACCACCGGCGACGTCGAGCAGGCCGCCCGCGACACCGCAAGGACCGTCGTGATCGGGCTGGTCATCGGTGGGATCGTGCTGCTCGCCCTGGTGGTGCTCGTGATCGTCCTCGTGGTCAGGGCCTCGCGGCGCCGCCCGTCCGCGCCGGTCCCCGCTGGTGCCGGCTGGGGCCAGGCCCAGGCCGGCGCCCCGCAGCAGGGCTGGGGCCAGCCGCCGCCCGGCTGGGGCCAGCCGCCGCCCGGCTACGGACCGCCCGGCTACGGACCGCCCGGTGCCCAGCCGGGGTACGGGCAGCAGCCGGGCTACGGGCAGCAGCCGGGGTACGGACCGCCGGCGTCCTGGCCGCCCCCGGGTGCCCCACAGCCGGGCTACGGGCAGCAGGGCTACGGGCCGCCCCCCGAGGCGCAGCCCCCCGCTGGCTGGCCGGCGGGGAGCGAGCCGCCGGGCGAGGGCGGGCGGCCGGCGGAGGAGACAGCGCGGCCAGCCGACGCCGCGCCGTCCGACGAGACGCTGCCCCTCGACCGTGGCACCGCGGAGCCGCCACCGGACCAGGGGCCCGCGCCGCCGCGGTGAGCCGCGGCCCGGGTCACGCCTCCGGACCAGCCCCGGTCCTGGGCGGGCCGGGCTCGACCTCGTCCGGCGCGGTCTCGTGCGCGCCGGGCTCGACCGCCTCCGGATGCGCGACCAGGGAGTGCTTGGCCGCCTTCCAGTAGCGGAGCCACGTGTCGAGGTCGAGGGTGGCCGGGTCGTGGCCCTCGGACTCCGCGGCGGTCCGGGCGATGGCGTAGCGGGCCCGGAACCGGTGGGCGGTGCGCCGCAGCGCCGCCTCCGGGTCGACGTCCACCGAGCGGGCCAGGGCGACCGCGGCGAACAGCAGGTCGCCCACCTCCCACTCGAGGTCGGCCGGGTCCGAGGCCTCGAGCACCTCGCCCAGCTCCTCGGCCACCTTGGCGGCCGGGCCGTGGCGGCTGGGCCAGGCGAAGCCGCCCTCGGCGGCGCGCCGCTGCAGCTTGGCCGCGAGCTGCAAGGCGGGCAGCGCGGACGGGATACCGGCCAGCGGGTCGGTCCGGCCCTCCTCCTCGCGCTTGATCGCCTCCCAGTTGCGCACGACCTCGCCGGCCGAGCCGACCCGCGCCTCGCCGAAGACGTGCGGGTGGCGGCGGACCAGCTTCTCGGTGATGGCCCGGGCGACACCGTCGATGTCGAACGCGCCGGCGTCCTCGGCCATCTGGGCGTGGAACACCACCTGCAGGAGCAGGTCGCCGAGCTCCTCGCGGAGGTGGCCGGGGTCGCCCTCGTCGATCGCGTCCAGCACCTCGTAGGACTCCTCGACCAGGTGCCTGGCCAGCGACGCGTGGGTCTGCTCGCGGTCCCAGGGGCAGCCGCCCGGGCCGCGCAGCCGCGCCTCGGTCCCGACCAGGTCGAGCAGGGCCGAGCCCTTGGGCTCGCCCAGCGGGTACACCGCCTCCACCTCGACGTGCTGGCGCGCGGCCCGGTCGGCGACCATCTGGACCAGCGGGCCGTCGTTCACCGGGGGGAGCAGCAGGGTGGCCGCGCCGCGCTGCCTGGCCAGGTCGAGCAGGGCGTCGGCCCGGCGTCTGGCCTCGGCCACGCCCTCGAGGTCGAGTCCGTGGCCGACCAGCAGGAGGTCCCGGCCGGCCGGGCCGGTGTCCTCGGCCGCGGGCAGCACCTCCCAGGGGATCTCGCCGACGTCCAGCGCCGGGAGGGACGGGTGGCCGGCGTCGAGCACGTACACCGGGTGGTGGGCGTCCAGCGCCCGCCAGGTCTGGGGCGGGAACAGCAGCGGGAAGCGCGGGCTGGACGCGACGAGGACGACCCTGGCCATACCCGGCCTACGGCTGCGTGGTGGTGGTCGCCGAGCCCTCGCCCCCGGTGGGCTGCTTGGGGGGTGCCGTGGTCTGCGGGGCCGTCTCCCGGTCGACCACCTTGCCCGCGGCAGCGTCCCAGCGGCCGAAGCGCGGGTTGACCGTGACGCTGGCCGACTTGAGCCGCTTGGAGAACCAGCCCTGCACCGCGGTCTGCCTGCGCTGCTGCAGGCCGGGGTCGAGCTGGCCGCGGAGCTGGTCGTCGAGCTTCGGGAGCTGGACCCCGACCACCTGGATCACGTGCCACCCGAACTGGGTCTTGACCGGCTCGGAGATCGGCGAGGCACAGGCCCCCTCGGACCTGCCCTTGCAGTCGCCCTTGCCGGCCAGCTCGAAGCTCTTCTTGTCGAACTCCGCGACGGTCTGCCCCTTGCTCTGGAAGCCCAGGTCGCCCCCCTTGTCCTTGCTGCCGGGGTCGGTCGAGTACTGCTTGGCGACCCCGGCCCAGTCGCCCTTGTCCGCCAGCAGCCCGCGGACCTTGTCCGCGGTGGCCTGGTCCTTGACGAGCACGTGGCGGATGTGGAGCTGCAGGAACTCGCCCCTGCGCTTGCCGAGGGTCTCGGTCAGCTCCGCGTCGCTCGGCCCTGGCACCAGCTTGGCCGCGACCCGCTCGGCGGCGACCTGCACCCGGAGCTGGTTGCGGAGGATCGGCAGCGTCAGGTTCTGCTGGCGCAGCGCCTCGTCGAAGGAGGCGCCCTGCGCCTCGACCTGTCCCCGGACCGCCTTGAGGCGGTCGTCGACCTCGGCGTCGCTGACCGTCACGCCCTCGCCGTTGGCGCCGCCGAGCACGATCTGGGACTGGATCAGCCCTTCGAGGGCCTGGCGGGTGCGGTCGTTCCCGCCGACCTGCTGCTGGCTGCTGCCCGCCTGGACCAGCGCGGTGAGCTCCTTGACCGGGATGCCGGTGCCGTCGACGGTGGCGGCCTGGTCGGCCGCGACCGTTCCGGTACCGGAGCCACAGCCGGCGGCCGCCAGGGCGACCAGGATGACGAGGGCAGGCAGGAAGCGGCGCACGACGACCTCACGTTCTGGTTTCAACGGCTGGCGACGGTCAAGGATAGCTGCACCCTGTCATTCGGTGTGGCCCAGCCGCCGGTTCGGCCGCTCCGGGCGAGCGGGAGCGGACGCCGGCTGGCAGACTCTGCCCATGACCGCCGACTGGGACGCGCCCGTCTACGACCGGGTCTCCGACCCGCAGCTCCGCTGGGGAGCGGTGGTGCTCGACCGCCTCGACCTGGCCGGCGACGAGCGGGTCCTCGACGCCGGCTGCGGCACCGGCCGGGTCACCGAGCTGCTGCTGCGGCGCCTGCCCGGCGGGACCGTGGTGGCGCTGGACGTGTCGCCGGCGATGATCGAGGAGGCCGGCCGCCGGCTCGCGCCCTACCGCGACCGGGTCGAGCTGGTCGTCGCCGACCTCGGGCGGCCCCTGCCCGTCGCGCCGGTCGACGCGGTCGTGTCCACCGCCACGCTGCACTGGGTGCCCGACCACGACGCGGCGTTCCGGCACCTGGCGGCGGTGCTGCGTCCCGGCGGCCAGCTCGTGGCGCAGTTCGGCGGGGCCGGCAACGTCGCTTCGGTGGTCGAGGCGATGGGCCAGCTCGGCGTCGCCCACGACTGGAACTTCCCCACCGTGGAGGCGACCGCCGGGCGCTTGGCCGCCGCCGGGTTGGTCGACGTGGAGGCCTGGCTGCATCCGGAGCCGACCCGGCTCGAGCCAGGCGAGCCGTTCGAGACGTTCCTCGCCACCGTGATCCTGCCAAGGGCGCTGGGCGGCCTCCCGGCCGCCGAGCGGCCCGCCTTCGTGCGCGCGGTCGCACGGAGGCTGCCCGGGCCCGAGATCGACTACGTCCGGCTGAACGTCGTCGCGCGCCGGAGACCTGGGAGCTGACCGGCCGGTAGCGGCCAGTCCAGGCGCCACGGCGCCGCGACGTCAGGAGGCGGCCCGGCGGGGCTCGTGGCGGCCGGCCAGGGGCAGCTCGGGAGCCTTCTCGGCGTCGAGGATGCTCTCCAGCAGCTCGGACAGCCAGGCGGGCAGGTCGACGGCGTCGGCTCCCCCTGCCGGGCCGGGCTTGCGCGCCCCCGCCTCGCCGGGCAGCGGCACGACCAGGACCTGCTCGGCCGCCTTCCAGACCGCGCCCGGGTAGAGGCGGTCCAGACGGACCTGCCTGGACTCGGGCAGCGCCGGCACCGGCGCGAGCCGCGCCCTGCCGCCGAAGCAGACCACCTCGGTGAGCCCGAGGGCGGTCGCCTGGGCGCGGACGCCCGCAAGGGCCAGCAGGTTGCGCACCGGCGGCGGTGGGGGCCCGTAGCGGTCGGCCAGCTCCGCCCCGAGCGCCGCCACCTCCTCGACCGCCCTGGCCCCGCCCAGGCGCCGGTAGGCCTCCAGGCGGAGCCGCTCGCGCTGGATGTAGGCGGCGGGCAGGTGGGCGTCGACCGGGACCTCGAGCTTCAGGTCCTTGGGCTGCTCGATGGGCCGCCCGCGCATCTCGGCCACGGCCTCGGCCAGCATCTGCATGTACAGGTCGTACCCGACCAGGGCGACGTGGCCGGACTGGTCGGCGCCGAGGAGGTTGCCGGCGCCGCGGATCTCCAGGTCCTTCATGGCGATGGCCATGCCCGAGCCGAGGTCCTGGTGGGTGGCGACGGCGGACAGGCGGACGTGGGAGGCTTCGGTGATGGCCCGCTCGGGCGG
>Ga0184632_10001117_pt1 | contig 10913 bp, 8 predicted proteins | sample PLM31_50_b1_FD_133153 | JGI IMG/M metagenome (GOLD analysis project Ga0184632, IMG submission 133153) | Groundwater sediment microbial communities from an aquifer in East River, Colorado, USA - PLM3-1_50_b1 | ecosystem: Environmental > Terrestrial > Soil > Riparian zone | place: USA: East River... | reverse complement strand
GCCATCAGGGATGGCCGCGACACCATCACCTGGAACGACGTGGTCAGGGCCAAGCTGCTCAAGAGCGTCGGGCCGCCGGAGGGCGTGGATTACATCGAACGCGAGCGGCACGCCGTGGCCGTCCACGAGGCATGCCACGCGGTGATGAGCTATCTCATCCAGCGCGGCAACGTCATCGACACCGCCACCATTCAGAAGGGCCAGGGCCACCTCGGCTTCGTCCAGCCGATTCCGATCGAGGAACGATTCACCTCCTGGCGTTCAGAGTACGAGGCCGATGTCATGGTGTCGCTGGCCTCGCTGGTTGGCGAGCGGATGTTCTTCGGCGGCGACAACTCTTCCGGGGTCTCCGGCGACCTGCACAATGCCACTCACGTCGCCCTCATGATGGAGGGTCTGTGGGGCATGGGCTCCTCGTACGGGTCGCACGCCGCCCATCTGTTCAAGACCGCGGGCATGCCGATCGTCGACGGCACCGACCGCCGCGTTCTCGAGACGGATCTCGGCCGCAAGAGCGAGCAGCTGCTATCGACCTTGGCGGAGCGGACCGGGCAGTTGCTAGACGAGAACCGCCGGTCCGTCCTCGCTGTCGCCCACGCGCTCGAGTCCAACCGGACGATCTCGGGGGACGACGTGATCGCGGTGATCGAGGGAACCGAGGGACCGCTTGTCGACGGCCGTGCCTACGCCCTGCGCGAGTCGGTCCAGACCCTCGAGCGCTACCACGAGGTAGCAGTCGAGGCCCACCGTGGGCGCCAGCGCATGTTGCCGCTGCCCGTCATCACGCTCGGCTCTCACCACAGCCATGAACTGGAGGGCGCCGGTCAGATCTCGGCGATGACACAGCAGCCTCCCGACCGCCTCCCGATGGAGGGCACCCCGCAGCGATAGATCCACTGCGGAGGTGCCTCGCGACCTGCCTCTGTGAAGGCTGCGGAAGGACCGATCGCGGTCAGCAGGGCGGCGGATAGGGTCGTGCCGAGATGACCGAGATCCGCTCCAACATGATCCTGCCGGCCCGGCGCGAGCCGGTGACGCTGCACACCGCAGACGGCCTGGAGCTGGTTGCCGAGTTGGCGATCCCGGCGGATAGGCCACCGACCGCGAGTCTTCTCACGCTGCACCCGCTGCCTACGCACGGCGGGATGATGGACAGCCACCTGTTCAGGAAGGCGGCGTGGCGCCTGCCGGCACTCGCCGGCCTGGCTGTCCTCCGCTTCAACACCCGCGGCACCGCCTCCACTGCAGGCCGCAGCGGCGGCGAGTTCGACGCGGCCGTGGGCGAGCGCTATGACGTTGCCGCGGCGATCGAGTACGCGGAGTATCACGATCTCCCGCGCCGCTGGCTGGTGGGCTGGTCCTTCGGCACCGATCTCGCCCTCATGTACGGCGCCGACCCGTCGATCGAGGGTGCGATCCTGCTTTCACCGCCGCTGCGCCATTCGGGCGAGGAGCACCTCGACACGTGGGCGAGGTTCGGCAAGCCGATGCTGGTCCTCGTTCCCGAGTTCGACGATTACCTGCGACCCGCGGAGGCCAGAGAACGATTTGCGGATATTCCGCAGGCCGAGGTCGTCGGGGTGGATGGCGCCAAGCATCTGTGGGGTGGGTAGCGGTTCGTTCGCTACGCACTCGACGAGATCGTCAAACGGGTGGCTCCCGAGGTGGAGACGCCGCTGCCGACGCAGTGGACCGGGCCGTACGAGATGTGGAGCGACCTGTGACGCTCGCGTACCGGGAAAGCGGCTCCGGGCCACCGGTCGTCCTGCTCCACGCCTTCCCGCTGTCCGCGGCGATGTGGGAACACCAGTACGGTCCGCTCGGTGGGGTGAGCCGGCTCATCACACCAGACCTGCCAGGCTTCGGCCGATCTCCAGCTGCAGAGCGCGAGCCGTCCGTCGACCTCATCGCGGACGAGGTCAAGGGCCTGCTGGATCAGCTCGGGCTGGACGCCGTCGTGCTTGGTGGCTTGTCGATGGGGGGCTATGTGACCATGGCGTTCTTGCGCCGCCACCCGGAGCGGGTCCGAGCGATCGTCCTCGCCGACACGAAGGCCGGCGCTGACACCGAGGCCGCCCGGGCCAACAGGGAGCGAATAGCGGAGGCGATGCTGGCAGCCGGTGACACTGCCGCGCTTGCCGAGGAGCTGTTGCCGACCTTGGTGGGGGAGACGACCCTCCAGACCCGTCCCGCGGTCGTCGAACTGGTGAGGTCGGACATCCGCGCCAGTAAGCCCACCGCCGTCGCCTGGGCCCAGCGGGCGATGGCCGCGCGTCCCGACTCAGTCGACACGTTAAGGAGGGCGAGGCTGCCGGCGCTGGTCATCGTCGGCGAGGAGGACGTGCTCACCCCAGCGGCAGAGGCGGAGGCGATGGCTTCGGCGCTCCATCACGCGGAGCTGGTACGGATCCCGCGGGCAGGACACCTCAGCGCGCTCGAGCACGCAATGGCCTTCAACGACGCGGTCACCTCCTGGCTGTCGAACCTGCCAATGGACCCGCCGTCCGGGGGCGAGCGAGGCTAGCGAGCTATGGACGGCGCACCCAGCGCCCGATCGGTCAGCCTTGTGGAGTTCCTGCGGGTTTGGCCGGCTGCTGCGGGACTGCGGGCTTCGGTCCGTCGCCGTCCTTGACCGGTGCCGGTCCCGGCGCCCCTGGCTTGGAGACCGCCGCGGCGGGGACCTTTGCTGGGTCCGCGCCTGGCACCGCGGAGCCGGTGAGTGTCGCGAGCATCTCGCGCACGTTCGACAGCTGCGCGTTGATGCTGTCTCTGCGGTGGGTCAGCGCCGCCAGCTCGCGCTCGGCCTCGAGGCGGGACCGCTCAGCCTTTGCGCGTGCGTCGGCGACGATGTCCTCGGCCTCTCGCTGCGCGGTCTCGAGCAGCTGCCGCGACCGCCGCTCTGCCTCGTCGCGGAGCTTCTGCGCCTCGAGCCGGAGCTGGTCTGCCTGCTCGCTGGTCTCCTTCAGGTGCCGCTCGGCAGCCTCCTGCCGGACGGCGAGGTCGCGCTCGGCCTGGTCACGCCGTTTGGCGAGGCTGGCCTCGAACTCGGCAGCGGCCTGTGCGGCCTTCGCGCGCGCGGCCTCGAGAATGCCCTCGGCCTCGTCCCGCTTCGCTGCTGCCTCGTTGGCCGCCTCCGCCCGCACCTGAGCGGCCTCTTTGCGGGCTTCCTCGAGGAGCTTCGCCGCCTCCTGCCGGGTCTGCTCCCGGCGAGCGCGGCCGTCCTCCTCCGCCTGAGCGCGGACCTGGGCGGCGTTGACCTCCGCGGCCTTGCGCTCCTTTTCCGCCTTGCCCAGCGCCTCGGCCTGGAGGTCCTTGGCCTCTTCTTCGGCCAGCCGCAAGATCTTCTCGACGCGCGCACCGAGACCGGCATAGCTCGGCTCGGCTTCGCCACCCTGCTTTTGCGCGTTCTGCAGCTCGAAATGAAGTTCCTCGACCCTGCGTTCTAAGGCACCAATCCGCTGAGCGGCCGCCTGCCGCTCCGCTGCGGTTCTCGCAAGATGCTCGTCGACCTGCTTGCGCTCGTAGCCGCGAAGGACGATGTCAAAGCTTGATCCAACCTCGTCGGCCGAGGTTGCTCGTGATGTGCGGGCATCAGTCATGCGGGACATAGTTCCAGAGCTCCGGCTCGTGTGCGACCCCTACGGCAAACCCGTCGTCGGATGTCAACGGCGCGCCCGAGCGACCTGTCGGGGCCGACAGGTCGGATGGGCCGGGCGGCCGCGCCGCTCAGTCTGTGTACGTGCCATTCGGCGCGGTGTCGCTCGAACCGCCCAAGCCGCTGAGCAACACCCCGTCTCCGTCCAGACCGCCTTCGAGAACGGAGCGGATACGCGCGAACTGGGCGGCGATCTCGTCGCGATGCCGCTCGATTTCGGTCGCCTCCCGGTTCGCCGTCGAGCGCAACTCGTCCGCTTCTGCCTGGGCTCGCCCCAATAGCGCGTCAGCCTCCTGCCGGGCGCGCTCGAGCGCCTTCTTCGCCGCGTCCTCGGCATCGGTGAGCATCTGCTGGGCGTGGGCGCGCGCGCTCGTCAGGCGCTGGTGATATTCGGAGTAGGCCGCTGCGCGCTCCTGCTCGGCTTCCGTACGGGCAGTGTCGAGCTCAGTGGCGGCGGTCTTCCGCGCAGCGTTGAGAACACGCTCTGCTTCCGCGGCCGCGGCCATCCGCCGCTGCTGGGTTTCCGCCGCCGCCTCGCCGACCTCACGCTCTGCTTTCTCGGTCGCCTCGGCGAGGACGCGCTCGGCGTCGGCGCGAGCCTGTCCGAGCACTCGGTCCGCTTCGGTGGTTGCGGTGGACATCCGCTCGGCAGCGGCCGAGGTGAGCCGCCCGGCCTCGGCCCTCGCTGCGGCGAGGAGCTGCTCGGCCTCCGCGCGCGCTTCGTCGAGCTGTCGGCGCGAAGCGTCGCCCGCATCACGCAACCGCTTCTCTGTTTGGCTGGTGGCGTCGGCCACCAGCCGATCTGCTTTGGCGGTTGCGTCGGCCATCAGCTGTTCTGCACTCGTTCTGGCCTCGGTGGTCGTCCTGTCCGTTTGCGCACGCGCTTGATGGACGAGCCGATCTGCTTGCGATCTTGCCTCAGCGAGGTGGCTTTCAGCCTGCGCAGAAGCGTCGGCGACCAGCCGCTCGGCCTGCTTAGTCGCGCTCGAGACTCGTTCGGCTGCTTCGGTCTGCGACGCGCCGACACGGGCCAGGACCTCCGCCTCGCGGGCCGCGAGATCTTGATCGGTCTGCTCCCGCCTGGCCGCGGCGTCGGCGAGCGCCTCCTCGACGATCCTCCTGCGTCTCTCCTCGGCGTCGGCGAGGATCTGTTCGGCCGCTGCGCGCTGCTCGGCCAGCCCAGCGAGTGTTTCGCTGCGCATTCCTTCGAACTCGGCGCGCTGCCTCTGCAGCTCGGTGGTGGCGTCCTCGCGCACCTGCGCGAGCTGCGCTCGCTCGGTCTCGATTTCCGAAGCCGCGTCGCTCCTGAGACGCGCGGCCTCGTCCTCCGCATCCCGTAGAAGCTTCTCGATCCGCGCGCCCGCGGCCCCCGCCGAGACATGGGCAAGCCGGACGTTCGCGTCGTCGAGCTGCGCCTCGCGCTCGGCGAGTGACCGCTCGTACTCCTCGAGTTGTCGGTCACGACCGGCAAGCGCTTGCCGAAGGTCTGCCACCTCGCGGTCCCGGTCGACTGCTACTCGTTGATGCTCGGAGGTTGCCCGGTCACGTCCGGTGTCTGCCGACTCAAGCGTGGTTCTGACCTGCCGAAGCTCCTCGGTCGTCGCTGACAGCCGGTGTTCGGCGTCGGCGAGTCGACGCTCTGCATCGGCGAGCTGCTCACGGGCCGCCATCAGCTCGGTGGAAGTACGCACCAGCTCCTGGCGCCTGCTCTCCGAGCCTTCGCCGGATGCGAGGAGCTGCTCCCTGGCCACGGCGAGCTGAGCGCGGACGCTCTCAAGCTCAGGTCGAAGCCGGGCGGACTCGTCGCCGGTCCCCTGGCCACGCTGGAGCTGGCGGCGCAGGCCCGCTAGCTCGCGGCGAGCGCCGTCTGCCTCCCGCTCAGCCTCGGCGCGCTGATCGCTGACCTCGGCGAGCTCGTGTAACGCCGCATCGAGCCGTTCCTTGAGCGGGGCGAACTCATCGTCGGCCTGTCCGATCTGTTGGCGGACGTCCGCCATGTTGCGGTGTGAGTCTCTGAGGTCGCGATATGCCTGCTCGACTTGGTCGGACAGGGCTCGTACGTTGCTGACCGCTTGATCCCGTTCGGCGAACGCGGCGGTGAGATCGTCCTCGAGCGCGGTGAGATAGGCATCGACCTGCTGGCGGTCGTAACCGCGCAGCACGATGTCGAATCCCTCGAAGTCCGGCGGCGGCCCGGCGGCTGCCCCCCCGACCTCGACCCACGGCTCCCGGCTCACGGACCGATTCTGCCAAATGAGAGGAGGCGCGGGATCCAGCTAACGAAGTCGACGAGCGCTTGTGGGCCTGTCGCCGCCTTCGGCCCGTCCATCAAGGACCGGAGCGTCACATCGCTGAAACGGTAGATGCGAGGGCTAGGAAGCGCCAGCCGTCGGCGCGGACGGGTCTTCGGAGGCCAGGAAACAGGTCAAACATCACGAAAACGGTTGATTTCGGTCTCATGCTGCTCGCGCAGCTCCAGGTCTCGTACCCCAAGGCCCTCTCTGGGTGCAAGGCAGAGCACGCCAACTTTGCCCTGGTGGAGGTTGGCGTGGACGTCCTGGGCCGCCTGGCCGGCGCCATCGAGCGGGTAGGTCCGCGAGAGCGTCGGATGGATCCGGCCCTTGGCGATCAACCGGTTCGCTTCCCAGGCCTCTCGATAGTTCGCGAAATGCGACCCTATGATCCGCTTGAGATTCATCCAGAGGTACCGGTTGTCGTACTGGTGCAGGAAGCCCGATGTCGAGGCGCAGGTCACTATCGTGCCGCCGCGCTTGGCGACATAGACGCTTGCGCCGAATGTCTCCCGGCCCGGGTGCTCCAAGACGATGTCAGGGTCCTCTCCGCCGGTCAGCTCCCTGATCCGCATCCCGAACCGCTGCCACTCGCCGGGATCCTGGGTGTCCTCGTCCGTCCAAAACCGGAACCCTTCCGCTGCACGGTCGATCACCAGATCGGCGCCGATCCGGCGGCAGATCTCCGCCTTCTCCGGACTCGAGACCACACACACCGGGATAGCCCCGCCATTGAGGGCGAACTGGGTGGCGTAGGACCCGAGACCGCCGCTTGCTCCCCAGATCAGCACGATGTCGCCCTGCTTCATCGCAGCGCCGTTATGGGAGACCAGCTGCCGATAGGCCGTCGAGTTGACCAGGCCGGGGCACGCCGCCTCCTCCCAGGTGAGATGCCCCGGTTTGGGCATCAGCTGGTTCGCCTTGACCAGCGCAAGCTCGGCCAGCCCCCCGAAGTTGGTCTCGAAACCCCAGATGCGCTGCTGCGGGTCGAGCATCGTGTCGTCGTGACCCTGCGGATCTTCCAGCTCGACCGACAGGCAATGCGCGACGATCTCGTCACCCTGCCTCCATTTGGTGACCCCGGGACCCGTTCTCAGCACCACCCCGGCCGCATCGGAGCCGACGACGTGATAGGGCAGGTCATGACGCTGACCGAGATCGCTCATCCGGCCATAGCGCGCGAGGAACTTGAAGGTCGGGACCGGCTCGAAGATCGACGTCCAGACGGTGTTGTAGTTGATCGCGCTTGCCATGACGGCAATGAGCGCCTCGCCCGGCCCTACCGCCGGCGGCGGCACCGTGTCGACATGGAGCGACTTGCGTGGGTCCTTGTCGCGGCTTTCCAGGCCGTCGAACATGCCGACCTCGTCCTTGCGTACGGTCACCGCGCGGTAGGAGGCGGGGATCTGCAGCGCCGCGTAATCGTCGGCCGACGTGTCGCCCGCGAGAATGGCCTCGAGGATTGCGGTCATCTCGGCCATGACGTGCCTCCTGTGCCTGGCTCGCCGAGGCGATGCGGTGGGCGGGCCGGCTCCACCAGCTCGACGAGAACACCGCCCGCATCGCCGGGGTGGATGAAGTTGATTCTTGAGCCAGCCGTGCCGCGCCGCGGCTCCTCGTACAGCAAGCGGGCCCCCTCAGCACGCAGCCGCGCGGATTCCGCGTCGATGTCCGTGACGGTGAATGCAACTTGCTGGATGCCCTCGCCTCGGCGCTCAAGGAACTTCCCGATCGGCGAATCGTCCCGCAGCGGAGCGAGCAGCTGAATGCAGGAATCCGAGTCGGCGACCGCGAGCATTGCCTCGCGCACGCCCTGCTCCTCGTTGACCTCGGTGTGTATGGCACGGAAGCTGAACATCCGCTCATAGAAGGCAATGGCGGCATCGAGATCGCGGACCGCGATCCCCACGTGATCGATTTTCGTGATCATCCAGCCTCCCTCAGAACGCTGGGCGCTGCTGACGTTATCTCCGCCTGGCGGGCGCGGGCCCCGCTGTGACGGACATCATGTGACAGCCAGGGCCCCACTCGGAGCTATCGTGTCATCAGTTGTCGCGCTTTGTTTGTCGCAAATTTCCTGTGGAGGCGCCGTCATGGCCGCAAACGGTTCCGTCATCGTCGCCGGTGCCCGCACCCCGATGGGCCGGCTGCTCGGCTCGCTCAAGGACTTCTCGGGGGCCGACCTGGGTGGTTTCGCAATCAAGGCGGCGCTCGAGCGGGCCGGAGTGACGCCGGGGCAGGTCGAGTATGTGATCATGGGTCAGGTACTCCAGGCCGGTGCCGGGCAGATCACGGCCCGGCAGGCGGCGGTCAAGGCCGGCATCCCGATGACGGTGCCCGCGCTCACGATCAACAAGGTCTGCCTCTCCGGTCTGGACGCGATCGCTCTCGCTGACCAGCTCATCAGGGCCGGCGAGTTCGAGATCATTGTGGCCGGCGGCATGGAGTCGATGACCAGCGCGCCGCACCTGCTGCCGAAGTCGCGCGAGGGCTTCAAGTACGGCCACACCCAGCTCATCGACTCGATGGCTTATGACGGCCTGTTCTGCGCGTTCGACCAGGTGATGATGGGTGAGTCGACCGAGACCTACAATGCTCGGCTCGGCATCGGCCGCGAGGAGCAGGACGAGTTCGCGGCACGGTCCCACCAGCGCGCCGCGCACGCACAGAAGAACGGCATCTTCGACGAGGAGATCGTTCCCGTCGAGATCCCGCAGCGGCGAGGTGACCCGATCGTCTTCAGCACCGATGAGGGGATCCGGCCGGACACCACCACAGAGTCGCTCGCCAAGCTGCGCCCGGCCTTCGCCAAGGAAGGCACGATCACCGCTGGATCCTCCTCACAGATCTCTGATGGCGGTTGCGCAGTCGTCGTGATGAGCAAGGCCAAGGCCGAGTCGCTCGGCTTGACGTGGCTGGCCGAGATCGGCGCCCACGGCGTGGTCGCCGGCCCGGACGCATCATTGCAGTCCCAGCCGGCCAACGCGATCAAGGTGGCCTTGGCCAAGGAAGAGATCTCTGTCGACGCGCTTGATCTCGTCGAAATCAACGAGGCCTTCGCCTCCGTGGGTCTGCAGTCGATGAAGGAGCTTGGGCTCACCCCGGACCGGGTCAACGTCAACGGCGGCGCGATCGCCCTTGGTCATCCGATCGGCATGTCCGGCGCCCGGTTGGCGCTGACCCTCGCGCTTGAGCTGCAGCGGCGCGGTGGCGGAGTCGGTGCCGCGGCTCTGTGTGGTGGCGGTGGGCAGGGCGATGCCCTGATCATCCGAGTCCCGCGCACAGCCTGAATCCTCGGCACCAGCACCATCTCCTTATCTACATCTCCGGGTGCCGCCCGCCGTGTTGCTTGGGTCGGCCTGGGTTTCGCCAACGATAAGGTCAGCGAGGTTATGGGAGCTGGTCAGGGCGACATCGCCGGCCTGGTGGCACGCGCGCGCAAGGGTGAGGCGCGCGCGGTCGCCCGGTTGATCTCGCTCGTGGAGGACGCGGCTCCCCAGCTTCGGCAGGCGATGGCCGCGTTGGCGCCCTATGCCGGTGAGGCCTATGTGGTCGGCCTTACCGGCTCGCCCGGGGTGGGCAAGTCGACGTCCACCTCCTCGCTCGTCACCGCCTATCGCCAGAGCGGAGCGCGGGTCGGCGTGCTGGCCGTCGACCCGTCCTCACCCTTCACCGGCGGTGCCCTGCTCGGCGATCGGGTCCGGATGCAGGAGCATGCGACCGATCCCGACGTCTTCATCCGGTCGATGGCTACCCGCGGACATCTCGGTGGGCTCGCCTGGGCGACACCGCAGGCCTTGCGGGTTCTCGACGCCGCCGGCTGCGATGTGATCCTCGTCGAGACCGTCGGCGTCGGTCAGTCCGAGGTCGAAGTGGCAGGTCTGGCCGACACCACGGTCGTGCTGCTCGCCCCGGGAATGGGCGACGCGATCCAGGCTGCGAAGGCAGGCATTCTCGAGATCGGCGACGTCTATGTCGTGAACAAGGCCGACCGCGAGGGAGCGGATGCCACGGTTCGCGAGCTCAACCACATGCTCGCCCTGGGCGAACGGCGTCAGCCCGGTGACTGGCGACCGCCGATCGTCAAGACCATCGCGTCTCGTGGCGAGGGCGTGGACGATGTGATGGAGGCGCTGGCAAAGCATCGCTCCTGGCTGGAATCCACCGGCAAGCTCCAAGAACGCCGCCGGCGGCGGGTCTGCGACGAGATCGAGGCGATCGCCGTGACCGCACTCCGCGAGCGGATCGGCGACCTGCACGGTGACCAGCGCCTGGACGTCCTCGCCGGTCGCGTCCTCGGCGGCGAGCTCGACCCGTACGCCGCGGCCGACGAGCTGGTCGACACCCTCACGGCCACCTGACCCGCGATGGCCGTCCCCGCCTAAGCGATCCGGGCTGCGCCGCCGGATGCGTGGGCGACGAAATGGACGGGAGCGCTGAAGCCTTGGCTGGCGAATGCATCGGCGACTGCGCCGGCCACCGCAGAGGATGCACTGGCTGGCGTCACCGCGATGGCGCAGCCGCCGAAACCACCGCCGGTCATCCGGCCTCCTAATGCTCCGGCGCCGAGCGCGGTTGTCACCGCGAGGTCGAGCTCCGCCGAGGACACCTCGTAGTCGTCCCGCAGAGACTCATGCGATGCCGTGAGCAGCTCAGCGATCTCCGCGGGCCGTCCCGCGTCGAGGTGCTCGACGGCGGCCAGCACCCGGCTGTTCTCCGTGACGACATGGCGGACGCGGCGCCGCAGCCGGTCCTCATCGAGCCGCTTCACCGCCTCCTCCAAGTCATCGAGCCCGATGTCACGTAGGGCAGGAACCCCGAGCATCGCGGCGGCGAGCTCGCAGTCGCGGCGCCGGGCGGCGTACTCCCCGCTGACCAGGCGGTGCGGTGCCTTCGTATCGATCACGAGAAGCGCGAGGCCGGCTGGCGCCAGCTTGAGCCCGATCTGGCGGGTCTCGCCGCTGCGG
>Ga0184632_10001115_pt1 | contig 10920 bp, 9 predicted proteins | sample PLM31_50_b1_FD_133153 | JGI IMG/M metagenome (GOLD analysis project Ga0184632, IMG submission 133153) | Groundwater sediment microbial communities from an aquifer in East River, Colorado, USA - PLM3-1_50_b1 | ecosystem: Environmental > Terrestrial > Soil > Riparian zone | place: USA: East River... | reverse complement strand
GACGCATGGGCTTCCTTTTCCTCCACCGGTCCGGAGCTGGACGTCGCCACCCCTGGTGTCTCGATCCGCTCCTCGGTGCCCACCGGTTCCTGCCCACTGTGCGACCGGAGCGGATACAAGAGTCTGAGCGGCACCTCCATGGCCACGCCCCACGTGTCGGGCGTCGGAGCTTTGTTGATGTCGCGCAGCCGGACCAATCTCGAGGCGCGCTCCCTCATCGACGGCACGGCCAAGGATGTGGGCAACTCCGGATTCGATCAACTGTTTGGAAACGGGCGCGTGGATGCGTTCCTCGCGGTGCACGGGACGCCTCTGCCTTCGCCGCCGCCGCCGATCGACGTGACGGCCCCCACCGTGTCGATCACCAGCCCCGCGGATGGCGCGCCGGTGGCGCGGAGATCGACCGTCACACTCCGGGCGGATGCCTCAGACAACATCGGCGTCACGCGCGTGGAGTTTTACGTCGACGGGCGCCTGCAGTGCTCTGTGAGCACGGCTCCTTACACCTGCGCCTGGAATGTTCCGCCCGCGAACAAGCGGACCTCCAGCCTCTACGCCCTGGCGTTTGACGCGGCGGAAAACGCCGGCAGATCGGCGCTCGTGACGGTCATCAGCCAGTGAGGTAAACGAACGGGCCTGCCCGGGGGCACCCTCTCGGCCCCCGGGGGGACCCCTTCGAGCCTAAGAGCTGGTGCAGCTCACGTTTTGCGCAGGGACGAGACCGTCCGAAGTCGGCGGGTTGAACGTGCAGGTGACCGTGAACGTGTTGGACCCCTGTGTCACGGTGACGGTGGCGCTGGTGTATGCGATGTCGAGGATCGTCTCGGTCCAATTGGGGTTGGGACAGTCCGGCGAGCCCGCGACGGTGGCGCTAGCCAAAACGGCTTCGACAGCGAATGGCGCGTTCCCGTTCTTGCTGATGTCGTCAGGCGTGATCGTCACGGTGCCCGTCAGCGTAACGGGGGCCGGGTTCTGTCCGGGGGGCAGATTCTCATCCTTCCCGGGGTTGTGACACGTCGCCGTGGGGTTTCCCGTTGCCGAAAGATCCACCGTCAGAGCCGCATTTGCCAACCCGGCAAGCTCCCCGCTGACGCGGAGATCCGTGCCCAGATCGAAGAACGTCGGCTCGGCGTTTTTCCCACCCTTGAGGTGGATGCTCGCAGCGCCGGCCACGGAAGCCACAAGTACTAGAGCCAGACCGACAAGACTCGCACGTTTCATGCTCGACCTCCTTGTCGAGTTGTGTCGGCAGACCGAGCGGCCACTAGGCTTCTATCACCGCCGCACTTAGCGCCGATTGCTTACCGACTCCACGTGCGAACAGACGTCGCCGACCGCAAAACCCGCCGAACAACGAACAACCAGTTGATGTGAATATGGTCGGCGCCCGAGCCTGGGTCAATTGGACAAATGGCCATTTGCGCGGCCCCGGCCGCCCGCGCGCTAGCCTTTGGTCGTAAGGGATTTGCTCAGGGCTGGACGGCGGATCTGAGGAGGCGAAGGGTGCCCGGAAGCGGGCGGGAGCAGGCCGTGGTACGCGGCCGCCAGCTCGGCCCGGCCGCGCAGCCCGAGCTTCTGGAAGATGCTGGTCAAGTGCGCCTTGACCGTGGCCTGGCTGATCGCCAGGCGCTTGGCCAGCTCCTTGTTGCTCAGGCCCATGGCCGCCTCCCGATAAACCTCTCTCTCCCGATCGCTCAGGCGCGGGTCCAGGATGGGTTCGCCGCCGCGTACGGCCACGGAGGAGGCAGCCCGATGCTCCATCCGGGCCAGCAGGTCACGGCGCGCCCAGATCTGGCCCTCGCTCACGACGCGGACAGCCTTGAGCAGGTTCTCGGCGCGGGCGCCCTTGGCGAGGATGCCGCGCGCGCCCGCCTCGAGCGCGCTCATGGCCCACGCGTCGTCGTCCTGGCCGGCCATGAAAATGACGGCCGGACCGTCCTCGCGCCGCAGCTCCGCGCACAGCGCGAGGGCTCCCTCCATGAGGCTGTCCACCAACAGGACCTGCGGCGCGGCGGCGCGCAGAGGTCGCCCAAACGCGGCCCGGTGGCCTTCGCCGACGACAACGAAGGAAGGCTCGCCGGCGATGATCCGCGAGAGGCCTTCGCCGAGCAGCCAGTCGTCGCTGAGGATCGCCACACGAATCGACAGCATTCCGTCTTCGCCTCTCCGAGAGCATTTGCCGCGGCGGCGCGATTGTTTTAGCGGCCGTTAAGATCTTATTCGCCGTGCGCACTACATGCAAGACCGGGTACGCGCTTCCCCGCATTGACGACACCGCTAAGGGCACGTCAGACAATAGACATATCATTTAGGCAGCGTTAGCGCCGGCAACACAGAGTAGTTCCAGTCGCCGTGTGGAAGCGTGCCGCCCTTACGTTGAGGTTCTCGACTTCGGCGGCGGAGACCCTGACCCCGGCCGGGTATGCCTTGGGGTCCAGCCTCGCCTTCACGCGAAGGCCCTTGGCGGTTGTGGTTGCTGCGATCAGGTTGACGATGACCTGGTAGGTAGTGAGGGGCTTGCCACGCCAATTCATGCTGATGAAGGAGAAGAGCCGGTGCTCGATCTTGTTCCATTTGCTCGTTCCTGGTGGGAAGTGGCAGATCGAAATCTCCATTCACGAGGCTTTCCCGGGCGTCCTGAACGGCGGCATCATCGGGGCGCTGCTCGACTGCCACGCCAACTGGGCGGCGGCCTGGCACTTGATGCAGAAGTCCGGCGCGGAGACGCCGCCCTGCACGGTGACCGCGGACTACGCGGTGAAGCTGCTGCGGCCGACACCCACCGACGCTCCCGTGAAGCTGCGGGCCCGGGTCGTCGAGTCGTCCGGCAACCGCGCGGTGGTGGAAGCCACGCTCGAGAGCGGCGGCAAGGTCTGCGACACGTGCCGCGGCACGTTCGTCGCCGTCAAGCCGGGCCACCCGGCTTACCATCGCTGGTAGCGCGCCGCCGCTATCCCCGGTTTCCTCCCAGGTTTTTACCGTACAAATCTTATACAAATTCTGCTTGACACGCGGTCGCTCGGCGCGTAGTTTTGTCGCTGTCAATTCTGAACAGTTTCCGCGCGCCCGTCCCTCCCGGCGGGTAACGAGCCTGCGCTAACGACCGATTGAGCTGAGCTCAGCCGTACGAGCAAGTTGGGGGCGGAGCTGTGTCAGCACGAAAGCTGGCGGTCACCGCGTCGGTCGGCGTGGTTCTCTACCTGGGCTGGCTGGGATGGAAGGACCTGCTCACCGACTCGCTCCGGCCCTCCACGGAGCTGGCCCTCGTCGCCGAAGCCACGGACGCCGACGCCGGTGCCGATATCGCTACCGCGCCTCCGCCGAACTCTTCGTCGGCACGCGAGCATTCCGGGCCGCTGCCGTCGGCCGCTGCCGCGGCAAGCGAAAAGGGCATGGCCCCGGGGGCGTCGGCGACCCCCCCCGCCGAGCCCGAGCAGGCGCTCTCGGCCGGGCCGGTGGCGGGAGCCCCCCAGACCGTGCGGTCGTCCGAAGCGCGGCCGGCGAGTGCCCCGGAACCCCTTGATCGCTCGACCGCGGATCCCGAAGAGGCGCGGGACAAGCCTCGAACCAAGCTGGCCCTGGGCGGATGGGTGCTCGATCGGGATGGCAACGCGGCTTCCGGCTTTGCGGTGGAGGCCCGGCTTCGGCGCCTTTTCGCCAGCCTCGACGCCGGCTCCATGGCCGGCGCGCCGAGCGAGCAGCGGGCTTACACGGACGCCGCCGGCCGGTTCGCGTTCCAGGATGTGCCCGACGGCGAGTATGAGCTGAGGACCGCCCAGACCGAGCTCTACGAGAAGGCCACGACGGTCGTGCGGGCCGGCGTCGATTCCGCCGTGCTCGTCGTGGAAACCCGGTCTCGGCGAACGTTCTTCGTCCACGGCACCGTCGAGAGCACCCGCGGCGGGCCCCTCGCGGGCGTCCGCATCGACGTTGCCGGACAACCGGCGCTGGCCACGGCGTCCGACGAGATCGGCCGGTACGGCCTCCGTGTGCCCGTAAGTGAGCCACCACGCGATGTCGCGCTGCGGTTCGCGCGGAACGGCTACCGCGAGGTGCGACTGCCCGTCGGGGGTGGAGACGCGGCCGACGTCGTGCAGGACGTCCGGCTCGAGCCGGCGGGGCAGCTCGCTTCGGTGAGCGGCGTCCTGACCGGCGACGACGGTCCGCCCGTCGTCCGCGCGAGCGTCCAGCTCTACTCCGAGGAGCGCGGGCGCCGTTACCAGGCAGTTAGCGATCCGGGCGGTCGGTTCCTTCTCGCGGGCGTCGAGGAATCGGACGACTACCGGCTGTGGGTCCACCCGGCGCGGGGCTACCGCGACCACATCCGGGATGGCGTGGAGGTGCGCGGGCAGGGCCCGGTCCTGGACGTGAAGCTGGAATCACTGGGCACCGCCACCCTGCGGGGATCGATGGTCGACCCCGAAGGGCGACCCGTGCCCGGCTTCACCCTCTGGCTGCGTACGGCCTACGGCGCCTCCGGCTCCACCGCGGTCACGGGGGATGCGCAAGGTCGATTCGCCACCGGGGATCTGCCCGAGGGCCCGGTCGCCCTGGAGACGCGGGCCGCGCCGCAGCTCGGCGTCACGGGGATCTCGCTGGCGTCCGGCACGCCGCGCGAGGTCGTGATCCTGCTCGACGTCGGCAGCTACCGGGTCGAAGGCACGCTTCGCGCGGAGAACGGCGCGCCGGTCGGCGGGGCGCGCGTCTCGCTGCACTGGTTGCGCGCCGACGGCGGTCTGGGCAGCCGGTCGTTCCGCGAGACCACCAGCGACGCCACGGGCTATTTCCTCTTCACTCAGCTCGGGGCGGGGGTCCACACGCTGAGCGCGACGGCGGCCGGGTTCCGCAGTGTCCGCCTGGATCAACCGGTGGGACCCGGCACGCCGCCGATCGAGATCAAGCTCGCGGCCAGCCCATAGCTGACCGAGGAGCGGGCGTGGTGTGACGCATGAGTGAGCCGTTCACCCCTCCATTCATGAGGCAGTGAAATGAGAAGTCGAAGTCGTGGAGTCCGCTTCGGACCTTCCGTCGTCGTCGCGCTTCCCCTGGCCCTGGTCTCGATGCTCGCCATGGCCGGCTCGAACAGCACCACGCTTCCGAACGGCGCGGCGCTGACCGTCTCGATCGACGACCCGGTGACCAGCACCGAGTTCGAGGTGCCGCCCGGACAGCCGAGCATCAACGTGCCGGTCAGCGGCACCGCCAGCGTCGGGCTGGGCGAGCCCGATGCCACGTTCGTCTACGTGATCGATGTCTCTGGCAGCACGACGGAAAGTAGCGGCTCGGCCTGCGGCACGTTTCTGCAGTGTCAGCAGGATTTCTTCAACGCGTTCAATGCCGAGATAATCGCCAGCGGTCAAGCTGACTTGGTGGGACTGGCAGTGTACGCTGGAACTGAAGACGGCGTCCTCGCCACGAGCGGGGCCACCGCCGACATGTCCAGCGCTGGCGGCGATCAGAAGCTGGTTGCGCCCGACGCCGACGGCTTCGTCGCTACGGTCATCAACTCGACCTTCAGTAACGCCGCCCCGGGCGTGGGGGGCGTGGGTCAGTTCCAGAACAGGACCGCCGGTTTCCGAACCAACTTTGCCGCGGGGATGCAACGGGCGTGCGAGATCCTGAGCGACGGGAGCAACGATAACAGCCTCGGCGTGGTCGTGTTCGCGTCGGACGGGGAATCGAATGAGGGTGGAGGACAGTTTCAGAGTCAACTCGACTGTTTGAAGAATCTCGGCGCGAGGATCGAATCTATCGCCATCGGCGCGAACAGTTCGTGCGGGGGCGGGACCGACGGCACCTTGCAAGAGATGGCGAACCAGACTGGTGGTACGTGTCACCCGATCGACGATCCGGATGATCTGCCGGACATCATCCCGCAGCTGATCGGCTCGACGCTGGAGTCGCTCCAGATCGCCGTCGACGGCAACCCGCCCCAGACGATACCCAACGGCGACATCTCGCTGCCGCTGCCCCAGCCGGGCGCGGTCTCCGTCAACTACACGACCCCGGCCAACGGCCTGGGCCCGGGCGATCACACGATCTGCGTGACCGCCAACGGCTCGGACGTGACCGGCGGCACCGCCAGCGTCACCCAGTGCGAGACGATCCACCTGCTGCAGCTTTCGGCGTCGCCCGCCGATGTGACCAACCAGCTCGGCGCCGGGGACAACCAGCACACGGTGACGGCCACGATCGCCGGGCCCGCCAGCCACATCGGAGGACGCGTGGTAACCTTCTCGGTCGCGGGGCAGAACGCGGGGGCCACCGGCACGTGCAGCCCGACGCCCGATTGCAAGACCGACGCGAGCGGCCAGGTCTCGTTCACCTACAGCGTGCCGATCGCCCCGTCGAGCATCGGGAACGACACCATCAACGTCAGTACGCAGATCGCCGGCCATACCAGCTCGGTCAGCGTCGTCAAGCGGTGGGTCGACACGACGCCGCCGACGGCGGCCTGCCCCGAGGGGGTGAACCCGGGCGGCCACCAGCCCCCGGCGAGCAACGAGGACGGTTTCTTCCTGCTGACCGCGGCGGATGCGGTCGATCCGAACCCGTCCATCTTCGTGGTGGACCTGGGCACCGGGACGGTCTTCGGGCCGTTCCCGAGCGGGACCAACGTGAAGTACACCCAGGCGCCGGGGGCCACGCCTTCGATCAAGCCCGGGTCCGGTGACGTGGACTGGAAGATCAAGGGACAGGGTGACATGGGGGTCTATGCCGTGGACGGCAACGGCAACCAGTCCGCCACGGTGTCGTGCCTGGTTCCGCCGCCTCCGAAGTAACGGAGCAGCGGAGCCGTCTCATCTGACGCACGGGGAGCCGGGGGGCCGCAGGGCCTCCCGGCCCTCCTATTCCATCGCGGCTTCGAACCGCTCCCGTAGCCAGTCCGGCACCGGCGTGGGCCGGAACGTCTTCATGTCCACCACGACGGCCGTGTTGACGGCGCGGAAGACCGGCCGCCCCCCGACGCTTCCCTCGTAGCGGATCTTGACCGAGGAGCGCCCGACCTTCTCCACGACGACCCCGATCTGTACGTGGTCTCCGTAGTGCACCGGGTGGAGGAACTCCATGTCCACTCTCACGGTCTGGAAACCCAGGCCCGCGCGGAAGACCTCCGGGTACGGCTTGCCCACGTGGCCCACGAAGAAGTCCTCGAAGGCCTCGTGGAGGAAGTTGACGAGGTTGGGGTAGTAGGCAATCCCCGCCGCGTCGAGGTCGCCGAAGCGGACGAGGATGGTGGTGGTGAACACGTCCCTCCTCTTTTATTATCACCGAGGCGTGCGTTGACCTCTGTTTTCCCAGGCGTTAGCATCTGCATTCTCGGAGGTTGGACATTGGTCCATTACCAGAGGGGAAGTGGTAACGAGGAGGCGGGCCACATGCTGCGGCATGGGCCTGAGGAGCCATGAAGCTCGTAGAGATGGTGACCACCATCTTGAAGCGTAAGGGACCAGAGGTCTATTCCGTGCCCCCCCACGCCTCGGTCTACGACGCCATCGAGATGATGGCGGACAAGCACGTGGGCGCGTTGCTGGTGATCTCCGAGGGCAAGCTGGCCGGAGTCATCTCCGAGCGCGATTACGCCCGCAAGGTCATCCTCAAGGGGAGGTCCTCGAAGGAGACCCTGGTCGAGGAGATCATGACCAGCTCGGTCATCACCGTGGGCCCTGAGCGCCGCATCGACGAGTGCATGCGCCTCATGACCGACAACCGCATCCGTCACCTCCCGGTGGTGGAGGGCGAGAAGGTGCTGGGCGTCATCTCCATCGGTGACCTCGTAAACTGGATCATCTCCGCGCAGGAAGCGACGATCGACCAGATGGAGAACTACATCACCGGCAAGTACCCGGCCTGAGGCCCGCCCGGGTTTCTCATTCCCTCAGGGCGGAGAAGAGCTTGTTGAGGCTCTCCTTGGCGTCGCCGAAGAGCATCATGCACTTCGGGTTGTAGTACAGATCGTTCTCCACGCCGGAAAAGCCCGGGCGAAGGCTGCGCTTGAGGACGACGATCGACTTGGCGCGCTCGACTTCCAGGATCGGCATGCCGTAGAGCGGGCTGTTCTTGTTGTGCTTGGCCGCCGGGTTGGTCACGTCGTTGGCCCCCACGACCAGGGCCATGTCCGCCTCGCCGAAGTAGGGGTTGATCTGCCCCATCTCGTAGAGCTGGTCGTAGGGGACGTTCGCCTCGGCCAGCAGCACGTTCATGTGCCCGGGCATCCGGCCGGCCACGGGATGGACGGCATACTTGACGTCGATGCCGCGTTTCATCAGCACCTTGGCCAGCTCGGCGACGCCGTGCTGGGCCTGGGCCACGGCCATTCCGTATCCCGGGACGATGATGACGGACCGGGCCCCGTCCAGGAGGGTGGCCATCTCCTCGGGTGCGATGGTGCGCACGCTTCCTTTCGCTTCCACTGCCGCCGCCTGCTCCTCCTTCTCGATCTTGCCGAAGGCGCCGAAGAGGACGTTCAGGGCCGAGCGGTTCATGGCCCGGCACATGAGGAGGGAGAGGAGGAAGCCCGAGGTGCCGTCGAGCGAGCCCGTGATGATCTGGATCTTGTTCATCAGCACGAAGCCCATGGCCGCGTCGGCCATGCCGGCATAGGAATTCAGCAGGGAGATGACCACCGGCATGTCCGCAGCTCCGATGGGGACGACCAGGAGCAGCCCGAACAGCAGGGCCAGGACGACCATGACATAGAAGAGCGGGCTGGCCCCGGGAGATGCGATCAGGTAGACGAGGATGGCCACCATCAACGCCAGCAGCGTGATGTTGGACTGGTTCTGTCCCTTGTAGGTGATGGGGGCTCCCGGCAGCAGCCCCTGGAGCTTTCCGGCTGCCATGAGGCTTCCCGTGAAGGTCAGGCCCCCGATGACCACCTCGAAACCGATGGCGGTCATCAGCACCCGGCCCAGGTCGCCGGCGTGCCGGACGAATTCGGAGACGCCGATCAGCGTGGCCGCCAGGGCCCCCAGGGAGTGCGAAAGAGCCGTCCGCTGCGGCACGGCCGTCATGGGGACCCATAGGCCCATCCCACCTCCCACCACCGACCCGATGAGCAGGCCGAGCACGATCCACCTGTAAGTCACGATGTCGGGGTGGAAGAGGGTGCCGAGCACCGCCATGGCCATGCCGAACTCGGCCAGGAACATCCCCCTCCGGGCATAGCGCGGGTGGCTCAGCCCCTTCAGTCCCAGGATGAAGAGGACGGCCGAGAGAATGTAGGAGTAGCGCAGCACCGACGTCAGCTCCTCCCGGCCCAGCCCACCCTCGAGCGTGCTGAACCAGTAGCCACCGGCCAGGACGAGCGCGATGAGCACAGCCGAAACCGGGAGGGCGCCACGCAGCCCCCGTCTTTTCCGCCCCTGTTCCTCCTGCGTCCTGAACATCCGCAGCATGCGGTCTGTGATGAGGAAGCCGCCCACCACGTTGGTGCTGGAACAGGCCACGGCCACGAACCCGAAGGCCGTGCTGAGGGGGCCATGGCCGGCTCCCGCCACCAGCAGGGAGCCGATCAGCGAGATCCCCGACAGCGCGTTGGTGGCGGACATGAGGGGCGTGTGGAGCAACGGGGGCACGCCCCTGATTACGTGATAGCCGAGGAAGCCGGCCAGGATGAAGATGTAGAGCCCGATCTCAAGTTCGGTGGTCATGTCGTCAACGCGATGCGGCGCGCTCGGAGAGCTGGCTCACAGGCCGAGGGCGGCCTTCACCGCCGGGTGGACTACCTCTCCCTGATGGGTGACGAGCGGCCCGCGGGTCAGATCGTCGTCCAGGTCGAGCTTGACCTGCCCGTTGTTGACGAGATGGCCGAGGAAGCTGGTGACGGTCCGGGCGTACATCTGGCTGGCGTGGAAGGGCATCGTGCTGGGGAGGTTGGTTGGGCCCATGATGGTGACGCCGTGCCGGACCACGTCCTGGCCCGGCTCGGTGAGGGCACAGTTGCCGCCCTGCTCGGCCGCCAGGTCCACGATGACCGACCCCGGCCGCATGGCCTGGACCATCGCTTCGCTGATGAGGACCGGGGCGCGTTGTCCGGGAACGAGCGCGGTGGAGATCACGACATCCGCGGCCGCCACACACTTGAGCATCAACTCCTGCTGCTTCCGATAGAACTCGTCGGACTGGGACCTGGCGTAGCCGCTCTTGTCCTCGGCATCCTTCGTCTCCAGCGGCAGCTCGACGAACCTGGCCCCCAGGCTCTCGACCTGCTCCTTGACCACTGGGCGCGTGTCGTAGGCATCGACCACCGCCCCCAGCCGCCGGGCCGTGCCGATCGCCTGGAGGCCGGCCACCCCGGCCCCGATGACGAGCACGTGGGTGGGGGTCAGGGTGCCCGCCGCCGTCATGAGCATCGGGAAGAATCTGGGCAGACCTGCCGCGGCCAGCAGGACCGCCTTGTAGCCGGCCACGGTGCTCATGGCGCTGAGGACATCCATGGATTGAGCGCGGGCGATGCGTGGCATGAGCTCCATGGAGAAGGCGGTGACCCGGCGCTCGGCCAGGGCCTTGATGCCCGCGGTGTTCGTGTAGGGCAGGAGCAGGCCGATGAGAATAGAGCCCTCGGCCAGACGGGCGACCTGGTCCAAGCCGGGCGGTTGGACCTTGAGGAGGATGTCCGCCTTGTCGAATACCTCCGCCTCGAGGCGGGCGCCCTTCGCCTGGTACGAGGTGTCAGGATGCCCGGCCGCCGCCCCGGCGCCGGGCTCCATGATGACCTCCTGCCCCGCCCCGGTCAGCGTGGGAACGAGATCCGGGACGAGCGCCACCCTCCGCTCGCCGGGCGCCGTCTCCTTGGGAACGCCGACGATCATGGACGTGGCAACGGCCTCAGGCAAAAGCGCCGAACCGCAGGCCTCGAATGTTGCAGAGGGACACTACGCCGCCGTGCCAGCGCCGTCAAGGCTGGTTCAGCGACAG
>Ga0184632_10001114_pt1 | contig 10923 bp, 11 predicted proteins | sample PLM31_50_b1_FD_133153 | JGI IMG/M metagenome (GOLD analysis project Ga0184632, IMG submission 133153) | Groundwater sediment microbial communities from an aquifer in East River, Colorado, USA - PLM3-1_50_b1 | ecosystem: Environmental > Terrestrial > Soil > Riparian zone | place: USA: East... | reverse complement strand
GGAACTCGTTCAATCGTGGCAGCAGGTTGAACTGCAACAGGCGTCGGTCGATGAAGCGGCGGTAGATGAAGCGGCGGTAGATGAAGCGGCGGTCAATTGCGGTTGCGTGTCGCCGACTTTCACCACAAAAACCTCCCACTTGTAGCCGTTCGGATCGGTCACCCACACCTTGTCCTGCAAGGCGTAACAGCAATCAACGTTCTCTTCTTCGAAAGTCGCAAGACCTTCCGACTGCAACCGCTCTGCCGCCGCTCTTACAGCCTCCGTTGATTGCACTTGAATCCCCAGGTGATTCAAGGCGCCCGGGCTATCGATCCCGTTCGATGCATTCAGCGTCAGGTTCAATCCGGGCTCGGCGACGTCGAACTTCGCATACCCGGGCTTGAGCTTCACCGGCTCGAGGCCGAGGAACGTGCGGTAGAAGCGCACGGACTCGTCGAATCGGGGTGTGTTCAGCGCAACATGGACTTTCACGACCGGACTCCTTTCAGGGCGGAAACGGGGACGAGATTGCTGCGAGTGCAGCACTCGACGTACAAGAAGGACAACAGCTCGCGCAGGCCATCGGCCTCGGCACGATAGCGTAGGTACTTCCCTTCACGGGTGACGTTGATGAGCCCTTCGCGCTGCAATCCATCGAGATGGTGCGACAGCGTGGAGGGCGGAATCTCGAGCTCCTGCTGCATCTCCCATACGACGAGACCGTCGGGATGGGCGGTCAGCAGCAGCCGGACGATGGCGAGGCGGGCTTCATGGCCCAGAGCCGCAAACTTGGGGGCAAACCGAAGCGCAGTGGCGGTGGTCGAACGATCCATACTTCGATAATACTAGAATTATCGTAATCGTCAAGCCCCTAGCCCCTAACCCCAAGCCCCTATCTCGCAGCGGCGATCTCTCCCGCATCCATAACGGAATCCTTCACCTGTTTGCCGTCGATCACCTGCTTGTCGCCGATCACGGACCCTGCGACCTGGGCATTCTTCACCTGGACGCCCTTGCCGAGGATGCTGTTGGCGACTGTGCTCCCCACGATGGTGCTGCCCGCCTCCACGGCTACGTTGGGACCGATCGTGGCGTCCTTGAGCGAGACGCCGTCCTCGATGTACACGGGCTCCTTGATCTTCACGTCCGACGAGACTTTGGCGGGGCGTTTTCCCCGGCCGTGCTCCAGCAGATGCTGGTTCGTTTCGAGCAGCGTATCCACCTTGCCGCAGTCGTACCAGCCGCCGACTTCACTGACGAGCAGCTTCTTGCCCTGGTCCACCATGTATTGGAACGCGTCCGTGAGATAGAACTCGCCGCCCTTCCCCGGCGGACTCTTGAGGACGTGCTCGATCCCGTCGAATAGCGTGCGCCAGTCCTGGACGTACTGCAGGCCGATATTGGCGCGCCGGGAGATCGGCGTGCTGGGCTTCTCCACGATCTTGGTCATGAAGCCCTGCGTGTCCGTCACGACCACGCCGAAGCGCTGGTAGTCCTCGACTTCTTTCGTCCAGATGATGCCGTCGGCATTCGACGTCTTGACGATCGATAGATCGGCATCGAACAGCGTGTCCACGAAAATCACGATGACCGGCCCGTCCACGTAGGGACGCGCGAGGTTCACCGCGCCGGCGGTCCCATCCAGGACCTTCTGTTCGATAAAGCGCGCGGGGATGTCGTAGTTCTGCCGCACGTACTGCTCCACCTTTTCCTTCAGGTGGCCGGTGATGATGATCAGCTCCTCGAGCTGCCCCGCCCGGCGCAATGCGTCCATGACGTAATCCATCACGGGCCGGCCGGCGACGTGCACGAGCGGCTTGGGAACGCGTTTCGTCAGCGGGAGGAGCCGGGTGCCTTTGCCGGCCATGGGCATGATGACTTTCATGGAACTCGTCCGTAGCGATCCTTGAGCCGGACGACGTCGTCGAGCTCCGGCGTGGACGCCTCGAGCAAATCGGTCACGATGACGGCCTCGAATTGATGGATCTGTTTGGGTGGAATGTGAAAGGCCTCGCCCTGTTTCACGCGCCGCTCGATCAGCGTCTCACCCTGCTGGATCCGCAGAATGATTTCGCCCGACAGCACGTAGATGGACTCGTCTTTCTTGTTGTGATACTGCAGCGACAGCACGTGGCCGGGCTCGATATGCAGGATCTTGCCGACGTAGCGCTCGGCCTTCGCCCAGATCAGCTCGTGGCCCCACGGCTTTTCGACTCTGTAGGGAACGTCGCTCACGCGAGTCTCAGTTTGAGAGACGACGGCAAGGTCACGCATGCCGTCACACAAACACCGCAGCCGACGCAGCCTTCCGGCTTGAGCACCGGATGCCCGCGATCGTCGAGCGCCAACGCCCGCTCGCCCACGGGGCAGGCGCGCGCGCACACGCCGCACTCGGCACCCTGAAAGGTGATGCAGCGCTCGGGATCGAGCTCGAGCACGCCCATGTGCACCGACGCCCATCCGTCCGGAGGCACCACCAGCGCGCCCGTCTCGCACGCCGCCGCGCAGGGCATGTCTTCGCAGACGATGCAGGCTCGCGCTGCCGGATCGATGTAAGGCGTACCCGCCGCCAGTCCGCCGCCGTTGGCGGGCATCTTGATGATCGCGTGCACGGGACAGACATCGATGCAATCGCCGCAGCGCGTGCACGCCGCGACGAATGCCACCTCCGGCGCGGCACCCGGCGGCCGGAACCAGCGCTTCGGCGCCACGCGCCGCTCGGCGTGCTCGGCGATCTCATGCAGCAATCGGCCGATCGTGCTCTGAAAGAACTCGCGCCGCTCGTTCAAAAGCTCGGCTCCAGGCTGACTTGCCAGCGGAACCGCACCCGCTTGTCGGTCCCATCGGCAGCGTAGTCCCAACGGTTGACGATGAACGGCACCTCGAAGCGCATCGTCCACGCGAGGTCGTTAATGCGATGACGCGTCACCAGACCTATCCCCGCGTCATATACGGTCGTTTGCGACCCCCCTCCCGACGCCGGTACAGCCAGAGTATCGACCAATCCCGCATCCGCAAACGCCTCGAACGTGATGCGAGTGAGCAAGCCACCGTCGTCGCGCCGGTACACAGTCTTCGTGCCTTCAACGTTCAACGCCAGGGCCCAGCGGCCGCCGAGGTCTGGCCGGAAGGCGCGGAGGTTGGCGTCGCCCGGTGCCTGATAGTGGAAACCGGGCCGGACGAATAGGGCGCCGCGGCTCCTGAGCAGCGGATTCGTGAATGTCGTGTACGGATCGGCACCCGCGAGCATGATCCGACGTTGCCGCGGTATCGCGAAATTCGTGTCGGCCATATACATGCCAAAGAAGAGCCGGACGCCGACCAACGGCGTTCGCAGGCTGACTTCGCCAGTGGGGCGGGCGAACGCCTCGATATCGTAGCGCGTCTTCGCCTGGATGCCGGCGCCTGGATTGCGGTACACGATGCCGCCCGTGACGCCGGCCCGGGCGCGCCACTCGCGGTTGCCGCGCAGCTTCGTCATCGACCACCACGGCCCCACCTCGATCGTGCCGGCATTGTCCCAGAGCCGGCGGTCCACATAGCCCAGGTCATCCACGGCCATCCAGATCGCGTCGAACCCGACGTGGACGCCGGGACCGAACGTCAGGTGTTTCCGGAGCGAGCGATCGGTGTGCAGCGCGATCCCGACCCGGCCCTCGAGCATCCAGCCCGCCGCGCTGGCTTCGGTGCGCGGCATGAGGTGACCGGTCGGGTTGCCAACTCGCAGGTAAAAGCCGTAGCGGCGCTGCGTCGCGTCGGAAGCGCCGGCAAAGTCCGGATCCAACGCGTAGGAGACCACGGCAACGTTCTTCTCAAAGCGGCCGAGGTAGTCTTCTCGCGCCCGCATCCCGAGCGTGACGCCACCGAAGTCGTTGTACCACACCGCCGGCAGAAAGCTCGAGACACTGCGGTCGCGCGGCGGCTCGATGCGTTTCAGATAGTCGAGCCGCACCAGCCTCCTGCCCCGTCCCCAGTAGTTATTGAGCGCATTCCAGTCGTGCGCGCGCTGCCGCGGATCGATCACGAGCCGCTTTGGCTTGCGGTCGCTGACGAACTCGACGGTCTCCCGCTCTCGTTGGCCGCTGACACGCGCCACGATCGAGTCGCCGTCGCCGAGCTCGATCGGCATCCAGCCGTCACCGAGTCGCCGAATCGTGACAGTCGTCCGCCATCTGCCGTCAGCGGTCTTCTTCCGCTTCACCTTGCCGAAGCCATAATCGATGAGCGGCGTGCCGTGGAGCCACTGGCCGAAGAACCAGTTCAGATCCTGGTGCGATATTTCTTCCGCGACGCTGCGGAATGCGTTCTCGTCCACGTGCTTCAGCCGCCAGCGCGCGTAGTAGGTGCGCAGGATCTTCCGCATCGCGTCGTCCCCCACGATGTAGCGCAGTTGATTGAAGAACAGCGCGCCCTTCTCGTAGATCATCGTGTTGTAGGTCGCGAAATCGCGATACTGCTCGCTGATCATCGAGACCGGCTCACTCCAGCGGTCGACGTCCCACAGCCGGAGCTCCGCGTCGATACCGGGGAAACCCGACCCGCCGCCGTGCGTTTCGAAGAACCAGTCGGTCTGGAAGCTCGTGAACCCTTCGTCGAGCCAGCCTTCGCGCCACTCGTTGTTGGCGAGGATCCCCATCGTGTAGTTGTGGCCCAGCTCGTGGATGATCAGACCGAGGCCGGCGCTGCCGTCCATGATGACCATCGGGAATTCAGTGCCGCCGCCCTCGATGCGATGCAGGTTCGTGATCTGCGGCCAGGCGAATTTCCCGAAGAGCGAATCGAGCCACATGAGCGCGATCTCGGTGCGCTCAACCGCGATCCCTTTCCCCCACGTCGCGCTGTCGCCGGGCTGATAGAGGACTCGGACGACGACGTCTTTGTAGCGCCCTTCCTCGTAGCGGTAGTCGGGATTCAGCGAGAACGCGAAGTGGTGCACGGAGTCTGCGAAGAATCTGACGCACTTGCGCCCTTCAGGGACGGTGCACGCGTGCGGCGTGCGGCGTGCGGCGTACCAGTCCCTCTGATAATTGATCGCCGAGCCAGGATTGACGTTGGCCTTCTCCCACCCTGGGTCCCCTTCCACCGGCACTCCCGTCGCACCGATGACCTGGTCCGCCGCGAGATCGAGCGCCACATCGTAGCTCGCGAACTCGCCGTAGAACTCTCCCGCCGGATACAGCGGATGGTCCTGCCATCCGTGCTTGTCGTAGACGACGACCTTGGGATACCACTGGGCGAAATCGAAGCGCCGGCCCTGGCGACCTTGGCGCCGCGGCAGCGTCGACGGCCGAGCCCTCCATTCGATTTCGACCTCCATCGAGTCACCGGGGGCGAGCGGCCGCGGGAGGTGCCAGTGCGCGATCGTTGAATCGGGCGCGTACGGGTAATCCGGCTTCCGAGAGTCCCCCATCACGGTCGACGACGTAATCCGCTCGAACGCGTAATCGGGACCCTGCATGTGCTGAAACCGCACGCGTTGCTCGGCGGAATCAGCCGCGGCCCAGCGCGAGCCGGGACGAAACGCGTTCAGATACTGATGGACGCTGAAATCGCGGAGCGTGTCGGGTGACTGATTGACATAGCGAATGCGCGCCTTGCCGCTCAGCACGCCGCTCGGCTCATCGAGCGACGCGGTGATCTCGTACGCGACCCGCTGTTGCCAGTAGGTCGAATCTGATGCCAGCAGAATCAGGATGAGCGGGAGCATCGGCCCGTGAATCTCGCGTGTTTCCGGTGCGGCTCGCAAGGAAAGGACGGTGGTCCTGACGCGCGCGCCCCCACAATAGTCCTCCACTTTAGCCAGGAGGACTTATGCTGAAACGCAGTCTCGCTGTGGCGGTGGTCCTCATCGTCGCATGCACGGACCGGACGGTGACGCCACCGGACGAGGCGCCGCTGCTCACGCCGCCCGTCAGCCCGTCCGCCCGTCCGCCCGTCGAGTTGGCCAAGATCGTCGCGAAGGGCCTCAAGAACGCGGCGTTCCGCGCCTACCTCAAGGCGCAGCTCGACGCCTCGCCGTATCGCGAGCACAAGCTGCAGTTCGAGACGTTCCTTACCGCCAATAATGGCCGTGCCCTGCGTGCAATCGCCGGGGAGAACGGCGCCAACCCCGACGCGATTGCCCGGCAAGCCAAGGAGGCGATTGCACTCGAGGTCTACTTCCCCGTCGCCGAGCATGCTGCGGCGTGGAATGGCGACGAGAACGTGCTCGTGGCGACCGCGCTGACGGACAATGAGGCGCCGATCGCGTACGACCCCGCAGGCCGGCGGCAGGTGCTCGATCCCCAGCGTCCACCCACGACGCCAGTGCTGGCCCTCGTGCCCGTCGAAACCGATTTCTCGGTTCGGCCGGCGCGGCTGGGATGCATCGATTTCTGTGGCGGCGGCGGTGACGTCATGCCCCCACCGCCCCCGGCGCCCGGGTTGTACATGACGAAAAGCCATTTCGTACAGGACTTTGAAGGCTGGTTGAAGGGGTCCCCCGAATTTGAGGTGCACATGCTGGGACAGAAGGGTGCCAGCGATTCCCTGGTCGACTATCAGTGCGCCGGTGAGCATGCCGGGGGGCCATATACGTTCGATCAAAACAATCTCGACTGGTCAGGGACCGCGCTGCTATTCTCAAAGACGCAGCTCGATCAATACAACGCGGCCCATCCGAACCAGAATCTGCGCGTGTTCGTAGTCGAGGACGACGACACCGCATGTCAGATCAAGACCGACGTGGGCCGCGCGGAGCGGCTCTTTCAAGTCGTCGATAGCGTGTATCGCAATCTCACGGCCGGAAACGATTCCAGCACGGCGATCATTCGGGCATACAAATACGCCAGAGGCGCCCGCAGTCTCTGGCAGGCCATCTCGTCATTCTTCAAGACCAATGACGACCTGGTCGGCAACGCGGTAGAGGACGACATCGTCGGCACCACGTATCCTGGCTTTAACTGGTTCGTCAAAGGCGACAACAACATCACGAATGGCTGGATCAACCTCGTCATGCGTTGAGGACAAGCGACTATGCGTGGTGGCTTCGCGTTACTGGTTCTCGTGGCCGTCACACCGGCCCCGGCCGTGGCGCAGTGGGACGTTGGATTCGAGATGAGCAGCACGCATTATCACGGATCGTCGCACGATACGACCGGCAGCAATGGCCCTGAGACCTTTCGCCCTGCCAATGCGACCACGTTTGGACTGCGCGTAGATCGCGCGATCGGACGGATGCGTTTGGGATTACAAGCATCCTACGGTAGGGTCGGTCTGACAGCTTCCGGCCCAGGACTGACGCTCATCGACAATTCGACGGGACAACTAGTCGAAGGCCAGCTGCTGGTCAACTTCCGGGTGGTGGGGATAGGGTCGAGCGGAGCGATGCGAGCGGAAGTGGGACCCTCCCTCCACCTCTGGAAGAGCGGCGACCAGACACGGCGACGTTTGGGTGCACTCGCTGCCGTGGGCTACGAATGGCCGGTGGCGAACCGCTTCTCGGGTGCGCTCCGGCTTGAGGGAATGATGTCGAAATCGTGGTTCGATCCAGGCGACGTGCCGCCCGAGTACGGGCGGCGCGTCACCTGGCGGTACGGGGTCGGCCTGGGGCTCCGCTATCGCCTTTAGGGCGTCTGCGGAATCGCGCTCCGCTCCGGAAGGACCGCCTGCCCGATCGTATTGGCGTCGGTGCCGAACCAGATGGACTTGGTGGCCGCATCGTAATACATGTGCCGCACCGTCCCTCCACCACTCGGCACCGGCGTCGCTTCCGAGAACTGGAGCGTCTTCGTGTCGAATGCCACGAAGGTGTTGGGGCGTGACGTCTGCACCACCCAGAGCCGGCCCTGATCGTCCAGCGCCGTCGCGTACGGCCGCGAATTCGCGCCGCCGGGCAGCGGCCACTCGTCCACTTTCCCAGTGGCAGGGTCGTAGCGGCCGAGGACACCCATCGCGTAATCGCCGTACCACACACGATCGTCCGCCGTGATCTCGAGGCGCCGCGGCCGCGTCTCGGCGCGCGGCAGGGTGATCTCGCGCAACGCCATCGTCGCGGGGTCCACGGTGGCAAGCTTGTTCGTGCCGAACAGCACGACCCAGGGACGTCCCTTCGAATCGATCTTGATGCCGTAGGGCCGAGCGTTGGCGGTGGGGACCTTGGCGAGCTGGACTCGACCGCTGCCGACCGTGAGTCTGCCGATGGCGTTACCGCCCTGCGCGGTGAACCAGATGTCACCGTTGCCATCAAAAATCAGCGTATGCGGATCGCGCACCGTCGGGTCGGGCATCGGATATTTCTTGATGCTGCCGTCGCGCGGGTCGAGCCGGCCGATGTAGCCGACGAGATTGCCCGCAAACCACACGACACCGCTCTTGTCCACGATCAGGTTGTGCGGGCCGGCACCAGACTCGAGCTCGTAACGCTTGAACTCGCCAGTGGCCGGCACGAGGTAGGCGAGATAGTGACCGACCTGGCCGCAGAACCAGATGCGTCCCGTGGTGGGATCGACGTACGGGTCGCGCGGGCGGCTGTCCGCCCAGGGCACGGGCCATTCTTTGATGACGGGGGGTTTGTCAGCGACAGGAGCAACAGCGACGGCGGCAACGGCGGCAAGAGCGAACAGTTTCACAGGAGCACTCCGTTGTGGGTCCATCCAACATTCTACTCTCTCCTGTAGACCCTGTGCAGCCCTTGCCGCGTTTACGTTGCCGATGCCGACTCAGCTGCTGGCATTGTCAACATCTTGCCGGTGCTCACTCTAGGGCGACGGTAGTCTGCCTGCCCAATGCCAATTGCCGGATGAGTTGACCTGATAGATCAGATATGGAAAGCCGTCGGTCCCAATCAAGACCACTTGGATGTTGTTGTCGTTGCCCCTCGCCATGGAGACCGCGGTGAATTGGCGGTTTTCCGGATTGGGCAGCTCGCCTCGCCAGAACCAAGTACCTGTGCTCGCTTGCTGCCACATCAAGTACGGCTTGCCGTAGTACGGACTCACCTTGCCGAGACCAACCACCTGAAGATCGTTGTTGGACCCGTTAGCCACGACGACCTTGGCGAAGCCAATTTGGTCCGGATTCGGCAGGTACCCCGATGCAATCCAACCAAAATCCGTCCTCTGGTAATACAGATACGGGCGTCCGCTGGATGCAGTCAACAGAATATGTTGCGGCTGTCCCTGATTGCCGGTACCGGTCGCGATATCGCGGAATGTCTCCCCATCGGGGTTAGTCAAACACCTGCCACCCAGCCAAGTCTGGCCTTGCCCCCACGGTTGCACCCACATGCATGGAAGTCCGGCATACTGCCCGCCATCGAGTGCTCTGAGCGCGATGATATCCGTATGATTATACGGCTGACAAGAAGCAAAGCAGACCGCGCTCGCCACGGCGTCAAAGGGGCCCGGCGGCGGGGACGGTAACGTCCCTCCCCAAAGCCATGAAGAGCCTGATTGATAGACGTTGTGGAGTGAACCGCTTGGGTCGAAAGTCGATGGTCCAACCACCTGCAGACCGTTACCGCGCGCCGTGGTAAACGCACGGACAGCGACACCAGAGCCCTGGCCGGGAATGACTCCATCCCAAGACCAGCCGTCCCCGAGCGCTGATTGTTGCAATGCATATAAGATGTTGTCCGGGAATGCAGGGGGGCCGCCCTGGCGAACGATGAGGTTCAGATCGCCATTGCTCCCGATGCCGGTCGCCATCATATCGAAGGTACGCAGTTCGGGATTGGGGAGTGCTCCACGCCAGACCCACGCTCCCGTTCCCGCCTGATGCAGGTTGTACAGCTTTCTATCGGTCCCGAGGAGAACGACTTCCAGGTAGCTGCCGAACCCTTCAGCGGCGGCTACGGCCTGGAACGTCATTGGGGGCGGAGGCGGCGGCGGAGGCGGTGGAGGAGGCGGAGGCGGTGGGAAACAATCCTCCTGGCACTGCTGAAACGAGGGCCCGGTCGTCGGCGTTGGACGATCCGGCCCACACGCGACCAAGATCAAGACGCACACAATGAGGTAGCGACTGGCGAGGTTCATGATCGTCTCCTTGGTGGAGACTGAAAGTCAGGAATTGTCTAGCGGGGAGTCAACGGAAACCGCACGAGAGGTCATAAAACGCGCCCTAAAAGTCATAACTACTCGCCCGTCAGCATCCTCCTTTGCAATGCGGTCAATCGCCGCCGCACTGATCCGTCGAAGATCCTATCGCCCACGCGCACGACCACGCCGCCCAGGATTCTTGGATCGGATCGGAAGTAAGCTCGGACCTCGCGCCCCAGCGCCTTGGTGAGGCGCTCCACGACCTGCTTTTGCGTGCGCGCATCGGCGTCGTCCACCAGCGTGACGCCGGCGTGCACACGATTCAGCTTTTCATCTAACAGGACCTGGTATTCCTGCGCTATCTCGGGCAGCAGACCCTGGCGCCCGCGCCGCACGACCGCTTGCAGGAACCGGACGAACTCGAGCGGCGCCTCGCCCTTCAAGGCCCGCTCCAGGATCTGGCCCTTCGCGGCCTTGGACACACGCGGCGAATCGAGCGTGATCGCAATGCGCTCGTCCGCCTGGATCGCGCCCGCCACGGCGTCCAGCACCTCGCCGAACCGGTCGCCCGCGGCGAAGAGCGCTTCGGCGTAGTTGCGCGCGACGGTGATGCTTTTCACTTCTTCTTCTCCGCCTTCCCGAGGCTCTCCAGGAACTCCGTCACCAGCTTGCGGTTGGCCTCGGTGTCGAGATTCGCTTCAATGACGCGCGACGCCGCGGCGATGGACAGCTCGACCGCCTCGCGCCGCAACGCATGGATCGCCTTCTCGGTCTCGGCCTCGATGTCCTTGCGCGCGCGGCGGAGCAACGCGTCGTACTCTTCGCGTGCCTTGGCGAGCAGCATTTCGCGCTCTTTCTGCGACACCGTCTTGGCCTTCGCCAGAATATCCTGGGCTTCGTTGTGCGCCGCCGCGATCTGCTTCCG
>Ga0184632_10001113_pt1 | contig 10937 bp, 7 predicted proteins | sample PLM31_50_b1_FD_133153 | JGI IMG/M metagenome (GOLD analysis project Ga0184632, IMG submission 133153) | Groundwater sediment microbial communities from an aquifer in East River, Colorado, USA - PLM3-1_50_b1 | ecosystem: Environmental > Terrestrial > Soil > Riparian zone | place: USA: East River... | reverse complement strand
GAACAGCATATCAGCCTCGTGCTGGAACAGGAGTCCCAGAGCCTCCACCGGGTCCTGCACACGGCCTGCTCCATCAAGGCCCTGGTGGTCTCGGCCGACGAGCGGGAAGGGGACCGCCGGCGCATCCTTAACTTCGGGCACACCCTGGGTCACGCGTTGGAGACGGTCACCGGCTACCGGCGCTACAAACATGGTGAAGCTGTCGCCATCGGCATGATCGCGGCCTCCGGGTTATCCGTCAGACTCGGCCTCTCGGATGACAGCGTGGCACGCCGGATACGCGCTCTCGTCCGCGGGTGCAATCTCCCAACCGAGATGCCGAACTGCCCGCCAGGCGCGCTGATTCGGGCGATGCGGCAGGATAAGAAGGTCAGGGACCAGCAGATTTATTTTGTGCTCCCGACGGAAATCGGGCAGGTGACCGTCACGCCGGTTCAAGACTCCCAAATTCGCGCGTACCTGACCAGCGCACGCAGCTCCCCACGCCCGGCAGGCTCTTTTCGATTGGCACGTGCAGGAAGAAACACGTGAGCCACAAGGACGAGACCTCGACCCCGGCGCTCCGGCGCGCTTTACGCGAGAAGACGCGGGAAGCGGAAATCCTGCATCGGGTATCGGAGACCGTGAGCGGGAATCTCGACCTCGACGCAATTCTCCGCGACATCATGAAGGTCGCCAGCGAGGTGACGAAAGCCGATTCCTGTCTCGTGTATTTGCTGAACCCTCATCGCGACGAGTTGGTGTTGCGTGCCTCCCAAAATCCGCATCCGAAGCTGATCGGCCGAATCCGCCTAGGGCTCGGCGAGGGAATCACCGGCTGGGTCGCGCAGCAGGGACGGGCAGTGGCGATTGCCAGCAACGCCAGCGATGACCCGCGGTTCAAGTGGTTTCATAATCTGCCAGAGGACCGCCATCAAGCCTTTCTTTCGGTCCCGATCATCGTGAAGCACGAGGTCATCGGTGTCATCAACCTGCAGCACAAGCAGGCGCACCGGCATCGCCCTCACGAAGTCGCCCTGATGGCCACGATAGGACGGCACGTGGGCGGCGCGATCGAGACGGCGCGTCTGCATGCGGAGGTTACTAAGAAGGCCCGTCAAGTGGAGACACTGTCCCAAGTCAGCGCAACGATCACCTCGGGACGGCTGCTGGAGGAGATTCTTCATCTCTTGGTAACCATGACGGCAGAGATGATGGGCTCCACCACGTGCTCGATCATGCTGCTCGATCCTGAGCGGGACGAGCTTCGAATTGCGGCGACCCAGAGTTTAAGCGAAATGTACCGGAGCAAACCGAATCTGAAGGTAGGGCAAAGCATCAGCGGGCGGGCGCTGAAGGAACGCCGGCCGATCGCCGTTTTGGACGTGACCAAGGACCCAGATTACATGTATCCGGACTTGGCGAGGAAAGAGCGTCTCTGCTCCCTGCTCTCCGTCCCCATGCTTGTGAAGGACAAGCCAATCGGCATCATCAATAGCTATACCTCCCATGAACATTCATTCACCCCGGAAGAACGTAAGGTATTGCAAGCCGTGGCCAATCAGGCGGCCATCGCCATTGAAAATACGAGCTTAATGGAGAAGTCTTTTGAGATGCAGGAAGCGCTGGCGGTCAGAAAGACCGTCGAGCGGGCGAAGGGCCTTCTGATGAGGAGCAAGCAGATCTCTGAAGAGGCGGCCTTCCGGCTGATGCAGCGCCAGAGCATGGATACCCGGCGCTCCATGCGCGAGATCGCAGACGCGATCCTGCTCGCGGGAGAATTGGACAAACGCGCCGCTTCCAAGACCTTGTAAAAAAATATTGACACGCTAGAAACGGCCGTGGTATATACACGCCTCGTAGCACAAAGCGGTGCTACACGACGACGGCGTCTTTCTCCGAGGGAGCGAGTATTTGGCTCCCCCAGGGAAAGACGCCGTTTCTCTTTTGAGACACTGCCGTCCTCATGCCTCTGATCTCCACGTTGCAGCATAAGGGCAGGGATCCAGGCCTGAGGATGTTTGGGAAGGGCCAGGGAAGCATGCGCATCTTTAGACTGGCGCTGGCACAGATGAATACGACCGTGGGCGATCTTCAAGGCAACGCGGCGTTGGTGTTGCGCGCCGTGGCAGCCGCCCGGGATGCCAAGGTCGACCTCGTCGTGTGTCCGGAACTGACCCTGACAGGCTACCCTCCCGAAGACCTGGTACTCCGCCCGCAGTTCATTAAGGACAACCTCCAGGTGTTGGCAGAGACCGTCCGGAAGATCAAAGGCGTCGCTGCGGTGATAGGATTCGTGGATCGAGCCGACGGACTGTACAACGCCGCCGCGTTCGTCCAGAGCGGCCGGATTATTGCCCGGCATCATAAAATCTTTCTTCCGAATTACGGGGTCTTCGACGAGAACCGCTACTTTCAGCCTGGAAAACAGTTGTCCACGATTGTGCTGAACGGCGTCACGATCGGCGTCAACATCTGCGAGGACATCTGGTATCCCGAAGGGCCGACTTTGTCTCAGGCATTGGTGGGAGACGCTGAGGTGATCGTGAACATCAGCGCCTCTCCGTATCATCGCGGGAAGCTCCGTTTTCGTGAAGAGATGCTCGCCACCCGTGCCATGGACAATCGCGTGATCGTGGCGTATGCCAACGCGGTCGGCGGCCAGGACGAGCTGGTCTTCGACGGAAACAGCCTCGTTATCGACCACCAGGGCCGAACCGTCGCGCGGGGCAGGGCGTTTGAAGAAGACCTCGTACTTGCCGACGTGGACGCCGACGCGGTCGTCCGGGCCCGCCAACAGGACCCTCGCCGGCATAAAGCGCGGCTGAAGCTTCGCCGTCAAGGCGTGCGAGTTGCGCGGATCGTGGTGTCCCCGACGTTTCGGCAGCCGAAACGGCAGCCAGTTCAGGAAGGCATCCCCTCAGCGCCCGGTCCGCTCGAGGAAGTGTATTTGGCGCTGGTCATGGGGATCGGGGATTATGTACGGAAAAACAACTTCGAGAAAGTCGTGTTGGGATTGAGCGGTGGCATTGATTCGGCGCTGACGGCAGTGCTGGCTGTTGATGCCTTGGGCGCCCGCAATGTCGTCAGCGTCTTCATGCCATCCGTCCACACTTCTCGGGAAAGCTGGGAGGATGCCGCGACCATGGCCCGCACGCTCGGTATCCGCTTCCTGAACATTCCGATCACGCCGATGTACGACGCCTTCCGCACGGCATTGGCGCCTATTTTCAAAGGACGCCGACCGGATATCGCTGAGGAAAATCTACAAGCAAGGATTCGAGGGACGCTCTTAATGGCCTTGTCCAACAAGTTTGGCTGGCTCGTGCTGACCACCGGCAACAAGAGCGAAATGAGCGTCGGCTACTCGACGCTCTACGGCGATATGGCCGGAGGATTCGCGGCCATCAAGGACCTGCCGAAGACTTTGGTGTACGAAATCGCCCGCTGGCGGAACGCTCGCGGCAGCGAGCCTGTCATTCCTAAGCGCCTCTTCGTTCGGCCACCCACCGCAGAACTGCGCCCCCGTCAAACAGATCAGGACAGCCTGCCGCCGTACGAGGTCCTCGATCCCATTATTCGCGGCTATATCGAAGAGGACCAAGGTTTGGCCGATCTCGTGGCGGCAGGTTTCGACCGCCGCACCGTCGAGCACGTGCTGACACTGGTGGATCGAAGCGAGTACAAGCGCCGCCAAGCGCCGCCTGGCGTGAGGATCACGCACCGCGCTTTGGGGAAAGACCGAAGGATGCCCATCACCAACCGGTATCGGGGTTGGTAGGGATAAGCAAATAGAAGGGCTCAGTTCAATGGCGAACTGCCGATGCCCTGACAAGGAGATCGAGGAGAACGCGTCACAATGAAGTGCCGCCGGGACAATGACGTGCCAGAGACCATTGCGAAAAGATTTCTATTACGGAGCACCTGGCCATTCACAACGGAGGCACATCATGACAAGGATTATCCCCTATGGCATTCTGGCGATGGTGTTGGCAGCGGCAGTGTTGCTGAGCACCGCTGACCGAGGACACGCCACTCCATCCACCACCTACTGGACTCCTGCCACTTCGGATATCCAGGCATTTAACGTCTGGCACATCGGGGTAGACAACTACTTTCGCCTCTCACGTACGCAAGAAGAACTCGCCAACGGACAATTTGACTCCTTTCCCACCGACGTCGGTCTGACGGTCGGCGTCCTGCCATTTCAAAAGTTCCAGATGGAGATCGGGATCGACGGTCTGTTTCCCGGCACGCGCGTCCACCCGACGATGACCTCCATCGGGAAGTCGCTGCTGTTCAATGCCAAGGTGGGCACGCCGGAGGGGGCGTTCTTCGGCAGTTGGTTCCCCGCCATCAACATCGGCATCTTCAATATCGGGACCAAGGCACAGGTCACCAACATGCATATCGTCGACCTGATCGTCGGCAAAACGCTAGGCCCCTTCGGGCGGATCCACGGGGGCGGCTACTACGGCAACCCCGATTCGGTTCTGATGCGTCAGGGGGGATGCAAGCCCAACCCCGATCAGTCCAACCCTGCGCTCGCCGCGCGCCTGACCTGCATCCCCGGCGCGACTGGCGAACTCGATAATGCCGGCGGGATGGTGGGCTATGACTACGGGTTTTGGAAGGTGAAAGATAGCGCCGGCAATGAATACAACAAGTGGATCTTTGCTGCGGACTATGCCAGCGGCAAAAACTTCATCGGCGGCGGTGGCTTCGGCATGTACCACTTCTTCACGAAGGACATCAGTCTGCTGACCGGTCCGGTCTGGTTCAATGACCACGTCATCAACGGTCAATGGAAATGGACAGTACAACTGGATATCAATTTTTGACGCGAAGATGAAGACAAACGGATGTGTTGTCGGAAGCGTCTAGAGACAAGGCCGGCTGGCTATGCTGCTCACATGGGTGGCTTCGCCGATGAGGAGGGAACGGCATAATGAACTCAAGAACAGCTTTCAAGACCCTCAGAATCATTCTCAGTGTGGTTGTGTTATCAGCCGTCGCTGTACCGTGCCTCCTCGCTCAGGAAGTGCCCCCTCCTGCTGCACCGGCATCCGGTGCCGCCGCTCCCCCGGGCACCGCTCCTGCCGAAGCGGCTGCCACGCCGGCCCCGCCGCCTAAGATTGACAGCGGCGATACCGCCTGGGTCCTGATCTCGACCGCGCTGGTCCTCGCCATGACCGCGCCGGGACTCGCGCTGTTTTACGGCGGAATGGTCCGGGAGAAGAACGCCTTGGGCACGATCATGCAAAGTTTCATCATTCTGTGCGTGATCAGCCTGCAATGGGTTCTGTGGGGGTACAGCTTGGCCTTCGGCCCGGACCATGGCCATATCATCGGCGGACTGGAATGGTTTGGTCTCACCGACGTCAAAAGCGACGCGGCCAACCCGGATTATGCCGCTACGATTCCGCATCAAGCCTACATGATCTTCCAGATGATGTTCGCCGTGATTACGCCCGCATTGATCACGGGAGCCTTCGCTGAACGGATGAAGTTCAGTAGTTTCTTGGTTTTCATCCTCTTGTGGGCCACATTCATCTACGATCCGCTCGCGCACTGGGTGTGGGCGAAAGGGGGATGGCTCGGCATGTATGGCGGCCTCGGAGCGCTGGACTTTGCCGGCGGCACCGTCGTCCACATCAGTTCCGGAGTGGCGGGCTTGGCCTGCGCGTTTGTGCTTCGTCGGCGATTGGGGTACGGCAAAGAGAGCATGGCCCCGCACAACCTTCCCATGACTGTCTTGGGCGCCAGCATGCTATGGTTTGGGTGGTTCGGATTTAATGCCGGGAGCGCCGTGAGCGCAGGAGCGCTAGCGACCAGCGCGTTCGTCGTGACCAATACTGCCACCGCCGCGGCGGCACTCGCGTGGATGGTGGCGGAATGGCTCTATCGCGGGAAGCCAACGGTCCTCGGCGCAGCCAGCGGCGCGGTCGCCGGCCTGGTTGCGATCACGCCAGCCTCGGGCTTTGTAGGGCCTGTCTCTGCGATTTGGATCGGGATCGGCGCGGGGGTTCTTTGCTACCTCGCGGTCGTTTGGAAGACCAAATTAGGCTACGATGACTCCCTCGACGCCTTCGGCATCCACGGCATTGGCGGCACCTGGGGTGCGCTGGCCACCGGCCTGTTCGCATCCAAGGCTATTAATTCCGCCGGTGCGGATGGGCTGTTTTTCGGAAATCCAGGACAGCTCGGGCTTCAAGCTGTTGCGGTACTGACGTCTTGGGTCTTCGTATTTGTGGGGACCTACGTCATTCTCAAGGTGGTGGACTGGACCATGGGATTGCGCGTCACGGTTGAGGAAGAACGGATAGGGCTCGATCTCAGTCAGCATGAGGAGCGGGCGTACTCACGCGGATAGGACTAGAAATTCAGCCCTGCCTCTGCTATGAGGTGCAACGCCTGAAGAGGAGGCAGGCCCGCATGACGATATTCGCCCTGGTCTTAAGGATAGGTCGCACGATGAAAACGCCGTTTGCTGTCGTTCTCCTGATCACCTGTGTTGCGGTGATAAGTCCGGCCTTTGGCCAAGAAGCACCGGCTCCTGCCACAGCACCTGCCACGCTCAAAATAGACACGGGCGATACCGCCTGGGTCCTGACGTCTTCGGCGTTGGTGCTGGCGATGACGATGCCAGGGCTGGCGCTGTTCTATGGCGGCCTGGTCCGCAACAAGAACGTGTTGGCCACGATTATGCACAGCCTGGTCATTCTGTGCCTCATCAGTCTCACCTGGATCTTGTGGGGCTATAGCCTGGCTTTCGGACCGGATAAGGCGGGGATTATCGGAGGACTGGAATGGCTGGGCCTCAACGGCGTCGGAGGGGAGCCCCATCCCACCTATGGACCGACGATTCCGCATCAGGTCTACATGCTGTTTCAGCTGATGTTCGCGGCGATCACCCCCGCGCTGATCACCGGGGCTTTTGCGGAGCGGATGAAGTTCAGCGCGCTGCTCCTGTTTGCGGTCTTGTGGGGGACGTTCATCTACTGCCCGCTTGCGCACTGGATCTGGGGCGGAGGCTGGCTGGGGAAACTGGGGGCCTTGGACTTCGCGGGTGGCGCGGTGGTGCACACCAGTTCGGGGGTCAGCGCACTGGTGTGCGCGCTGGTCTTGGGGAAGCGGCAGGGATATGGCACCGCCGCCTTGGTCCCGCACAATCTGCCGATGACGCTGCTCGGCACCGGCTTGCTCTGGTTTGGGTGGTTTGGTTTCAATGCCGGCAGTGCCCTCGGCGCCAACGCCTTGGCCGCCTCGGCGTTTCTGGCAACCAATACCGCAGCGGCCGCCGGGGCGTTGAGTTGGATGACGGCGGAATGGATGCAACGTGGCAAGCCGACCGCTCTAGGGGTCGCCAGCGGCGCAGTCGCCGGCCTGGCGACGGTCACCCCCGCGGCGGGGTTTGTCGGGCCGATGGCCGCCCTTGTGATCGGCTTAGCGGCCGGCGTTCTGTGCTATGCCGCAGTTGTCTGGAAGGGGCGCTTGGGCTATGATGATTCGCTCGACGTGGTGGGTATCCACGGGGTCGGCGGAATCCTCGGCATGCTCGCCACCGGGTTGTTCGCCTCCATCGGCGCGAAAGGGTTGTTCTCGGGGAATCCGGCTCAACTCGGAATCCAGGCGATCACGGTGCTTGTCACCGTGGTTTTTGCCTTTGCCGGAACCTTCATCATCCTCAAAGTGATTAACGCGATCGTCGGCCTGCGAGTAGACGCCGAGGGAGAACAACGAGGGCTTGACCTCAGTCAACATGAAGAACGTGCGTATGCCAAGGACTAAGCAGATAGGGACAGACGGACTGACCGCTCGATGCTCAGACTAGTTGGCAGGATAAAGGAGGCGTGACGCCATGAAGAAAATTGAGGCTGTTATCAAACCCTTCAAGCTTGAGGAGGTGAAAGACGCGTTGACGGAGCTGGGTGTCTATGGCATGACAGTCTCGGAAGTCCGCGGATTCGGTCGCCAGAAAGGGCACAAGGAAGCATACCGCGGTACGGAATACACCATCGAATTTGTGCCAAAGACCAAGATTGAGGTCGTCGTTCCCGACGGGCTCGCCGAGAGGGTGGTGGAAACGGTCATCCGAACCGCGAAGACGGGCAGTATCGGTGACGGCAAAATCTTTGTCTCGAATCTCGAGGGGGTCATTCGCATTCGCACCGGAGAAACCGGCGATCGCGCGCTCTAGTTTCTATGCCTGAAGTCGTAGACAAGACCGTTCGCCCACCCGCGTGGACCCGTGAAGCCCTCGAGGCGCGCCGCGCGGCGATTGCGGCGGCACACAGTCGCGGGGCCACGGGCTCGGAGATCGTCTATGCGCTGGCGACCCTTGCCGATGAAATCATCCTAGAACTCTTTGATCATGCCTCTGCAGAACATCATGAAGCAAAAGGATTCTGTCTCGTTGCGCTCGGCGGTTATGGACGACGCGAGCTGGCTCCCTATTCCGACATTGATCTGATGTTCCTCTATGCGCCCGCCCTGGAGGCGAAGGCCAAGGCGGTCTCCACCATGGTTCTCCACGGACTCTGGGACCTGGGGTTTCAGGTCGGCCACAGCCTGCGCTCTATCGAACACTGTGTCGCGATGGCTCGTGGCGATTTAATCGTGCGGACCTCTCTCATGGAAGCCCGCTCGCTGGCCGGCGATTGGCATCTCTTTGAGGAGTTTACGCGGACGTTTCGGGAAAAGGGAACCGGCATGGGGGTTCAGCAATTCCTGAAACAGAAGGTCGAGGAGCGCCGACAGGAGTATAGTCACTTTGGACTGACCAATTTTCTGCTTGAGCCGAATGTGAAGAAAAGCCGGGGAGGACTCCGGGACATCCATCTCTTGCAATGGGTCGCCCTGGCACGCTACGGCACGTCTTCATGCGAGAAGCTTGTCGCACAGAAAAAGCTGGCGGCAACGGATGCCGTAGCCGTCCAAGATGCCCAAGACTTCCTCCGCCGAGTCCGAAATGAGCTGCATTTCTACGCGGGCAGAGCGCAGGATATTTTAACCTTCGATGAGCAACTGCGGATTGCCGGATTGTGGGGATTTACCAATACGCCGCACCTGTTGTCCGTTGAGCAGTTCATGCAGCAATACTACCGGCACTCAAGCCGTGTGTCGGATATCACCGGCCAATTTGTGGCCGCCGCCATGATTCGCTCACTGTGGCAGCGCGTAACTGTCTGGCTACCGGCTCGCCAGGTCGAGCGGTTTTTTATGCTCAGCCGAGATGACATCACGGTGCCTCCCGAGCTTCGGGCCGAGTTCATGACGGACGGCGCGCAAATTCTACGTCTGTTTCAACTGGCCCAGCTATACAGCCTTTCTGTCGCGCACGATCTGCTACAAGAACTTTCCGAACGCCTGGGCGCGGTGCCCGACTCTGCATTCCTTTCCGCCGACGCTAGTTCGCGTTTTCTTGCGATCGTAAACGGGCCAGGGCGCGTGGCCGATACCCTCAGCCTGATGCATCAGGTCCGGTTATTGGAGCGCCTGATCCCGGCGTTCGGCCCGGTGCGCGGACTGATGCAGTTCAATGCCTATCACAAATATACCGTGGATCATCACAGCCTGCTCGCGGTGGCTCATGCAGAGCAGATCGGGACGGGCCAAGATTTACTGGCGCAGGTCTATCATGAGATCAAACGCAAGGATGTGTTGCATCTGGCGGTCCTGTTGCATGACGTCGGGAAAGGTCAGCCGGAGGACCACAGCCTGGTCGGCGAGCGCGTCGCGCGAGAGGCGGCTGAGCGGCTCCGATTGGGTGAGCACGAAGGGCGGCTCCTCACATTTCTGGTCCGCTACCATCTCCTCATGTCCCATATTGCATTCCGCCGGGACCCCTCTGATGCGAAGGTCGTGTTGGGGTTTGCGCGCCAGGTGGGCACGGTTGAAGCGCTGAAAATGCTCTATGTCTTGACGGCTGCCGATATCTCCGCCGTGGGACCGGAGGTGCTGACACGGTGGAAAGAGACCCTGTTGTCAGAGCTCTATATCAGGACGCTTGAGGAACTCTCCGGCGGAGAAGAGTCAACGACGCCGAACATGGCACGACTGAAAGACGACAACGGCAAGGCGGTGCTGCAACGCTTGGACGGACAACTTCCGACGGACTGGAGCCGACGGCAGCTGGAGGCCTGGCCGGAGCGCTTGCTCGCCTTCATGCCGCCGGAGCGAATCGCGACACACCTGCAGTGGGTATGGCGGTTAGGAGAGACCGCGGTGTTAGTTGATTCCCAATACGAGCCGGCTGTGCGAACGACGGAATATACGGTGTATACACGGGACTCATTGACCCCGGGCATCTTCTCCAAGATCGCCGGCGTCCTCGCGGCGAAGGGCATGCAGGTTCTGGATGCGCAGATCGCCACACTGGCGGACGGCATCGTGGTGGACAGCTTCCGAGTGGTGGACGCAGATTATCCGGACGGGCCGCCTGCTCACCGGCTGGCCGACATTCGCGCGACGATTGCGGCGGTTCTGCAAGGGCAGCGGACGGTGGAGGCGATCTTGCAGGAGGCGCCCCGTTTTGGCGCCGGCAGGCAAGGGGTGCCGCTTCGCGAGCCGACCGTGGTCCAAATCGATAACGAGACTTCGGATCGGTATACTATCATCGACGTCTTTGCAGATGACCGGCAGGGTCTGCTGTACGTCATTACACGCGCCATTTTCGACCTCGGACTCTCAGTGCATGCGGCTCGGATCTCTACCAAATTGGATCAAGTCGTGGATGTGTTTTATGTCACGGACCAGGCTGGCGGCAAGGTCGAGGACGCCTCGCGCTGCCAGACCATCAGCGACACCATCGTCGCCCGCATCGAAGATTATCTTGGCGGGATTCGAACGAGCCGGCCGGTCCTTCAACGGTCGAGGTTGTAGTCAGCGGCAATTTCATGGGAAGGCAATTTTATTTGAAGGAGGAGGGTATGACTGCGAAGGAAGTGCTCGAGTTG
>Ga0184632_10001112_pt1 | contig 10939 bp, 12 predicted proteins | sample PLM31_50_b1_FD_133153 | JGI IMG/M metagenome (GOLD analysis project Ga0184632, IMG submission 133153) | Groundwater sediment microbial communities from an aquifer in East River, Colorado, USA - PLM3-1_50_b1 | ecosystem: Environmental > Terrestrial > Soil > Riparian zone | place: USA: East... | reverse complement strand
GTCAAGCAACTGCTGTCGGAGGGATGGCGCGCGGGCGCCGTAGTGCCGCTCGCCGATTCCGCATTGCAGTCAATGCTGGGGCTGGCGGTCGACGAGCCGTCGCCGTTGGCGGCCGAAATCGAAGCTGCCGTGCGCCTTCTTGCGCAGCATCGGATCGGGGAAATGCAAAACCACCTGTCCAAGCTGCTGGTCGGACAGGGCCTGCGCAAGTTTCTCGAACAGACGCTGATTCCGCTGAACGAGGCCGTGCACGAGCGCGTGGTGCGCGGCGAGATGCAGAATTTCCAGGAATTGCGTTTCGCCGACCTTGCGCAACGGCTGTTGCGCGACGTGACGCGGTTGGTCCGTCCTACACGCGACGCGCGGCACATTTTGCTCGCGACGCCGCCCAACGATCCGAATCAGCTCGGCCTCGCGATCCTTGAACTGCTGCTGTTCACCGAAGGCGTCAATTGCCTGACGCTTGGCGCGGGCGTGCCGGCACAGGAAATCGCCGGCGCCGCGAACGCCTACAAGGCGGCGCTGGTCGTGCTGCTGTTCGATCGCGGAATCTCGGGCAAGATCGCCGGCCAGGAAATCCGCGGCTTGCGTGCCGCGCTTTCGCCTGAGGTGCCGCTGGTGGTCAGTGGCCGCGCGGTCAACCTGCTCGCCAAGCCCATCGCCGACGCCCACACTGCCGCCGATTTCAGCTCGGTGATGGCGAAGATGCGTACGCTGGGCGTGTTGCCGGCCGTGCCCGTGTCGTTGGTGGGCGTCTTGCCGGACCTGCCGCAGCGGGCGTAGCATCGGATGGGTGAGTCCTCGGCCTGACCAAGACAATCTCGATCCGAATCGCGGCGCGGCCTCCGGGGCGCGCCGCTTTCTTTCCCGCCGGACGCTTTGGCACACCGCCGGATTGCTGATCGCGCTGGCGCTCGCCTGGCTCATCCTGCGCGGCTATCGGCAACCGGAATTTCTGCTTGATTTCGTCAACATGCGGCTGTGCTAGCGGATGCAATGCCGGCCCTGCGCGCGATCGCGTTACTCGGTTTCTTGGTCGGCACCGCCATGGGCGCCGTCGGCATCATTCGCGATCTCAAGGAGCTGGGCATCGCTGGGGCCGTGATCTGGGCAGTGGGCGTTGCGCTCGGCCTATTCGCGCGCCGGCTGGATCCGGAATTCAAGGCTCGTTGAGAAATAGACGGGCGCGCGAGGAGGCTGTCAATGCGCATGCGCGCGCTGCTGAGAGGGGCGCGTAGCGCCGTTCGATCGGCGCGCTTCGTGCCTTTTCTACGAGAAAAGCGCGCGGCCGCCCGGAGCTTTTCTCGGTGACCAATCGGGACCAAATCGTGGGCCGCGCGAAGCCGGCCCTCACGATTTGGTCACGGCTCGTTTAGAAAGTCCTCGAGCTTTCGGCGCTGGCGCTTCGTGGGACGGCCGGGGAATTGGGGCGCCGCATCCCGCTCGGCGCGCCGTTGTTGCAACAGCGCCTCGCGCGCCTTCGCGCTCGCCTCGGTTTCCCGGTAGAGCTTCGCGGCGTCGACGGCGCCGCCCCGGCGATCCGACAGCGCGAGAATCTCGACGATCCAGACGAGTCCCGACTTGCGGATCGAAATCGTTTCGCCCGGCCGCAGCGCACGCGCGGGCTTCACGCGCTCGTCGCCGACCCGCGCCTGCCCGGCGTCGATCGCCTGCGCGGCCAGGCTGCGGGTCTTGTAGAAGCGGGCCGCCCACAGCCACTTGTCGAAGCGGACACGGTCGTCCCTCGTTACATGGTCCCCGCCGCCTTGGGGCGCCCCTGCGGGGGACGATGGTCCCCCCGAAGACGCCTGCGGCGTCCTCCCCCCGAGGGGGCCGCCGCCTTGGGGCGGCCCTGCGGCGGACGTCGGCAGCGCGCTAGCGCTCTTGGTCATCGGGAGCGCCGGCGCTGGCATACCGTTCCATCCATTCCGCCGTCGCCGTGGCCTCGGCATAGCCTTCGTTCTTCAACGCGGCCGCGACGCGGGCGCGGTCCGCGGCGCCGCGATTCTGCGACAGCTTGAATTTGCCCTCCAGCCGCGTGACGCGGATGCGAAACGCGACGATCGCGGCCACCATCGCATCGCGCTCGCGGTCGGGCATCCGCAACGTCCACGGCGCTGCGCGCCCGCCCTCGAAGCGCTCGATCAGCGCGGCGAGGACCCATCGCGTTTCCGCCGCCTCGGTGATGATTTCGAGCGTGCCGTGCGCGTGGACCGTCGCGTAGTTCCAGGTCGGCACCATGCGTTCCGGCTGCCCGTACCACGAGGGGGAGACATACGCGTGCGGGCCATGGAAGACGGCGAGCGAAGCGACCTCCTTCACATGGCGCCAATGCGGATTGCCGCGCGCGAAGTGGCCGATCAGCGTTCCATGCGGCTCGCCCTCGGGCACGAGCAGCAGCGGCAGGTGCGAGACGAACGGCTCGGAATGGCCCGGGGTCACCAGCATGGCGAACGGGTAGTCGTGCACGAGTCGCGCGATGGCCGCGCGATCATCGACAGCGAAGTGATCGGGTCGGTAGAGGGTCATGGCGATGCGGTCAATGCCGGGTGCCGGCGGTGTCGGGCACGAACAGCGCGCGCGCTTCGTCCGGGGCGAATGCATAGCGGCGGTTGCAGAATTCGCAGGTCACTTCGACATCGTCGCGCTCGGCCAGGATCGACTCGATTTCGGCGGCGCCCGCGATGCGCAGCGCATTTTCCACGCGTTCGCGCGAACACGAGCAGGCGAACGACACGGGCTTCGCCTTGAACACGCGCACGTCGTCCTGCGGGAAGGTCGCGGCGAGCTGGTCCGTGGGGGAATCGTTCGCGAGCAACGCCGCCGGGACGAGTGTGTCGAGGGCGTTGCGGGCGCGGCTCCACGTCATGTCGTCTTCCTCGGACGCGCCGGGCAGGCGTTGCACGAGCAGGCCTGCAGTAGCGTGATCATTGGTGGCGAGGAGGATTCGGCTTGCGAGCTGCTCCGACGTCGCGAGGTAATGCTCGATGAGACCGGCGACGGAACCTGCTTCCAGCGCGACTATGCCTTGATAGATCGTGCCGGCGCCTTTCGGATCGAGCGTCAGCACCAGCCGTCCGTGCTCGGGGCCACCTGCCAGGTCCGCGAGCGTGGCGTCGGCGCCGAGCGCACCGGTGCGCTCGGCATCCCACTGCGCCATCGCGCGAAGTTCCAGCGCTTCGGTGCATTCGACCACCAGCAGGCGCACCGGACCGTCGCCTTGCAACTGCATGATGAGGCTTCCCGTGAACTTGAGCGTCGATGCGAGCAACGCCGTCGCGGCGACGAGCTCCACCAGCACGCGCTGCAGCGGCGGCGGATACGGATGACAGGCGAGGACCGCGCGCACCGTGGCAGGCACTGTCACGAGCGCGCCGCGTACGGCGGCATGCTCGAACACGAATCGGGTCAGCCGGTCAGTCGAGATGGGATGGCTCAACGTCAATCGGGTTTGAGTTTCACGGTGTAGAGCGTGAGCGGAAGGGCCGAATTCTTGTCGAACAGCGCGCCCGCTTCGAGCCCCGCTTTCGCGACCGCCGCGGCGGTCTTGAGACGCGGGTAGAGCGCCTGCATCGCTCCGAGCGCAAATTCGCGCCCCGAGCCCGCGGCCCAGTAGCGCGTGTATTCGAAGACTTCGCGCATCGAAAACACGCCGAAGATGCCGTGCTCGTTGGCGAGCAGCGCGGTGATCTGCGTGGACTCGTACGGATCGTCTTCCTCTTCCTTCGGATTCAGGAAGTGCTGTTCCTTGAGGATCGGATGCAGCTTGCGAAACGTTTCGAAGATCGCGAATTTGTTGGAGAAATCGAGCTGCTCGTGTCGCCGCAGCAGGCTCTCGAACACGAGCTGATGCGCGGCCGATCCGCACAACCCGATGTACGTGCCGCGATAATGGACGATCTTGTCGAACGTCTGGTCGTGTTCGGCGGCGAGGCGCGTGTCGCCGAAGGTCGTGAGGGAATCGGCGGCAATTGCGATTTCGTCGCCCTTGCGGACGACAACGAGTGTAGTCATGGAACGGCGGGGACCTTGCGAGACACTGGGGAGCGCTACGTTTAGACCGGCAAGCGGCAAGCGGCCAGCGGAGCGGACCTCCATTATACGCGCCGGCGCGCGGCCGCCGCGGTGCGCGAATTCCGTGTCATCAGAAATCGCGGGGCGCCGGCAGCATCGCGACCGGCGGCAACCGCCCGCGCGACCACGTGTGAATGGCCCACGCCAGAAACTCGTTCGCCGAACTCGGCCGGACGTCGGGCGTGCGCTGCTCGAGGAAACGCCAGGCGGCGAGCAACGGCGGCACCGGATCGTCCGGTAATGGTTGCGCATGCGTCTGCTTCGAGAGTTTTTCGCCCGCACGGTTGATGGCCACCGGCAGGTGCAGGTATTCGGGCGTCACCAAGCCAAGCAATTGCTGCAAGAAGATCTGCCGTGGCGTGGAGGCGAGCAGATCGGCGCCGCGCACGACCGTCGTCACGCCCTGCAGCGCATCGTCGACGACCACGGCGAGCTGATAGGCAAAAAGGCCGTCAGCGCGGCGAACGACGAAGTCGCCAATGTCGCGCGCGAGATCCTGCCGTTGCGGTCCCTGCAGCCGGTCGACGAATGCGATGGCCGCTGCGTCCACGCGTACGCGCTGCGCACGCGGCGTCGGTTCGTCCGCAATGCCGTTGCGGCACGTTCCAGGATAGACACGCTCGCCTGCTGCGCCAAAAGGCGCGGCTTCGAGCTCGCGCCGCGTGCATGCGCACGGATACACCGACCCGATCGCGCGCAGTCGCGCCAGTGAACGTTCGTATTCCGCGCTGCGCTCCGACTGCCGTACGATCGGACCGTTCCACGTGAATCCGTAGCGCGTAAGCGTGTCGAGAATCGCGCTTTCGGCGCCGGCCCGGCTGCGCGGCTCGTCGACATCCTCGATGCGCACCAGCCATTCGCCGCCGGCGGCGCGAGCGTCGCAATAGCTAGCGAGCGCGGCGACCAGCGAACCGAAGTGCAGCGGTCCCGTGGGCGACGGCGCGAAGCGGCCGCAATAGCGATCGACGCGCGACGTTGAGTCGACGGCCGCGCTCACCGCGGCGTCGGAGTCCCGACCGTATTGGCGGCCGTGGCGACCGGCGCGTAGGCGAAATAGCGATTGGCAGCAGCCATGACCGCCATCGGGTAATCGGGCTTGCCCAGGCTGCCGTTGTAGCGGCCGAGCGCACGATAGTAGTCGCCCTTTTCGACGTCGACGAGATAGTAGCGAAGAATGACGGCGCCGTAGCGCAGGTTCGTGCGCAGGTTGAAAAGATTCTGGTCGAGTGCGCCGATCAGCGTCGTCCAGAATGGCATCACCTGCATGTAGCCGCGTGCACCGGCGGTCGAGATCGCGTATTTCTTGAAGCCGCTTTCGTGGTAGATGACGCCCAGCATGATCTGCGGATCGAGACCCGCGCGAATCGCTTCGTAATGCACGGTCGCAAGCAGCTCGCGGCGCTCGCGCTCGTCCGTCATCCGGTGCGCGATGCGCTGAGACATCTCGGCGAGCCACGGCTGCAGCTCGGGCCGGTTCGCGTAGTCGGACGGCACCGGCGCATCGGCGATCGCTTTGGCGAGCCCGGCGATCACCGACGACGCCAGTTGCTCCTCCTGCTGGTTGCCGGCGGCGGCCGGCAACGGAATTAAGAGCGCCATGACCGCCAGCGCCCATCCGATCAACAACCCAAGTGCGTTGCGTTTCACCATTCGCTTCAATCCATCGTTCAATGCGCAAGCCGGCCGCGTACGAACGCGGCAATTTCAGTCACTGGCACCGCGGTGGCCGACGCGTCGCGGCGCGCCTGGTATTCGACGTTGCCATCCTTCAAGCCGCGATCGCCGATCGTGATCCGGTGCGGGACGCCGATCAGCTCGAGATCAGCAAACATCACGCCAGGACGCTCGCCCCGGTCGTCGAGCAGCACTTCTACCCCTGCCGCCTCCAGCTCGTCGTGCAGGCGGTCGGCCAGCGCGCGCACCGCTTCGTTGCGGTCGTATCCCACGGGCGCAATGGCCACCGCAAAGGGGGCAAGCGGCTCGGGCCAGAGAATTCCCCGCTCGTCGTGGTTCTGCTCGATCGCCGCCGCCGCGACACGCGTGACGCCGATCCCGTAGCAGCCCATTTCGAGAGCCTGCGATTGACCGCCGGCATCGAGATAAGTTGCGCCCATCGCCTTCGAATAGAGGCTGCCCAGCGCGAACACGTGGCCGACTTCGATGCCGCGCACGATGGAAAGGTTCCCGTGGCCGTCCGGCGACGGATCGCCTTTGACGACGTTGCGGATATCGGCGACGAGATCCGGCTCCCGGCAGTCGCGGCCGAAGTTGACGCCGCGCAAATGGAAGTCGCGCTCGTTGGCGCCGCAGACGAAATCGCCCATCACGGCGACCGCGCGATCGACGATCAGCGGCATGTCGCGCGCGATGCCGACGGGACCGAGGTAGCCCGGCGGGCTGCCGGCCGCCGCGACGATTTCGGCGTCGGACGCCCACCGCCAACCGTCCATCCCCGGCAGGTTGCCGATCTTCACTTCATTGCCCATGTGATCGCCGCGAACGAGCAGCATCTGCACCCGGCTATCCGCCCACACCATCAGGCACTTGACGGTGCGCGCCAACGGCACGTGCAGCAGTTGCGCGACCTGCTCGCACGTCGACATGCCGGGCGTGGGAACGCGCGTGATGGCTTCGGTGGCGGCGGCACGCGCGGCGGCGGGTGCGAGCGCCTCCGCCTTCTCGACATTGGCCGCGTAGTCGGACCCGTCGCTGTACGCGATCGCATCCTCGCCGGCTTCCGCCAATACCTGGAATTCGCACGAGACACTGCCGCCGATTGCGCCGCTGTCGGCATCGACGGAACGAAACTGCAATCCCATCCGCGTGAAGATACGCGCGTACGCATCGTACATGATCCGATACGAGCGCAGCATGCCGGCTTCGTCGACGTCGAACGAATAAGCGTCCTTCATGATGAATTCGCGCGCGCGCATCACGCCAAAGCGCGGCCGGATCTCGTCGCGGAATTTGGTCTGGATCTGGTAGAAATTGACCGGCAGCTGCCGGTAGCTCCGGATCTCCTTGCGCACGATATCGGTGATCACTTCCTCGTGCGTCGGACCCACGACGAAGTCGCGCTCATGGCGATCCTTGAGCCGCAGCATGTTGGGGCCCATTTTTTCCCAGCGACCGGTTTCCTGCCACAGCTCGGCGGGCTGGATCACCGGCATTACGACCTCGAGCGCGCCGGCGCGATCCATTTCCTCGCGAATGATCCGCTCGATCTTGCGCAGCGTGCGCAGGCCGAGCGGCATCCACGTATAGAGGCCGGTACCGAGCTTCTTGATCATGCCGGAGCGCAACATGAGCTGCGCGCTGATGACGTCGGCGTCGGCCGGTGCTTCCTTCAGCGTCGAGAGATAGTACTTGGAAACGCGCATCGTACTGTTTTTGTTGGCAAAAACGGCATTGTACCCGAGTGGGGCCGAACCCGCCGCAGGGCCGCCCCAAGGCGGGCGCCCCCTTTGGGGGAAGGACGCCGGAGGCGTCCTCGGGGGCACATTAACTCGTCAGCGATTCCCGGTGCCCGCGATGTCGAGGTACTGGAAATACGCGGAGAAGGGCGAAGGATAGTAGCCGAGAAGCCAGGGCTGCACGAAGGCGTTCTGCACGTCGACCAGCAGTGGAATCACTGGAACGTAACTTTGCAGGATGTCGGTCATCACGCGCGCGGCACGCTGGCGATCGGGGACGGTCTGCGCGCGAAAGAATTCATCGAGCGCGCGATCGTACGGCGCGTAGCGAAAGCGCGACTCGTTCATCTCGGGCGGCGCGGGTCCGTAGAAGCTCTGGAAGATGAGACCGTTGGGCGTCGCGCTGCGACCGTGGATGACCAGCGCGAACTTGCCCTGCGCCGCCTCCTTGAAGAGGTCCTGCGTCGGCACCGCGCGGAAATCGAGACGCAGGCCGAGCGCGTCCATGTTTTTCTTGAGCAAGATCTGGATCTCGCGCCATACGGTGGGGGTGAAGATCGTCAGCGTGAGTCCGAGCGGCTTGCCGCCCGGCGCAAGACGGAAGCCCTGCGCATCGCGCTTGTCGTAGCCGAAGCGGTCGAGCAGCGCCGCGGCGGACTTGGGATCGTAAACCCGCGGCTTCGCGGCGGCATCAAAGCCGGCAATGCCCGGCGCCGCGATCTGCGTCGCGGCGATGCCCTGTCCCTCGTAGACGACCTTGATCAAGGTGTCGACATCGATCCCGAGCGCGATCGCGCGGCGCAGTGCGACGCGCTCATTGCTCATCCCGCCAACCACGGGATCGTCCATGTTCACGTAGATCGCGCGCACCGAATTGGTGGCATACGGCACCCTGCGGATGCCCCGCTTCGCAAGCGCGGGATCGAGCTCGCCGTTTTTCAGGACGCTGCCCACCGCCTCGCCGCGCAGCTCGATGACGTCGAGCTTGCCGCGGTCGAACTCCAGCAGGCGAACCTGCTGCTCGTCGATGACCGACAGCTCGATGCGACCGATCGCGGGCAGCCTCTTGCCCTTCATCAAAGCCACTGTCGCGGCGAGTGCAGGATCCCGGCTTGGCGGAAAAGAGAGCGCGCGGTAGTCCGGGTTCGCCTCGAGCACGATGCGCGATCCGCGCTGCCATTCGCGAAGACGATAAGGACCGGTGCCCACCGCGCGCGTCTGAATGTCGCCGCCTGCCGCTTCGACCACTTCGCGCGCGACGGCTTCGACCACGAGCAGCGAGGCGGCGAGCGGATAGTTGACGTCGCGGAACTTGAGCTGCAGCGTATGGCGATCGAGCGCGCGCAGACCGTCGATTGACGCGTCGTAATCGAACCGCGCGCCCGGCTTGCTCGCGGCGTCCACCAGCGGTCGCGCGCCGACGATGAGGTCCGCGACGAGCGGCTCGCCGCCGCCGCGCAGGTTGGGGTCGATGTAGCGCTTGATCGAATAGACGTAGTCTTCGGCGACGAGCTCGCGGCGCTTGCCGCGGAACGCCGGGTCGTCGGTGAAATAGATGCCCGGCTTGAGCTTGATCGTCCAGGTCTTGCCGTCCGCCGACACCACCGGCAGCGCCGCCGCGGTGCGTGGCACGGGCGCAGGCGGCCGGTTCAAATAATCCCACTCGCACAGACCCTCGTAGATTACGGAGGCGATGTCGCGCGAGAATTTGTCCTGGAGTTGCTGCGGATCGAGCGTGTCGATGTCGCTGGTGGCAAGCCGCAGGACCTTCGCCGGATCCGCTGCTTCTCCAACACTGGAAGTTGCGCAAAGCAGCGCGAAAAGCAGCGTGTGCAGGCGTATCATCGAGCGCGGACGTGTGGGAGGGGCAATCATGTCAGGTTGTCGCTAAGCCCGACTCGCGCAATAGAGCGCCGGGGGCGTAACAGATGGTGATGGTACTGCCGTTCCTGCTGGGACTCGTCGCCGCGTTGCTCGCGGTTGGCGGGCGCCGCAACGCCGCGCTCGGTCTTGGCCTCATCACGGTGCTTGTCCAGGTGTGGTGGCTCGTATATCACGCCACCGACAAGCTCGCCGTTTCGCTCTGACCGCCACGACGCGGCCGCCAATGAATCGCAGCTTCGATTCGCTCGCGCTGTTCGCGCTGTCCGGCCTCCTGGTCGTCGCGTTTTATTACCAGATCGTGCTCTCCGAGTTGCCGTGCCCGCTGTGCGCATTGCAGCGCGTCGGCTTCATTGTCGCGGGTGTCGGATTGATCCTCAATCTGCGCGTCGGCTATTCCCCCGCACACTACGGACTGGTGCTGCTGACCGCGGTGGCGGCTGGCAGTGCATCGCTGCGGCAGATCGCGTTGCACATCGTTCCTGGCACCGGCCATTACGGCTCCGCGATGTTCGGCCTGCATTTCTACACGTGGGCGTTCGTCGGCTACGGTGCGCTGGTGGTCTACGTCGGCGTCATGCTGCTGCTGGAAGCACGCGCACCGGCGCGCGACCGCGTGCCGCCCGCGGGTCTCTTTGCGGCGTTCGCGTCATGGCTGTTCGTTGCGGTGGCCGCAGCGAACGTCGCATCGTTCCTCCTCGAATGCGGATTCGGCCCGTGCCCGGACAATCCGACCGGCTATATGTGGTTGCCGGGGACGAAGTAACGCGCGCTGGTTAGGTTCCGCGCGGCGCCTAGCGGACGACGAGCACCGGCAGCTTGCTGTGCGTCAGCACCTTGGTGGTCTCGCTGCCGATGAGCAGTCCGGCAAGGCCGCTCCGCCCATGCGAGGCCATGACGATCGCATCGCAGCGGGCCTTCTTCGCGCACGCCAGAATGCCTTCCCACGGGGAAGCCGCAATTGCGTTCATGGTGACGCAATCGACACCCGCAGCCGCCGCCTTCACCGCGACCTTTTCGAGAATCTTCTGCGCCTCCGCCTTCGCCTGCTTCACGTATTCGCGCTTGGACATCATCTGGATGCTGACGCCCTCGGCGTAGACCGGCATCGGATAGTCGGGAGACGCGTGAAATGCGGTGATCTTGGCGTTGAGCGCCTGCGCCAGCGCGAGCGCTTGTGCGATGGCCTTGTCGGAAAGTTTCGAACCGTCGGTCGGGACCAGCAGGTTGGAATACACGAGTTTCTCCTTGCAGTTGTCAGTTGGCAGTTGGCAGTATGCAGCAATGCGAGCGGTGCCGGTGCAAGCCAATGCCGCGGTCGATATGTGAAAATGCCCGCAAATCGCGACTGTCAATTGCCAACTGTCAACTGACACTGATGAACGACCCCCGCTCCTACCCGACGCCCGGCGCCGCGCCTGCGCGGTTCGCGGCGCTGCATGCGTTGGCGGAGGCGAGTCTCGCCTCCGCGACCGGACAGGAAGCATCGGCGTGCGATCTGGCGCTTGGCGCGGCGCTGGAGTCCCTGCTGCAACCGGGCGACGGCAGTTATCTCGCGCAGTTGTTCGCGT
>Ga0184632_10001111_pt1 | contig 10940 bp, 12 predicted proteins | sample PLM31_50_b1_FD_133153 | JGI IMG/M metagenome (GOLD analysis project Ga0184632, IMG submission 133153) | Groundwater sediment microbial communities from an aquifer in East River, Colorado, USA - PLM3-1_50_b1 | ecosystem: Environmental > Terrestrial > Soil > Riparian zone | place: USA: East... | reverse complement strand
ATCCCGTACTGGGTCTCAAAGACGGTGGCCCCAGGGCGAGCAGTCACATCGTGGTCGGGATTTGCGGCCACATGCTGAAGGATCTTGTAGATCGTCTCGGTCTCGACGGAGGCGTCGAGGGCAGCAGCCACTTGCTCCACAGTAAATCGCTGGCCCTTATGATGTCGTAAATGCTCCAGCAGCCGATGCTGAAGCGCGATCACCGCAGCCGCGGCTTTCTTCCCGGCTTCCACTCCCGGTTGATGGTACGCATTCACATTAATAAGAGAAGCGTACAGGCCGACAGCCCGTTCAAAGAGCGCGATCAACTTGCCGATATTCTCGGGGCTGACCATCTCCAACGTGATCGTGAGGGATTCGCGGCCGTTCTCATGCAGTGCTCGACGGGTGCCCTGAAGAAATCCACTGAGATAATCGCCGCTCGTCACCCCTGGTTCGACCTCCATGGAGCGTCCGGCCCGGTCCTTCAACACTTCGACGAAGACCACGAAGAAATTGTTGATGCCCTCTCGGAGTTGCTGGACGTAGGCATGCTGATCCGTGGAGCCCTTGTTGCCATAGACCGCCAGGCCCTGATGGACAATCGCGCCGCTCAGATCTTTCTCCTTGCCCAGAGATTCCATCACCAGCTGCTGCAGGTAGCGACTAAACAGCTCAAGCCGATCCTTGTATGGCAGCACCACCATGTCCTTCTGGCCTTTGCCGTTACCGGCGTGATACCACATCAAAGCCAGGAGCGCGGCCGGGTTCTGGCGAGCATCTTGGTTGCGGGTGACACGATCCATGTCGCGCGCTCCCGTCAAGAGCGCGGCAATGTCAAAGCCCTGAAGTGCTGCCGGCAGGAGGCCCACGGCGGAGAGCTCCGAGGTACGCCCTCCGACCCAGTCCCACATCGGGAAACGCGCCACCCAGTCCTTCGCGACGGCATCAAGTTCGCTCCCTGCGCTGGTCACTGCCAGCGCGTGACGCGCGAAGGTGAGCCCGTTTCGCTCGTAGGCCGCCCGCGCTTCCAGCATGCCGTTTCGAGTCTCTTTGGTGCCGCCCGACTTTGAAATGACCACCGTCAGCGTTTCGGACAAGCCATTGCCGATCTGAGCCAGAACCTTGTCTATGCCGTCGGAGTCGGTGTTGTCGAAGAACCACGCTCGCATCTTGTCTTGAGGAGTCGTGAGGGCGTGTGTGACGAACTGCGGACCCAATGCCGACCCGCCGATACCGATGAGCAACATATTTCTAAAGAGCGTCGCTTTCTCCGGGCGGACCTTTCCTGTGTGGACCTTTTCCGCAAAGCTCTGAACGGCAGCCACCGTTGTACTGATCGCCTGCCGGATCTCCTGAGTCGGCGCGAGCGCCGGGTCGCGCAGCCAGTAATGCCCGACCATGCGCTGCTCGTCCGGATTGGCAATCGCCCCCTTTTCGAGCGCCGCCATGGCGTCGAGCGCTTTCTTGATAGCCGTCTGCATGTTGGCAAAATACGAGTCCGGAAAATTCATGCGGCTGATGTCCACCGTCAGGCCGACGGCGGCATTTACGTTGAGGTAGGTCTTAAACCGGGTCCACAGATCAGGGGGCGCCATTATCGCAGTCACCAATAGGTTAGAAGAGTGCCATTCTGAAGTAGAAGCGTGTCATTCTGAACGAAGACCACTGTCATTCTGAACGAAGTGAAGAATCTATCTAATTGAAATCCTTCACTGAGTTTACCCTGAGCCACGAACTAGATCCTTCGCTGCTGCTCAGGATGACAGCCGAAGGGTTCAGGATGACAGCCGAAGGGTTCAGGATGACACACGAATTGCTCAGCATGACCTGGAAGGACGGTAGCGCAATATTGTTGGTGAGTCAAATTTAGAACGTATGAGCGCAGGCGTCTCTTCATTGTCGCGGGACGAGACGATAAATTTGGCCGCCGTGCTCGACGAGATAGAGCTCGCCTTGGTTGTCTTCACCAAAGGAGCTCACCTGATGCTTGCTGCCGAAGGAGCGCGGGGTCAATTCAGGCGTCACATCCCGGGGCTGGGTGGCGCGGCCCTTGTCCATTACAAATGTCCCGATGAAGCCCTTCAAATAGTCGCTATAAAAGTAGGTCCCGCGAAGGTCCGGCATCCGGCAGCCGCGATACACGTAGCCTCCCGTAATGGCCGCATGGCGAGGGGTGGGGTATTCGAACACCGGCAAGGTCAAGCCTCGGGACGGACAGCCCGTCGGTGGATCGTAGCAGTGCGAGCCTTCCATGTATCGCCAGCCATAGTTTTCGCCGCCCGGGCTCGAGGCTGGTTGCACATTCACTTCCTCCCACTCGTTCTGGCCCACATCCCCGACGTACAGGTCGCCGGTGCCGCGATCGAAGGAGAAGCGCCACGGATTGCGGAGTCCGTACGCCCAGATTTCCGGGGCAGCTTTCTTTTTGAGAAAAGGGTTCGATGGAGGAATGCCGTAAAGTTTCCCCCCGCCGGGCTTGTCCACATCAATACGAAGCAGTTTTCCAAGCAGGACGCCAAGATTTTGAGCGTTATTGTCGGGATCGCCTCCTGATCCACCGTCGCCCGTGCCGATGTACAGGAATCGGTCCGGACCGAAGGCCAGTTGGCCTCCGTTGTGATTGCCGTACTTACGGTGCTCGATGGCCAGGAATCGGCGTTCCGTAAAGGCATCAGCCTGGTCTGGATCATTGGGTGTCGTCAGGAATTCGGAAATGACCAAATCCCCCTGGCGGTCGGTGTAATACACGAAAAATCTTCGGTTCGCGGCATACGCAGGATGGAAGGCTATGCTGAGCAAGCCTCTCTCACCGCCGGAGCGGACCCGGTCACGGATATCCAGAAACGGCGTGGGAACAGTTTTCCCGGCTTTGATGATGCGGATCGTTCCAGCTTGCTCCACGATGAAGAGGCGATCGGAGGCACCAGGCGGAGCGGCCAGGTGGACCGGCTGTTTGAAGCCGTCCGCGACGAGCTCGACAGCTAAGCCGATGCCGGACGCTTCTTGAGCCCCCTCGCAAGAGGTGACGGGGGCAGCGGCACGTGCTGCCCCACTCGAGGCGATTGGCGTTGTCAGGACGACGAGGAAGACTACGAGTCTGCACTGAAACATCGTGCTTCTCCTATACGAACTGATTCATCATGCCTTGACACTGTCACAGGGGCTCATTAATATACCATTGTCCTACCGTATACTTCGGCGAACCAACCGAGGGCGGGAATAGCTCAGTGGTAGAGCATCGCCTTGCCAAGGCGAGGGTCGAGGGTTCAAATCCCTTTTCCCGCTCCAGTCTTCTCACGGCTCTGGTTTCTCGATTACTGGTGTGAAAGGCGTGGAGCGATTTCAGGGACGGCTTGCGCCCGCCATGATGATTCTCATGCGCAAGCGCAGGCTTTTTTCCTGTTGGGGATGAAGATGGAGGAATTCTACGCCAAAGACTTTTCGCGTCTTGTGTCGGATGATCGCCTTCGCAACGTCAATCGGTATATCATGGTCACTGGTAAAGAGGGTCAACGACAGCACCGATCCCAGGTTGACCGGAACTTGTGTTTGGACCAGGCAACCCTGAACCGTGAGATCAGTGACACAGCCATCCCCCATCATTTTATCGCCGGTAAAGTTCACGGGAATCTGTGCTGAGAGACGGTAATACTCCCGGTGATCCTGTCCGGTATCGGGCTTTCGGGAGATGAGTAGTCGCCCGATGAAGTTCAAAAACCTCCGGCGGCAAATCTGACAACGGAACGGAAAAAGATGCAGACACGACAAAAGCCAATCCTGGCGATGCGGATGGCGCGACCGCCGGATGAACTGGCTCTCACAGGTAGGGCAGCGATACCGAGCCATTGAGCTAACTCCTCGGCGGCATGAGCCGCAGACAGAGAAATGAACTGTCCCCATTGTAAAGCCTTTCAATTAGGTATACTATTATACTTTGTGGCTACGGAGGGGGTATGAGTCTACTCGAAGAACAGATGCGAAAATTGGCCCAGTTGGTTGAGGAGCAGGCACAGGCCATTCAGCAGGCGTTAGCCTCTGCCAGAGAGTTGGAATCCCGTGTGGGAGAAGAGCAACGGGGAGCAACGCAGCTACAGGAACAGCTAGAAGCCTTGCGTACAAAGGCGGGCGCCAGCGCCAGCCAGGCTACTGCACAGATCAGCGATCTCCAGACCCGGCTGACTGAAGAGCAGAAGCGGGCCGCGGACATTGAGGAGCAGGGGCGAGCGCTGCGGGCGGAAATGACAAACACGGCCAATCAGGCAGCGGCGCACGCCGCCAATCTAGAAGCCAGGCTGGCGGAGGAAAAGAGAAAATCAGCGCAACTCGCGGAGCGGATCGCACAACTGGAACCCTTTGTCGGCTACGTAGACAGGCTTCACCAGGCCCTCACCGAAATTTCGAAACTCTCCATCAAACGAACTCCCGCCTAGGATCACTATCGCACCCGCCCGCCCTGCGTCTGCCAAGAAGCAGCCGCCTTTCCCCTGGACAGGCTCTTTTCCCGTGAGACGCGTCCCTTTCCGCGACGATAGATTCATCTGAATTCATGGCGTCACGCCGGGGCGTATCTCTTGGGATAGGAGACGCCATGCTCCTTGCTGCCTGACATAGAGATTGCTATAACGCTGCTGCCCGGCGATCTCCTGCTCTTTGTATCGGCCCTTGACGGTATAGCGGCCCGTCACAAGCGCTGCGTTGCCGTAGAGCCGCGCTTTCGCGCCTTCAATGTCTATGGACCTGAACGCCAGATCCCCCGAGATGATGTCCGCAAGATATTGTGCCTTGCTAAAGAGTTCATTCTTGGACGTGGTGATGGTCCCATCGTCGGCCATGACGCGCTCCAGCGCGCTGGTGTCGCGGCGCACGAGCGCACCGGCCCAGTCGCGGTCCAGCTTCAGCACTTCTTTCGCGGGAATAGTTTTGTCCGGCAAGACGGTACTTGCGGCGGCCGCGGGTTCTCCGGAGGGCACCGAGGACGCCGTCTTTTTAATAAATATGGCATACCCATCGGGTGTGAATTCGGCTTTGATTTTGTCTCCGACTTTAGAATTGCCTTCGAGTTTCGTCTCCTTGCGGAGCTTCAATTGAATGTGATTGCCGGGGCTGTAGGCCACCACATAGACATCGCTGTCTGTCTTGATTAAATCGCCGTCAATCGTGTACCGGGCCGGGGATTTTTTAATCGAAGTGACATGGAGGTCCGACGAGATTTGCGCTTCGATCCAGTCGCCGACCAACGCTTTGCCGTTCTCATCCACAGCAGAATCGATCGGAGCGCTGACCCGCACTTCCCTGTCGGGCGCCGTTTCCACGACATAAAACCCTCTTTCTATCTTGAGTAACTTGCCTTTGAGTATTTCAGATTCCGCCTTCTGGGGCTCCTCGCCCATTCGAGCGGCAGCAAGATCCTTTCCCCTGGGTGGCTCGATCTTTGAAGGAACGCCGGCCGCCGCAGCGCTCCGGGGGGACTGCCCCCCGTCCTTTCCGGCAAGCACCGCTGTGCCGCCAAGATGCCCCGGATGCAAGTGACAATAGTAGCGGTACACGGTAAGAGACGGCTCCAGATCCTCCACCGGAACCGTGACCGTTATCTCCTCGCCAGGCTTGACGATTTGCTTGATCTTCAATGTATCCACGGCAAACCCGTGCTCGCCATCCAGTTTGTTGAGCAGCTTAAAGGTGATCAGCTTGGTGCCGCGAAATTCTTTGATGTCCATGTCGCCTCCACCCAACCAAAATTCCACCCCCTGTATGTCGACGGCGACGAACCGCAAATCCCTGCCCTGATTTGGCGGGGTCTCAGGCGCTGATAGCGCTCCAGAAGTTCCCGCCGGGAGGACAGGAACAGGCGGGGCGGTGCGGGCCGATCCCGGGGCTGGTTTGGCGCGTGGCGGCGCCGGCGTGGGGTCGGCGGCCTGGCTGTTTGCACAGGTCAGCAACATGGCGAGGATGGTGAGCAATGTCTTCATATTGGTGGCCCCCTGGGATCGTGGCGTTTGTCCATTATAGAGGAATTCTACAGTCTCCCGTCCAGTGGGAGACAGTCCCTCTCGGATCGCGGTCTAGCGCCGCCACGGTCGATGACGGGAAGGAACGACTACTTTCCTGGACTGGCCGGGGTTGATTCCGGAGGTTGCTCAGCTTTTCGTCCGGATTCCGGCGAGACTGTCACATTGAACTGACCGCATTCGGTCCGCTGAAGATTCTGTTTCAATGTCCGCTTTTGCTCTTCCGGATAGTTCAACGATTCGATTTGGGCCGCTAGAATCTGTTGCGCGCCGCTCCCCCAGCCCCAATGGAGGTTTTCCACGTCCGCTTCGATGAATGTCGGACGCTTAGTCTTCTCGTTCGCAACATAGTTCCATACGCAGCCGGTGGCGGTATCAATCAGGAAAGGGCCGATTGCCTGACCGGGTACGACCACGAGTTGATATCGACCTGACGATGGTACCACCGGAGGGGACGGATGCGCTGAGGCATCGGCTTTTGCAATGGCGTCTTTCTGAACTGCAGTCTCTGCCGACCTTGCACAGGCGGTCCACACCATGCTCAAGCAGGACAGCCCGAGACAAAGAACACCTACCGCAGGGCGGACACCCATCCTTATTTCCACAAGGATTCAGTTTGCCGAGTCGGCGCGAGCATACCTGCAATACTGGGGCGATTCAAGACGCCTCCTCCGGGTCTAAAGATCTCGGCGTTGTAATACGCCGGTTCAAAATGATCCAGCCCTTCAGGTCGCACAGCATGTCATAGGGCAACCATTGATCTACATAGCCTCGACCGTCGCATTGCGGGCATTGGGATCTTGTTTGAACAGCGCAGCGGCAGAGAAGACGGACCAACACTTCCATAGGTCAGATGGTCTCCTGGGACTGTCCGGACGCCGAGAGACCCATGGCTGTCCGCAGGGCTAATAATGCGTCTGTATTAATCCAGGTCCAGGTATACTATCGGGTGAAGGATGATGAAGATAGACCTACGTTCGTAGGTAGAGGTGCTACCTTATAAGCCCTGTGCCCAGTTTACGCTCATCACCAGCTGCTGGGCATCAAGCGGCTTGACGATATATAAATCAGCATCAGATTCGAAGCTGGTATCAATGGCTTCTTCAGATGGAGGGCCTAGGATGGCGACCGGAATTGCCTGTAGCTCGTGGTCAAGTTTGATTTGGGTCAGAAGCTCGATCGCGCTTCCAGTCCGAAGAGACAACTCCAATAGGATGAGATCCGGTCGCGGTGTATCACAAAACGTCCCTTCCTGTCGCAGTACGTCCAGGGTTTCTTCGACTCCGGCGGTCCGAACCCGAATTGGCAAGTTCGTCTGGGCAAAGATTTCTTGCGCGGCACGCAGCTCCTCGGGATTATCTTCCACAAGGAGTAGTTCGAAGGAGCGCCCCTGGTGTAGGTTGAGCATAAGATCGGCCGCCATGTACAGGTTCCTCAGAGGAACAGCACGCGAGCCAGCACGCCAGTCCGCGATGTACTCGTCGTTTTCGTCATGATCCGCTGGAGATGTTCTTTGATCGTCTGCTCGCTCACCTTCAGTTCATGAGCAATCGCCTTGTTGGACCAGCCCTTCAGCAAATGCTGAACCACTTCCACTTCGCGCCGTGTCAGGCCAAAGATTTCCTGCGCCTGCTGAGCAGCAGCCTCCCCCCGCCTGCCGATTTGCTCGAGCAGTATGAGGATGCGCGACCGAGCGGAATTCCCGGGATCCGGAAGCCCAAAACCGCAGACGAGAAGCGATATCCCTGGACCCTCGACCATCTTCCGAACAAAAAGGTCGTCCGGATTTTTTGCCCCTTTGTTATCTTTGAGTAGGGGCAAGAGCTTCGCGTGAACATCTTTTATCGTTTCCGGAATATTATTTGCGGCTTTACGCTCCTTCGTAAGTCTCCGGCAAAGCTCCCAGGCTCGTCTGTCTGCCCAAATCAATTTTTTCGACAGTGTGAACATGAAAATGCCGGGACACCCGCGATTGCTGGCTATGCGAGCCAGGTGATCCCGCGAAGGCATTGTACTCGCGACCATACGTCTCTCCTGACTTGGCTCAATCGCAGCAATACCAGACCGTATCCCGATTGGACAACGGACAAAACTCCGATAGGCGCGAGGAAAAAGTCAAACCTGCTGCAAGCGGCGGGGTTTTTCGCCTTAGCGGCGCTGCGAAGAGGGCGGCCTGGGAGCGGGGCTTATGCTTTGCCGGGGTGGGTCAGGGAACGGGCGAACAGTGGGCGGAACAATCGCGGGAGCCGCTGCTGGACCAGGAACAATTTTGCGCGGCTTTGGCTTCAGCAACCGGGGCTTGTTGGAAAACCAGTACAAGCCGGGAGCATAGCCGGAGTAGGGATAATAGTCCTCGTAATCGTCATAGGTCTGGGTATCGTCGTAATAGCCTTCCTCCTCGGAACGGTAGAAGCGTTGGTCGGTAGGATGTCGCCGATCTTCAGGATAGGGGAACTCTTCAACTTGCCCACTCTCTTCTGGAACTCGCAACGCCGGTATGGGATCGCGTCGCTGGGGTCCAGAGGCGTAGCCCAATTCAGTTTTCAGTTCGTATTTTTCACAGGTGGCGGGATCTTTCAAGCGGTCCGTATAGAGATCGGTTCCGTCAGGCCGCGGACAGCGCCAGACATCAGCTTGTGAAAGGCTCGGGATGAGGAGCCCCCCTAGGAGGCTGAAGAAAATGATGGTCTGGAGGCGCGAGATTTTCATGAATCAGTATAACACCGATACGAATTTCCTGCTGGTCTGCTCCTTTGACTCCACCCCACGTTGTTTCCCTTCATACGGGAGGGGGCCCCGCTGAGAAGCCCCCCTCCCGTGCCCACACAAAGGGGAGCGAGTTTCAGATTACTTCGGGGTCACGGCGGGAACTTCTCTCCCGCAGAATCGGCAAATCTTGGCCTCTTTGAGGATGCGCTCTGCGCAAAAGGGACATTCACGTTCTTCGCGGTCGTTCCTCTCGCGGTTTCGTCCCTGGACCGACTGTGGGATGTTTTTCCGGTCCTCATAATGGATCGTTGCTGCCTGAACCTGCTTTCTGAACTCTAACGGCGCAGCAATGTTTGGGAACGTCTCCTTAGTCGCCCCCGTTCCCGTGACCTGGATCGTGCCAAAATCAAGGATTCGACCCAGCAGACTCTGCTCGACGCTGATGTTTTCAACTCTGGTGAGCAAGGTTTCCATCGTATGCCGGGTGAGGATACCGGATTTGATAAGGACCCGCTTGTCGGTCACAGCATATTCTGAGCACCGGTATCGCAGGTAGGCTGCGATCAATGGAATTGTGCCGATGATGAATAGGAAGAAAGCAAGTTCACGTGGCATATCGGGTGACGCTTGTCTCAGTCCCCATGCAGCGAGGGTGAAGAGCATGAAAATGAGTATAGCGCCGAGATAGGTAATCCAATGAGGGTGCGCCCGATAGAGGACTCTTTCACCCGGGACCAGATTGCTATCTACATATCCCACAGCTCAAGACCTGTATCCTAATGAGGACGTGGTAGAATCGCACAATGTTTGGAGATGGTGCGCCCGGCAGGACTTGAACCTGCGGCCTGCGGGTTCGAAGCCCGACGCTCTATCCAACTGAGCTACGGGCGCATGCGCTAGCGTAATCACAGCCGCAGTAGTCTGTCAATCAGGCCCGGAAAGAATTATGGCCGCAGACAAGGCATCGGGATTTGGAGGGCTGCGTGTCGTGTCCTTTGAAAGCCGGCAGGCCGAGCAAATGCGCCAGCTCATTGAGCGGTATGGGGGGCGACCGCTGGTGGCGCCTTCGGTGAAAGAGGTGCCGCTCTCCCACAACACTGCTGTGCTCGAGTTCGGTGAAAAACTCCTAGCAGGAGAGATCCAGATGCTGATCCTCCTGACGGGCGTCGGGACGCGCTTCATGCTCGAGGTGCTGGACACCCGGTGGCCACGAGAGCAGATGCTAAAGGCTTTTGAGAAAACGATCCTTGTGGTGCGTGGCCCAAAGCCGACCGCGGTCCTTCGAGAGCAAGGGCTGAAGCCCACAATCGCAGTGCCGGAACCGAATACCTGGAAGGATCTCATTCAGGCGTTGGACGAGCTAAAGCGGCCATTGACCGGCATGACGATCGCGGTCCAGGAGTACGGAATTTCAAATCCCGCCTTGCTGGACGCGTTGCGGGAACGAGGCGGCACGGTGCTGAGGATGCCGGTCTACCGATGGGCGCTGCCGGACGATATTGAACCACTGAAACATGCGGTTCAGGCCATCATGAGCGGAGAGGTGGAAGTCGTCCTGTTCACCAACGCCGCGCAGGCCGACCATGTTCTGCAAATAGCCGAGGAACACGGTGGACTCGAACACTTCCGGCGGGCGTTGGGCAAGACAGTAGTGGCCTCGGTAGGGCCGACGGCTGCTGATCATTTGCGGGAATGTGCACTGCCGGTAGACTTCGAGCCGTCCCATTCCAAAATGGGCATCCTCGTGAGGGAAACCAGCGAGCGCGCATCCGAGCTTCTCGCACGAAAACGAGCGTCATCCTCCAGGTAGACCGTTTTTCCAGCGCTGCGAGCGACCCACCAGCAAACCCTAGACGAGGAGTAGGGTTATCTGATAAATTGAGTGACCACTCACTCACCGTTGTAGGACACAGTGCAGGCAAACGGACGAACCTCAGCCAGAGAGCGGCAGGCAAGCATCATCTCGGCCGCCGCCTCGTTATTCGCCGCGAAGGGCTTTAATGGTACCACCACGCGGGAGATCGCCCGCAAGGCCGGCATCAGTGAAGCGCTGGTGTTCAAGCACTTTCCGACGAAGCGCGCCTTGTACGCCGCGATTTTGGCCGAGAAGGTCCAGATCTCTCAGCTCATGGATAGTGTCGAGGGGGCGGCCGAGAAGCGGGACGATGCCCAAGTCTTTCGACTGATCGCCAGCTTTCGCATCCACCGGGGAGCGGATCCCACGCTACTGCGGTTGCTGCT
>Ga0184632_10001110_pt1 | contig 10948 bp, 8 predicted proteins | sample PLM31_50_b1_FD_133153 | JGI IMG/M metagenome (GOLD analysis project Ga0184632, IMG submission 133153) | Groundwater sediment microbial communities from an aquifer in East River, Colorado, USA - PLM3-1_50_b1 | ecosystem: Environmental > Terrestrial > Soil > Riparian zone | place: USA: East River... | reverse complement strand
GAGCCACGCGAGGAGAAGGACCGCGCTCACGTCGTTCGCTCGCGCGGAGTGAATCCGCGCTCGCTCTTTGAGCGGGGGCGCTCAGCGCCCCCGGGGCCCCGCGGGCGCTTGCGGCGCTCGAAGAAGAGCAGGATCAGGAGGGCGGCGATGAAGCACACGAACTGGACGAGGATGAGGACGGTCTGGATCATCGTCGCGTCGGAAAGCGACGCGGCCCCCAGGCCCAGCGCGAACGTCACGAGGTAGAGGAACAGCACGGCCGCCCGCTGCGAGAAGCCGAGCGAGACGAGGCGGTGGGACAGGTGGCGGCTGTCTCCGATGTAGATGGGACGGCGCTCCTTCACGCGGATGTACATCACGGTGGCGGTGTCGAGCAGCGGCAGCGCCAGCACCAGCACCGGCATGAGGATCGGGAAGAGCGTGCTCGACGCGTGCGAGATGTAGCGCTCGAGCAGGGTGAGCGACCCCATGACGAAGCCGATGAAGAGGCTGCCGCAATCGCCCAGGAACACCGTCGCCGGGTGGAAGTTGTAGAGGAGGAAGCCGAGCAGGCTCCCCATGAACGCCACCAGCATCAGGCTGATGAAGAACTCCCCGAGCGCCCACGCGTTGATCAGGAAGACGCCGCACGCCACGAAGGCCACGCCGGCGGCGAGGCCGTCCATGTTGTCGAGGAGGTTGAACGCGTTGGTCATCCCCACCAGCCACAGGAGGGTAACCGCGACGTCCAGCGCGTCGTACGGCAGGAACGAGATGCGCACACCGGCGGCGACGACGATCACCGCCGCCACGATCTGTCCCGCGAACTTCACCCCCACGGGAAACCGCTTGCCGAGGACGTCGTCGGCGAGACCGACGGCAAACACGAGGGAGGCCCCCGACAGGAGGCCGAGCAGCTCCCTCTTGACCCGGTAGGCCTCCTGCAGGAGCGCCAGCGAAGACCCGAAGACCGATTGCACCCACCCCAGACGCAACAGGCTGGGCGCCGCGAGCGTGCCCGCGAGCACCACCACCGAGAACGCGACGAAGACGGCGATGCCGCCCATCCGCGGCGTCGCTTGGGCGTGGACCTTGCGGTGGCCGGGGGCGTCGATGACGCCGAAGCGGCGCGCCAGGACGCGGCTCGGCGGGACGAGGGCCGCGGACAGGGCCGTCGTTGCCATCATGACGAGCACCGCCAGCAGGACATGGTCCATCCGGCGTTCAGGCCGCCGCTCGCCGCGAGAGCAGCTCGCGGTAGAGCGCGTCGACGTCGTCCACGAGCCGCCGCGACGAATGATGCCCGAGCACGTAGGCCTGTGCTTCGCGGGCCCGCACGGCGACGGCCTCGCCTCCCCGCAGCGCGTCGAGGATTCCGGCGGCGAGCGCGGCGTGATCGCCGGCGGGCACGAGGAGGCCGCGCCGCCCGTCGCCGAGCAGGTCCGGCGTGCCCCCCACCCGTGTCGCCACCACCGGCCGCGACGCGGCCAGCGCCTCGATGAGCGCCACCGGGGTGCCCTCGTTGCGCGAGCAGTTCACGACCACGTCCAGATCGCCGTACACGGCCGCCATGTCGCGACGCCAGCCGTGGAAGAACACGCAGTCCTGGAGCCCCAGCCGCGCGCGCTCCTCCTCCAGCCTCGCGCGCTCTTCGCCGTCGCCCACCACGGCGAAGCGCGCGGCGGGCACCGCCTTGCGGACCGCCACCGCCGCCCGCAGGAACGTGCCGAGGTCCTTGATGGGGGCCAGCCGGCCCACGATGCCGACGAGGGGAGCGCCCTCCGGCACACCCGCCTCCCCACGCAGCGAGCCGCGAGGCAGGGCGCCGGCAAGAGGCTCGAGGTCGAGGCCGAGGGGGATGACGCGGATCTTCGCACCTTCGGCGACGCCGAGGGCCACGAGGTCCTGCTTCACCGCTTCGGATACGGCGACCAGCACGTCCGTGGCCGCCCCCAGCCGCCGCTCGAGCGCGCGGTAGAAGGCGGTCGTCAGCGGCCCGAAATACCCGCGCAGGACGTGGCCGTGAAAGGTGTGCACGACGACGGGCACGCCGGCCACGCGGGCCGCGACCCGGCCCAGCAGCCCCGCCTTCGCGGTGTGCGTATGCACGACGTGCGGGCGGTAGCTCCGCATCATGCGGTAAAGGCCCACGAGCGCGCGCAGGTCGTGCCAGGGCCGGATCTCGCGCCCCAGGCCGGGCATCGCGATCCAGGCGACGCCCTTGCGCGCGGCCAGGTCGAACAGGTTCCCTTCGCGGGGGGACTCCCGCCCGATGACGAGCCTCGTCTGGTAGCCCCGATCCTCCAGACCGGCCGCTAAAAGGATGACGTGGACGGATGGGCCGCCCACGTTCAATCGGGAGAAGAGCCGCATCACCCTCACCACATGCCGCGCCGGAGGAGCCGGGAGGTCGCTCATGATCGCCTTCTGACGCAGGCCCAGGCAGCGTAACCTATAGCACGGCTTAGGTTTCGGGTCAAGTCGCAGCCACCCCTCTCCCTGGACCCTCACCCTGAAAAGGAGGTAGGGTGAGGGTTGTTCGGGTTCAAGTGTTACTTTAGATCGAGACGCGCCAGCATCTCGGCTCGGGCCTGTGCAATGTAGGGGTGCGTGCGGTCGAGCGAGACCGCGCGGTCCATCGCCTCGCGGGCTCCCGCCCTGTCGCCGCGCAGCAGACGCGTCCAAGCCAGGTCCGCCCACGCCTCGCCCCACGCCGGGCGCAGCCGGACCGCGCGTGAGAGGTCGCGCTCCGCCCGGTCCAGACGGGCCGGGGCGAACTCGCTGCGCCCGACCGCGAGCTCCCGCCAGGTGAGGCCCCGGGCGCGGTGCGCGTCGGCCAGATAGGGATGGCGGCGGAGGACAGGGTCGAGCGAGGCCACGCGCATCTGGGGATCCTCGTCGGCGAGCGCACGCTCCAGGCTCAGGGCGCCGGCGGCGCGCCAGCCCGCCGCCGCCGAGAGCAAGAGGAGTACGGCGGCGGCCACGGCGGGCAGGGCTCGGCCGCCGATGCGGCGGGCCGCCTCCCGCGGCGCCGCGGCCAGGCCCAGGAGCGAGGCGAAGACGAGTGCGTTGGCGGGGAGCCGCAGGTTGAAATCGGCCAGGGAGTGCAGGGCCAGCGCGGCCACCGCGCCCGCCGCCCCCACCGCCATGGACTTGCGGAAGGGGTCGCGGCCGTGGCGCAGGCGGTCCGTCAGGCCGCGCACCACGAGCACGGCCAGCCAGGCCGCGAGCGCGAGGCCGGCGAGGCCCGTCTCGGCCACGAACTCGAGCACGTCGTCCTCGGCGTGCGTCGTGCGCACTTCCCCGTGCGCGCTCTTGAACGCGGGCACGGCATCGGCGTAGGCGCCCAGGCCCGCGCCGAGGACGGGGCGCGCGGCGGCAAGCCGCAGCGTGTCGCGGGCGACGTCGAGCCGGTAGTCTCCCGAACCGTCGCCGCCACCCCGGAAGATCGTGGCGAGATGGGCGCGCGTGTTCTCGGGGACGACGGCGAGGCCGAAGGCGATGACGACCACGGCGCCGAAGGCGAGCGGCGCCAGGCGCAGGGGGCGGCCCGCCCGGTGCGAGGCCGCCCGCGCCCAGAGCGTGCCCGCCACCAGCAGCCCGCCGGCGAGCGCGACGAGGCCGCCGCGGCTGCGGCTGGCGACGTGGACCGCGACGAGGCCGAGGCTCAGGCCGGCCAGGCCCACGACGCCCGGCGTGGGGCCGCCGCCGCGTCGGGCGCGGCCCAGGGCCATCGACGCCGCGAGCACGATGCCCATCTCGAGCAGCCCCGCGAAATGGTTGTGGTTCACGTAGGAGCCGAAGGGGGTCGTGACGATCGGTGTCGCTCGGCCGTAGATGCGGTCCGGCGCCAGCGACCACTGCACGGCGCCGAACACGGCCTCGGCCGCGCAGACCCCCAGCACGGCGGCGGCCAGCCGGACGGCGGCGTCGCGGTCGCGGCCGCGCTCGCTCCAGAACACGAGGGCGGCCGTCATCGCCGCCAGGATCAGCACCGCCTCCGCCGTCCACTGGGGGGCGGCGCTCGTCCCGACCGCGATCTGCACGAGACCGAGGGCGGGCAGGGCCGCCGCGGGCAGAGCGAGGTAGGGAAGGCCGTCGTCACGCTCGCGCGGAATGAATCCGCGCTCGCTTGGGAGCTGGGGGGACTCTTCAGTCCCCCCAGACCCCCTCGGCAGCGCGCGCGCGGCCGCGAACAGGCTCACGGCGAGGAGCACGAGGGCCACGAGCCCATAGCGGGCCGGATCCGCGGCGGCGCCGTACGGCCACGGGGCGAGGACGATCGCCACCAGCAGGAGGGCCTCGGCCGCCGCGTCCAGCCGCGCCTTCATCCGATCCGATGCTTGCGCAGCCACAGCTCCAGCGTCAGCAGCGTCCAGAGCTGGTGCCCGCGGTCGCTCCGTCCCGAGAGATGCTCGGCGAAGAGCTGCTTCAGGGCATCCGGGCGCAGCCACCGGGCCAGGCGCGGGCGATCGAGGAGGAGGGACTCCACGCGCGGCTTCAGCTCACCGCGGAACCACTCACCCAGCGGCACGCCGAAGCCGTGCTTGGGCCGGGTGAGGATCTCCGGCGGCAGCATATCCGCCACCGCCTTCTTCAGCACGATCTTCCCGCGGCCGCCCCGGCGCTTCAGGCCGTCGGGCAGCGCGGCCACGTACTCGATGAGGTCGCGGTCCAGCATCGGGCTGCGCGCCTCCAGCCCGTGCGCCATCGTCATGCGGTCCATCTTCGGAAGGAGGTCGTCGAGGAGGTACGTGCGGGCGTTGAGATAGAGCAGGCGCGACAGGAGCGACGCGCCCGCGCAATGCTGCAGCGCCTCGCGATACGAGGACAGGATCCGCTCGCGGTCCGCCACCGAGTCGCCGTCGAGGGCCTGGAGGGCGGGGAGGTCGAAGAAGGAGCTCCACGCGAAGATGCGCTCGACGAAGGGCAGCGCCGCCTTGTCGGCGAAGCGGCGGATCCGGCGCCGGGTCGCGTGATGGCTGGGTCCCTCCGGCACCAGCCTCGACGCCGCCTTCAGCGCGTACGCGAGCGGCGAGGGGATGCGGTCGGCGATGAGCGCGGCGTGGAAGCGGTCGTAGCCGGCGAACGTCTCGTCGCCCCCGTCGCCGTTGAGGGCCACCGTCACGCGGGCGCGGGCCTCGCGGGCCACGAGGTACGTGGGCAGGGCGGAGGAGTCGCCGAAGGGCTCGTCGTGATGGTCGACGAGGGTCTCGAGCAGCGACCCCGCCTGCGCCCGCACGATGGAAGCATGGTGCTCCGTGTCGAGGTGGCGGGCGACGCGCTCGGCGTGCGGCCGCTCGTCGTAGAAGGCGTCGTCTTCGAAGCCGACGGTGAAGGTGCGCACGCGGCCGGGCACCAGGCGGGCCATGATCGCGGCCACCGCGGCCGAATCGACGCCCCCCGAGAGGAGCAGGCCCAGGGGCACGTCGGCGACGAGGCGCTTGCGGACGGCGGCGAAGAGAAGGTCCCGCACATGGTCCGCCGCCTCGCGCAAGCCCACGCGCGGGGCCTCTCCCGCGGGCGGGAAACGGAGGTCCCAGTAGGCGCGGGGCGCGCCGACGCCGGCGGCGTCGGCCACCAGCAGCGAGGCCGGTGGCAGCTTGCGGATGCCGCGGAAGAGCGTGCGGGGAGTCGGGACGTAGCCGAAGGCGAGGTACTCGCCGAGGTTCTCCTCCGCCATCTCCACCGGCACTCCGGCGGCGAGCAGCGCCTTGATCTCGGAGCCGAAGACGAGCCGCTGCGCGTCGTGCCAGTAGTAGAGCGGCTTCTTGCCGAAGTGGTCCCGGGCGAGCACGAGCCGCCGCTTCCGCGCGTCCCAGATCGCAAGCGCGAACATGCCGTCGAGCGCGGCGATCGCGTCCTCGCCGCGCTCCTCGTAGAGATGGGCAATGACCTCGGTGTCGCCCTGCGAGCGGAAGGAATGGTGCGCGGCGAGGCCCGTGCGCAGCTCCCGGAAGTTGTAGATCTCGCCGTTGAGCAGGACGTGGACGGTGCCATCCTCGTTGGGCAGCGGCTGGTCGGCGGCCGTGGAAAGGTCGATGATCGACAGCCGGCGGTGGGCGAGGCCCACGGCCGGCGCCGCGGCGGCGTCGACGTGGTATCCGGCGGCATCGGGGCCGCGGTGGCGCAGGGCGTCCCCCATCGCCTGCAGCTCCGCCTCGCGGGGCGGGCGGCCGTCGAAGGCCAGGATGCCGGCAATGCCGCACATGGCGGCTTCAGGCCCACCCGCGCGCGCGGTACCAGGCGAGCTTCACCCACTCCAGCAGGCGGAGCCGGCGCTGATGGGACGGCGGGCCGGCGTCCTTCACCGGGACCGGCACCCATTCCACTTCGGGCATCACCCTCCGCGCTGCCCTCTCCGCGCGGCCCATGTGGAACGCCGACGTCACGAGGGCCACGCGGCGGAAGCCGCGGCCGCGCACCAGGGGCGCGGCGAACAGCATGTTCTCACGAGTCGAGGTGGAGTCCGGCTCCAGCACCAGCCGGTCCGCCCGGACCCCGCGGCGGAGGCACTCTTCGCGCATCGCCTTCGCGCTGTCGCCGCCGACACCCTTGCCGGTGATGACCACGACGGGAACGGCGCCCTCGCGGAAGAGCTCCGCGGCCCGGTTTACGCGCAGGTAGTCGACGTCGCCCGACAGCACGAGGGCGGCATCGGCGGCGACGACGGCGGGCGGGGCGCTCGACCGGGGGGGATGCGACGCGGCCAGGGCCACCGCGGCCCCCGCCGTGAGCGCCAGGGCGCCCGCGACCACCCAGCGCGACGTGGCGCGGCTCATCTCCCCGCGGCCTCCCGCAGCACGCGCGCCATGCGCGGCGCCTGGACGGCGGCGCTGTAGCTCTCCTCCACCGTGCGCCGCCCGGCCGCACCGAGACGGGCCCGCAGGCCCGCGTCGCGCAACAGCGTCGCGATGCGGTCCACCCACTCGTCCTCGTTGCGCGCGTGGAAGCCGTTCACGCCGTCCTCGACGATGGCCGCGTTCGCGCCCACCGGAGAGACGACGGGCGGGATGGCGAGACCCATGTACTGCAGCGCCTTCATGCCGCCCTTGCCGCGCGTCCACTCGTCGTCGGGAAGCGGCATCAGGCCGACGTCGAGCGGGCGGAGGTCCTCCACCTCGGACTCGGCCCGCCACGGCACGCAGCGCACGTCCACGCCCGGCATCTCCAGCTCGCCGCCGATCACGCGCAGCTCGAAGTCCACCTGTTTGCGCAGGCGGGCGAGCGCGCCCGACAGCAGGCGGAGATAGGGCAGCGTGGTCAGGCTGCCCGTCCAGCCCACCACCGGCCACGTGTTGGGCCCCCGCGCGCGCACCGCATACGCCTCCGTGTCGATGGTGCTCGGGATGACGGTGACCGCGGAGGCGTGACGGCGGGCGAAGCCGGCCAGCGTCTCGTTGCCGACGGTCACGTGGCGGGCCAGGCGGCACACCTCCGCCACCTTGCCCGGGCGCTTGAGGAAGCGGACCGCCGCGTTGACCTCCGCGTGCGCCGGCAGGTAGATGGCGTCGTCGAAGTCGAAGACGAGCGGACGCCGGCGCCCCAGCCGCGCCTCGATCCACGCCGGACCCAGCGGCGCCGCCTCGCGGTAGACGTAGACGACATCGTGGCCGGCCGGCCGGAGCAGCTCGCGGAGGCGCCGCCACGAGCCGCGCACCGTCTCGCGCGCCTTGGCCGCGGCGCGCCCGCGGCGGTACAGCACGTCCATCCCTTCCGGCGACAGGAACGGCGAGAAGGTCAGCTCGATCCCCTCCGCGCGCAGCCGCGGCGCCCACTGCTCGATGCGGTAACGCTGGCCGGGAGCCCGGCCGGCCGGATACGGCAGGAGCGCGAGGACACGGATCACCTGGGCCCGGAGGAGGCGGGCCGTGGCCGCGACCCCAGCTCCTTCCCGAGCGCCGCGAACATCAGGTAGAAGCCGAGCACCTGGGCCCGATGGCGGTACAGCGTTCCGACGTTGCCCTCGCCGAGAGAGTACGACACCGTGAGCAGGCCGGTGAGCATCAGCACCTGGAAGCAATCGCGCAGGCGCTCCCGGGCCGCGTACGCGATTCCCCGCACCGCCGCCGGAGTCAGCGCGTAGATGAGGATCATCTCCGGGAGCGAGAAGAGCTTCAGGACGGAGGTGATCTCCCACGGGAAGGGGGAAAAGAAGAAGTAGACGATGCCGATAGGCAGGAACGCGAGCGCCTTGGCCGGCGTCGACACGTCCGCCTGGCCGTGGAAGGCGCTGCCGCCGGTGGCCAGCTCCTGCCGGGTCTGGCTCAGGCCTTCGAGGCTCATCCGCGCCGTCGTCCGCTTGCCCACGACCCCCTGCTGCATGAGCACGATCACCGCGAGGGCGGCCAGCGAGGCGAGGACGAGGTTGCGCACGAGGTGGCCGCGGCGGGCGAGGAGGAGGGCCACGACGGGAGGCAGGGCGACCACGTAGAAGAGGTAGTCGCGGAACTGCGCGATCACGTAGATGGCGACGAGCAGCTGGGCGAGCGCCAGGTGCGAGTACTCCCGCGCGACCTGGAGGCTCTTGCCGGAGATGAAGAGGATGAGGAACACGACCCAGGCGTCACGGATGTTGAGGGCCGACCACAGGACGAGGGAGGGGAAATAGGCGAAGAGCAGCGTGGCGCGCCGGGCGACCGCGACGCCGAACAGGTCGCGAGCGAGCAGGTACAGGTAACGAGAGGAGAACGCGCCCACGAACGCGTTCAGGATCTTCAGCGGGACCTGGGTGGCGCCGAACAGGTAATACGACAGGCCGTTCATGTAGAAGTACGCTAGCGGCTGGTCGAGGCCCATGCGCCACGGCTTGACGAGCACTTCCCCCGCCCAGTACAGGCCGATCGGCCATCCATCCATGGTGTACGTCGTCTCGTCGGGGGCGAAGCGGCGCGAGAAGCCGGTCCACTCCAGGACGAGGGCGACAGCGAGGCGCACGAGGAAGCCCAGGAGGACGATCCGCCGGAGGAAGGCCTTCTCGGCCCAGACCTCCTCCGGCGCCGCCACGAGGCCGGCCTCAGCCGGGAAGGGCAGCGCAGAGCTCACGATAGAGCTGATGATAAGCCTCCACGCCGCCTTCGAGGCTGTACCGCGCCTCGGCCAGCCGGCGGCAGCGCCCGGCCAGAGCGGGATCCTCCAGGAGCTGCGCCAGGCCTCGGGCGGCGCGGCGGTACTCCTCCTCGGTGAAGGAGCTCACGAGCAGGCCCACGTCACGCTCGCCGAGGATCTGGTCCAGGTCGCCCAATCCCCGGTTGCACACGACCGGCAGCCCCGTGCCCAGCGCCTCCCCGACCTTGGTCGGGCTCGAGGCGCGCTTGGAAAGGCCGGGGAGGTTGAAGAAGAAGAGGGCGCGGCCGCGGCGCAGCCACGCCGGCACGTCGCCGGGCTCCGCCGCCCGCACCTCCGCCCAGTCCGGAGTGGCGCCGGCGCGCCGGGCTTCCTCGACGTCCGGTGTCAGGAAGAGGGTCCGCCCCGGCACGAACGGCGCCGCCGCCCGCGCGAAGGCGACCATCTCGCGCGCCAGGTACCAGGTCCCCACCGACCCGCTGTAGACGAGGCCGAACTCCGGCTCCTCCCCCGGCGCGCGCGGCCGGAAGCGCGAGAGGTCGGCGCACGTGGGAATCACCCGGTGCGGCGGCAGCCCGCCGCGGCGCTCGCGGAGCACGGTGAGACCGGCCTCGGTCAGCGCCACCAGCCCGTCCGCCCGCGCCAGGTTGCGGCGCTCGGCGCTCCGGACCGTGCGGTCGATCGCTCCGCCCGCCACCCACGAGCCGGCCTCGACGCGCTCGTCGGAAAAGAGCCCGCGCACGTCGTACAGCAGCCGCACGTGGGGAGGCAGCCGGGCCCAGCGCGCCATCGCCATCGCCACGTCCCCGCGGCAGTGGACGAGGGCCGCGCCCGTCTCCCGGACCTCGCGACGGATCGCGCGCACGCCCGCGATCAGGTCCCACGCGGTGGCGGGCAGCCGCGGCCGCTTATGGTAGGCGAGCGGACGCCACTGGATGCCGCTCCGCTGCAGGCGCGTGGCGAGGGCGCTCCGGGCCTCCTCGTGCCTCCACCGCGCCGGCTTCTCGAAGGAGATGAGCGTCGGGACGACACCGCGGGCGGCGAGGCCTTCGAGGTAGGGGCGGACCTGGGAGGCGCCCAGCGGATCGAGGGCGCCGTCGTAGGAGACGTAGACGGTCTTCACCGGCAGGCGGCGTCCAGGACGCCGGCCAGCCGGGCGGCCAGGGCGCGGCGGGTGAACTCCTCCAGATCGCGCTCCGCGCGCGGCGTCGCGAGCGCCTCGGACACGGCGCGCTCGGCGCCGGCCGCGTCCCCCGGGCGCACGACGTGGACCCCGCGCTGCCGCGCCAGGAGCACCGCCGCGTCGCTCCCCGCATCGCCCACGTAGATCACCGGCAGCCCGCTGCCCAGATAGTCGAATAGCTCCGCGGGGATCAGGCCCTTCAGCACCGGCCGCTCGTCTCGCGCGCCCGCGCCGATCAGGACCGAAGAGTCGGCCATGCGGGCCAGCGCCTCGCGGTACGGCAGGAACCCGGTGACCTCGAGCGACAATTCCAGCCCGTGGGCCGCGATCTCGCTCCGCAGCGCGGGAGACAGGTCGCCGACGAAACGCAGCCGGAAACGGTGATCGGGCCGGGAGTCTCGGATCCGTCGGAGCGCCGGCCACACCGCCGACAGGTCCTGACGGTCGGGATAATACGAGCCGAGATAGGTCACGACGGTGCCGTCGGTCGGCCGGGGTGCAGCGAAGTCGGCGGGATCGTAGCCGTTGGTCACGACACTCACGCGCCGCGCGCCCTTGCCACGGAGCAGATCGGCCCACCCCGCCGAGACCGTCACAACCCCGGTCGCCTCGGACACGAGCGCGCGCTCGAGCGCGGCATCCTGCGCGCGGCGCGGGTCCCCTTCGGCGGCCACGTCGCTCCAGGGATCACGGAACTCCGCGATCCAGGGCCGGCCCGAG
>Ga0184632_10001109_pt1 | contig 10952 bp, 8 predicted proteins | sample PLM31_50_b1_FD_133153 | JGI IMG/M metagenome (GOLD analysis project Ga0184632, IMG submission 133153) | Groundwater sediment microbial communities from an aquifer in East River, Colorado, USA - PLM3-1_50_b1 | ecosystem: Environmental > Terrestrial > Soil > Riparian zone | place: USA: East River... | reverse complement strand
GGATCGATCCGCTCCGGCGAGAATGCCAGGAAGAAGTCCTCGCCCACCTTCGCGCCCTTGGCCCGGAAGATCGGAAGCAGGAGCCCCTCCGTGGTCTCCGGATAGGTCGTGCTCTCAAGGATCACGAGTTGTCCCGGGTGGAAGCGGGCGGCGACTTCCGATCCGGCGGCGATGACGAAGGAGATGTCAGGGTCCTTGGACTTCCGCAGCGGCGTGGGCACGCAGATGATCACGACGTCGGTCCGCTCGAGAACCGAGAAATCCGCCGTCGCCGCGTATCGTCCTTGACGGAGCAGGGGAATGAGATCTTCGCTTTCGAGATCGGGGGTGTAGGACTGGCCGGCCTGGAGGGCGCCCACTCGGTCCAGGTCGGTATCGACGCCGATGACGCTGAACCCGGTGCGGGCGAACTCGACCGCCAGGGGCAGCCCCACGTATCCCTGTCCGATGATGGCGATACGAGCGGTGCGATCTCCAATACTCGCCGTGAGACGTGAGTGGTTCACTTGGAGGCCTCCAGAGGGCGTCTGGTTGTGACTTGAGGTGGCGATTGCCCCGTCGCAATCACGGCGACCGGGCGCCGAGTGGCCTCCGCCGAGTGTGTCCCGAAGAGGACGGTTTTGACCGTGTCGAAGAGAATGCGGAGATCGAAGGAGACCGAAAGGTGTTTGATGTAATACAGGTCGTATCTCATCTTCTCGGTCTCTTCGTCGAGGTTGTTCGCGTATCCATACCGGACCTGCGCCCAGCCGGTGATGCCCGGGCGGACCACGGTCCGGAGCGAGTAGTACGGGATGTTCTCGATGAAGAGCTCGCAGTTCGAGATCGGGTGAGGTCGAGGTCCGACCAGATTCATGTCGCCGTGGATCACATTGAAGAACTGAGGAAGCTCGTCGAGCCGGAACTTTCTCAGCCACTTTCCGACCCGGGTGATCCGCTCGGTGTTGTCACAGACCCACTCCGACCGCGGTGCGTCGATCAGATGCATGGTGCGGAATTTGATCAATTTGAAACGCTTCGCCGCCATGCCCACCCGCTCCTGCACGAAGAACACCGGACCGAGAGAATCCAGCTTGATCAGCAGCGCGACGAAGCCGAGCAGAGGGGAGAGCACGATCACCCCGACCACCGAGACCAGCAGACTGATGGCACGGCCGGCCGCCAGGTCGAGGCGGGACTTCTTGAAATCTCCGGAGAAGATCAGGTGGCTCGGCGTGAGGGTCTCGATCGCGAGCTTTCCGGTAAGCCGTTCGTAGACGTTCACCCCGTCCTCGACGATGCATCCCCTGACCCGCGCTTCGAGGAGCTCGCGAACCGGTAGGCGCGCCCGCCGCTCGGCCAGCGCGACGATCGTCCGGTGGGGCTGGAGCTCCTCGAGGAGCTTCCCCAGGCAATCCAGCGGCCCGCGCAAGGAGTCCGCTAGAGGGAACCCGACGGGGGCGGGCGCGGTGTCGACGACACCGACGATGGAGTAACCCAGATGCGGCTGGGACTTCATCTCCCTGATGAGCGTGGAGGCGAGCGGGGTGGTGCCGAGAATCAGCACTCGCTCCAGGAAGGGCTTCCGGCGCACGACGACGTAGAGCACCGTGCGGAACGGCAAAAGGATCGCGAGGATGATGAGGAGGCTCCCGAGGAAGGGCTCACTCGAGATCTTGATCGCCGGGAACACGGCGTAGAGAGCTGCGAGCAGGATGAAGGCGACACCGAAGGCATGGAAGAGTCGGACCGCAAATTCGCCGAACGTCCGGACGATCCGGAGGTCGTAGAGGTCGTTGTAGTAGAACGAGACGGCGCAAGAGAGGGAGATGGCAAGCGCCTTCGCCAGAGCGATCGCGCCGTCCGTCCAAGAGGCCACGAGGGGTGTTGTCCAGACCAGGATCGCGCCGCAGACCGCGGCCAACAGCGAGACTCCCTCCAGCATCGCGAGCTTCAGGATCATGAATGAGGCTCGGTGGTCACGTCGTAGAGCGTGATCACTCTACCGTCACACTCTTGGCGAGGTTTCGAGGCTGGTCCACGTCGCAGCCGCGCAGCACGGCCACGTGGTACGCGAGGAGCTGAAGCGGCACGGCGACCAGAAGGGGTTGAAGCCACTCCAGGCTCGGGGGGATCGGAATCACGAGATCCGCGGTGGCCCCGATCTCCTCGTCGCCTTCGGTCGCGACCGCGATCACGATGCCATCGCGTGCTTTGATCTCCTCGAGATTGCTGGTGATCTTCTCGTACGTCGATCCTCTCGGGGCGATGGCGACCACCGGCATGCGCGAGTCGACGAGGGCGATCGGTCCGTGCTTCATCTCGCCGGCGGGATAGCCTTCGGCGTGGATGTACGAGATCTCCTTGAGCTTCAGGGCGCCCTCGAGGGCCAGGGGGAAATGGAGGCCCCGCCCCAGATAGAGGAAGTGGTTTCGATCGACGAAGCGCTCCGCGATCTTTCGAATCGCATCGCTCTGCCGGAGCACGACCGACAGGAGATCCGGCAGCTCCGCGAGCCCTTTGACCACCTGACGCACCAGCGCCGGATCGGCGAAGCCTCGCGCGAGGCCCAGCTTGAGGGCGAGAAGCGTGACGGCCGCGAGCTGCGCCGTGAAGGCCTTGGTCGAGGCGACGCCGATCTCGATGCCGGCCCGGGTGTAGACCACGCCGTCGGCCTCGCGCGCCAACGAGCTGCCCACGACGTTGCAGATCGCGACTGCCCGGGAGCCGTGGTCCTTCGCCTCGCGCAGGGCGGCGAGGGTATCAGCGGTTTCGCCGGACTGAGAGATCGGAACGGTGAGCACCCGACCGTCGACGACTGGCTTGCGATAACGGAATTCCGAGGCGACGTCGACCTCGACCGGCAGTCTCGCAAGCGCTTCGACCAGGTACTTGCCGACCAGCGCGGCATGCCACGAGGTGCCGCACGCCACGAAGCACAGTCGATTGAGCCCGGCGAGCTCGCGATCCTTCAGTCCGAGCTCGGGGATCCGGATGTCTGGTCCCTCCGCGTCCACTCGTTCGCGAATCGTGTTCTGGACGGCCTCGGGCTGCTCGAAGATCTCCTTGAGCATGAAGTGGGGATACCCGGATTTCTCCGCCGTCTCGCCGTCCCAGTCGATGGTGCGTGGGGATCGCCGAACGGGAGCTCCGTTCAGCGTGCGCACGGCGATGCTGTCGGGCGTCAGTACCGCGAGCTCGCCGTCGTCGAGGACGAGGATGTCCCGCGTCTGCCCCAGCAGGGCCGGGATATCCGAGGCGACGAACATCTCCCCGCGGCCGAATCCCACTACCAGCGGCGAGCTTCCGCGCCGGAACACGACCAGGGTGTTCGGAGCATCAGCCGCGATACAGGCGATGGCAAAGGAGCCCTGGAGGTCTTTGGCCGCGCGCAGGACTGCCGCGTCGAGCCCGTCGCCCCGGTAGCGCTCGATCTGGTGCGCGACGACTTCCGTGTCGGTCTGCGAGCGAAAGCGATGCCCATCCGCCGCCAGCGTCTTTCGAAGCTCGCGGTAGTTCTCGATGATCCCGTTGTGGACGATGGCGAGGTGGGACTGGCAATCGACGTGAGGATGCGCATTGGTATCCGAGGGCCGACCATGCGTCGCCCACCGGGTGTGGCCGATGCCCAGGGCGCCGTTGGGCCGGTCGGACGCGAGCAATATCTCGAGATCGGCGATCTTTCCTGTCGTCTTCCTGACGGCCAGCGACCCTTCGGAGACCGTGGCAATCCCGGCCGAGTCGTATCCCCGATACTCCAACCGACGAAGGCCGGGAAGGATAACGGACACCGCGTCCCGATGGCCGACGTAGCCGACGATTCCACACATCGTCGTCGTGTGCCTACGCTGCTTCCAGCATCGTGCAATCAAGATGGACGGCGACGCTGCGCCGAAGGAGCTCGACCGACACCACGAGGAGGCCCTTCTTGGGGTTTCCCCGCACCACGATGCCCTCCACGTCGGCCAGCGGCCCGTCGGTGATGCGCACCCGCTGCCCTTCCCGGAGATAGGGATAGGGAAAGATTGGAAGCTCGGAGTGGACGAGCTTCCGAATGGCGGCGATCTCCGAATCGGCGACGCTTTCGAGCCGGTCCCAGCGCTCGCCGAGCATCTGCACCAGCCCTCGCGCCTTACAGATCTCGAGATAGTTCGCTTTGTCCACGGCGTGGCGCAGGAAGAGATAGCCCCGGAACAACGGAATGCGACCCCGAACCCGCACTCCGCCACGCCGCGACCACGCCTCGGCCGTCGGGAGGAAGAGATCAAAGCCCTTTGGAGCGAGTTGATCGTAGACGAGCCGCTCGCAATTGCTGCGCGTCCACAGCACGCGCCAGGGCGGGGTCGTCGGCTCCGTCTCGATGTCTGACAAGGCTTCGCCCCCTTTGGTCTCGATCCCGTTCTCTGGTGTCTGACCAATCATGTCTGTCTCTGTTACGTAGCCCAGAATCCGGCCACGTGTTTCCGCCTCCCGGCCACAGGTACTTCACGTGACCGGTGCTACTCGTCTGAGGCGGTCTGTCTCCTGCGCGGTCGGCTTCGAGAGATGGAACGCCGCTGTGACAAGGTGTACGAGCCCCTCGACACGTGGCGATCGTCGCCGTTGAACACTATGCCCACGATCTTGGTCGGCTCCATGAGATTCAAGGCCTCCTCGAGGAGCTTGCGCGGCGTCCGGTGCGCCGCGACCACGATCAGAAAGCCGTCGACCCACTTCCCGAAGACTCGACCGTCGGGAACCGACACGAGCGGCGGGGTGTCGACGATGACGTAGTCGTACTTCTGGCGAGCCTCCGCGAAGAGCTCCCCGACCCGAGGCGACTTCAGCACCTCGTAGGGAGCGGACGGGCGGCGCCCCGCCGTGATGACCGACAGGTTGAGGTGCGGATGCGCTTGCGTCACGGCCTCTAGCGGGAGATTCGCGTTCATGATCGCGTCCACGAGGCCGGGTACCGCGTGCTCGTCGAGGCCGAGATGCACGGCCAGGCTCGCTGCACGCAGATCCGCGTCGACGAGGAGAACGCGCGCGTCGGGGGCCTGAGCGAGGGCGCCTGCGAGGTTGATGGCGGTCGTCGTCTTGCCGTCGGCGGCGACGGGGCTCGAGACCGCGATGACCGAGAGCTCGGCCGATCTGCGGAGCTGTTCGATCATGTGGCGCAGCGCCCGGTACTGTTCGGCCTCGAAGGAGGTCGGCGCCAGCAGGCTCACCAGATGTTCCTCGAGCCCGGGGTTGTCGTCGAGCTCCACGACGCGCTCCTCCAGCCGGGCGACGGCTTTCTGCGGAGGCTTGAAGAACGACGCCCGCGCCCGGGATGGGGCCTCCTCGGGAACGGGGGCGATCGGCGCGCTGGTCGGCGCCGGCGGGCTCGTCGGCTCCGACGCGGACGCGGGGCGCCGGAGAGCACGTTCTTGCTCGGCTCGCTCGAGGGCCTTGAAGAACGTGCTCATGGCGTGAAGAACTGGCGCACGGACTGCACGAGACTCAGCGTGGCCGTGTTGGAGTTCAGGGCGAGCGCCGCCGCGGCGCTCAAGAGGGTCACCACGAGGGCTCCGAGGCTCCACCGAACGAGGAACCGCGCCCGCGGGCCGCGAAGCTCTCCTCGCTTCTGCGGTCGGGTGCCCTCCTCCAGATACTCGATCGCCTGGTTGACGATGTGCCGATCGATGCGGCGCTTCTGGTCCGCGTACCCGAACAGGAGGCAGTGATCGCAGACGGTATTGATGAGTCTCGGAATTCCGCCCGAATAGACCGAGATCCGGTCCACGGCCGAGTCGTCGAACAGGCCCAGATCTCGTCCACCCGCTATGCGTAACCGGGTGCGGATATAAGCGCGGGCCTCTTCCAGGGTCAGCGACGGGATCTGGCAGCGCAGTCCTACGCGCTGCTTGAGCTGCCGCAGCTCGGGCAGGTTGAGCCGGGCCTTGAGCTCCGGCTGCCCGACCAGCAAGATCTGTAGGAGCTTGCTCTTCGGGGTTTCGAAATTCGAGAGCAGGCGGATCTGCTCCAGCGTCGCGACGTCCAGATTCTGCGCCTCGTCGACGATGAGGATGGTGTTTTGGCCGGCCCGCTCGCGCTCGATGAGGAAGTTGTTCAGGGCGATGAGCCGCTGCGCCCGTGACCCCCCTTTCTGTTTGATTCCCAGGTCCTCGAGGACGTACTCGAGAAGCTCGTCGAACGGCAGGGTGGAATTGACCACGAAGGCGATGGCGCTCTGTCCGTTGAGGCGCTGACAGAGGGTGTGAAGGAGCGTGGTCTTTCCGGTGCCCACCTTGCCGGTCAGGACGATGAAGCCTTTCCTCTCCTGGGTGCCGTAGAGGAGCTGGGCCAGCGCCTCCCGATGCCCGGGGCTCATGTAGAGGAACCTGGGATCCGGGGTTGCGTTGAAGGGCCTGTCTGTCAATCCGTAAAAAGTCAGATACATGTCGGAACCCTCACGAGGCGACACGCGCCAGGAGCAAGACGAGGGCCTCGTTCCCCTTGGCGGCGACATAGACGATGCCGACGATCATGACGAGGCCGACACAGGCCGCGGTGGCAGCGAGTCGCATGCGCCACCACCGACGGCGGAGGTCCGTTGGGGTCACGATTCGCGGGATACTGACCAGTACCGGCACGTTGCTGAACGTTCGAAGGTCGTCGACCTCATGGAACGAGGTGTCGAGATGCTCGGCCAGTAGGACGCCCCCCACGGCCAGGCCGATCGCACCCGCCAGGGTCATGAGGAGGAGTCGGAGGCGGTTGGGCGCCGCCGGCTGGGCGTTCGGCACGGCCGGATCGAGCACCCGGAACTGCTCGCCTTTTTGACCCTGCTCCATGGTCTCGGCGAGCTGGGCCTCCTCGTAGCGCTTCATCAGCGAGCCATAGAGCTCGCGAGTGCTTGCGTAATCGCGGGACAGTTCCATGAACTCTTGCTCGCGCTTTGGCACGTTCTCGACTCTCGCCTGATAGGCCGCGATTGCGGCCTGGAGCCGGCCTTCCTCCGTCTTGAGGATCTTGAGCTCCGTCTGCACCTCGCTGAGGGCCTCTTTCAGCCGGAGCACATACGGCGTGACGGGCGTCGCCGTCGGTTTTTCTTCCGGGTTGGGTTTCGGCTGGCGAGCCTTGGCGGCGGCCCGCTCACGCTCGAGAGCCTTGGCGGCGGCCAGGTCACGCTCGAGAGCGGCGACCTCGGCCGCCGCCATGACCACATCGGGATATTTGTCACTAAATTGAGTGCGGAGCCTCGCCAGGTCCTCTTTTTTCTGTGCCAGGCGGGCTGCCTCGCGGAGCTCGGGCGAGGCGAACGGGGCACCTGGCGCTGACTCTGCTTCCGCCAACTGACTCGAGAGCGTCTGCCGCCGCTCGGTGGCTCGTGTCTGACTATCGGCGTTCTGGCGGAGCTGCGCATGCAAATGTTCCAGGGTGGTGAGGTTTGCATCCATCTGCTGAGGCAACTCGCCCAGATGGCGGCGCTTGAAGCCGCTCACCTGCTGCTCCAGTCCGTCGAGCCGCTTCTTGGTTTCACCGAGCTGGACCTTGAGAAACTCCGTGGTGCCGGTCGCCTGGCGTTCCCGCGCCTTCACGTTCTCCTCGTTGTAGAAGGACGCGAGGGTGTTCGTGACGAGTGAGACAGTGCCCGGGTCGCTGCCCTGATAACTGATCGTGAAGGCCACCGAGGCCTCGCGCAGGCCTTTCAGCTCCAGGCTCTTGAGCTGCAGCCTGATGTCCCCGCGCATGCGCTCGATGACGCCCTCGAGCGGGACTCGCTCCCGCAGATCGGCGTAGAGGCCGAAGCGATTGATCAGAGCTTCCAGCCGGGAGCGGCTCAGGACTTCCTGGCTGATCGTCTGAATCCGAGTCTCGATGGCGCTCGTCACGGTCGACCGCACGAAGAAATCGGGGACTTGCTGGCGCTCCGCCAGCACAGTCGCCGCCGACCGATAGATGTTCGGCAGGAAGGCGATGAGGCTGACGCCGGCCGCCAGGGGCGCCACGAACGCCAGGATCGCGAGCCACTTGCGCCGGCTCCAGACGGCCAGTACCGTATCCACCTGGGACCGGCTCCGCGTCGCGCTCCGCGTCTCCTCCACCATATCGTTCGCTCGCTCCTCAGCCCGCCAGGCCTTTACGGCACCAGGATGATGTCGCCGTTGCGGAGGTAGAAGTTCTCCTGCTCGCCGGCGAGCGCCTTGTTGTAGTTGAAGGGAATCCGCTTCATCGTCTTCCCGTCTGGCTGGAGGATGACGATCCTCGAGCGCGACGCGAACTGCGTGAACCCACCCGCCAGGGAGAGGAGGTCGAGCACGGTCGTCCAGCTCTTCAGCTCGTAGCGGCCCGCGCGGGCGACCTCGCCGATGACCGACACTTTGAAGCTTCGGATGTCCGATACGATGACGGAGACCTCCGGGCTCGGCATGTACGCGGCGAGCTTCCCGGTCAAAACCTCGCGGAGCTCGAGCGCCGTGAGGCCGGCGGCCTGCACGTCGTTGAGAAGCGGAAGCGAGATCTTGCCGTCAGGCCTGACGGGGACAGACCGGGTCAGCGTGTCGTTTTTCCACACGGAGATCTGCAGAATGTCCTCCGGCCCAATCCGATACACCTCTGGTGCGGCGCCGCGGCCCCCGTCGCGCTCCGAAGACCCGGCTCCTGGCGCCTGAGCCCAGGCGGGTTCCGCAGCCATCGCAGCTGACGCGAAAATCATGCCGGCGAGAAGCGAGCAAGCAATAGGGTGCTTCATGCCCTTGTGCCTCATGAGGCCGAGCGGGCCGACGATCGCTCCGCGTCGAGGCCGGCCTCTTTGATCTTGTAGAGCAGTGCCCGGTAGCTGATCCGGAGCATCCGCGCCGCCCGCACCCGGTTCCAGCCCGTTTGCGCCAGCGTCTTGGCGATCGCCTCGCGCTCGGCGACCTGGGACGCTCGCCGGCCGATCTCCTTGAGGGAAGGCTCGAGAGTCGCGAGAGAAGCCTCCGGCGACGAAGCGGACGAGAGCGATTGCCCACCGTTCGAGTCAACGTGGGGGAGCGGGATCCTGGCCAGGAAGGGATCGTCGAGGACGATCATTCGCTTGACGAGATTCTCCAGCTCCCGAACGTTTCCCGGGTAGCGGTGGCGTGTGAGTCGTTCCATCACCGATAGCGGAACCGTGAACCCGTCGCGGCGATACAGTTTCGCGTATCGCTCCACGAAGTAGTTGGCCAGGAGCGGAATCTCGGTGGCGCGCTCGCGGAGCGGCGGAACCAGCACGTGAATGACGTTGAGGCGGTAGTAGAGATCTTCTCGGAATCGGCCTTCGGCGACCGCCTTCTCTAGATCTTGGTTGGTGGCCGCGAGGACCCGGACATCGACGCTCAGCGTCGACTTCGCGCCGATGCGTGAGAACTCGCCGTCCTGGAGGACGTGGAGCAGCTTGGCCTGAAGTGCCGGATGGAGGTCGCCGATCTCGTCGAGGAAGATGGTTCCGCGATGCGCCGCCTCGAACTTGCCGATCTTGAGCTTGTGGGCGCCCGTGAAAGCACCTCGCTCGTAGCCGAACAGCTCGCTCTCCAGGAGCTCGCGGGGCATGGCGGCGCAATTGACCTTCACGAACGGCCCGGGCCGGCGCGAGGAAAAATGGTGGATCGCGCGCGCGACCAGCTCCTTGCCCGTGCCCGTCTCCCCGGTGACCAGGACGGTGACGTCGACGCGAGCAGCCTCGCGGATGATCTGGCGCGCCTCCAGCATCTTCGGACTGCACCAGAGCTCCATCTCGCGTAGAATTCGGCCGCCAAGCTGCTCGGGAGCCGGGCCGAGCGCCTCGGCCTGCGGCCGAACGACCTTGTCGATCGCTTGCTGGAGCTCGTCGAGGCTGAGCGGCTTGTGAAGCATCGCTTCCGCCTCGATCGGCACCCCGGCGAAACCGTCGTCGTGGCGGTTGGAGACAGCGATGATGGGCCCGGAATTCCGGCCGCGCAGCTTCAAACACTCCATCAGCTCGGTAACGTCCCCTCCGTTGCTGCTCAGATCGACAAGGGTGAAGCTGAAGGTGTTGTCCGTAAGCGCGTCCTGGGCTTCGTCCGATGACGAAGCAGCGACGCATTGGAATCCTCGGGCTCGGAGAAAGCCGAGGAGTCCTAGTTGGGTTGCTGTGTCGACTTCGACCACGAGTGCTCTACGCTCGGTCATCGCTGTGCTTTCTTTCGGCCAGTCACCGGGGTATGCATCGCGCGAGAGGAGTAACGGCAAATGCCGTACCAGCACCCCCGCGAGGCCGGCGGAGGGGCGATATTACTGATTTTTCACAGAAACCTTTGGCGGCCTCATGTACCAGGATTCATAGTGATTCATGTTGAAGTGGGTAGTTCGGGACCCATGATGAAATCTATTACACTTCCGGAATTTGCACAAAGTACTGAAGGCGAATTCGCATGGGCCTTACACGACAAGTGCGAAATTGCGCAAAGAATTGCATTTCCGGAATGGAGTGTGATCGGGCGATGTACCGAAGAATAATGAAGAATCTCGGCGACAGAGATCGTTGGCACGCGCTGTGCTGCTTTCGGATACAGGCCAAGTTTGTCGAGCATCTGTAGCCGAAAGGAGTCACGCGTATCAGAAAGACAGTCGGGATCTCGTTGTTAATCCTGGTTTGTGTGGTAGCCCTGTCCGCCCAGGTCGCGGCCGCTTCTGCCGGGTTCGTGGTCACTAATCCAACGACCCTGGTGGTGTTGGGCGCGGTCCTCATCAGTGTGGGAGTCTGGACGCGGAGGCTATTCTTCAGGCAGAAGCGGGAAAGCTAGCAACGCAGCAGAAGGGCCTTCGTTCGAGAGGGATGGACGTGGGCACGTCGTCCCTTTCGATTGGAGGCCCTTGTCATTCATACCAACAGATAGGCTGTGGACGGTGTAACGCCGCGGCGAAAACGACAGATCCGGTCGTTATTACAAGGCGTTGACGGCGGCGCGCAGCTCGTTCAGGTGAATCGCCTTGATCACGGTCACGCCCGCGACCGGAGAGGC
>Ga0184632_10001107_pt1 | contig 10954 bp, 10 predicted proteins | sample PLM31_50_b1_FD_133153 | JGI IMG/M metagenome (GOLD analysis project Ga0184632, IMG submission 133153) | Groundwater sediment microbial communities from an aquifer in East River, Colorado, USA - PLM3-1_50_b1 | ecosystem: Environmental > Terrestrial > Soil > Riparian zone | place: USA: East... | reverse complement strand
CTTGCACGTCGAGATAGGTGACCTCGAAACCCTCGCGCTCCAACTCGCGCATCGTGTCGAGCGTGGCCTTGTGCTCGGTCCTCACGGTGACCAGGTGCTTGCCCTTGTCCTTGTAGAAGTGCGCGGCCCCCTTCAACGCCTGGTTGATGGATTCCGTCGCCCCGGACGTCCACACAAGCTCCTTCGGGTCGCAGTTGACGAGCGCAGCGACGTGCTCGCGCGCCTCTTCCACGGCGGCCTCGGCCGTCCACCCGAACGAATGCGAACGCGACGCCGGGTTGCCGAACTCGTCGGTCAAGTACGTGATCATCTTCTGCGCGACGCGCGGATCGACCGGCGTCGTCGCCGAGTAATCGAGGTAGATGGGCAGCTTCATTGTGATCGGCGAGTGGATGGGATTGATGCGATCAAACGATCGCCGGGACCGGTAGCTTCGGCGGCGTGGACCCGGTCGGCGAATGGCGGTGGTCCTGCAGCACGGTGACATCGGTCGGCTGTTGCTGACGAACCAGCTGCGCGAGCGACACACCGGACAGGAAGTTGAAGATCTGATCGTTGAGGCTTGCCCACAAATCGTGCGTCATGCAGCGGCGATCGTCTTTACAATTCTCGCGGCCGCCGCACTGCGTGGCATCGATCGGTTCGTCGACGGCGATGATGATGTCGGCGACCGAAAGCTGGTCGGAGGGCTTGGCGAGGTTGTAGCCGCCGCCCGGCCCACGCACGCTCTCGACCAGGCCGGAACGGCGGAGCTTGCCGAACAGCTGCTCGAGATAGGACAGCGAAATCTTCTGGCGCGCCGAGACGGCCGCCAGCGTCACCGGCCCGTGGCCGCCGTACATCGCTACGTCGATCATTGCCGTGACGGCGAATCGTCCTTTGGTCGTCAAGCGCATGGTGTGGTCCTTTCGGGTGTCCTTTGGCTAGCCCCGCTTCACGGGCGCCAGAGGCCGTTGTCCTGGACAAAGAAATTATCCTATACCCGAACGTTTTAGTCAACTAAAAGACCCGTAAGTTCACTCAAGCATTTTGTTGATCTGCTGGGGGTCGAACCGTTCGGCGGTCGCCTTGGCATCGCCGCAATCCGTCCCTTCCCGTTGCAGTTGGGCGATCAGGCGGTTGAACCGCTCCTCGCTCGCCGCGGCGTGATCGAGAAGCTGATGGATGGCCTGCACCATCGGATCGTTCATGTCCGCGGCGATCGCGTAGGCCGAAAACCCGATCTTGGTCGCCTGAGTCTCGCGCCGGTGCTGATCGTCCGCGGTGACGATTCGCGCCGGGATACCGACGGCCGTGGCCCCGGCCGGCACATCGCGGACGACGACCGCGTTGGATCCGATCTTCGCGCCGTCGCCGACCAGAATCGGGCCCAGCACCTTGGCCCCGGCGCCGATCACGACGCCGCGTGCCAGCGTCGGGTGGCGCTTCCCCTTGTTCCAGGAGGTGCCGCCCAGCGTAACACCATGATAAAGCGTGCAATCGTCGCCGATTTCCGCCGTTTCGCCGATGACGACCCCCATCCCGTGGTCGATGAACACCCGGCGGCCGATGGTGGCGCCTGGATGAATCTCGATGCCGGTCAGGAAGCGACCCCAATGGGCAAGCCAGCGCGCGAACCAGCGCAGCCCCATTCTCCACAGCGGGTTGGTGGCGACCCGGTGCCACACCAGCGCGTGCAGCCCCGGATAGCAAGTGAGCACTTCCCAATGGCTGCGAGCGGCCGGATCGCGGTCGAATACGACCGCCATGTCTTCACGAAGTCGGGCGAACATAGGTGGGCATTCTGCCATTTCCGATCAAATCGCTCAACTATTGGCGGCGAGCCGCGACGAGGCCCGACGGCGCCGCTTTGTTAAACTGAACGAGCGGGCACGGTTACCGCTTCCAGCGCGCCAAGGCGCCGCCCGCGCATTCTCTCGGAGCACCCCAATGATCAATGGCCATCTGGCGCTGTTCGCGTTATTGGCCATGACGCTTGCTGTGCCGGGTCGCGCGCAGACGCCAAGCGTGGCGCCCGCGGAACCATCTACGCTCGTGGCGCCCATCAGCAAGCAATGCGAATCCGCGAAGCGCAAAGTCGACCGCGAGCAAAAGGCGCTGTCGGCAACCGCGGACGGCGCGGCGCGCGATCGTCGGGCACGCGAGGGTTGCACGAGCCGCAGCGTGTGCTCGCGTTACGACACGGCGATCAGCGACGCGCAGCGCCAGATGGCGCGACGCGAAACGCGCCTCGCTCGTGCCCGGAGCGAAGCCATCGAGTCGTGCAAGACCGGTTAGTCAGCGCAGCATGACCGCCATCGTCAATAATCCCGCCATCGCCACCGCCATCAGCACGATGTAGACGATCGCGATCGCGAACGCGCGCAGCACGCCACCCCACCAGCGGCCCCGATAGACGATCTGCCGGGCACGCATCACGTAGAACACGATCCAGGCCATGATCGGGTACTGGACGGGCCCCGACGGCAACAACAAAATAAGCAGAATCGCGAGCGCGGCGAAAGCATGGAGGTGGGCGCTATACACGAGGTGCTCGGCGTAGCGGCTCGGCCGCCCCGGGTAGCGGCGGCTGCGACCGAGATAGGCGAGCTTCAGCAGCAACGCGAACGCGGGCAGCAGCACCACCATCGCATACGGACCGAAGCGAAGGACGCCCGCATAGAGCTGCTCGGCCTTTTCATCCCGCGACAAGTTCTTGAAGTGGTCGAGACGTTTGCGCAGTTGTGCGGGTATCGGCACGTCGGCACCGCCCCACGGCAGGCTGAAGTTGAGATCCTTGTCCAGTCCGAACAGCGTGCCTTCCTCCTCGTTATCGAATACCAGCAGGCCCTTCGTCGCTTCCTTCGTCTCCTTCGCTGCCCCCTTCATCGCCTGCTTCGCCGCCAACTTGGCAGCCTCCTTCGCCGCCTCTTTCGCCGCCGGATCCTGTGGCGTACTTCCCGCCTTGTCCGCGTCGACGAACACGACTTCGCTGGCGAGATCGGTAGGCGATTGCAGAAGCCCGATCACCGCGAACAGAAGCAGGTAGAGGACGAGAAACAGCCGCGCCGGACGGATGTAACGGCGGCGCCGTCCCGAAAAATACTCGAGGGTCAGATAGCCCGGCCGCGCTACCAGCGCGAACAGCGTCCGCCAGAGCCGTCCGTCGAGCGCAACGTAGCGACCAGCCGCCTCGCGCATGAACGTGCCGAAAGTCGGTAACGCGGTATGCGTCTCCTGCCCGCAATTGCCGCAGTAGTGACCGGTGGCATGCGCGCCGCAATTGCGGCACACGTGCGCCGGCGCGGGCGGATCGACGGCCGGCTGCGGCGCGGCCGCGCTCGCAACGCTGCCTTCAGCTGGCGAGGGCATCGGGCAGGTACACTGCAATTCGGCAGGCGTGAAAAGGACGAGTCATGGGGCAGGCCACAAGGATAACTGCGTTCCTGCAACGCCGGGTGGGCGGCCTGCCGCTGGCGCTGACCCTTGCAACATTCGCGTTGCTCGCACTGACCGCGAGGGCGGCGGATCCGCCGCCTGAATTGACGGAACGGCGGGACAATCCGCCGCTGAATGCGCCAGCGAGCAACGCATCTGCAACAGTTCTGGTGGCTCCGTTTGCCGCGACGCCGATGGTGGTCGTCGACGAAATGCTGAAGCTCGCCGGCGTCGGCCCGAACGATTTTGTCGTCGACCTCGGCTCGGGTGACGGCCGACTCGTGTTGGTTGCCGCGACCAAGTTCGGCGCCCGCGGCGGATTCGGTGTCGACATCGATCCGCATCTTGTCGACTACGCGAACCGCAAGGCGCACGAGGCCGGCGTCGCCGGACGCGTGCAGTTTCATTTGCGCGATCTGTTCGTGACCGACATCCACGAGGCGACCGTGGTCACCGTATACCTGCTGCCCATCGCGATGGACCGACTGCAGGCGAAGCTGCTCTCCGAACTCGCGCCGGGATCGCGGGTCGTGTCGCACGACTACCCGTTCCGGTCCTGGACCGCCGACCGCGTGGTCGCGCTCGACGTACCCGAGAAAACCGACTACACCGGCCGCCGCAGCACAGCGATCTACCTCTACACGGTGCCCGCCCGAGGCGCACGCGGCGGCTCGTAGGTGGCACCGAGCAAACCAATCCCGCCGCAGGCGCGTTCCGGACCGCGCGCATCGCTGCGCGACCGCGATGCGGTGGGCATCATCATCGGCATCGTCATCGGTGCCGGGATCTACCGGACGCCGGCGCTGGTCGCCGATGTCGCCGGCGACGCGGGATGGACGCTCGCCATGTGGCTCGCCGGGGCCGTGATCTCGTTCATTGGGGCGTTGTGTTACGCGGAACTTGCATCAGCGTATCCGCACGCCGGCGGCGACTACCACTTTCTCACCCGAGCGTTCGGCCGCGACGTGAGTTTCCTGTACGGCTGGGCGCGCGCGACGGTCATCAATCCCGGATCCATCGCGTTGCTCGCATTCGTGTTCGGCGACTACCTGTCACGGCTGGTATTTCTCGGTGCGCATTCGGCAGCGGTGTGGGCGGCGCTGCTGGTCGCAGCGCTGACGTTCGTCAACGTGGCAAGCCTGCGTGCGTCGACGCGCACGCAGAACTGGCTGACCATCGTCGAGGTATCGGGCGTAGTCGCCGTTTGCGTCGCGGGCATGGTCGCGACGCCTGCGACGCAGGATGCGACGCCATGGTTCGCGACGATGCCGGCGCCCGGCATGCTTGGTCTTGCGTTGGTGTTCGTGTTGCTGACGTACGGGGGGTGGAATGAGGCCGCGTACCTCTCGGCGGAGCTGAAAGGCGGCCGACCCGCCGTTCTGCGCACCCTGCTGGTGAGCCTGCTGCTCATCGCCGCCCTCTATCTCGCGGCGAATGCGGCGTTGCTCCACGGGCTCGGACTGTCAGAGCTCGCGCGAAGCAAGGCGGCGCCCGCTGATCTCATGAGCCGCGCATTCGGAACATTGGCCGGCGACGCACTTTCGCTGTTCGTCGCGATCGCCACGCTGACGTCGATCAACGCCACGATGCTGGTTGGTGCACGCACGAATTACGCGGTTGGCGGCGATTGGCCATCGCTGCGAATACTCGCCGGCTGGAACGAAGGCCGCGGCGGGCCAACGCAGGCGTTTCTGCTGCAAAGCGCGATCGCGCTGGCGCTGATCGGGTTTGGCGCCGCGCAAAAAGATGGCTTCGAAGCGATGGTCGAATTCACCGCGCCGGTGTTCTGGGGATTTCTCATGCTCGTGGGTGTGGCGCTGCTGATCCTGCGCCATCGCGACCGCGCGACGTCGCGGCCATTTCGGGTTCCGTTGTATCCGCTGACGCCGATCGCCTTCGTCGCCGTCTGCGCCTTCCTCCTCTATTCGAGCATCATGTATGCGTTCAGCCGCAACGCCATTCACGTCTCGCTGCTGGTCATGCTGGCGGGCATCGTCGCCTGGACGCTCACGCGCCTGCGCACACCAAAACGCTGAACCCCGACGTCGAAAATTGGCGCAGGACGTTCGCCGCAGATCACGCGCAGCGGCCATAATGGCCGCACACGATCCTTCTCGCCCGGAGGCTCCGCCATGAATCGCATCGCGCTCGCCACGGCCGCGCTCGTCGTCGGACTCGCGGCCGCCGGGCCGCTCGCGGCGCAAGGCAATCCAGCTGCGCTGTACGATCGTGCCAAGCGGGCGATCGCCGCCGGCACCGTGGTTCCGGAACGCGATCTCGCGCCGCTGATCGGTGTGCTGCGCGCGCCTGCGTCGACGGACGACCTGCGGTCCGCCATCGACAAGATCGAATCGCTGGCCGATGCGCGCAGCGGGAGCCCGACTGCCGTCAAGCAGTATCTCCTCGAACAGGCGACACCGCTGCTGCTGAAGGTCGGCGCCCAGGGCCCCACCCAGTTCGCGCGCGCCGACGCGCTGATCGCATTGCGCAACATGGGCGCGTCGCGCGCCGTCCTCGATCAGGCGGCGGCGATCGCCGAGCGCGACCCCGACGACTACGTGCGAAGCCGCGGCGAGATCCTGCGCAATTTCATGAAGTCGATGCCCGCCGGCGGCGCCGCGGCCGACGTCAAGGGAAGCGGCGGTGAACGTGAAAGGGCCGCGATCGCGAAGCTCAAGAAGCGCGGTCTCGCCGTTTCCACCGACCAGCTGCAGCGATCGTCGCTCCAGGGCATCCCGGCCGACGTGCAAGCGCTGCTCGACGCCGGCGTCAACGTGAACAGCGGTGCCACCCTGTCCGATACCGCGCTCTACTTCGCGGTGTTCTCCGGCTGCGGCGGGAAGAAGGGCGAGACCGACGGCCTCGTCGGCACCGTCACGGTGCTGGTGGCCGCCGGCGCCGATCTGAAGCGCAAGGACGACAACGGCAACACGATCCTGACCAGCGCCGCGCAGATGTGCGGCCCCAAAATCGTCGGCAAGCTGATCGCTGCCGGCGCCGAGGTCAACGTCGCCAATCGCAGCGGTATCACGCCACTGTCCATGGCGCTGCTGATGCATCGTCCGGACGCAGCGGAAGTCCTGGTCGCGAGCGGCGCGCGCCTGAACACCAGCCAAGTGCAGATGCTGAGCGCCAGCGTGACCGATCCGCGCGAGAAGGCGATCCTGCAGCGCGCTGCCGGAAAATAGTTGAAATTGGAATTCATTCCGATTCCAACCTTTGGCGACGTTCACCGCTCGCGGTCGCGCTCCACGAATTGATCGACGCGGGCGAGGATGCCGCGGAGAATGTTCACTTCCTCGCGTTCGAGCTTCGCTCGGCCGAAGAGACGGCGAAGCCGCGGCAGCAGCCGCTTCGGTTGCGCCGGATTCAGGAACCGCAGCGCGGTGAGCGTACGGCTTGCGTGCGCGTACAGCGCCTCGATTTCGTCATGGGTCGCGCTGCCGAACTGCGGTGCCGCCCACACGCGATGCTCGCCCGCCGCGATACGCAATTCGTACGCGGCGACCTGCACCGCCGCGGCGAGATTGAGCGAGGGATAGTCGGGATTAGCGGGGATCGTCGCCGCGATCCCGCATTGCGCGAGCTCCGCGTTGGACAACCCCGACATCTCGGTGCCGAACACGAGCGCGACGTCGCCTTCGGTCGCGCATCCGACCATTTCGTCCGCGGCGTCCCGAATCGCAAGAACGCGGCCCGCGAACGCGCGCGGACGCGCGGACAGCCCCACGGCAAGCGCGCATCCGGCAAGCGCGTCGCGCAACGTCGGGACGACGCGCGCGTGCGCAAGGACCTCCACCGCGCCCGTGGCGAGCGCGGTGGCTTCGGGATCGGGAAAGCGCTCCGGCGTGACGAGAACGAGTTGCGAGAGTCCCATCGTCCACATCGCGCGCGCGGCGCCCCCGATGTTGCCGGCGTGCGTCGTGCGCACGAGAACGACGCGGACGCGCGCGAGGGCTGCAGCAGACTTCGAGGCTGGATTCAGATGAGGGGCAAGACGGCGAGGGGCAACTGAGGGGAAGCAGGTAAAATAGCCCGAAACCGCTCTTTTGACACGCGTGGGTGCGAATAGCGTCTACCGCGAAAAATCGCCATGCATCCCATGCTCATGGCGGCCGTGAAGGCCGCTCGCCGCGCCGGCAACATCATCAATCGCGGTGCCCGCGACCTTGATCTGCTCACCGTCACGGCCAAAGGTCCGAAGGACTTCGTGAGCGAAATCGATCATGCCGCGGAAACGGCGATCGTCGACACCTTACTCAAGAGCTATCCCGACCACGCAATCCTCGCCGAGGAAGGCACCAACAAGGGCGCGAATCCGGACGCCGAGTACGTGTGGATCATCGATCCGCTCGACGGCACGACCAATTTTCTCCACGGTTTCCCGCAGTATTGCGTGTCGATCGCCCTCGCCCACAAGAACGTCGTGCAGCAGGGCGTGATCTACGATCCCGTGCGCAACGACCTGTTCACGGCGACGCGCGGACGCGGCGCATTCCTCAACGACCGCCGCATCCGCGTTTCGCGTCGCGCCCACCTGCGCGATTGCCTGATCGGCACCGGCTTTCCCTTTCGCGACGGCAGTTATCTCGACACCTATCTCGCGATGATGAAGGCGATGATCACGCACACGGCCGGCTTGCGCCGGCCCGGCGCTGCGGCGCTCGACCTCGCCTATGTCGCCGCCGGCTTTTATGATGGATTCTGGGAAGTCGGGCTGAACCCGTGGGACGTCGCGGCAGGCAGCCTGCTGGTGCTCGAGGCCGGTGGGCTGATCGGCGATCTTGCCGGCGACGGCGAGTACCTCTTCGGAGGGCAGGTGATCGCCGCCAATCCGAAAATCTTCGCCCAGATGGTGACCACGCTGGCGCCGTTCCGCGCCGACATGCAACGCGACCGCCTGTCTGCCGCTGCCTCGAAACCCTAGCTTAATCACGCGGTTCCGCTAGTATTTTGACGTGCTGTCAGCGTATGCTGGGGGCATAGCACGGGCTGTGCTGGCATCCAAATTGCAACGCCAAAGCAACGAGCCCGAAGGTCCGTGACCACCAACGAGGGGAGCATCCAGGATGTCGTCGCTTCGAAAGCGTTGCGCGCTGCTGGCCGCCATCGGCTGCATCGCAGTGGGAACTGCCGCATCGGCCACGGCCGAAACGGTAGCAAAGTTGCGGGTGATGCTGAATCCGACCACGGCCGCGCCGGGGACGCTGCCGGCAGACGCGCTGGCGCGGCTGATCGAGCTCTCGGAGACCATGCTCACCTTGACCGGTACCACCCGCACCGGCGCACTGGAGCTCGCCCTTCCGGCACCGGTGGACGAAGCCGACGCCGTCGCGATGGTCAAGCGGCTGCGGGTCGACCGCAGCGTCCTCTGGGCGGAGCCGGTATTCGCCGCCCAGACCGCGCGGAAATCCGCTGCAGCCGACGCGAGCGGGCGAACCCCCGGTCGCCGCCTCCTGGTCCGCATCAAGGACGGTGTTACGCCGGTGTGGCCGGCATTGCTCGGGCGGCTGGGAGCGCGAATCGGCATGACGCTCAAAGCCGAGCGGCAGATCGGCAATATCTGGGTGTTGAGCGTTCCCTTCGACCAGAGTGCGGAAACGCTCGCGCAATTCGCGGAGCTCATTCAGGCGGACGCGGACGTCCAATACGCCGATCCGGTCCGGCGCGCGTACGCGCAAGCGGCACCGGACGACCCGTACTATTCGTGGCAGTGGTCCCTCACGAGTCCGGTTTCCGGGATCAACATCGAGACCGCCTGGACGCTGCAGCCGAGTGCGTCGGACGTCACGGTCGCGGTCATCGATACCGGCATCCTCCCGCACCCCGATCTCGTGGGCCGCGTGCTGCCCGGCTACGATTTCATTTCCGACCCGGATCGCGCGCGCGACGGCAATGCCCGCGACCCGGATCCGCGCGACGAGGGCGACTGGAGCAACGGCCAGTGCGGTTCCGACTACGACAGCTTTTTTCACGGCCTCTTCGTCGCCGGGCTGATCGCCGCCAACACCAACAACGGGATTGGCATCGCCGGGGTGGCCGACGGTGTGAAGATCCTTCCGGTGCGTACGCTGGGTGTGTGCGGCGGCACCTTCGAGGACGTGCTCGAGGGCATGATGTGGGCCTCCGGCGTTCAGATCGCGGGCGTACCGCCCAATACGACTCCGGCGAAAGTGATCAACCTGAGCCTCGGCGGCTTCGGCCCCTGCGATCAGTCGATTCAGAGCGCCGTCGACGATGCACTCGCGCAAGGTGCGGTCGTAGTGGCCTCCGCAGGCAACGAACGGCTCAACGCGGGAGATTTCGCGCCCGCCAATTGCAGCGGCGTCATCAACGTGGGGGCGCACAACGTCGATGGCTCGATCACCAGCTATTCGAATTACGGGCGGCGCATCGACGTGACCGCGCCAGGCGGCGACCTTCCGTTTACCGACCTGATCGTGTCGCTGGGGAATGAGGGCACCACCGTTCCCACGGATCCCAATTACATCTTCGCCAGGGGCACGAGCTTCTCGGCGCCGCTGGTTTCCGGAACGGCCGCCTTGTTGCTGGCCCGCGACCCGTTGCTGACCTCGGGCCGCGTGCTCGACATCATCACCGGCACGACCCGGCCATTTCCGAAGGGCTCGGACTGCACGGTGCCGTACCTCTGTGGGTCGGGCATGCTCGACGCTGGCGCGGCGGTCGGCAGCACGCTGCCCGGCGGCCCGCCGCCGCCGAACGCGTACCAGGTGGTCGAGTACTACCGCGCCGACCTCGATCACTATTTCATCACCGCGGACCCCGCCGAGATTCAATTCGTCGACACGTTCCTGAGCGGTATCTTCAAGCGGACCGGACTTTATTTCTATGCGTATCGCGATAGCGTGAGCGCGCCGCCCGACGCGCAGCCTGTGTGCCGGTTCTACGCGAGTGCCGACGTGCAGATCAATTCACACTTTTACTCGGCGAATTTCCAGGAGTGTCTGTACGTGCTCCTGCACTACCCGGAAATCTGGGTCCTCGAATCGGCGAACGCCTTTTACGTCCAGGTGCCCGACGCGCTCGGCCACTGTCCGGCGAAGACGTTGCCGGTCTACCGGTTCTTCGACAACCGGCGCGACGCCAACCATCGCTACACCGTGGACCTGTCGGTGCGCCGGGCGATGCTCAATCGCGCGTGGGCGCCCGAGGGCGTTGCCTTTTGTTCGCCGATATAAGCACGTGACCAAATCGTGCGGGCCGGCTTCGCGCGGCCCGCGATTTGGTCCCGATTAGTCAGCGGGAAAGGCTTCGGGCGGCCGCGCGCCTTTCCCGTAGAAAAAGCACGAAGCGCGCCGATCGCGGTCGGCTTCGCCGAAACTCGGTAGCGCGCGCATGCGACTTGAATGCCCAAGGGAACGCGTGCACCAATCGTAGGCTGTCAATCCCGCAAGCGCGCGTTACCGAACGGCCGCGAAGCGGCTTATGATCGACGCGCTTCGTGCCTTTTCTCCACGAAAGGCGCGCGGCCGCCCGAAGCCTTTCGTGCTAACTTCATCGGGCGCAAATCGCGCGG